>Ga0114932_10005713_pt1 | contig 10919 bp, 6 predicted proteins | sample 2SBtaG_2_FD_87286 | JGI IMG/M metagenome (GOLD analysis project Ga0114932, IMG submission 87286) | Deep subsurface microbial communities from Kolumbo volcano to uncover new lineages of life (NeLLi) - 2SBTROV12_ACTIVE470 metaG | ecosystem: Environmental > Aquatic > Marine > Volcanic ... | reverse complement strand
ACTACAACCCCGAAGATCGTCCCGGCGAAGCCGACGTGATCATAGCCAAGAACCGAAATGGCCCCACCGACAGCGTCACATTGACCTGGATCAAGGAATCGATGAGGTTCACTAATTTCAGTAGTCTCGACGAACCTGATGGCGGCTATTTCGCCGACTCGGCCGACGACAGCTTTTGATTCCATCTCCGATCATCACGGGAGAATCCGACTTCGGGCACTCCAAGTCAAAACCCAAACGGTTTTCACTTTGACGACGGGTGGTAATGCTCCGTATGATGTTTGGATAAGTGAAACCTTATCGGTTGGGAAAACTAGGAGGTCCCGACCTACCCTGCCCCGCTCTTCCCACCAAATTCGCTTCGGTCTTCCAAGACCGGCTTCGCCCCCCCCAAGACACTCCTGACCACAAACAGTTCAGACACAGATCAATCAACGATACTTCTGCTCGATCGACAGACAGACGGAGCCCTGATCCCAATGATGATTTCCCCCAGACGCCCTGGATCCTGGACCCTCACTCGCCCTCTTCAAACCGCAATTGTGCTGTTGATGGCGAGTACTGCTGCTGCCCAAGCCCCGCCAACGATTTCCACCACTCGTCCGCTGGCTGTCCGTCCAGGACAAGCCGTCGACATGACGATCCAGGGAGCCAACCTGGTTGGAGTCAGTGATGTCTGGACCAGTTTCCCATCGACCAAGGCCCTGGTCGGTGACACCAAGAACAAGGCCCAGTGCATCTACAAGCTCACCGTGCCCGCCGATGCAGCGGTTGGAATTCATGCCCTCCGGATCGCCGGTCCTGGCGGATTGTCACCGCTGAAACTGGTTCTGATCGACGACATTCCCACCACCGCGCAAGCTGGTGACAATTTCTCGAGAGACAAGGCCCAGGCCCTGACCCTCCCGGCAGCCGTCGACGGCACGACCGACGCGTTGAAGGTTCGTGTCTACAAGTTCTCCGCCGACAAGGGTCAAACCGTTTCCGCTGAAGTTGTGGCCAAGCGGATCGGATCGGCGCTGGACCCCCTGCTGCGAATCCTGGATGCCAACGGCCGCGAATTGGCCTACAGCGATGACGCCGCCGGACTCAACGGCGACAGCCGACTGCATCACACGTTTACTGCCAAGGGCGATTACTTCGTTGAAGTCCGAGACATCAAGTGGACCGGTGGTGGTGGACACCATTACCGTCTTCGCATCGGCGACTTTCCCGATGTCACCGCGGCCTATCCGCTGGGTGTCAAGCGAGGCGGCTCGGCAACGGTCTCGTTCTCCGGTGCACACACCGACGGAGTGGAACCGGTCAAGCTGCAATTGCCGGCTGACTCGCCACTGGAATGGTTGACCATCGGTGCCAAGCGAGCCGGCGGCAAGAGCAGTGGCCTGGTGACCCTCGCCGTGAGCAATTCCGACGAGGTCATCGAGACCGAGCCCAACGACAGCCGCGACAAGGCCACGCGAGTGCCACTGGGGTCAAATCTCAACGGACAATTCAACAAGGCTGGCGACGTCGACCACTTTGTCATCTCGGCCAAGAAGGGCCAGAAATTCACCTTCACCGGCATCACACGTCGAGTGGGATCTCCGGCGGCGGTCTACCTGAGACTGCTCAACGCCGAGGGCGGCAAGGTGGCCGAGGTGCTGGACCTGGGCATCAACGACAGCGTGATCAGTTACACGTTTCCCGCCGATGGGGATTTCTATGTTGCCGTGCAGGACCGGGACCGCCGAGGCGGTGGCGGATTTGCCTACCGTGTCTCGGTCGATGAAGCCCAGGTCGGCTTCAAATTGACCGCCACAGCAGCCCATCTCAACATCGCCGTCGGTGGCACAGCGGCGGTCACCGTCAATGCCGCCCGGAGTGGATACAACGGCCCAATTGCCATCGCGGCCATGGGACTCCCCGCGGGCATCACCAGCACACCAACCGTCATCGGTGCCGGTCGTACCAATGCCGTGTTGACTCTGACGGCCGATGACAAAGCTCCCAAGGGGAAAATTGTTCCGATCCGAGTGGCCGGAACCGCCAAGATCGGCGACACCGAGACCCGGGCTGATGCCAACGTCGAAACCACGCTCAAGGGGATCTTCGGTGGGCTGCCCTGGCCTCCCTCGACGCTGTCCCAGGAGGTCGCCGTGGCAGTGGGGCCCCCGGCAGTGTTCTCACTGCGGACCTCGCCGCAGGCCATCGTCTTTGGACGCGACCTGACGGCAAAGGTCAAGGTCACGGTGGTCCGTCACAAGGACTACAAGGAAGCGATCACACTCGTCCTCCAGCCTGCCAAGAACGGGCTTCCCGGTGGGATCTCCGCAGCATTGAAGCCCATCCCCGCTGGCAAAAACGAGATCGAGATCACCTTCACCGGGAACAACAAAGCCCCCCTGGGTGACTTCACCGCCAACCTCAACGCCCAGTTGAAAAAAGGCAAGACCACTGTGACCCAGCCGATTCCCTCTATCGGACTCGCGCTGAAAACTCCGATGACACTCACCGCCCAGGCCGCCGGACCAAAACTCGCTCGAGGCGGTCAATTGAAGCTGAAAGTGTCTGTCACGAGGAATCCGTCACTGGCGGCGGCGGTGGCCCTGACAGTGGCCAATCTCCCCAAGGGAGTCACCGCAACGGCCGCAACCATCGCGGCAGACAAAACTGAGGTTGAAATTACACTCACTGCAGCACAAGATGCCCAGCAGGGAGCAGTCAAGAACCTATTGGTCAAGGGCACAGCCACCGTCGGAAAGGTCAAACACACCACCGACGCCCCGGCCGTGGCCCTGACTGTTGAGTAACCACAAGGAACCAAACCCCACCTTACCTGTCCCTCCTGGACATCACGCGGGTCCCGGGACACCAAGTTATCCCATCATCGGAATCAACGTTCCGATGGTTCACATTCACGGAACCAAATTGTTCCACGACGGAGACCATCTGTCATGCGGCACTTGTTGACAGCCACTATCGTGAGCCTCCTTGGCCTCGGAATCACCTCGACCATTCAGGCCGAGGAAGCACTCGTGACGATCGGAAAGCCGGCGGGACTGACTCTCGAACCGGCTACGATCCAACTTGTTGGCAAACGAGCCCGCCAGCAACTCATCGTCACGGCCAAGTACGCTTCCGGAGAACTTCGGGACCTGACCAGCGTGGCCACCGTCACTTCGTCCAACCCGAAAGTGGTCAAGGTCGAAAAGGGAAAAGTCATCCCCGTCGGTGATGGTACCGCCGAATTGACAGCAACCATCGGAGGACAAAAGGCCGCTGCCAAGATCACCGTCAAGAACTTTGGTGGAGCCCATCCGTTCAGTTTCCAGAACGAAATGCTCGCCGCTCTTTCCAAGGGTGGCTGCAACGCTGGAGCCTGCCACGGTTCACCCTCGGGCAAGGCCGGCTTCCGGCTCTCACTGAGGGCCTTCGATCCACCCCTGGACATTCTGACACTGCGACACGAGTACTTCGGACGACGAACCAATGCCATGGATCCCGCCGACAGTCTCGTCGTGAAAAAAGCGATCATGGAAGTCGCCCATGGCGGCGGAAAACGCGTTCGCAAGGGCGATCCGGTCTACCAGACATTCGTCGGCTGGATCGGTGAAGGGCTGCGACTCGACGCCGAGGGAACGCCCACGCTGCAAAAAACCGAACTGCTTCCCAAGAAGCGAATCCTGCGACCGGCCAGCAACCTTCAACAACTCGTCCTGCTGGGCCACTTCAGTGACGGAAGCATCCGGGACCTCACGCCACTGGCCGTGTTCACGTCCTCAAACGAATCGGTTGGTACCGTCAGCGCCAATGGCCTGGTGGAAAAAACCGGCCGTGGCGAAACCGCCGTCCTGGCCCGCTACCTGGACAAGATGACAACCAGTCATGTCACTTTCCTGGAAGACGTCGACGGCTTTGCCTGGAACAACCCCAAGCCGAACAACTTCGTCGACGAGAGAGTTTTTGAAAAACTCCAACAACTTCAGATCCTGCCCAGTGAATTGTGCACCGACGAGGAATTCCTGAGACGGGCCTTCATCGACACCACGGGACGATTGCCCCGCGTCGAAGAGGTCCAGGCGTTTCTCGGTGACAAGAGTGCTCAAAAGCGAGCCAAGCTCGTCGAACGACTGCTCGACCAGGACGACTTCGCGGAATTGTGGGCCCTCCGCTGGGCGGACATTCTGCGATCCAACAGTAAGAAAATCAAAGTCCAGGGTGTCCACAAGTTCTACCGCTGGATCTACGACAGCATCCGTAACGACAAGCCGCTGGACCAGTTCACCCGTGAATTGATCACCGCCAGTGGTAGCGTCTACGAGAACCCGGCCGCCAATTACTGGCGGGCAAGTCGGGACCCCAACGACGCTGTCGAAACCACCGCGCAATTGTTCCTGGGCATTCGCATCCAGTGTGCCAAGTGCCACAACCATCCGTTTGAACGGTGGACCCAGGACAACTACTACGGTATCGCCGCAGCCTTCACCCGAATTGGGCGGACCAAAGGCGCCCGGCCCGATGACGAAGTGATCTTTCCAGCCAGTTCCGGTGAAATCAAACAGCCACGAACCGGCAAGACGATGAAGGTTCACCTGCTGCTCACCGGAGACGTGGATGTCCCGGATGACCAGGACCGACGGACCGTTTTTGCCAACTGGCTGACCAGTGCCAGCAATCCGTTCTTCGCCAAGGCGTCGGTCAACCGGATCTGGGGTCACCTGATGGGACGCGGAATCGTCGAACCTGTCGACGACTTCCGGGATTCAAACCCTCCCTCCAACGGCAAGTTGCTCGACGAATTGGCCGCCCAGTTCGCCAAGAACAACTTCAGTCGCAAGTGGGCCATCCGGACCATCATGAACAGCCGGATCTACCAGCTGAGTTCGCGTAAGAACAAGTTCAACTCCGACGACGAGATTTACAACTCACACGCCACGACCCGACTGCTCAGCGCCGAGCAACTGCTCGACGCCATCTGCCAGGTCACCGACGTGCCGGAGACGTTCAAGGGAGTCCCGGCCGGAACCCGTGCCGTGGCCCTGCCCGAGCCGCCCAGTGATCACTACTTCCTGAAGATCTTTGGGCAGCCGCAAAGGGAAATGGCCTGTGCCTGTGAACGTTCCAACGAGTCCAACCTCTCTCAGGCCCTGCAGATGATCAACGGTCCGGTCGTCCACAACAAGCTGAGAGCCGACAACGGACGGATCGCCAAGATGATCGCTGAAAAGAAGACCGACGAGGTGATCATCGCATCGCTGTACATGGCAGCACTGGCTCGCAAGCCTGCAACGGCAGAAATGACTGCCGCCAAGAAACACATCGCCAACAGCAAGGATCGGAGACTGGCCCTGGAAGATGTCGGCTGGGCCGTGCTGAATTCCAAGGAATTCCTGTTCCAGCACTAGGCCAGGAACCAAGACCCGGTGCGGGCCAACGCACACGGATCAACGAGAAAAGGGCCAGGCTCGGTCACACCGTGCCTGGCCCTTTTTCTTGCCTCGCTCCTCACACCCACCAGGACAACTGCTCCTGGACGACCACAACGATTCACCCGGATCGTTTTCAGGTCGTGTACTCGGAATTCAGCCGAACGTACTCGGTGGTGAGGTCACAGGTCCAGAATCTCGTCGAATACGGCCCAAACGGAAAACTCAAGTCAATCTCGACCTGGGGGGCATCACGCATCGACGTCGAGAGCTGCGTCTCGTCGTACTGAACAGGAACCCCTTTCTCGAATATCCTTGTTCCATTGATCGACAACGTGATGTCGTTCTCGACCAATTCGACCCCGGTACGACCGCAGCAACTCACAATACGACCCCAGTTGGGGTCGTTCCCGGTGATCGCCGTTTTGACCAGTGCGTCATCGGCTATCGTCCTCGCTATCAGTTCCGCTTCGCCTCGAGTTCGCATTCCGTTGACATCGATCTGTACCAGGTGATCAGCCCCCTCGGCGTCAGCAACGATCGCCCTCGCCAGGTCCTGGCAGACGCGGGTCACTGCGGCCGTCACCGTATCCAGGTCCGCCTCCCCCACGTTGCCTCCCTCTCCTCCACCGGCCAGCAAAAGCACAGAATCACTGGTGCTGGTGTGCCCCTCCACACTGATGCTGTTGAAACTGGCATCGACGGCCTGTCTCAGCACGCTGTCGGCCTGCCCGGTGGTCAACGAGACATCGGTCATCACCACGGCAAGCATCGTCGCCATGTTCGGTCCTATCATGGCCGCCCCCTTGGCGGCACCGCTGACACGGTACGAACCACCCGACAACTGCACTTCGTGGACCGACTGCTTGGCCACCGTATCGGTGGTCATCATCGCCCGTGCTGCCGTGTGAAATGCTCCTGGAGAATCGTCCAGCATCTCAACCACACGTGGAATCCCCGAGACGATCGTTTCGATCGGCAGGTAATGCCCGATCACTCCCGTGGAACAGACCAGCACGGCTTCCGGGTCACACCCCAATTGCTCGGCAACCACGGCGGTCATCAGCTTCGCGTCTTCAATGCCGCGGGAACCGGTGCAGGCATTGGCATTGCCGGAATTGACAACGACCGCGCGAACGCCCTCACCGGGAACTCGTTCACGCGACACTTTCACCGGGGCCCCACAGACCCTGTTCTGAGTAAAGACCCCGGCAGCCGTCACCGGACCATCGGCGGCGAAGACTGCGAGGTCGAGTGTGTCGGGATCGTCCTTGATGCCGCACGCCACCCCCGCAGTACGAAATCCGGCTGGCAGAAGGGCAGGACTCGAATCATCGTGCAAACTGTCACTCATCCGGTTTTCACTCCGCGGCCGGAAGCAACCCGGTAGTTTCGGCCAGTCCGTACATCAGGTTGAAGTTCTGCACGGCCACTCCGGCAGCTCCCTTGATCAGATTGTCCAACGCAGAGAACACCAACAGGTGTCCGCCGCTTTCCCGGACAGTGATGTCACAGTAGTTGGTGCCGGCGACGTCACGGGTTCTCGGCAGATGATCAACAACCCGTACGAATGGACAGCCGTCGTAGAACGACCGCATCGCCTGCAGAACGGCATCCGGCGAACACTCCGCGATCGGTCGGCAATAGATCGTGCAGAGTATTCCTCGATCCATCGGCACGAGGTGCGGCGTGAATACCACCTGCACATCCTGTCCGCTCGAGCGACTCAGTACACCGGCGATCTCCGGAGTGTGTCGATGGTTTCCAACACCATAGGCCGACAGGCTCTCGTTGCACTCGGGATACAGGGTGCCCAACTTTGGTGACCGTCCCGCACCGGACACACCACTCTTGGCGTCGATAATGATTCCTGTCGATTCGATCAAACCATTGCCCAGCAGGGGAGCCAGGCCCAGGATCGAAGTGCTGGTGTAACACCCCGGGTTGGCGACCAGGACCGCCGTCTCGTCCACCCGGTGACCGGGCAACTCGGGCAAACCGTACGGCGTCTCGGCCAATCGCTGAGAATCGGTATGTTCCAACCCGTACCACTGCTGGTAGGTCTCGGCGTCATCAAGCCGGTAATCAGCACTGAGATCAATGACACGGAGTCCGGCCTCGAGCAATTCGGGGATCGTCGCCATACTGGCCCCGTGCGGCAGGCACCCGAACACCACGTCGGCTCGTTCGGAAATCTCCGCCACGCCCAACGACTCACAACGAACGTCAAGCCGCCCGTACAGGCTCGGATGCACCTCGCTGACATGCGGGCCCCGTCCTGCCGAGTGGTCAACACCGTGACCTCGACCTGCGGGTGGACCAGCAGGATCTTGATCAACTCAAGTGCGGTGTATCCGGTCGAGCCCAGGATGGCTGCACGGATCATGATCAATATCCTCGATTCGGGTGAGTCACTCATTCTATGCCGCTTCACAGGCGGACAAAAGGGCCACCTGCCGACTCGCTAAGAGGCTTCCAGCACACGGTTTGCATTGACCGTCAAAATGATCACAATGGTCGCGTCCCAACCCGGTTCAGCCGTTTGGGAGCGAGTGGATCCACATCGATCGAGGACAGAACATGGCCAACGTGGCAGAACTGGCCGCAGCCGCACTGACGGCCGGCGGAGGAATACTGAGACTGGCTCCGACGTGGGTGCCCCGTTCGTTCCTGCAGCCCGGTCGACGCCTCAAGCTTCACCCGGCTGACTACTACGCCCTGGGAGCTCACCGCGGTGGCATCGACGAGCGATGGTTCGCCTCGACCACCCCCGCGGCTAACGAAGGGGCTCCGCCGGATGAAGGACTCAGCTACTGTGTCCACGACGGTCAACAGTTCACCATGCAGGATGCTGTCGCCGAACTGGGTGCCGAGATGGTCGGTGACGCGATCTGGAGCGAATTTGGTCGCTGGCCGGTGTACTCGAAATTCTTCGACAACATGGGTCCCATCCCCCACCACATGCACCAGAATGCCGAGCAGGCCAAGTTGGTCGGACAGGAAGGCAAGCCCGAAAGCTACTACTTCCCACCACAACTCAATGCCATTGGCAACAATTTCCCCTACACGTTCATGGGACTGGAACCGGGCACCTCGAAACAGGATGTGATCGACTGTCTGGCTCGCTGGGACGAGGGCGACAACGGGATCCTCGACCTCTCGAAAGCCTACCGACTCAAGCCCGGTACCGGCTGGCTGATCCCCCCGTGCGTATTGCACGCACCGGGAAGCCTGGTGACCTACGAGCCCCAATGGGGCAGCGACGTCTTCGGAATGTACCAGTCGCTCGTCGAGGGCCGCGAGGTGCCGCGTTCGCTGTTGACCAAGGACTTCCCCGAAGAATTCCACGACGACATCGAATACCTCGTCGACGCTCTCGACTGGGACCAGAACGTCGACCCCAATTTCAAGGACAACCATTACCTGGAACCGATTCCCGTGGCTGACACCGCCAGCGAAGGCTATGTCGACCGCTGGATCGTCTACGGCACCGTCGACGAACGCCAGTTGTTCTCGGCCAAGGAACTGACCGTCGATCCCGGAGCCAGTTGCACGATCACCGACACCGGGGCGTACGGCTGGATCACCGTCCAGGGTGAAGGCACCATCGGTTCGCTGAAGCTGCAAACCCCGGCAATGATCCGCTTCGGCGAGATGACCGATGACGAGGTATTTGTTTCGGCCCCGGCCGCGTCCCAGGGTGTTTCGATCACCAACACCGGCAGCGAACCACTGGTCTCGCTCCGGTACTTCGGCCCCGATGCCAACCCCGAGGCCCCTGCCGTGGGTGACCACAAAACCAGCTGAATCATCCGTCGAACTCGCCCCACCACCAGACACCCCAGGACAGGAACTCCGCGATGTCGGACACGACCAACGGCCAACACGCCTTCCCCAAACTCCACAACGCCATGTGGCCCGGTCTCGTCGGCAAGGGTGACGATGACGGACAGGAACCGCCAATCAGTCTCGAGAAGATGCTCGAGTGGACTGCCGCAGCCGAGGTCGATGGCCAGAAGTTCGAAGGTGTCGACTATTTCTTGTTCCATCCACACACCGATCCCGACGCGGACGATGGCGAACTGAAACGCATCGCCGACCTGATCGCCAGCCACGATCTGGTTGTCGGCTCACTGGTCGCTCCCGTCTGGCCCGGCACCGTCGGCGACTCGGCGATGGGCGATGACGAATCCCGGGACAAATTTCTCGACGCGATCCGCAAAGCGTGTCGCATCGCCGGGGTGTTCAACGACATCGGCATTCGCCAGACCGGAGTGATCCGGATCGATTCTGCCGAGTTTGGTGTCGAAAAATGGGCCGAAAACAAGCCCGCCAACACGGCCCGTATTGCCGAGACGTTCCGCATGGCCGCCGACATCGCAGCCGACCACGGCGAGCGATTGGCGGCCGAGGGTGAAATCTGCTGGGCCGGGATGCACTCGTGGAAGGACATGCTCGACCTGCTCGAGGCTGTCGATCGCCCCGACACCGTCGGGTTCCAGGCCGATCAGGCCCACACCTACCTCTACCTCATGGGCTACAACGCCCCGGAACACGCCCTGGTCGGCGAGGAATACACCGACGAGGAATTTTACTCGGCGTATGAATCGATGACTGACAAGTTGAGACCATGGACCATCGACTTCCATGTCGCACAGAATGACGGCACGGTCCACGGTGCCGGTTCACACGACAAGACCGGCAGGCACTGCCAGGCCGACGATCCCAATGGAAAACTCAACATCACCCGTACAGCCGAATACTGGCTTCGCGACGCCTCGTCTCGAGGCATCCAGCACATCTGCTGGGACGGCTGCATGTTCCCCAACTCGGTCCTGGAGACACCGGAAACCTGGAATGCGATCCTGAAAGCCATGATCGATGTTCGGGACGCTCACGGCTGGAATGCCAACTGAGCCGCTCTCCCCTCCCCTCGTTCTCCTCGAGAAGAAGATCCACAAGATGAGTGACAAGACACCACTGAACATCGGCATGATCGGTTACGGCTTCATGGGTCGGGCCCATTCCAACGCCTACTGCAAGGTCGGTAACTTCTTCGACACCAAGTACCGCCCGGTCCTCAAAGCCGCCTGTGCCCGCAACCAGGAGAGCGTGCAGGCGTTTGCCGACAACTGGGGCTACGAGTCCATCGAGACCGACTGGCGGGCGTTGCTCGAGCGTGACGACATCGACGCGGTCGACATCTGCGTGCCCAACAACCTGCACAAGGAAATCGCCCTGGCCGCTGCCGACGCCGGCAAGATGATCCTCTGCGAGAAACCCCTGGCGATGAACACCGCCGAGGGCGAGGAGATGTGCCAGGCCGTGGAGGCTGCCGGTGTCAACAACATGGTCTGGTACAACTACCGTCGCGTACCAGCGGTCTTTTTGGCCAAACAGCTAATCGACGAGGGACGACTGGGTAAGATCTTCCACTACCGATCGGTCTTTCTCCAGGACTGGACTATCTCGGCCGACCTGCCCCAGGGAGGGGAGGCACTGTGGCGTCTT
>Ga0114932_10005708_pt1 | contig 10922 bp, 9 predicted proteins | sample 2SBtaG_2_FD_87286 | JGI IMG/M metagenome (GOLD analysis project Ga0114932, IMG submission 87286) | Deep subsurface microbial communities from Kolumbo volcano to uncover new lineages of life (NeLLi) - 2SBTROV12_ACTIVE470 metaG | ecosystem: Environmental > Aquatic > Marine > Volcanic ... | reverse complement strand
TTGCTGTTTAATTTTTCAAGTTCGCTAGTAATGGTATTCAAAAAGAAATCCTCTGTGCTTGCCATTTCAGGAGAGATATTTGCAAGATCTCTAGTATTACTCTCTTTTTGAATGCCTGCAAAAACTGAGATTAACAATATTATTGATGCAGCAACACCAATTAAAGGTCTCCAAAATTTTCTAACTGAACTTGTCTTGTTCTCAATAAGAGTATTCTGGATATTTAACTTGTCTAAGAAACGTTTTTTATGATCAGCATTTGGCTTTTCAAAATCAAAGTCTTCCCTAATGTTTTCAAACATTGTATTTAAATTATTTTTGTTCATAATCTAAAGTTTTAGTACTCAGCAATAAGCTGTAATTTTTGTCTCAAATTTTCTTTGGCACGAGAAATAGTGGTTCTGCAATTAGGATAAGTTATATTCATTATTTCACTTATTTCCTCATAATCAAACCCTTCAACAAGATGTAACGTTAGAGAAACGCGATAACTATCTTTAAGTAATTTTATGGTTTCCAAAACTTGTTTTGCTCTTAAGTTTGTAAACTCATAATCGTTAGCGATACCATCGTGATCTTCAATTTTATATAACACATCATCTAAAGGAACTTCAGTATATTTAGCACTCTTTTTATAATGATAAATACTGTTGTTTATTACAATTCGCTTTAACCATGAACCAAAGGTTTCTACATCTTTTAGACTCTCCAACTTTGTAAAAGCTGTTAAAAATGAATCTTGCATAATATCTTCGGCTTCATAGCTATCTTTTACAATTCTATATGCCGTATTATACATAGCCTTATAAAACCGGTTGTAAATTTCCAATTGCGCAAATTGGTTACTAGTTTTGCAAAGCTTTATGAGCTGCTCTATATTGTGGTTGGTAAGCGTCAAAAAACAATTTGTTTATATGAAAGAGTAAAATAATAAATGACTGTTACAGTTTAAAGTAAAAAAGTTTGCTTTTTTTAATAAAGCCAATAGTACATTGGCATAACAATTGAACTTAATGGATTGATAAAAACAATGAAAACCATGTAAGTTACATGTTTTATACAGAAACTTTGGTTTTTAAATAAAAATAAAAATATAATAGTTCTGTTATTATGACAGAATGACCTAAAAATAGTATGGCTAAATCTAAATTTACAAGTCTTGACAGTTTGTCATTTCAGGAGTTTGATGAAAATGCAGAGTTAATACCACTAATGACCTCTGAAGACGAGAAAGAAATAAACAGTGAATCTTTACCTGAAACACTACCTATATTATCGTTGCGAAACACCGTTTTATTTCCTGGAGTAGTTATACCTATTACAGCAGGAAGAGATAAGTCTATAAAGCTTATTGATGATGCAAATAAAGGAAGTAAAGTCATTGGCGTGGTTTCACAAAAAGATGAAACAATTGAAGATCCTAACGCTAAAGATATTCATGGCACAGGGACAGTTGCACGTATTTTACGTGTATTAAAGATGCCAGATGGGAATACTACAGTTATTATACAAGGAAAAAAACGTTTTAAGGTAGCCGAAGTCATTACTGAAGAACCTTATATGAATGCTACGGTACGCGAAGTTACTGAAACAATTCCTGAAGTACCTAATGAAGAGTTTTCAGCAATAATTGACTCAATTAAAGATTTAGCATTACAAATTATTAAGGAAAGTCCAAATATCCCTAGCGAAGCATCATTTGCAATTAAAAATATTGAAAGCAACTCATTCTTGATAAATTTTGTGTCTTCAAACATGAATCTCACAGTTGAAGAAAAGCAAGTCCTTTTAGAAACAGATAATTTACAAGAACGTGCTTTAGCAACGCTGAAGTATATGAATGTTGAATTTCAGAAGTTAGCGCTTAAAAATGATATTCAGTCTAAGGTGCAAAGTGATTTAAATCAGCAGCAACGTGAATATTTTTTACACCAGCAAATGAAAACTATTCAAGAGGAGCTTGGAGGTGTGAGTTACGAAGAAGAAGTTGAAGAGATGAAGGCAAGAGCAGCAGAAAAACATTGGAGTGAAGATGTTGCTAAGCATTTTGATAAAGAAATAGGTAAAATGCAACGCATGAATCCTCAAGTGGCTGAGTATTCTATTCAGCGTAATTATTTAGACTTGTTTCTAGACCTTCCTTGGGATGAATTTAGTAAAGATAATTTTAACCTTAAGCGTGCTAAGAAAATATTAGATCGCGATCATTATGGTTTAGATGATGTTAAAAAACGAATTATTGAGCATTTAGCAGTTCTTAAGCTTCGTAATGATATGAAATCGCCTATTTTGTGCTTGTATGGACCTCCAGGAGTTGGTAAAACATCACTTGGAAAATCTATTGCTGAGGCCTTAGGAAGAGAGTATGTACGTATGTCACTAGGAGGTTTGCGTGATGAAGCAGAAATTAGAGGACACCGAAAAACATATATTGGCGCAATGCCAGGACGCATATTGCAAAGCTTGAAAAAAGCAGGAACATCAAATCCTGTTTTTGTTTTGGATGAAATTGATAAATTATCAAACTCTCATCAAGGCGATCCATCATCAGCAATGTTAGAAGTTTTAGACCCTGAACAAAATTCTGCTTTTTACGATAATTTCTTAGAGATGGGATACGATTTGTCTAAAGTAATGTTTATCGCAACCTCTAACAGTTTAGCGCCAATTCAACCAGCACTTCTTGACCGAATGGAAATTATTAATGTTTCAGGTTATACTATTGAGGAAAAAGTTGAAATAGGTAAGCGACATTTATTACCTAAACAATTAAAAGAACATGGCTTGACTGATAATCATTTAAAGATTGCCAAACCACAAATGGAGAAAATTGTAGAGGGTTATACTAGAGAATCTGGAGTTCGTGGTTTAGAAAAACAAATTGCTAAAATGGTGCGACATGCAGCTAAAAATATTGCCATGGAAGAAACCTATAATATAAAGGTTACTAACGATGATATTATAGAAGTGCTTGGTAGTCCTAAATTAGAACGCGATAAATACGAAAATAATAACGTTGCTGGTGTTGTAACAGGATTAGCTTGGACTCGAGTAGGAGGAGACATCTTATTTATAGAATCTATTTTATCTAAAGGCAAAGGAAGTTTAACCATTACTGGAAATTTAGGAAAAGTAATGAAAGAATCAGCTACCATTGCTATGGAGTACATTAAGGCAAATGCAGATACGTTTGGAATCGACCCAAAAGTTTTTGATAAATATAATGTACATATACATGTTCCAGAAGGGGCAACGCCAAAAGACGGTCCAAGCGCAGGAGTTACAATGCTTACATCTTTGGTTTCTTTGTTTACTCAAAGTAAAATAAAGAAAAGCCTTGCTATGACTGGAGAAATTACACTTCGCGGAAAAGTACTTCCAGTAGGAGGCATAAAAGAGAAAATACTTGCTGCTAAACGTGCAAGAATTAAAGAAATTTTACTTTGTAAAGAAAACAAAAGTGATATTGAAGAAATTAAAGACGAATACCTTAAGGGATTAACGTTTCATTATGTGACCGATATGAGTGAAGTTATAGAAATTGCTATTACAAAACAAAAGGTGAAAAACGCAAAAAAACTATAATGCAAAACCTCGATAAAATTGAGGTTTTTTTAATGATTTAAAAATAAATTATTCATACAATCGTTTTAAGATAGATTTAGTTACTTTGCGACTTTATGATAAGGAAGATTACTACTTTATTCTTTTTATTTTTTTTTACACTATCGTTTTCACAAGTTGGAGGTGAAGCAACCTATCAATTTTTAAACTTAGTGTCCTCTCCGCGTCAAGCTGCTTTAGGTGGGAAAGTGATTACTAATGTTGATTATGATGTTACCCAAGCCCTTTATAATCCAGCAACTATCAATGTAGAGATGGATAATCAATTGGCATTAAATTATACCAGTTATTTAGGGGGTATTGGTTATGGAACTGCTGCCTATGCTTATACTTGGGATAGACGAACACAAACTTTATTTGCTGGAGTAACTTATATAAATTATGGTAGTTTTGATGGTTATGATGAAAATGGTATTTCTACAGGATCTTTTACCGGAAATGAAACCGCTTTATCGGTTGGTTACGCAATGCAAATAGGATATTCCGATTTTTATTTTGGAGCAAATTTAAAGGTCATCACTTCAAAATTAGAACAGTATACATCTTTAGGAGCTGCAGCCGATTTTGGCTTAATATATATAAATGAAAATTTAGACTTTAATGCAGCTATTGCAGTGAGAAACTTAGGTTCACAAATAACAACCTATGCAGGTTTAAATGAACCTTTACCTTTTGAGATTGATTTTGGGATGTCTCAAACACTCGAACATATTCCTTTGCGTTGGCATGTTACATTCGAGAATTTACAAAAATGGCCAATTGGAAGACCAAATCCTGCTCGTGTTGTAAGCGATTTGAATGGAAATCAAACCCAAGAGAAAGTAGGTTTTTTAAATAATGCTATGCGTCATTTAATTTTAGGTGCAGAATTGTTTCCAGAAAGAGGATTTAGTATTAGATTAGGCTATAATTTTAGAAGAGCTGAAGAATTGCGAATCGTAGATCAGAGAAATTTTTCAGGATTATCTTTTGGAGTAGGAATAAAAATGAATAAAATGAGGTTTAGTTATTCACATGCTAGATATACAAGCGCTTCTAATGCTAGCTTTTTTGGTTTACAAATAGATTTACAATAATGCAAAAAATTATTATAGCTATAGACGGATTTTCATCCACAGGAAAAAGCACTATTGCAAAGCAATTGGCACTACAATTAGGGTATGTTTATGTAGATACTGGTGCAATGTATAGAGCTGTAACATTGTATGCTATGCAAAACGGCTACATTTCACAAAGTGAATTTAAAATAAGCGATTTAATATCTCAATTAAATTGCATCAAATTAAGTTTTAAGTTTAATACATCATTAGGTTTTTCAGAGATGTATTTAAATGGCAAAAATGTTGAAAAAGAGATTCGTACTTTGGAAGTTTCACATTTTGTTAGCCAAGTTTCTGCTGTATCTGAAGTTAGACGTAAATTAGTTGAACAACAGCAAAACATGAGTAAACAAGGAGGTATAGTTATGGATGGTCGTGATATTGGAACTGTTGTTTTTCCTAATGCAGACTTAAAATTTTTTATAACTGCTTCAGCAGAAACCAGAGCAAAACGACGCTTTAAAGAGCTTCAAGAAAGAGGAAACATAGTAGATTACTACGATGTACTTCATAATATTAAATCTAGAGATCATATAGATTCTACAAGAAAAGATTCTCCTTTAATAAAAGCTACAGATGCAATTGAAATTGATAACTCTGAGCTTAGCTTGGAAGCACAGTTTACTAAAATAATACAATTCGTAAAAAATGTACTAGAAAACCAGAAATAACTATCATCTTCCTTATTTAAATAAAATTAGGGAATTCCATTTTATATCTTTACTTTTGCACTCCTTTTAGCGAATTATCGGAGAGATAAAAGGAATAAAAAAACATTTTATAACACTTCTGTGTGTGACACGCTTAATTCTTCCGACGACATACAGAATACAAATTTTAATCAGCAATGGCTGAAAAAAAAGAAAAAAAAGCAGAAGCAGTTGAAACTTCAGTAGAGGCCTCAGTAACAACCGAAGTACAAGAAACAACTGAAACTCCAAAAAAAGAAGTTGAAACTCCAGTAGCAACTGAAACAAAAGAAACTAAAGAGGCTACAGAAACTCCTAAAAAAGAAGTTGAAACTCAAGTAGATCCAGAGCAATTTTTAAAAGACTTTAATTGGCACAATTACGAAGAAGGAATTGACCCTGTTGAAGATAAGACCTTAGAAGAGTTCGAAAAATTAGTAGCAGAAAATTTTGTGGATACCCTTGATGATGAGGTTGTTGAAGGAGAAGTAATTCATATTACAGATCGTGATGCAATAATTGATATTAATGCAAAATCTGAAGGTGTAATCTCATTAAACGAATTTCGCTACAATCCAGATTTAAAAGTTGGTGATAAAGTAGAGGTATTAATTGATGTACGAGAAGATGCAACAGGACAATTAGTATTATCACACAGAAAAGCCAGAGTAATCAAGGCTTGGGATCGTGTTAATTCGGCTCATGATACGGGAGAAATTGTAAATGGTTTTGTGAAATGCAGAACTAAAGGAGGAATGATAGTAGATGTATTTGGAATTGAAGCATTCTTACCAGGTTCACAAATTGATGTAAAACCAATTAGAGATTACGATCAGTATGTAAACAAAACTATGGAATTTAAGGTTGTAAAAATAAACCATGAATTTAAAAACGTAGTAGTATCTCATAAAGCACTTATTGAAGCCGATATTGAGTTACAGAAAAAAGAAATCATTGGTAAATTAGAAAAAGGTCAAGTACTTGAAGGGTCAGTTAAAAATATTACATCTTACGGTGTATTTATGGATCTTGGTGGTGTTGACGGATTAGTACATATTACAGACCTTTCTTGGTCAAGAATAAATCATCCTAGTGAAATAGTTGAGTTAGATCAAAAATTAAATGTGGTAATCCTTGATTTTGATGAAAATAAATCAAGAATTCAGTTAGGTCTTAAGCAATTAAGTAAACACCCTTGGGAAGCTTTAGGTGAAGATGTAAAAATTGGAGATAAAGTAAAAGGTAAGGTTGTTGTAATAGCAGATTATGGTGCATTTATTGAAGTTGTTGAAGGTGTTGAAGGATTAATTCATGTTTCTGAAATGTCTTGGTCAACACATTTACGTTCAGCTCAAGATTTTGTAGCTGTTGGTGATGTAATTGACGCTCAAATTTTAACTTTAGATAGAGAAGACCGTAAAATGTCTCTTGGTATTAAGCAATTAACACCAGATCCATGGACAGATATTACTACAAAATATCCTGTAGGTTCCAAGCATACAGGTATTGTACGTAACTTTACAAACTTTGGTGTATTTGTTGAATTAGAAGAAGGTATTGACGGATTAATTTATATTTCTGATTTATCTTGGACTAAGAAAATAAAGCATCCAAGTGAGTTTTGTGCTGTTGGCGATAAATTAGACGTAGTTGTTTTAGAATTAGATGTTGAAGGTCGTAAATTAAGTTTAGGTCACAAACAAACTACTGAAAATCCTTGGGACAAATACGAAATTGAGTTCGCTTTAAATACAACGCATTCAGGTGATATTGAAGAGATAGTAGATAAAGGAGCAACCGTTAAATTTAATGACGATGTTGTTGCATTTATTCCATCTCGTCACCTTGAAAAAGAAGATGGCAAGAAACTTAAGAAAGGAGAGACTGCAGAGTTTAAAATTATTGAATTCAATAAAGAGTTTAAACGTGTAGTAGCTTCACATACAGCTATTTTTAAAGCAGAAGAAGCGAAGAATGTAAAAGCAGCAGCTAAAAAAGCAGCAGCAACTGAAGCAAAACCTACATTAGGAGATGCTAATGATGCGTTACAAGCGCTTAAAGATAAAATGGACGGAAAAGCATAAGCTTTTTATTCCTGCACAGACAGGAATCTCATCCTAATAAATCTAAGCCTCTCAGAAATGAGGGGCTTTTTTTGATGCAAATTTTATGTTTCTACTTTTAAAATTTTACGTTATCTTTGCATTCCAAATACGTTTGGATAGAATATGAGTCAAAAAGTGTTACTTAACGCAAAAGAGATAAACATCATTCTTCATCGATTGGCTTGTCAACTTATTGAAAATCACAACGATTTTACTGACACGGTATTAATTGGTATTCAGCCACGAGGCAAATATCTTGCTCGTAGGTTATGTAAAATGTTGAAAGATGATTATAAAATAAAAAATATACAGCTAGGGCATTTAGACATCACTTTTTTTAGAGATGATTTTAGACGTAGTGAAAAACCACTTGAAGCTAATACCACAGAAATAGATATTGAAGTTGAAAATAAAAAAATAGTATTTATTGATGACGTTTTATATACAGGACGAAGTATTCGTGCTGCTTTAACTGCTATTCAGTCTTTTGGAAGACCAAGCGAAATTGAATTATTAACTTTAATAGATAGACGTTTTAGTCGTCATTTGCCAATACAACCCGATTATAGAGGTAGGCAAGTAGATGCTATAAACGAGGAAAAAGTAAGGGTAAACTGGGTAGAAAATGATGGCGAAGATTCAGTTTATTTAATAAGTAGTTAAAATTAATTTGAATAAAAATAGGCAGATTAATACTGCCAATGAACACTAAAAAACATGAGCGAGTTAAGTGTAAACCACTTATTAGGAATCAAATATCTTAACCAGAAAGATATTCAGCTTATTTTTGAAACTGCCGACCATTTTAAAGAAGTAATCAATAGGCCAATTAAAAAAGTACCATCATTAAGAGATATTACAATTGCCAATTTATTCTTTGAGAACTCTACACGAACAAAATTATCCTTTGAACTAGCTGAAAAGCGTTTGTCTGCTGATGTTATAAATTTTTCAGCATCGCAATCTTCAGTTAAAAAAGGAGAAACACTCATAGACACAGTTAATAATATACTTTCTATGAAAGTTGATATGGTTGTAATGAGACATCCTAGTCCTGGGGCTGGAGTATTTTTATCAAAACATATTAATGCAAGCATTATTAATGCTGGAGACGGAGCTCATGAGCATCCAACACAAGCACTTTTAGATTCGTATTCAATAAGAGAACGACTGGGTGAAGTGAAAGGGAAAAATGTGGTTATTGTTGGAGACATATTACATAGTCGTGTAGCATTATCAAACATATTTGCATTACAATTACAAGGTGCTAATGTTATGGTTTGTGGGCCAAAAACACTACTTCCTAAATACATTGATAAGCTTGGAGTAAAAGTTGAAACAAACCTTCGTAAAGCACTAAATTGGTGTGATGTAGCGAACATGCTAAGAGTTCAAAACGAACGTATGGATATTAGTTATTTTCCTTCAACCAGAGAATATAAGCAACAGTTTGGTGTTAATAAAGAACTTTTAGAGTCATTGGATAAAGAAATTACAATTATGCATCCAGGACCTATAAATCGTGGTGTAGAAATTACGAGTGATGTTGCCGATTCTAATCAAGCCATAATACTTAATCAAGTAGAAAATGGTGTCGCTATTAGAATGGCTGTTATATATTTATTAGCTTCTAAAATAAAATAATAATGTATGATTTTTGATAAAGATGATAATATCTCTATTATTACTCAGGAAAAGGTATCCATTGTTGAATTAGTTAAGAAATTACAAGGCATTTATTATAGATTTAAAAATGATAATATTGTTGTAAATCTTACTAGTTTAAAGCAATTATCAACACAAGATATTATTGAGTTTTTACAAGTTTCTAATAAGCATAGAAACCAAAATCACTCGTTTGTGTTAGTGTCTGACAAAATAGATTTAGATGATGTTCCTGATGAATTGATTATTGTACCAACATTGCAAGAAGCTTATGATGTTATTGAAATGGAAGATATAGAACGAGACTTAGGATTTTAGATTATGAAGTTAACAATTCTAGGCTGTTATAGTGCAACACCTCGCATAAATACACATCCTACTTCTCAGGTATTAGAAATACGTAATCATATTTTTTTAATTGATTGTGGCGAAGGAACACAAGTACAGCTTCGAAAAAATAAAGTAAAGTTCAACCGTATTAAACATGTTTTTATTTCGCACTTACATGGCGATCACTATTTCGGTTTAGTTGGATTAATATCTACATTCAGGTTATTAACCAGAGAAGCAGATTTGCACATCTATGGACCAAAAGGACTTAAAGAAGTAATTACACTTCAAATGAAACTGTCTGATTCTTGGACAAATTATAAACTTATTTTTCATGAATTAACGTCCAAATCTTCTGAGCTTATTTTTGAAGATGATAAAGTAGAAGTACACACCATTCCTTTAGACCATCGAATATATACTAATGGGTTCTTATTTAAAGAAAAGGAAGGTGACAGAAAGCTTGATGTAGATGCAGCCGAAGATGCTAAAATTGATGTGGCTTATTACAGAAAATTAAAGCAGGGTTTTGATGTGATTAATGCAGATGATGAACTTGTTAAAAATGAAGATGTAACACTCGCTGGAAAAACGCCAAAAAGCTATGCGTTCTGTAGTGATACTGCTTATAATGAGGCTATTGTTCCAATAATTAAAGGAGTAGATATATTATATCACGAATCTACATTTCTAGAAAAATTAGCGCATTTAGCACAAAAAACAAAGCATTCTACAGCAAAAGAAGCAGCAAATATTGCAAAGCAAGCTAAAGCTAAAGTCTTAATATTAGGTCATTTTTCAACGCGTTATGATGATACAAATGATTTTAAAATTGAAGCAAACGAAATTTTTGATAATGTAGAACTAGCTCGTGAAGGGAAAGTATTTGAGATTTAGTTATTTCTTGTAACTTGCATTGGTATTATGGAAAAAGACCTTAGTAATTATCGAAAATCTTATCAGAAAGGAGCTTTACTTAAAAGTAATGTGCCTGAAAACCCTATGGAGTTGTTTCAAAAATGGTTTTACGAAGTTGATAATTCAAATACTATTGATGAGGCCAACGCAATGACGCTTTCTACAATTGGATTGGACGGTTTTCCTAAGAATAGAGTAGTATTACTTAAAAAATATACGTATGAAGGGTTTATTTTTTATACCAATTATAATAGCGAGAAGGGGAAAGCAATAGCACATAATCCAAATGTATGTGTATCCTTTTTTTGGCATGCAGCCGAGCGGCAAATTATTATTAAAGGTAAAGCTGAGCGTATAGCTGAAAATTTAAGTGATGGGTATTTTGAAATGCGCCCTAGAGGCAGTCAGTTAGGAGCTATAGTATCTAATCAAAGTGAGGTAATACATGATAGAACTGTTTTAGAAAACAAGCTTAAACAGCTTGAAAACGA
>Ga0114932_10005707_pt1 | contig 10924 bp, 18 predicted proteins | sample 2SBtaG_2_FD_87286 | JGI IMG/M metagenome (GOLD analysis project Ga0114932, IMG submission 87286) | Deep subsurface microbial communities from Kolumbo volcano to uncover new lineages of life (NeLLi) - 2SBTROV12_ACTIVE470 metaG | ecosystem: Environmental > Aquatic > Marine > Volcanic ... | reverse complement strand
TAATTTGTATTTCAATCCACAGGTTGGTCCTGGAGGTGCTGCTAGAGGTGGTGATGGTGAACACCCAAGTAGTCAGGTGGGAAATACTGAAAATACTGGTTCAGGGACTGGTCACAATCACTCACATACTTTATCTGGCACACTATCAGGTAATATTACAACAAGTTTAACTGGAGCTGTTACGGCATCTGGTACAAATTCATTTTCACCATTCGTAATAGTTCAATATATTATAAAACATTAATGGAGAAGATATGCAAAAAGTTGTGTTAATTAAATCTATAAATACTTATATGATTGTAGAAGACAATGGTGGAAAAACTACTTTTCCTGTTGATACACCTAGTGATAATCCTATTATGTTAAGAATAAAGGAATGGACTGATGCAGGAAACACTATAGAAGAACAGGAGAATGAGTAATGGCTACACAAATTGTAATTGCTAACAAAGAACACATAGCGCTTGATAATGAAGCTATTATTGATTGGGCAGACAAAGGCAAAAACTGGGATGATAATTGGTTACCAGATACCATTCACTATGTAGTTTGGAATGAATTAGGTCCAAACGAAATACAGAATAAAAATGCATCAACTGGTATGATGACAGGTAATACACCACTTAGTGCCACAAGTGATGCAGTTGGCAATACTACTATTGCTGATCTTTTAGTTTGGGGCGAGACCAGACAATTACAAATTGAAGAGGCTGTAAGAGATTTTAATGCTGCTGTTGCTGATGATGAAGCTAACGGTACGACTAATACTCAAGGTAAAACTTGGGCAGATTACGATCCTAATTATTCTTAATTTTATTTAGTTCTTGTTCTAAATCGGCATAAGGACCGTTTTTATCAACGTAGTGCAAAAATAATTGATGATGCCAACTAGTTTGTGGCTGACTAAAAATAGGTCGCCAGTGGTCAATTTTAGGCCCTTTATAAATAACTCCATCCCCTGGTTTAATTACTATAGGCATATCCCCCATACACAATGGCCAACGATAGTTTTCATTTTCATAACTGTAGTTTAAAGAAACAGATGCACTGATTTCACATTGTGCCCTATCTTTGTGTTTTTGTAATTCTGATCCCCCAAAGTATATTCTGTTGTAAGAATAAATTGGTTTTAATTTTAAATTAGTTTCTATTTCCATTAAGGGATGCAAATGAAATAATATCTGAGTATAAATCTCTGAATCTTTTGAATGCAAAGCTGAAGAGTTAGGAACTTGTATATCTCCCACGTTAATATTTTGTAAACTAAAATCAGTCAAAAAATCTACAAGATCTTTAGATAACATGTTTTCAATATATTTATAATCTTCTTTCATCTATCTAAAAAGAATTGTCATTGATACTCTTTTGTTGTCTTCTCCATCTTTCATAGATACACCATTTGTTGCATGCAACAAACTAGTTTGAAAAACAGCTCTGTTAAAATTATATTTTATTTCTATTGGTTCTACGTGTTTGTGAAAACTAATAAATTCATTCACAAACTGAGCTTGAGCTGCTAACGGATCTTCTGCTTTTCTATGAGTAGCTTTTATTTCTTCAGGCACTTGTATAGGTAGTATAACTAATCCGTTCTTATTAAAATCGTGTACACATTCATTTGGTGTTAGCCAAATATTTAGAGTTACTAGACTTTCCCAATCATAGTGATAGCTAGTTCCATTACCTTTGTTTTCATATACACCTACCCAACTTCTAATGTAAGTATCTTTTAATTCTTGAATGTGTTTATACAAATCATTAGCTATTTGTATTGACGGAAAAAATTTTTCATCCGCATCTTTTAAAATGTAATCTGGATATCTATTAGTTGGTTTAGCGTCTTTGTAATTATTTAAAATTTTTTGTCTTAAACTTAAAGCAAACTCTACATCAAAAAAATTGTCTACGACTGCACTACCTTTACTAAATATATTATCTGAAATTAGTTTCCAATCTTGATCTTTATTTACCATTAATGAATCCATGTAATGACTGCGTGCCTATCACCGTTAGTCACTGGCGTGACTGCGTGAGGAAAACAAAAGTTGCTTGGAAACACAACTGCGCTACCAGCTTTTGGTGGTACTTTATGTTTGCCACCAAAGAAAACAAAATCACCACCATCATAATTATCATTTAAAATAAATGAACAAGTTAATACTCTAGGAGTAATATCTCCATGATCTGTGTGTTCTTTGTACTCTCCGTTTTGCGATCCGATATAAATTAAATGATCGTATCCAGTATCTTCAGTAGACAATCCTGTGCTAAAGTATACGTGATCTTTTGCATATTTATTAATTACCTCGCCTACTGCATTAAATAAATCAGTATCAAATTTTGCATCAAGTCTTTCAATATAACACCTTCTGTCATTAGTATCTCCTAGTGTAGAGGCTTTTTTAAAATCTAAATTTTTTGAATTGTTTATTATACTTTCACATATGTTTAGATCTAATGCATTCTCATAACAATGTATGTAGTCTTGTATTTGTATCATTTAAAACTTTTTTTATTCCAAAAAAGAGTCTTATACTTATCAGTCCATTTAGTATTTATGGTATCTGAGGTTTTAGCATGAAGTTTCTCAGTATAAAAACCAGACCACATTTTCCATGACTCTCTTCTAAACGGTATGCATTGAACCATTGGGCTTCCTTTTTTTATTAAAAATTGTTTTTCTTTTTCTAATACGATGAATGGAAAATTAATGATATTTATGTAAGTATCTGTGTCAACTACACCTTCAATTACTTTAAATCTTTTTTCTACTCTATTCATAGGTGGCACAAATAAACAACTATACCCTGGTGGTGTTTTTATTAACCACTTGTTAATAAATTTACCAGCATTTTGACCAGCTAGTTTTTTAAAACTTTCAGGCAATTGTTGGTGACTATGAAAGTCAACATCACCATCACTTTTATTGGCTGGAAAAATACTAAAGTCATCACCAACAGGTTGAACAACATAATCTTGATCAAAACGAATTATATAGCCGGCAGTTAAAGAATCTAAAAAAGGTATACATTTTTTTACAGTGGGTGCCATAATATTACCATCTTGGTAACTGCTTAATTTTTTATAATCATCAGGTATTACTTTTGATGCTGGCACTGGGTGAGGCCAGATTTTAGCCATGGATTCTGTTTCTGCACAAAATATTATTTTTTTCTCAAGCATCTTCTTTTTCCCTTTTTTCAATAAAATTAAATGACATAGATCTTCTTACATCATTTTTGTTTTTTAATTTAAAAGGCATTACACAATGCATGTGATTTGCTTGAAATATATAAAAGTCACCAACTACAGGTTTTTCCCATTTACATGAAACACCATCTACTCCAAAGAATCCTAGCTTACCATCTACAAATTTATGTGGATCTTTTGTATCATCTATAATCTCAGGTACTTTTAAAAATAAAACGGTAGACCAACCAATAGTATTGTAATGTGTATGAGGTGGATTGAACTCTCCCTCTTTCATATCATTTATCCAACAAGCTATTATCTCTACTTGTTCACGATTGGGAAGCCAATCAATAATTTTTGTGTCCATGCACGTTTTAAAATAATCTTGAATTGATTCTACAAATGTTGGAAATATAAGAGCAGACTGTACTATTGGCAGAATAGATAACTCAGAGTCTATCCTACCAGCTAATTTATGGCCCATTTTATCCAAAGTTTCTTTTGCTTTGTCATATCTATTATTAAGATCTTCTATTTGATCTAATGGTATCTTATATTTTTTTACCATTTTTCCGTATATTATTTGTTGTGATTCCATTTTTCTCCTAATATCATTTAAGGGTTAGTTGACCAACATTAAAATCGTTAGACAAATTTTTCTTACCAAATGTACCTTTTGCAAAAACTTCAAAAGCAATACAAATTCTAGATGTGTCTGAAACGTGTGCTCCTATCCTATGTTTTGTTTTTGCGTCAAATATTATTAAGTCATTCTTCTTTGGAAAAAAACTTACTTCATATTGATTATATTTATTTGGTTCGCCATAGTCGAATTCTAAAAGTCTATATTCGTCCTTTTTTTTAAATTGTATAGAATCACTACCCTCATCTAGTTCCAGGTATAAAACACCTGTATAAAAAGAATTTGCATGATCATGATATTCTGAATTAAAAAATTGTCTTTTCATGTTTATAATCCATGACCTAGTGATGTAGAAAGACACATCTTTTGACACAGATAAAAAATCGTACGTATATTCATCAACGCTTTTCTGTATTAATTCTTTTATCGTTTTAAATGATTCTAATTCTAGAATGTTACATTCTTTAGAAAAACCATTATCAGTGAATTCTATATTATCTAAACTAAAAGATTTTATTGGAAGATTGTCTTGATATACAACCTCTGGAAATATTTCTATTACAGCCATTCTTTTTATGTATGAATACCATAAATTTGTTGTCAAGAAAACAATTTATAAAAATACTATTGCGAACGAAATAAATATGCTTAAATTAGGTTCTCACCAAAATTAACAATCAATAGGAGACAAATATGGAAAACGAAGAATTAAATAAAGCCATTGCCTACCTTGCAGATAAGGTGAGCAAATACCACGAAAGATTAATAGCTATGGAAAGAGATGTTGAAAGACATCTTAAAGATCCTGAAAAGCACTGTGGTCCTGATTGTGAGTGTAAAAAATCTACTTAGGAGTTTGACCTAACATATCTTTTAAAGATGGAGCAAATACTTTGACATCTCGTTTGATATTTTCAGCAGTTGTTGAAGTGTTTGGATCATCTATATCAGCTTGCATGGCTTCCTCAGATTCATATTCTTGACCAGTCTCCATATTAGTTAATGTAGTTTCAGTCTTTACTTTATATTTAGGGACAACTCTACCATCCTCTAGTGTAACAGTTCCTATTTGTTCAGCGGGTTCAATTATCGGCATTATCTCTCCAATTTATATTAAAACTTAAAATAACTCTATCCTGATTAGAATTATTTATTTGTACTTCATGTTGTAACCATGATGGGAAAAAAATCAAGGAATTCTCTTTTGGCTCCCACGTTACGCTGTGTGCTAAGTGTATAGAGGCATCTTTTTTCATTGGGGGTGATAACACCTCTGCCTGTGGTTTAGGCTCTAGAAAAACTAAATTACCGCTATTTTGAGGTACTTTTAGATAGTATACTCCAGATAAATAATTATAAGGATGTGTATGTACGTTATTTCTAGATCCTGGTGAATTAATCATACCCCATAAACCTGTCATCTCAGGGACATATTTGTCCTGCACATCCAAGTGTTCAAAGCATTCTTTTGCTTTTAATAGTATATCACCCACCGTGCTTTTAAATTCTTCATCTTTGTAAAGCTCGTCGTCACTGTGCCAGCCTCCAACATTAGATCTTGGCATACCTTTTTCATCTTGTGCTTTTATTTCGTAAAGCCTATCTATTAAGTGACCGTGGCCCGTGATTTCTGTCATCATGACAGGTGTTATAAATAATGATTGTAATTGCATGATATACCTTTCTAAAGTTGTCCTTTTGTAACCTCCATAAAACTTACAATTATATGAACTTGATTTGCAGCGTTAGCCTGCGCTTTTAAAATATCAGACTCTTGCAAGATTAGAGGCTGAGATAATAATTCTGTCGTAGTATTTGTGGCTACACTTTTAGCTTTAAACAACTCAAAAGTAGCAGACGATCTTTCAACTTCTATGTCTACTAGAGTCGTATTGCCTGAGTCGTTACAAATTAAAATTGATTTAACCACATCGGTGGTAGGTTGCACAGGAGGTGTAGCACCAGGGTTTGCTGTCGGTACTGTCAATACGGTTGTTAGATTTGTTGTTGTCATATCAACCATTGCGCTTTTAAATATATTAGCCAAGGAAAAATGTCTCCGATTCTGATTCTTCTCTTATATCTTGTTGAAAGTTCGTATTTAAAAGAAAAACAATTTGTTCTAATAGTCTTATCATCTGGTCAAACTGACCAGCATCATATTCATCTGTTGCGTTTGGAAGTCTAGTTATATTAATTTTTGCCATTATCTTCTTCCGTCAGGTCTTATTTCTAATTTTTGTGAGCCCAATCTCCACGGTGTATCATCTACCGTATTAGTTGTATATCTGATTTTTACTGCTCTACCTCTACCCCTAACATTTATTTTTTCTGTTGAGTTAGTGATAGATCCTGAAGTTTGCACGTTTGACGTTGATTGAGGATACTGTTCTAATGTTAATCTAGCAGTCATTGTGTTTGTCAAATTATCAAAATCAGGCACTAGTTTGCTAACCGACATCAATTGATCACCATCGGCTATTTCTACTGAACCAGTTTCTAAAAAAGCGGTTATTGCACTTCCGTCGGATTGATTGTTACCTATTTCATGTTCATGAACAAAAGAAGCCCCAGCTGTAAGACCTAATATTGATGTTGCATTAGCAGTTGTAGAGCTGCTGTATTCAGTAGCTATAGGTAACTCATAAACATAAGCACCAAGCCATGTAGTTCTACCTAAAGAGTTTGTGTACCAAGTTCCTTCAAGATAATTATATGCAACAGATCTATCTATTTGAGTAGCATTAGCTGAAGCATAATACCAAATTATCTCGTTGTAAGCTGTATTAAGACCCACTGCTATATCATTTTTATTTGTGTAACTAATGTCATCGAAAACAAAATCTTGTACAGAACAAGGCATTTTTTTGACAACACCATCGTACAAATAGAAAGCATTGTCAGACATCCAATATGCTTTACCGTTTACTTCAATGGCAGCATGTTGAGCTATCAAGCCAGCGTTAGCACCAAGTTGTCTAAGACCAAAAGTAAAAGGCGTGCCAACAAATTGTATTCCGTGTAATGAGGTATCTGTCCAAACTAATATTTGACCTGTAGATTTTACAGCACCAACAATTCTAGATCCATCAGTTATTCTCAAAGATCCTGCCTCGTTTGTAGCAACTGGCGTATAGTCTGTTGCATCTTCTCTGTCAGAAAATCTAAATAATAAATCATCTTGAGTAGCGGGATTACCAATTGTAGTTTCAGTACCAAATATTAACAAATGTCTTGTATCTGTAGAAACAAGACTAAATCTAGAAGCTGTGGGAGCATTAGATAATGCTGTAGCTCTTGCACCTAAACCACCTGACGTGTCCCAAACAAAAGTGCCGCCATTAATGACTGTAGCTATTAAATCTTCACCAAAATTATCTAATGACCAGTTTCTACCTTCAATAACAACATTTGATGAAGATCTAGGTGTATCCCATGTGCTTGCACTCCAGGTTTGTGTTCCCCACCCATATCCATAAGTTGAACTGACCGGTCCAGGATTAATTTGATAAGAAGCATCAACTGATCCACCACCTGCAGCTGTAGTGCCTGATGCGTTTGTGCCTGCATTTATTGTATAAGTGTTGGAAGTTGGTACAGTTAAAATTTCAAATTCGTTGTTAAAATCAATGCCATCTACTACATTTGTAGCAGAACCATTATCAAAAGTTACGAAAGCACCTTCTTCTGCTTGATGTCCTGCGTCTGTAACAGTTACGGTAGCAGATCCGCTCGATGTAGCAAAAGGGTTTGTTAAGGAGTCTGTTGTTCTAATTGGTGATATGTCATACACCTTACCTTCTGAATAAATATACAATTTTCTATCTGTGCCTAAAGCTAAATATCTAGTGCCATCTAAGCCTATCCAAGAGTGTGTGTCTCTTACAGCACCAACAAGTGTAACATTGGGATTAGGTAAAAATCGCCACCCACCCCATCTTTCTGGTTTACCATAGTGAAATCTAACAAAATCAGAATCTATGTATTTTCTATCATCTCCAGCTGCGTAAGCAGAATCTTGTTTATCTATCCCTGGTCTAAATTTTAAATCAACTAATTGCATTGTTTAATAATAAATTACTTATTGTTTTGAGGCAAGAATTGAGTTCCTACATTACCTCTGAATGCATAGTTTCCATAATGAGTCATGCCACTCATTATATCTGCATATATTTTACCGCCCATATTCTGCCATAAACGACAAAAAGCATAATCTTCAGACAGGTATCTACCGCTTTCAATCATAGTGTCAAAAAATGCATAATTCCAATCTGACGTATTATGATAATTGAATTCAGTATCATGAGATTGATTTAAATGCTGATCGGGTGTAAATTTTAAGTGTGGGTAAACTCTAGCCATTCGTTCAAATACTTGTCTCTTAATCATCATAAATCCTGTTGGTCCATCTAAAACCTCTATAAAACCTTTATCCAATAATATTTTATCAGGATTTTTTACATTTAAGTTATATTGTAATGAGGCTGCTAATAACTCATCCTCTGGCATGTCTGGTTTTTCTTTTAATCTTTTTTTAACTTTTATCCAATCTATAGTTTTTCGTGGGTAGATGCCGGTTACAACATCCTTATCATACTCAAGCATTCTTTTTACTGATTTTGGATTAAAAGCTAAATCTGCATCTATAAATAAAAGATGTGTATAATCTCCATCCATAAATAATTGCACCAGCGTATTACGTGCTCTAGTAATTAATGACTCATTACCAATAGTGCCAAATTGCAATTCTATTTTTTCACTGCTTGCTAAAGATACAAGCTGCATGCAACTTTTAAAATAGTCTGCTGTAATCATACCTCCATAACAAGGCGTGCCTATAAATATTTTATACATATTCATTTCCTGTAATTCTTAAATTAGATGATATTATTATTCTCTCATTACTTTCTTTATAAGTAACATAATGCCATTGTGATGCAGGAAAAATTATTAATTTTCCAACCTCTGCAGTTTCAAAATGCTCATGTTGATCTGACGTGTGATTAGATGATATTAAAGAAGTAGATCCACCATCTGTTAAATATAGAATACTAGAAAAGTTTGCTCGTAGAGAATGATGATTATGTGCATTGTGCGCTGAGTCTTTGCCGTAAATAGCTGTCCAATATCTACCAAGCTCTAAAGTGTAACCTTGACTAGCAAACTGATTAGCTACCAAATTCATTAATGCTTCATATTCTCTTAGAGTTGTTGGTTTTTTGTAGTCTGTGTAATAGTTTTCATAATGATTTATAGAATAAAAGAAGCTTGTTTCCTTTATTTCTTCTTTTTTATCTACCATTTCTTTTAATAACGGAGACATCTCGTCTTCATTAAATTGAAATTTTCTAATCACTGTAGGAAATATTTCTTGCTTAGATATTAACATATAGATGTTTTATTCCTGCTTGTTTTATTGTGTTTATAGCTTCTTCATAAGTATTGACTAAAGGATCTCCAGCTAAATTTAATGAAGTATTTAATAATATTGGTACACTAGTTTTTTTATAAAAAGCTTTTATCAAATCGTAAAAAAATTTGTTTTGTTTTTCTGTTACTGTTTGTATTCTACACGTATTATCTACATGAACAATAGCTGGTATTAATTTAATTTTTTCTTTTTTCACTGGTATGCTGTACAACATATGAGGTGATTCTTTAATATTACCCATGTCAAACCAATCATTTGCATGTTCTAATAAAACAGTGCCAGCAAATGGTCTGTAATTTTCTCTCATCTTAATTCTATTTACAATTGCTTTACCGCCTTTGTTTCTTGGGTCAAACAATATAGATCTATTGCCCAAGGCCCGTGGACCGATTTCACCCAGTCCTTGAAATAAAGCAACTATTTCTTGATTAATTAATGATGCAACTGCAGCTTCTCTATCTATTATGATCATCTTTGAATTTGCCAATATGGAAAGTTATTTGTTTTGTAATGCGGAAGATCATGTTTCTTTCTAAAAAATTCTAATACACCAAGGCTTAATCCTTCATCATTACAATGAGGAAATACAATTAGATTTTTAAATTTATTTTTAATGTGATAATTCCACACAACGTTTTGCGCACAACCACCCGAGAAAGATACTTCATCATCTAGGTTAACATATTTACCAAAATGTTCTACTAAAGCTTCACCTACCCAATGATGCACTGTTCTTGCCCAATCTAATTTTTTGTGTTGTGCTAAAAGACTGTCACCACAATGCTGTTCCCACAACGTAAATTCAAAAGCTGGATGCATGAGTGTTATATCAAATCTTTGTAGTTTTTTAAGGTATTCTGCATCTATATTGCCATAAGCTTGTAAACCCATAAGTTTACCACTAGAGTCTAAACGACTTTTTACGCTTATATTCATCTCAATAGCTGCACCATTCATCAAATTACCTAATGAATTACTTGTGTCGAAAAATCCTACGTCTTGTAATTTATCATTTTCTATGTAAGACCAGGAGATATTGTAGTCACCGTAAGCGTCAAAGATGAAATGTTTATTACAAGTTTTTGTTACAGGCCAACTGCTTAATGCATGAGCATAGTGATGATTAATTCTTGTAATGTTATAAGGTAAGTAATCAAATTTTTTTGTAGGAAAAAAATTATCATCTTCATAGTTAAGACGATAATGCCATGGATCAAAAACTATTCCTATCTCATCTAAATCCTCAGGCTTAAGATTCCACATATCTTTTATTTCTTTTATCCAAGACTCAAAGTTACCATAAGCATGGTGCTTACCCATTACACCACCTTTTTCAAATCTTTCTGATTTAAAATAATGTACATCTGAGCCATCAAAATAAGATATGTTAGAGTCGTGCTCACACAATCGCATGCCTATGAATTTCATGACATTTCTTGATTTAAAAATTCATCTACTATTTTTTTAGGATCTATTTCTACACAGTAAGGATAATCAGAAATTAAATTAGTATTTTGATTGTAACCAAACATCTCTGGCTTTGATGTGCCCCAAAGAACTACTCCTTTTTTGTTAAATGGTTTGTTAGAACACATGTGCTGTAAAGCACTGTCTATGGCAATAAATGAAACACAATATTTAGCAAGTATCATAAAATC
>Ga0114932_10005706_pt1 | contig 10925 bp, 13 predicted proteins | sample 2SBtaG_2_FD_87286 | JGI IMG/M metagenome (GOLD analysis project Ga0114932, IMG submission 87286) | Deep subsurface microbial communities from Kolumbo volcano to uncover new lineages of life (NeLLi) - 2SBTROV12_ACTIVE470 metaG | ecosystem: Environmental > Aquatic > Marine > Volcanic ... | reverse complement strand
TTCGGGGTACTGCAGCTGAACCCAGAGCGGTTGATCGGCGTACTCAAAGCCAGCGGTGAACCAGCCTTCTCCGACGTGGAAGCGGCCGGCACGGTCGATCCCGAACGAATCACGCGGGTCGCCATCTTGAGCCGTCATGTTGAAGCCGTGGGCGTCGAAGCCGAACTTCCCGTCGTCTTCCTGGGCGATTGCCGTGGTGCTTACCAGCATTCCTGCCGTGAGAATTGCAGCCCAGCTCTTCATGCGCGTCACTCCGTACACACGGCAGAGTCCCACAAGAAATGCCCAAGCGGCAAGTTCTGGCGACGATCCGCAGCGTCGTACTACGGAAGTGCGCTTCTGACCGCTTCTACAATCTGCTCTGGACGCGGAAAGCCGTCGAGGCTCTTCTTGGCCACCACCGCACCGTCCACACGCACCTCAAAGATGCCTCGATGGCCTGGGACCAGTGTCGTCTCAACACCCAGTTCCTCCCTCAAGACATCCGCCGCCCGGGCGGCTCGAGGGAGGTAGTTTCAGGACTTGCAGTACTCGATTTCGACCATCTGGCAGCCTCGCTATTCCGGGAAACTAAGGACCAAGGGTCGGCCGTCCACCCGTCGTTCCTCAAAAGTAGCAGCCTCCTGTGAGGTGACCGGAGAATCGCTCTCTTGCACAACGGCGTCGAGCCACGACTCGGTGGCGACGCATAGATCGTGTCCCTGCCGGGTTGCTGTCCTGCTGGCCCAAAACTCGAGCACCGCCACGCGGCGAGCATCGACGCCATCGATGGGAGCCCCGCCGTCGAGCGCCACTCCATCGGTCCACAGCGTGTCGAGTCGACCGGGCAGCGCCTCGACATTCTCTTGGTGGGCGGTCTCGACAACCACGGCGATGTACTGCGTATGTTCGGCCCCAACCGCGGCGAGCAGGTCCAAACGAACGGTCTGAAGCAACGCTCGACGGGGCATGAAGTACATGCCGAGCTTGGGCACGATTCGGTACATCGGCCTGCCCAAGTCCGAGCTTTCGGCTTGGCCAGACGCCACGTCCTCTTCGGAGACCAAGTCCACAAGCTGCACTTCGCGGTGCTCGGTCGCGCCAAATCCTCCGTAGTCGCCGTAGCTATTGACGCCCGCGTCCTTGGGGATGAGCACCGGTCGGGTGAAGTCGATGCGCCCGTCCTCGTACAGCTTGGCCTTGCCCATCCACGCGCGCGGCGGCTCGAAGATGATGACGCCCTCGCGCCTGTTCTTGATCTGCCAGTCCTCGTCGCGCAGAGCACCAACCAGATCGCTGCGCGCATTGCGGACGGCAAGCCGGCCCCACACGGTGATCTCGTCGAAGGTCTCGGGCTCGCCGGTCTGCTCGACCGGGTCTTGGGCAAGCGCCAGCGCAGCCCACAGGCCGAGCAACGCGCTCACTCACCGACTCCGAGCCAGGGCGAGAGCTGTTCGCGGAAGTGGTCCGACCAAGGCCGCGGGCGCTTGGTCTCGGGGTCGACGCAGACCACCGTGCGACTGCCATGGGCGAAGTTCCGGTCCTCGTCCATGGGCATGATGCGAAAGCCAAAGGTGAGCGAGGTGCGGCCAATCTTGTCGATCCAGACGCGAACCCGCACCTGACCGACGCCTTCGACCGGCGCGTCGTACTCGATGTGGTTGGCCCGCACGAAATGGAAGCGGTCCGCGTGGGCCTCGTCGTTGAAGCCGGCGGTGCCCAAGTGCGCCCAGAAGGCACCGATGGTGCGCTCGAACAGCAGCAAATAGCGCGCGTTGTGCAGGATGCGGAATGAGTCGAGGTCGTCGAAGTAGACGCCCATCACCTGCTCGAAGAATCTGGCCATGGCCAGGGCCTAACGCAGCGCGATGCTCACTCGTCCTCGAAGGCTGCCTTGAGACGTTTTGCGATAGAAGCTTTCAATCGCACAGGGTCAACACCCGCGACCCGCGCCATCATGCCCAGCTTCAGGTTCATGTCGATGGCGCTGTCGGTCACCGCCACCGAACCGGACACGCCGATGCCCTTGATGGTCGCGTTGTCGCCCGACCAAGCCAAGCTCGCTCCATATTTGCCCATCATGTCCGAAAAGCCTTGCAGGCGGGACTTGGCGTCGCTGCGAGACAGGGAGTGGGGCTGATTGACGTGCACTTTGGACATAAGATCTCCTGTGTGACCGCAGCCTAGCAGACCGCGTTCAGTCCTTGGCGTCGCCTGGGTTCGCGCGCTGCTCGAGGTGGTCGAGGTAGCGGAAGGTGCGCACATCGGCCCCGTCGTCGGGACGGTCCGCCTTGGCCAAGACCCCAGCTGCAAATGCCTTGGAGTCTTCGGTCTTTCCAGCCGCCACCAGGGCATCGGCGTGGGCCGCAGCCATGCGCAGGTAGTTGTCGCCCCACGCGCGCTCGAGGCCGACCGTGCTGCGCTCCAGCGCCTCGTCCGCACGCTCAGCACCAATCAGAATCTTGGTCGCTTTGAGCAGAAAGGTCGGCTCGTCGGCGAAGGCCTCGGTCGCCTGGTCCAACAGCGCCACAGCCCCATCGACATCGCCGGACTTGGCCATCAGTCCTGCCAGCCAGGTGTAGTTGCCGCGATCCATGCGCGGGTCGCCGGTCAAAGACTCGCGCACCGCCGCAGCCGCAGCGCCGTAGAGCAGCACCTTTTCCGAATCGGGTCCAAGGCTGGCCGCCACATAGAGCAGATCGGCAGATTCGAGCCCGGATGCTCCGTGCAGCCCGACATCGACAGCGGCTCGAAGCGCGGCCTTGCCTTCGACGGTTTCGTCTAGATCGCCGGTCTGGTAGATCCATTCCATGGTCGTGCCTGGAGCGTTCTCGGTCAGCCACAGCACGTCTTCGACGGTGGGCTTGGTCGCCAATCGCGCCTTGCGAAAGGCCTCTTGGTCCGGTTCGGCGCTGGCGCGCTCGAGCCACGCCGCCACATCGTCGGTGCCGCTGGAAAGCAACTTCCAGGCGATCTCACCCGCCCGCTCAGGGGTCACCTTGTCCGGGCCGGCCTCGATGAACACCTTGTCATCCCAGCCGTTCTTGTCGACATCGGCCAACCACGAGCGGAAGGCCTCGGCATCGGTGTAGCCCAGGTACCGGCCCAGCTCGGTGCCATCGGGCTGAATGGCCACAACAGTGGGGTAGCCGCCCACGTGGTAGCGATCTTTGAGCGTCCATGAGCTCTTGTCGTCGACATCGAGCACCGCCACCACAAAGCCATCGAGCTCGTCGGGGGCCGGGGTCGCGTGCAACACCTGGGCGGACATCAGGTTGCAAGGCGGACACCACACCGCACTGAAGTCCATGAGCACCAGCTTGTTGTCCGCTGTGGCCTGCTTGACGGCCGCCTCGTGCACGGTCGCTGCGTCCTGACGCAGGGCAGCGGCAAACGAATCGTGGTGTTGGACGGCAGCGGTCTTGGTGACGGGCTCGGCAGCCACCGGATGGCTGACATTGGCCAGCATCAGCCCCTTTTTGGAGTTCGGTAGATCGGCCTTGATGACGGCGTCAACCATGCGGCAGGTCGTGCCCACGTCCTCGCACAGGGACACGCGGAGGGTTCCCTGCACCGTCTTGCCCGCGGAGTTGCGCAGAAAGACGCCCTCGGCGACGTCGATTCCGGTGGTGCCAAGCTGCAGCCAGCCGCCGTCCCAATTTAGGTCCAGATCGGCCGGCGCGTCCTCGGCGACGTGCTCACCTTCTGGCCCATCGATGATCAGAACGACGTCATCTTTCTTCCAGACAATGGCCACCGCAGGCAGGTCTGTACCGGCGTTGGCGAGGGTTGCGAGCAGTACCAGCATCATCACTCCTGAATTCGCCATCTAACCGATGCTTGGCCAGCCCACGCGTCGCGGATTACCCACCGCGCTTCGCGAACCTGGGAGAACATGTGCGCGCGCTGATCTTGACCGCTTTCTTCATTGCTGGCTGTGGCAACCCCCCACCCAAGGCCGAGCCGCCACCCCTTCCCGGCGCCGTGTCGACCGAGGGCACTGTCATCATGACGGTCGACGGCCAGCCCGTGACCCAAGAGATGGTGGACGCCGTCACCCGTCGCATTCCGCCCCAACAGCTCGAGCAGATGAAGGCGACTGGCAAGTACGCCCAGTTCGAAGAGCGCATGGCTGTCGGACAGGTCCTGTACAACCAGGCCATCGAGCGCAAGCTGCACGAAGACGACGGAGTGCAGATGGCACTCGCGATGTCTCAGCGTGACGTGCTCGCCGCCGAGCTGCTCGACGTGGTCGGCGCTGAAGCCGTCACCGACGAGAAGCTCAAAGAGGGCTACGAAAAGCGTGCGGTGCAGTTCAAGCGCCCGCAGGTCCAGGCTCGGCACATCCTGGTCAAGGAAAAGACCTTGGCTGACGAGATCTTCGCCAAGCTCGGCGCCGGTGGCGACTTCGCTGCCCTCGCCCAAGAGCACAGCACCGACCCCGGCTCCAAGGTCAAGGGCGGAGACCTCGGCTGGTTCGAAAAGGGCCGCATGGTCGCTCCGTTCAGTGACGCGGCCTTCGCTGCTGAAAAGAACGTGGTCATCGGTCCCGTCGAGAGCCGCTACGGCTTCCACGTCATCGAAGTGCTCGACAAGCGCGACTCCATCCCGTTCGAAGAAGTGCGCGAGCGCCTCGAACAGGAGCTCAAGCAAGAGGCGGTCACCGCCCACATCGAGGGCGTGAAGTCCAGCTACAAGGTCGAGCAGAAGGGCGCCACCGCAACCGACGGCGCCACCACTGCAGACACCCCCGCCGCGCCTCCAGCTCCGGCTCACGGCGCAGGCGACGGCCACGGTCACTGACCCATGGCCAAGCCCTGGGCAGTCATTCTCGGTTCATCGTCTGGCTTTGGAGCCTCGACCGCGCGAGCGTTCGCCAAGGCCGGACATCCGATCTTCGGCGTGCACCTCGATCGTCGCGGCACCATGCCCATGGTCGATGCACTCGTCGAAGAGCTCAAGGGCTACGACGTGCCCGTGGTGTTCGTCAACACCAACGCCGCTGACGAAGCAAAGCGCGCCGACGCCATCACACAGCTGCAAGCAGCCTGTGATGAGTCCGGCAGCTCTGTCGGCATGCTGCTGCACTCGATTGCATTCGGCACCCTGCGCCCGTACTTCGACGCCGAAGGCGGACCGGTTCTGGGCAAGCGGCACATGGACATGACCCTCGACGTCATGGCTCACAGCCTCGTCTACTGGGCACAGGACCTGCTCAAAGCCGGCCTGCTGACCAAGGGCGGTCGCATCTTTGCGATGACCTCCTCCGGTTCCCTGTCCGCATGGCCGTCTTACGGCGCCGTGTCCGCTGCCAAGTGTGCGCTCGAGAGCCACATTCGTCAGCTGGCCGTCGAGCTTGCTCCCCACGGCATCACCGCCAACGCCATCATGGCCGGCGTGACCCAGACTCCGGCGCTCGACAAGATTCCGGGCTCTGACCTGATTGTCAGCAAGGCGCTGGCTCGCAACCCATCGGGTCGGTTGACCCAGCCCGATGACGTCGCACAGGCCGTGCTCGCTCTGTCTGCTTCGGGCACCCACTGGATCACCGGCAACGTCATCAAGGTCGACGGTGGCGAGGCCATCTGCGGCTGACCTGAATGGTCAACTCCCTACTGCTGCTGCCGCTGATGCTGGGCTGTGTGCGCACGCACAAGTTCTTCATCACGCCGGACTACTCGAGCACCCATGCGCCGGCTGGCGAACTTGTTCGGCTCGAGTACGAGTCGGGCTGGCGCGACGAATCGCTAGGCCTCTTCGAAGCAATCGAGCTCGAACAGGGCGGCCAGACGGTCTATTCGCCTCCCGCCATCACCAACGCCGGTGAGATCACGATCAGCCCGCTGGTCGACGACGTTGAGCTGTCGCTATGGATTCGCCACACCACCTATGACGAGGGGGACTTCTTCCAGGTCAAGTCGGTGACCGGGGGCATCCACAAGGGACTGGCCAACGAGCTTCGCTGGATTCCGGTCCGCTTGTCCGACGCATTCACTCTGCCCATCCACCAGCTGCGCAACGTCTACAACGACTACGACCTGCGCAACGGCGACCTGCTGATGGTCCAGGTCGACAAGCCGGGCTCACAGGCCGAGCAGTATGTCTTCCGCAGCGAGTACTTCGGACTGCGCAGCAAGTTCAGCGCGGGCCTGTTGGTGCGCACGCCGGTGCCGTTCATCGACGACGGCGAGGGCGAGTTCAGCCCGGCTCTGGCGCTGACCGGCGCCTTTGGCTACCGCGCTCGCACCCGGCAGCCCACGCTTCGCTGGTTCAGCACCCGCATCTCATTGGTGTTGAGTGCGGGCATCGGCTCGACCGAGGTCGCCTTGCCGTCCAATGACGACGAGCTGGCCGGGGTGTTCAACGCCGCCCTGGTCGGTGGCGGAGTGGAGTTCTATGACTTCCTGTCGCTGCAGCTGATGGGCAATGTCTCGGCACTCGGACGCACCCGCGAAGAGTCCAGCTACGCGTTGTCTGTGGGCTTCGACGCCGTCCGCTTCGGCCGCTTCACGGCCGACGCGACGACGCGGCTGCTGTTCAAGAACGAGCTGTAGTCAGCCGCGGGCCTCGAGCTTGTCGAGTGTCTGTTGTGCCGCCACGGCGAGCTTCGACGCCTCGCCGAGTGCCAGCAGCAGCCGTTCGCCGGCGACGATCTCGCGCAACAGGCTCAACGAGCGCGGGTCCTCCGGCGCCATGTACTCGACGGCTTGAATCGCCTGTATGGTCGCCGTGCTGGCATCGATCGCCGCAAAGAGGTGGTCTGTGTAGTCCGAGCTGGCCGCCCCGACCGACTGCAGCAATGCCAGACCCGAACCCGCCGTGTCCCGGGTTCGAAGCATGTCTATAAATTCGGGACACAGCGGGGCTGCCGCCGCTCCCAAGCCCTTGAGCTCCCGGGTCGCATAGAAGCGACGGGTGCGCCCAGCCCGCGTCTGAAGCGGCCGCAGCATGACGCGCATGGCTGGCTCGTGACCGCTTTCTGCATATACCCGGTACAAGTCCGCACACTCCGGGTTCGACAGCGCATCGGTGCTTGGAAAGCAGGCCAGGAGCTGCTGCACCTGCTGCAATGTGGGCGTCTGCGCACCTGCCATGACTCGGTCCAGCACCCACCTCACGCGACCGGGACGCTCTTCGCGGGTGTAGTGCCGACTGACGCTGTACGGCTGCGGAAAGGGCAGCCCGACCATGTTCAGGGCGTGAACCGCATGCCGGCCGACGGTCGCGTCCCCAACCAACTGCAGCAGCAGGTCGAGGGCACGCACGTCACCGATGTCGCCCAGTGCCACCAGTGCCGCCCGACGCCCTGTTGGCTGACCCTGTTGGGCCAGGTGCATGAGGGCTGGAACGCCATCGTTGGCGCCCGCACCGATGCGGCCCAGTGACTGCGCCGCCATGACCACCGTCCGCCAATGGGGATGGGTGAGCAGCTCGACCAGGCAGGGCACCGCTTCGACCGGGGCCGGAACCAGCCACCGCAGCGCCCGCATCGCAATCGCCGACGCGCGCTGGTCCCGATGGCCAAAGGCTCTCAAGGTCGCCGCCAACGCCTGGTCGCGTCGCTTGCGGAATCGCACAAGGCCCGTCGCGGCCCACGCACAGATGATGGGATCGGGGTCATGACTCAGCTCTTGCAGCAGTGGCAAGTCCGCTTGATCGCGGCCGATGGCCAGCCCATGCGCTGCAGCCCGCCGCATGCCGAGCCCGCCGGTCTGTAGGTTGTGTAGCAGCCGCGTACGGCTCAGAACCCGAATCCGAACGTCGCCGAGGCAAAGGGCACGACAGGTCCGCCGCGGCCCATCACGTCAGGAGCGGCGGGAATGTGCGCGGCCCCCACGTTCAGGTCGGCGGTCGCGTAGAAGGCCTGGTCGAGCCACCATCGGCCATGCGCCGACGCAGAGAGCTCGGGCCCAGCGGCCTCGATGGGGTCAGCTGTGCGCGCCTCTCCAAACAAAAAGCCGGCTTGATCGGCAGTGCTTTGGATCTCGGCGAATCCAAGACCGAGGCGGGCGTCGACCTCGGATCGCCCGCGACGCCATGTCTTGGACGCGGCCCGAGCGCGGAAGTGGGCCATGTCGGGCTGGTCGCCATGGTGCAGAAAGCCCGAGCCTGTGCCACAGCCCTCGACCGACAGCCAGGCGACCGGAGCAACCTCGGCGCAGACCGTGGGGTGGTGCAGATCGGTGGTGCCGGCCCCCACCCGAAAGTCGAACACCGCATGACCGGCCACGGGAGCCGGGACAAAGGCCTGGCCCGACAGACCTTCGTCGGCGTGGGCAGCGGTGAGGAGCAAGAGTACAGACAGCATGGGTACTGCGAAGTTAAGCCCGGTCCATGAGCCGCGCCATCTACCTGGACAATCACAGCACAACGCCCTGCGATCCCGCGGTGATCGACGTGATGCTGCCCTACTTCGGCGACAAGTTCGGCAACGCCGCGTCGCGCACCCACACCTTTGGCTTCGAGGCCAAGAGTGCGGTCGAGTTTGCTCGCGAACAGATCGGCGCGTTGATCGGAAGTTCGCCCAAGGAGGTCATCTTCACCTCGGGGGCGACCGAGTCCAACAACCTCGCCATCCTGGGCCTGGCGCGAAAGAACGAGGCCAAGGGCCGGCACATCGTGACCAGTGCCATCGAGCACAAAGCTGTGCTCGACAGCTGCGCCTACCTGGCCGAGCGAGGCTGGGAGGTCACCATCGTGCCCGTGGGCTCCGACGGCCGCGTGAACCCCGCCGATGTAGCCAAGGTCCTGCGAAGAGACACGGTGGTGTGTTCGGTGATGATGGCGAACAACGAGATCGGCACCGTGCAGCCCATCGCCGAGATCGGAGCGGCCTGTCGAGAGCGAGATGTGCTGTTTCACACCGACGCCGCCCAGAGCATTGGCAAGTTGCCCGTCGACGTCGGCGCACTCCATGTCGACCTGCTGTCGATGTCCGCTCACAAGATGTACGGCCCCAAGGGCATCGGCGCTTTGTATGTGCGGCGAGGACGGCCCCGTGTGCGCCTCGAAGCGGTCATTCACGGAGGAGGCCACGAGCGCGGCATGCGCTCGGGAACCCTGCCCGTGCCTTTGATTGCAGGCATGGGCAAGGCGGCAGCCCTGTCGGCCGACGATCTGACATCCGGCGCCGTTGAAGCGCTCAAGGGGCTGCGCGATCGGCTCTGGGCCGGGCTGCAGAAGATCGAGGGCGTGTCGCTCAACGGCTCGCTGCAGCACCGCCTGCCCAACAACCTCAACGTGTCGTTCAGCCGCGTCGAAGCCGAGGCCTTGCTCATGGGCATTCGCAGCCGGGTGGCCTGTTCATCGGGCTCGGCATGCACAAGCGCCACCCTCGAGCCCAGCTATGTGCTGCGCGCCACTGGCATCAGCGACGAGCTGGCCCACGCGAGCATCCGCTTTGGCGTCGGACGCTTCAACACGGCCGCTGAGATCGACGAAGCGGTCGAGGTCATCACCGCCAAGGTCGCCGAGCTGCGTGCGATGAGCCCTCTATACGGCGAGGTCTGATGCCAGATTCCCCCTCCCCAAGCGGGACGGGGTGGATACAATGGGTGCATGGCAGTTGAACTGACGCAGGCGGCAATCGACCGCATTGGCTGGATCAAAGACAAAGAGAACTGGGGCGAACGCTGGCTGCGACTGGCTGTGCGCGGCGGTGGATGCTCCGGATTCAGCTACGTCGTGGACTTCGTCGACGAGCCCGAGGACAAGGACAAGCACTTCAAGTTCGGCGACGTGGACGTCTGCGTCGACCTCAAGAGCTACCTATTCCTCAATGGCATCACCCTCGACTTCGAGAGTGACCTCATTCACACCGGGTTCAAGTTCATCAATCCGAGTGCCGAGACCACCTGCAGCTGCGGCGAGTCGTTCAGTCCTTCGATGTAGCTACTCGGCGTAGGTCGCCAAGTGCACCAGCTGACCGGCTCCGCGTCGGAAGGCATAGCTGCGGCTGACGGTGCCATCGAGCTCCTCTTCCCAGCCGCCGACGCCGCGCTCTTCGTCGATCTCAACGCTGGCCAGGGCGTCGCGCAGGAACCACGTCGCCTGGTCGCTGCTTGGGGGAAGCGTCCACTGCGGCACGCCGTTCTTGCCCAGCGCGTCGAGCACATAGCCCTCAAGCGCCTCGTCGCGGACCTTGGCGAACAGCGCCGGGTCGGCGTAGACATCGCTGGCGATGATGCGCGGTCCGATGGCGACAACGAGTCCGACGGCGTCTCGGTGCTTCTGCAGGGCCGGCATCAGCTCGCGCACGTACTTGTCAGATTGGGCGGCGACCAGATTGGTCTGTCCGACATAGGCCGAATCGGTGTGGCCGCGACGGGCGTTGAGGGCAGCAACCATGTGCCAGGTCGAGGTCTGGTCATCGATGTGCACAACCTGCCGAAGGGCTGTCTCGGCCCGGCCGCCGTATTTGAACTGCCCGCTGCCGGCCTGGCTCCAGCGGGACTGCTCGACGCAGTTGACCGAGACCAAGGTGGACTGTGCAGGCGGCAAGATGACGTCCTGGGTCAGAATGCGGTCCTGGTTGCCTCCGCGGATGAGCTCTCCGCCCATGCCAAACACCGGCACCTGGCCTCGATTCGAGAACGCCAGCGTGGGAACCGATCCGCCTCCCGCCGACTCGGTGACCACCACGGCTCGGGTGGCCATCGCCTCTTCCAGCGTCAGCCAATCAGCTGAGGTGCGTGCGGATCCATCGCGAATCACCGAGTAGACGGTGACGCCGCCGTAGTGGGCCGCGTCTCCGATGCGCAGGTCCGACGAGACCGCATGGGCCAGCTTGCCGTAGGGGTCGTCGTGCGACTTCGCCTCCCACGCAGATGCGGAGAGGGCGAAGGACAGGGCTGCAGCGACTAGCACTACTTGATCACTCCCGCGGGAGCCCGCTGCGGGCCGTCTCGCGAGCGGTGCGGCGGGACCGCGGAGCCGAAGAGGTGCTG
>Ga0114932_10005705_pt1 | contig 10928 bp, 10 predicted proteins | sample 2SBtaG_2_FD_87286 | JGI IMG/M metagenome (GOLD analysis project Ga0114932, IMG submission 87286) | Deep subsurface microbial communities from Kolumbo volcano to uncover new lineages of life (NeLLi) - 2SBTROV12_ACTIVE470 metaG | ecosystem: Environmental > Aquatic > Marine > Volcanic ... | reverse complement strand
CTTTGCGGGAGATTTTTTTTGTTTTGCGATAGAGAGCAGATTTGCGAGTATTGGTAAAAGCCCATTCGGTATCTTGTAAAAACTTTTTTTGATTGGTGGGGTTCATTTCTCGAAAAAATTTAAGAAGTTTTTGCTCTTCTTTATTGGTGCTAATTAGATTGTCATTTAATAAGCCTTTAAACATAAGGCGTCCTTCTTCTAAACCACCTCCAATAACTTCTAGGGGAGCTTTTGAAGTTGGAAAAATTTTTTGGTCGGGAACTTTTAAATCTTCAGGAAAAACTTGTGTTGTCAACAGGCGGTCTAGAGAAATGTTTCCTAATCGTGCTAGTTTTACCAACGTTGCAATGGGGGCATCTCTTTCACCTGCCTCATAGCGGACATAGGTTCTGAATCCTATTTCAAGGACTTCAGCCAAGGATGTCTGTGTGCAGTTTAGATTTTTGCGGATTACTTTTAAATTATTTGAGAGGATGGTCATAATTTAAGGGTAATAGCCTTTATATTTATGCTAATTCAATGCCATTCTTCCTTAAATATTTATAGGCTTCATCGATCCAGAAGCGCTCTTTTTCCAGCTTATAATCAGGCAGATCTTTTGAGGAACCAACAATGCTTTTCATGTAGTCTATGGCCTCCTGCTTTTTGCCATTTTTATCCAGTAGCCGTGCGTAGTGATAATAAGCTTTGAAGAAATGAAACGAGTTAATCACTTCTCCATATGCGGCTAATGCCTTTTCATCATTTCCAGCTAAACGGTAGGATTCAGCTAGTCCAAAAATGGCATTTCCGTAGTCATATTTTTTATCCAGAGCGGTTAGTTTTTCTAATGCGGTAGCGGCTTCATCATAGCGTTGCAAACCATGTAGGCATTTTGCAAGACCGTATCTAGCCTCCAGCATTTCAGGATCGCGCTGGATAGCTTCTTCAAAATTGGCTATAGCGGAGTCATAATTTTTTTGTTCAACATAAGCTTGTCCGAGTTTTTCGTAGTGATATGCTTTTTGATATTTGCCAATTAAATCTTTTAATTGTAGAGTTTCATCGGTCTCTACTTCTTTTCTCTCGGATTTACCAAAAGGAATAATGTTGCCGCCCGTTGCCCTACTTGTGGCTACACTGCCAGACCTATTTTTGATTGCAAAAAAATATGCTACGGCTCCAATTGGCGGAAGCAGAATTATAATTATTATCCAGACAAAATGTTCACGTCTTTGAATACAATCCATGCACATCCATAACATAAATCCGAATGCCAAATAATTGAATATTTCTCCCAACTTACCCTCTTTTTGTTTTTAGGAACAATTTAAAAACCATTGCCCGGTTAAAATTCACTATTTTAAATTAGTCATCCTCAACCACTTTATTTAATGCATCGAGGAGTAATGTTTTTGGCTGATATTTTTCTTTATAAGTATCTATATTACCATAAGCCGCAACGATGATGCGATCATTTATCTGCGCGAGGCGTGCAGCTGCTCCATTTATGGAAAATATACCTGAACCCCGTTTGGCAGCTATAACATAAGTGATAAAGCGACTACCACTATTGATATTGTATATATGAACCTGCTCATATGGTTGTATATCGACGAGCTCCAGTAAATCCTCATCAATGGCGATACTACCTTCATAATCAATTTCAGTGGCTGTCACGGAGGCTCTGTGCAGCTTTGATTTTAACATTATTCTTTGCAATTTTTAGCCCTCTACTATGCAATTATCGATAAGTCGAGTAGGCCCAATTTTTACTGCCAGTGCGATCAGCGTTCGGCCTTTCACCTCGAATTTTTCTTTTAAACTTATGGGATCACAAATAGAAATATAATCAATTTGTATACCATGCTCAGCGGAAATAATATTTTTTATACTCTGGCGTAATTGGGTTGAAGAAATAACTCCCTGCTTAATTTTTTGCCTTGCAAATTTCAGGGATTTTGAAAGACAAAGAGCTTTTAATCTTTCTTCAGGTGAAAGATTGTTGTTTCGAGAACTCATAGCCAAACCATCAGGCTCACGCATTAGAGGAACTCTATGAATTTGTACATCCATATTTAAATCCCTGTTTAAAGCTTCTATAACTGCAAGTTGCTGCCAATCTTTTTCCCCGAAAAAGGCGTGTTGTGGGCGAATTATATTAAATAGTTTGACAATTATTGTTGCCACACCCTTGAATAAATCAGGTCTGCTTTTTCCACATAGTTGATCGGTAATTGTTTCCACTTCTATATTTGTTTTGAACCCTTCGGGATAAATCATTTCTTTTTCTGGGTGAAATAACGCATTTACTCCTGCAGCTCCCAATTTTTCTAAATCTCTTGGTAAATCATGGGGATAAATATCCAGATCTTCATTCGGACTAAATTGTCGGGGGTTGACGAAGATGCTGACTACGGTATAGTCGCAGGTTTTAATGGATTGCTTTACCAAGCTCATATGACCTTCGTGTAAATATCCCATTGTTGGTATCAAGCCCAGAGTTTGCCCATCTAAATCGGCAGTTACTTTTTTCATTTCGTCAATTGTAGTAATTACGACAGTTTGCTGTTTTAAATCAACGATCATTATTCACCTGCTTAAGGGGGCCTTTTTTTAAATTATAGGCGTGTTCAGAGCCTGGGAATTTTTCACTTTGAACCTCGCTAATGAAATCAATGACTGCATTTTGAATTACATCTGATAAATGAGCGTAACGTTTGACAAATTTTGGCGCGAAGTCAGGATTCAACCCGAGAAGGTCATGGGTCACAAGAATTTGCCCATCGCAATTTGAACCGGCACCAATTCCTATAGTGGGAATTTTGAGATCATTGGTGATTTCTTTGGCCAGTTCTTCTGGTATTCCTTCCAAAACCAAGGAGAAGACCCCCGCTTTTTGCAAATCCTTTGCATCTTGTTTGATTTGCTTGGAGTCGAGGAAATTTTTGCCTTGAACTTTATATCCACCGAACTGATGAACTGATTGAGGAGTTAAGCCAATATGTCCCATAACCGGGATTCCAGCTTTTAAAATGGCATTTACCTGATTGATTATCCGTTCACCACCTTCGAGTTTTACGGCTGCTGCTCCACCTTGCTGAATTAAAATTCCAGCATTGGTCACGGCTTGTTCTACAGAAACCTGGTAAGACATGAAAGGCATGTCTGCGACGACCAATGCTCTTTCTACCCCTTGGTTAACGCATCGCGTGTGGTAAACGATATCTTCAAGGGTTACAGATAGGGTATTTATATGGCCCTGAGAGACCATTCCAAGCGAGTCGCCAACCAAAAGGATATCAATGGGAGTACTATCCAGCAATTTTGCAAAACTGTAGTCGTAGGCAGTCAATGCAGTAATTTTTTTTCCTGAGTTTTTTCGTTTTGCAATAGCAGGGACAGTGATAGGTAGATTCTTCATTTTTATTTTTAATTATGGCTGGGAATCAGTTAGGAGGCGGGTAAGAGATCGAAAATAAATCAACGATACTCTTAGGCAATTGCCCAAAGAGAAGCAAGGTGACTTATAAACGTAAGCTAAAACTTAAAGCCTTTTGGGGTCTTCGTATTTCAAACGTTTATTTGTCTGGTCTAAGCTTTCTCCGTCCCGGTCCATCAGGATCCAAGCGGATTGTAATATTCTCGGCCTATTTTATGGCTGTTAATCTTTTTTATCAACTCATCAAGGTCACATTTTTTTTCAACGAAGTCGATATCATTGGTATTTATGACCAAAAGCGGTGTCTCAGAATAATAAAAAAAGAAATTGTTGAATGCTTTATTTACCGAATCGAGGTAGTCTGGGTCCATAAACGCTTCGTAATCTCGCCCTCGCTTGGCAACTCTTTCCTGCAATACTTCTGTGCTGGCCTGCAAATAAATGACTAAATCCGGTTTTGGAGCCTTGGCATCAATCAGGCTGAAAATCTGTTCGTATAAATTATATTCATGATCTTCCAAGTTGAGTCGGGCAAAAACTTTGTCCCGTTGGAATAAATAGTCAATAACCACTACTGAATTGAAGAGGTCCCTTTGTGCAAGTTGCATATATTGGTTGTAACGGCTTAGTAAAAAAAAAACTTGGGTCTGAAAGGAATATGCTTCTTTATCTTCATAAAATTTAGATATAAATGGATTTGATTCGGTTTCCTCTAATATTAATCTTGCCCCATAGTTTTCACCAAGAAGGTTAACTAGAGATGTTTTACCAGCTCCAATAGCACCTTCAACAGCAATGAATCTAGGTTCGATGGTAGATTTCGTCATCGGTTACTAACCCCTTTAAGCTGCCCTAAAATTTCTTGGATGGTTAACTTCAAATCTCTGTAATCTCCAGATTTAACGACTTTTAAATCAGACGCCCAAATGGGAAAACTTATTTTATCTTTACCCCATTCTGAGCAAATAATGGTAGGTATATTTTGGCTTTTATTTAGTTCGATAAATTTAATGCTACTTTCACCATTTAATATTGAGTTCATTATGACGAGTTGCGGTATGTATCCACCCTTTTCTGCATCCTCAAGAGAACTAAAAATAGAAACCGTAAAACCTTCACTTTTAAGTTCTTGATACAGGGATGTGTGCTGATCATTTGGGTCATCTACTATAAGGATTTTTTTTGAATTTATACTCAAGGTAATTATTGTATTGTTAAATTATAAGGGTTACGGAAAATATATTTCTTCCCCTCCGCGCTTAGTTTTTATAATAATCGAGCTATTATTGCAATGTTTAATGGTTGGGCCTAGGACTGGAAATCTTCTAAATTAAAGGGGGAATAATCCTTGGTTGGATTAACACAAAATAAATCCTCAAAATTTCCTATTTTTTAATAAGTAGACTAAGGGAAGACAACTATTTGCGCTAGACTCATTGTTTTCCAATCATTTTAAAATTTGAGATCAAAAGGTAATTAAAGCAAGATGCCTCCCAAAAGCATTGATTGCATTGCAATTAATAACTATAATCTAGGCACTGAACCCAGAATGAAATCAAATGAGAAATAAAAAAATTGCGCTAGCGGTGTCGGCAGGTATATCAGCCTACAAGGCTATTGAATTATTAAGAATGATGATTAAAGAGGGCAGTGAGGTCCGGGTAACCATGAGTGCTAATGCGGGAGAGTTTGTGACCCCTTTGACTTTCGAAGCTCTGTCTGGATATCCAGTTTACGACAAGCTTTTTAATTCTGAAAACTCTGCTGATATGCAGCATATTCGTATTTCTGAGCAAGCCGACCTCTTATTGGTAGCCCCCGCTACAGCTTCTACATTAGGTAAGATGGCAAATGGTTTGGCAGATGATGCTCTGAGCAGTCTCTATTTAGCATTTAAGGGACATGTAATGGTTGCGCCTGCAATGAATGGGGGTATGTGGGAAAACTTGGCGGTTCAGGAGAATATAGAAAAATTAAAAGCAAGAGGTGTAGAGTTTGTCGATCCAGAAGTAGGGACATTAGCATGTGGGAGCACTGGCCTCGGTCGATTGGCAAATCTCGATACCATTTTAAATAAGGTAAAAAAACATTTTACCAAACTTGAGGATTTACAGGGACTGAGAATTCTTGTGACAGCGGGTCCGACTCATGAACCCTTGGACCCAGTCAGGTATCTTTCTAATCCCTCCTCCGGGAAAATGGGATATGCGATTGCTGACACGGCGCAAATACGAGGCGCTGAAGTGACTTTGATCAGCGGTCCTACCTACCTTAAACCGCCTGCGGTAGCCAAATTCACGCCTTGTAAAACTGCAGCAGAAATGAATAGTTTGGTACAGAAGTATTTGCCTGAATGTGATGTGCTAGTTATGACTGCGGCGGTAGGAGATTTCACAGCGGAAACACTGGAAAAGGAAAAAATTAAAAAGTGTAGCGGGGATAGCTTGGTTCTGAATCTTGTGCCTACTAAAGATATTCTAATGGAAGTTTCTAAAGTTAAAACTAAACAGTTTGTAGTTGGATTTGCAGCGGAAACGCAAAACTTGATTCAAAGTGCGCTAGAAAAGTTAAGAAATAAGAAACTCGACTTGATTGTGGCTAACGATATCAGCGCGCCCGGCATCGGATTTCAGTCGGACAATAATCAGGTGTCCTTAATTGATTCCAGTGAAAGAATTGAAAATCTTCCCCGAATGACCAAAAAAGAAATTGCAAATATCCTATTGGATAAAATCAAACAATTGCAGCCCTAGTCTGACGACTTGGCACAGCGAAAGCCGATTGCCAAAGAACGGTTTCTAGGAGTAGTGGCATTTCGATATACAAGGTTAACGTCTTCAGCGTTGTTTCTCCAGCTACCTCCACGAATAACTTTATATTGTCCTTTCTTGGGCCCTTGGGGATTTTTTTTTGGCGAAAAGAGATAGTATTCAGGAGAATGCCAATCGCTTACCCATTCGGATACATTCCCAGAAAGGTCATAGAGGCCATAATCTGACTTTCCCTTTTCGAAAGAACCAACCGCCGTAGTTTTTTTTATTTCCTCATTATAGTTGAGATTGTTGGAATCAGGAGGCGTGTTACCCCAAGGATATTTTACTGGACGTTTTCCCCGAGCTGCTTTTTCCCACTCCGCTTCTGTCGGCAACCGTTTCCCGTTCCATTTACAAAATTTTACGGCTTCTTTCCAATTCATTCCCACCACAGGCTGCTGCAACTTGTTAAAATCTCTATTATTCCAACCCTTTGGGTTTTTAGCTCCTGTTTTCTCCATATATTTGGCATAAGCAGAATTTGTGACTTCGTATATATCTATATAAAAACTGTCAAGATAGATTTCGTGCGCGGGATTTTCAGGACCCAATGTATGTCTATCGGTATTAAATAGATCATGTGGCCTCAACTCGAGCATAGATTTTTTGCTTCCCATTTGGAAAGCTCCTTTTTGAATTAATACCATGCCCATCGGTACTGGTTTTTCACCATAAGCCGGGAAAATTAAAACTATAGACAAAATTAATAAAATTATGGTCTTCATTGCTATTGGCTGGATTTTTAAAAATGGGATTATAGACAAATCAATGCAGCAAGGCAATCGGGTAATTGAAATGGCATTTTAAAAAAAATATTAACCGTATCTATATCCATGGGCTAATGAAAATTGACAGCTTTGTATATAAGTAATAGAATTTCGCATCCTTAAAACAACAAAGATTTTTTAAACTTATTCATATTGGTAGCCGATTAATAAGATAAATCAGGAGCTATAAATGGATGACTCTAAAAAAGAACCGATAACTCTAAGTGGAAATCAAGAGTCAAAGCTATGTCTTAATTGTGGTTTCCCCAACCGCAATACAGATAGCCATTGCATGTACTGCCGCACCAGCCTGATTGAAGATGCGGGGTTAATAAACTGGGTTCGGCAAACTTATTATATTCTTAGATGGCGTTGGCAGCTCAAGCAAAAGCGAGGTGAAATAGAAAAATCTGAATCAAAAACGCCTTTTTATAGAACCGGTGCTTATTTTTTTCTGGGGCTACTTTTAAGCGGTATGGGAATTTTTGTTTTTACCAGTGCCGTCGGGCAGAATTCATTTTCGAGTGGCCTAATAGGCTTTTTTTTAATAGGTTATGGATTTCTTACCCTAAAAACCCTTCTCAGTAAACAAAAATAGTTGATTTAAACCCTTCCTTATTTTTTCATTAATATCTTGTGTTTAATCCAAAAGGTTCTATTAATGTTAAAAAACTCATTAGTATCAAAAGAATTTATCCACTAAAGCATTATGGGTTTAATCTATAAGTGATGCGAGACTTTATTTTAGAAAAAAATAAAAAAGTGATTATGACTGTTAGGGGGATGAGCTGTGCCAGTTGTTCCGCACGAATAGAAAAAAAAATTGGCGGGTTAGAGGGTGTTTATTATGCAAAAGTAAATTTTGCTAATGAAACGGCAATAGTAGAATTTGATCCCGCAATAATAACCGCAGAACAATTTCCAAAAGAGATTCAAAAACTTGGTTTTGAAATACCTGCCACTCGTCAAACTTTTCTGGTAGAGGGCATGACCTGTGCTTCTTGTGTTTCCAGAGTTGAAAAAAATATCTCTTCCCTTACCGGGGTTTCGGATATCAAAGTCAATTTAGCCACAGAGCAAGCAACTATTGAATATTTTCCGTCCCTAATTAGTTTTGATGATTTAAAAGAATCTTTGGGTTCCGCCGGGTATCAATTGTTTACCGCAAACCATGATTATCCTTCCGATGAAGAAAATCGAAAAATAAAAGATCAAGCTATTTTAAAAATGAAATTAGTCTTGAGTAGCATGGTAAGTATTTTTGTGGTGTTTATTGGAATGAAGGAAAACGAATTTTCTCTTCCTCTCGATTTAAATATTATTTTGTTTGTTTTAGCGACTCCTGTGCAGTTTTATTGCGGAAGACAGTTTTATCTTGGTGCTTGGCAGGGTATTCAGCACGGATACGCAGATATGAACACTCTCATCGCGGTTGGAACTTCATCCGCCTATTTATACAGTACCGTCGTTACTTTCTTCCCTTATTTTTTGAAACAAACTGGAGAAAAAATGGGGGTCTATTTTGATACATCAGTCATGATTATTACTCTGGTTTTATTAGGACGATGGTTGGAATCACGTGCCAAGCGAAGTGCTTCGAATGCGGTTAGAAAACTAATGCAATTACAACCTAAAACAGCAAAAGTAGAAAGAGGGGACGAAGAAAAGGATGTCCATATTTCAGAACTAGTACTAGAGGATCGTATTCTAGTTCGTCCTGGAGAACAGATCCCAGTAGACGGAAAATTATATGAAGGCAACTCATCGGTTGATGAGTCTATGATTACAGGGGAAAGTGTTCCGGTAGAAAAGAATATAGGAGATGATGTTTATGGTGCCAGTATAAATAAAACTGGGTTTTTTAAAATGAAAGTAAAGCGTTTAGGGCAAGATGCTACCTTAGCACAAATAATTAAGCTGGTAGAGAACGCACAGGGGTCGAAAGCACCGGTGCAAAAATTGGCAGATAAAGTAGCAGGAATTTTTGTGCCATTGATAATAGGGATTGCTTTTGCCTCTTTCATTTTTTGGTGGGTGTTTGGTAATGATATTGCTGAGATTTCAACTTCGAATTTTGCTTTTGCGCTTATGGCTTTTATTTCTGTGCTAATCATTGCTTGTCCGTGCGCTTTAGGACTGGCAACCCCGACTGCTATCATGGTCGGAACAGGTCAAGGTGCGAAAATGGGTATTTTGATAAAAGGGGGCGAAGCCTTAGAGCGTGTCGAGGATCTTGATACCGTTATTTTTGATAAAACAGGTACGTTGACTTTAGGAAAGCCAAAAGTTGCAGATGTTATTTTGGCACCCGGAAATCAGTTGGATGTTGATCAAGTGCTTATACTAGCAGGCTCCTTGGAAAAAGGTTCTGAGCATCCCCTTGCGCTGGCCATTACAACTGAGGCGGAAAAAAGAGGACTGAAGCTTGATGTTCCGGGTAATTTTAATGCTTTGCCTGGATTTGGTGTTGAAGGTGAAATAAATAATAAGAAGGTATTACTTGGAAACAAAGCATTAATGATCGATAAACGAATTGATATCTTTTCCGTTGAAAGCCACTTGGAAAAACTAATGGAAAAAGGGAAAACCGCTATAATTCTTTGTGTTGAAGGTGAGGTGGCCGGTCTAATAGCTACAGAGGATGCTTTGAAGCCAAATGCTAAAGAGGTAATTAATTATCTTAAAGAAATGGGCTTGGAAATTGTCATGCTGACCGGGGACAATTCAAATACAGCAAAGGCGGCAGCAGAGCAACTTGGTATTGAGCGAGTGATTGCTGAAGTTTTGCCTTCTGGAAAAGCAGCTGAAATCGAAAGACTAAAAAAATCAGGACATAGCGTTGCAATGGTAGGAGACGGTATTAATGATGCTCCCGCCCTTGCTGCAGCCGATATTGGGATTGCTTTAGGTAGTGGTACGGATGTGGCTATGGAAGCCTCAGATATTACTCTAGTGGGATCAGACATTAAGGCAGTTGTGGACTCCATTAAATTAAGTAAAGCAACAATGTCTAAAATCAGACAAAATTTATTTTGGGCTTTTATTTATAATATTATTGGTATTCCAATTGCAGCGGGTATTTTATACCCGTCATACGGAATTCTTTTGCAACCTGTATTTGCCGCCGCTGCAATGTCTTTAAGCTCTGTATTTGTGGTAGGAAATTCTCTATTGTTGAATAAATACAGTAAGGTGGACTCTTAATCTTCTTTTTGTTGTGATACCAAATTCTAAAGAGAATAAATTAAAGAATTTCCTGTTTTCTACATTTTTAGTTTTTATTTTTTTTGGTTTTTTGGAAGCTATTTTGTGGTTATCTGGATTTCAACCGACCCTTCCGTATAAAAAATTTGAGATTCCTGCTTGGATGGAAGAATTGGACCCGTTGGTGTTGGCGAGGTATCAGAATTTTATTGTGAACCAAAACTTCGTCAACGAAGATGCTTATGCTTATGAACCTGATTTGCGTTATGGTTATTTACTGAAACCGAATTTGCAAATTACTGTATCGAATTACTCCTCTGCTTTATTCTTAAATAAACTACCTCCTTGGACAATTACTTCGGATTCAAATGGGAATCGTATTGCATTGGAATACTCCGGGAATGAATACCTTATAGCAGAAGGCCGAACTCTTCATGTTTTAGGGGATTCAAGTAGTTTTGGGTGGGGTGTAAACTTTGAAGATTCTTACCCCCAGAAACTTAAGGAAAAATTAAAACAATCTCCTGATTTTTCAAAACTTGTTGTTAAAAATTATTCCACTCCGGGCTTCACATCTTATCAAGGGAGATTGTTGTTAGATGACACGGTAAAGATAAAAAAAGGTGATTTTGTTATCGTATCATTCGGTGGGAACGATTCTTACCCTGCTACAAAATCGGATCGCTTCCACTTTCAGACACGAAACTCTTTTTTAGGAAAAAT
>Ga0114932_10005703_pt1 | contig 10932 bp, 14 predicted proteins | sample 2SBtaG_2_FD_87286 | JGI IMG/M metagenome (GOLD analysis project Ga0114932, IMG submission 87286) | Deep subsurface microbial communities from Kolumbo volcano to uncover new lineages of life (NeLLi) - 2SBTROV12_ACTIVE470 metaG | ecosystem: Environmental > Aquatic > Marine > Volcanic ... | reverse complement strand
ACATATACTTTATCTGGAATATTTACTAATTTTGTATTTATTTCTGATTTTTTAATTGAATTAGGAATTGGATTTATTTATGCTTGAAAAATTGGTGCTTTTGATTGATAATTTTTATTATCTTAATTTAAAAACTAATAAATGTTTATTTTGAATTTTAAATATTTGAAACAATTTATACTTATTAGTTTAATAAGTTTAAGTTTAGTACTTATTGTAGTATATATTACTGATATTACAGAACTTATTATTCCAGAATATAAATATTGTCAAAGTAAAGGGTCTATTTTACATAAATTTATATTTTCATATATATTTGATTTTAAATCAACATTAAGTTTTTTTTTTAGATTAAGTGTTAGTGATGTAGCTATGCCATATAATTTAACCTTACTAATGATTAGAATTTCTGTATTCTATAATAAATTTATTTTTTTTATTATGTTTGCTATTTTACTTATTATATTAGTAAATATTTTTATAGCTACTACAAATAACAATACAATAAATATGCCATTAATTATGACCTTTACATTTTTAACTTTATTAAATGTTCTTTTTATTTGTTTGTTTTCTATTTTAAATTTACCAAATTGCGTATTACAAACTAATTATTTTATTTCTTATAATTCATGAACATTAAATTTAATTTTAATAATTGTAATTTTATTTAGCCTATTGATTATTAGTTCACAACCCGCAATAAGAAAAACAAAATTAAATTTTTTTGAGTATTATATATTATTACTAACTATTTTTTTAGGTTGTATTATTTTAATTGGAAGTACTAATTTATTAATTTCATATTTAAGTTTAGAATTAATTTCAATAACATCTTATATTATTTTATTAATAAATTCACCTTCAATATATTCAATTGAAGCAACATTAAAATATTTTATTTTGGGCTCAATTGCATCTATTATTTTTTTATTTGGATTATGTAATATTTATTTTATAACAGGAACTTTAAATTTAAATCTAATTAGTTTATTATTATCTAATAATTTTCCAATTTCAACATATTATTTAATATTATTGAATATATCATTTATTTGTTTTTTTTTAACCTTTTCATTTAAATTTGCATTGGTTCCTTTTTATTTTTGAATTATAGATATTTTTGATACAACAAAATCATTCCTAATTGCATTTTTAACCATTATACCCAAAATTGCATATCTAAGTTTTTTTTTAATTTTAATATATAAAATATTTATTTGTATTTTACCTATTATTCAAAATTATATTTTAGTATCTATTATTATTTCAAGTATAATAGGTATTTTTGGAGCATTGAAACAAATAAGATTCAAACGACTATTAGCATACAGTACTATTTTTCATAGTAGTTTATTATTTATTAGTATATTTGGAGGAACAAATTTAAATTTATGAAGTTCAATATTTTTTTTTAGTATTTATATTTTTACTACTTTTTTAATTTGAATTGTGTTATTTATTTTAGAATTAAGTTTTAAAAATAAAACTGTATTAAATTGAAAACATTTAAGTAATTTAATTAATACAAATAAAAGTTTAAGTTTTATATTTAGTATTTTAATATTATCATTAGCTGGATTACCTCCTTTTATTGGATTTTTTTCTAAATTTTTTATTTTTTTATTTTTAATTAATAAATCTAATTTTTTATTTATTACAATAATTTGTGGTTTATTATCAATTATTGGATTAATTTATTATTTAAAATTTATTAAATTAATAGTAATAGAACAAAATTATATAAATTTAATTACCTCTAAATCAACTAAAATAAATTATTTTATTTTAAGTTTAGGTTTTATTAGTTTTTGTTGATTACATGTTGATTTTGTATTAGTATTAAAATTAATTGACTTATTAACTAATTATTTTAATTTTTATTAATAAAATTTATCTTAAACAATTTTATATATTAAATGTCAATAAAATTAATTAATTTTTATACAACATTAAATTTAACTCAACCAAAATTAATTACTAATACATTAAATAAATTAAAACAAACATTAATTTTTTTTAATTATCAAAGTATTACTAAAAAAAGAAAACATACAACTTATTATAAAACAGTACGAAAAAATTTAGGTTATCCAATAAATGGTCAACGTACCCATACTAATGCTAAAATGTCTTTTTTTTTAAAAACAAAAGTTTAAAATAATTAATTATAATGTTTTATAAAATTAAAATTAATGGTTATAAATTATTATTAACAAATCCAAACTCACTTATAAACAGTTTATATAGATTATATGTGTATATTCCACGATTTTGTTATGTGTCTACTTTATCAATTGCATCTAATTGCCGTATGTGCTTGATTGAAATTGAAAAAGGTGAAAAATTAATTTTAAGTTGTGCTTTTCCATTTTATGAAAATATAAATTTAATAACTAAGTCTCCTAAAGTGCAAAAAGCAAGAGAAAGTATTTTAGAATTTTTGTTATTAAATCATCCTTTAGATTGTCCTATATGTGATCAAGGTGGAGAATGTGATTTACAAAATCAAACGAGTATGTTTTCTTCTATAAATGGTAAAAAATTTATTAAATTTAAAACCACATTAAAATCAAAATTTTTTGGATATTTTTTAAATGGTATTATGACAAGATGTATTCAATGTACTAAATGTATCAGATTAAGTATTAATATTTTATACAAAATTAATACATTATCATTATTTTTAAAATATAATTCTAATTTAGGATCAATAAATAGAGGTAATTTATCTGCTATATCTAATTTTTATAACAATTATAAAAATTGATATATATATTTTTTAAATATAATTAAAATAACTCATTTACTTAATTTTAATTTAAAGATAATACCCATATTAAAAACAATAAGAATTAATTTACCTTCTTATTATAATATGTTTTATTTATTTTTAACAAATATTTGTCCTGTTGGTGCACTTAATAAAAAAAATAATATTGGAATTACTCGATCATGAGATATTAATATTTATAACGAAAATTAATAAGTAAATAAATTTTTTACTAACGGGATGTAGCGTAATTTGGTAACGCATTTGGTTTGGGACCAAAAGAATGTATGTTCGAGTCATATTATTCCGATTATGAATTTAAAATTAAAAATAAATTGACATAAATATTATTTTGTATTCAAACAATTATTTAATTATAGGTATTTTAAAAGTTGTTTAATATTATTTATTCAATTAAAACAAATCATTACATTTTTAAATTTTAAATTAATAAATTTTTTTTGTATTGAAAAAATTATTAATGAAAAGATATTTACTTCAAATTTTTGGGCATGTTATTTTTGAAAAGATTTAATTTTAAAATGTTGTATTGGTAATAGTATAAAAAGTATTTCATGTAAATTAGTAAATATAGTTCAATATAAATTTATTGGAGAATTTTTTTTTACTCGAAAATTTTTTAAATATAAACAATTACAGCCTAGAAATTCAAAATTAGTTGTTAAAAAAAAAAAAAATCGTCAAATAAATAAATTAAAATTTAATTTAAATCAATATTAAAATGGGAAATAAAATTTCAGGTATAAGTATTCGTACTACTAAATTTAATAATACTAAATTTAATTTTAAAATTAAAAAATTAAATTTTAAATTTGATTATCAATTATTTATACTCTTTATTAAATTTATAACTAAATTTTTTTATAATTTTAGATTTATATGTAATAATGTAACTATTACATTTAATTATAATACAACAATTTTTAATATACAATTTTATATTTCATATTTATTTTTTAGTAAAATTAATAAAATTCCATATAAATCTAAATTTAAAAAATATTTTTTACTTAAAAAATATTTTAAACTATACATAATAAATAAATTATATCAAAATTATTTTTTTATTATTAAATTTTATTTAAAAACTTATTTAAATTCATTAACTTTATATTTAAAACAACATTTTTTTACTTCAAATATTATATTAACTATCAAAAATATTACATTTTTATTTAAAACTTTAAAACAAACTCAATTATTTTATGAATTAAGATCAAAATATAGACAATATAAAAAATATTTTTTTGGTAATACATCATTTTTAATTTATGATATTTTTATTCAATTTTTTTTAACTTTTTATTATAAATCTTTTTTTTTTTCAATTAACTCATACATTAAAAATTTTATTTAAACGAAATAAAAATTCAACAAAACTTTTTAGATTAATAAAATCTATTTTATTAATTTTTAAACCATATAATAAAATTTATGGTTTTAAATTACAATTAAAAGGCCGTATTAAAGGAAATAGACGTAAAAAAATATTACGTTTAAATTTTAAAAAAACAACATTAGTTTCTAATAACATCAATTTATATTATAAAAATGAACTATTACAAACAAAACATGGAATTTTAAATTTAAAAATATGATTATTATTATACAAATAAAATATAATTTAAATGAAATTTTTAAAACAAAATCGATTAAAGTTTATGCAACGATCTTTAATAAAAAAAGTTAAAGTTTCTACTAAATTGTCAACTAAATTTTATTTATCTTTAATTGCATTAGAATCTAAAATTATTTCTTCTAATGAATTACAAACATTATATCAAACAATTAATAAATTAATAAAAAAACAAAACACATTAGATTTTAATATTTTTATTCATTTAAATTGAACAAAAAAACCTACAGAAGTTAGGATGGGAAAAGGAAAAGGACGAATTAATAGTGAAGTAGGAAAAATTCAAAAAGGTTTTTCTATTTTAAATTTAATAACAACAAATTTAAAACAGGGTAAAATTGCGTTAAAATGTTGTAAGTTGAAATTAAGTATTAAGAGTACAATTAGGTCCAATAAATTTATATTTTTATTATAAAAAATATTATTATGTTATATATTAAAGAAATAAAATATATTTATAGTTATTTATTATTAAGTTGACTTATATTATATATAATATGTTATTGTTATACAGATCAATTAATTTTTTTAATTGTAAATAATATTTTTTCTACGTTCTATTTTATTTATTACAATATATTCGACTTATTTTTCTTAAAATTAAAATTAAGTTTTTTATATAGCTTTATAATCATATGTTATTATCAAATTAAAATTAGTTTTATTATTTTTTCATCTAGTTTTGTTAAGTTTACATTATTAAAATGAAATAAATTGTATTTAATTGTATTTAAATTTTGAGTTTTTTGACAAATAATATGGTATTTGATTTTAAATCAATCATTTAAAATTTTTTTAATTTTTAATTCTACTACAACTTTAATGTTTTTATTAGAGCTTAATGGATTAATTTTACTTACATTTTATATAATATTTATATATTTAATTAATTTAATATTTTTAATTTTGATACTGATTTATTTAATTTTAACTAAATTTTTACAATCATATAAATTTATTTTTAAATCTTATATTCTTTATCCTTTCCTAACTTTATGTTTTATTTGACTAACCCCTCCTGATATTTTAAGTTTAATTATACCAGCTTTAATTTTAAGTTTAATAAATGAAATTTTTAAGTATAATTTGTTATTACAATTTCAAAATAAAAAATAAATATTGGAATATAGCCAAGTGGAAAGGCAACCGTTTTTGATATGGTGACTCAAAGGTTCGAATCCTTTTATTCCATCTATTAAATATTTTATAAAATAATTATAAAATAAAAAATAATAAATAATACTATAAAAAATATTTGATAAAATGAGTACGAAGTAAATTTTTTAAAAAAAAATTGAACTTGTATAATAAAATTATTAATTCAAAATCCACCCAACAATTCAATAAAACCTCTATCAACATTAGTATATAAAATATTTGAAAAAATTAAAATTCTATAACTAATTAAATTAGTTATTAGTTTATCAAACAATCATTTTTTATTTAAAAAATAATAACTAATTTTACCTAGTTTTGACATTTTTAATTTAAATAATGACAATTGAAAAAAGCAATAAACACAATAGGTTAGTCCAAAAATTCCTATAGACCCTAGTAATGGAAATAATTTAATTTGTATAGGAATAAATTCATAATTAAATCCTAAAAAAAACAAAGAATTATAATAAATACTTGAAGTTCAAATTATATTACCTAAACCTAAAAAAATAAATTTAAATTCATAACCAAAAAAAATACTACATAAGATTAAGCAACTCAAAACTATAATAATATAAGTTCCTGATTCATGTATTTGACTATAAATAGATCTATACCCAGATGGTTTTGTTAAAAATGTTAAATATAATAATCGACAAGAATAAAATGTAGTACAAAAAGCAGCTAAAGTACCCAAAATATAACAATAATGACCCCAATTCAAATAAGTACTATAAGCTATTTCTAAAATAATTTCTTTAGAATAAAATCCTGACAAAAATGGGAATCCTGTTAATGCTAATGATCCTATCAAAATTCCACTATATGAAATTGGTAATAAACGTTGTAATCCACCCAATTTACGCATATCTTGTTCATCTTGAACACTATGAATAATCGCACCAGCAGTTAAAAATAACAACGATTTAAAAAATGCATGATTAAATAAATGGAACATACTTGTATTATAATTAGATAATCCACATATAAAAATCATATATCCTAATTGGCTACATGTAGAGTAGGCTATTATTTTTTTTAAATCATTTTGCACAAGACCAATAGTTGCTGCAAATAAAGTTGTTATAGCTCCTAAAATGCTTACTAAAATTAAACAATATGTAGTTAATTCAAATAAAAATGACATTCGAGTTAATAAAAACACTCCTGCTGTTACCATTGTAGCAGCATGAATCAAAGCTGACACGGGAGTGGGACCTTCCATAGCATCAGGAAGTCAGGCATGAAGACCCAACTGAGCAGATTTACCTACTGATCCAATAAATAAACAACATGTTATACATTCTATTAAATTAATTTTAAAAGAAAATAAAATTAAATTAATATTAGAGTATTTATAACATAAATTAAAGATAGTTCCATAATTAATAGAATATAGTAATTTAAATAAAATTAATAAACCAATAACAAGACCAAAATCTCCTAATCTATTATATAACATTGCTTTAATTGCTGCTTTATTAGCTTGTATACGAGTAAATCAAAAATTAATTAACAAATATGAACATAATCCAACACCTTCTCAACCAATAAATAATTGTAACATATTATTTCCTGAAACAAGAATAAGCATAAAAAAAGTAAAGAAAGAAAGATAAGACATAAATCGAGGTAAATGAGGATCAGAGTTCATATATTCATATGAATAAATATGAACTAAAAAAGATATAAAAGAAACTATAAAACACATAATAATAGTTAAACTATCAAAATAAATATTTCATGAAACATGAAATAAATCAAAATGAATTCAAATAGGTCCAGTAATTAACATATTAAATGGAGATATTAGTGTTGTTTTAAATAAAGATCACGATAATAAAAATGTTAAACTTAAATATAAAATAGTTATAATACTACTTCCTTGTTTTCCAAAAAATTTACCAAAAAATCCCGCTTGAAAAGCTCCTATTAAGGGTAAACATAAAATTAGTATATACATAATTTTATTCATAGTATCTTTATCATAAAAATATATCATTATATGCATTATATATTTGAAACTAATTGTTATGTTATTAATAGCCCATTGGAACAATTTTTAACTTTAAAATTAATACCATTATATTATGATTTTCAAAATTCAGGATTATTAGATTTTTCAATTACAAATATAAATGTAACAATGTTGTGTATACTGGCTTTTTTTGTTAATTTGATTAATTTTTGTATTGTAAATAAACAATTTTTTATATTTTTACCGAATATTTGACAATTATGTATTGAAAATATTTATGTTTTGATAAGTAATATGGTCAATGATAATTTTAAAGTAGGTGGAAATAAATTTTTTAGTTATTTATTATCTATGTTTATTTTTGTTTTTTTATGTAATTTAACAGGTTTAATTCCATATACTGTAACAGTTACTGCACAATTAAGTATTACATTATTTTTCTCATTAACTACATTTATTGGAGGAAATTTTTTATGTATGAAATTACATAAAACGCAAATTCTTCAATTCTTTTTACCCTCTGGAACTTCATTAATTTTAGCTTTAATTTTAGTTCCTATTGAACTAATATCGTACATTTTTCGACCAATAGCATTAGCAGTACGATTATTTGCTAATATGATGGCTGGACATACATTACTAAAAGTTGTAAGTGGATTTGTCTGATCACTTATGCATTTAGGTAAGACTCAAATCTTATTTATTATATTGCATTTAATAACATTTGGTAGTCTATTTTTTTTATTTGGTTTGGAATCAGCAGTAGCATTAATTCAAACATATGTTTTTGTTATTTTATCTACAATGTATATTTCTGAAACAGTTCAATTAATACATTAAATTTATTACTTATTTTAATTTTAAATTAAATTAAGTAAAAAAACAACACCAAAATATGTAAAATAAAAAGTTGTATTATACATTCCAATTTCTATAAATGGATCCTCGGCTGGATTTGCACCTATTCAACCTAAAACAATAAAAATTGAGCAAAAACAGAAAAAAATTGTACTTGCACTAATTGAAAAATTACTTGATCTAAAATATTTTTGATATAAAATTATTAAAGTACTTAAAACAACAATAGCACCGCCCATTGCAATAACACCCCCTAATTTATCAGGAATTGATCGTAGTACTGCATAAAAGGGTAAAAAATATCATTCAGGGACGATATGTGGAGGTGTCACAAGAGGGTTTGCTGGAATATAATTATCAGGATGTCCTAAATCATTAGGAAAATAACATGTAAGTAAACTTAAAAAAAATAAACATATAAAAAGACTAAATAAATCTTTTACATAAAAAAATGGATAAAAATTTATATAATTTGAATTATTATTAGTCCCTATTGGGTTTGTAGAGCCAACATTGTGCAAAAGAGACAGATGAACAATAATCAATCCAGTAAGTATAAATGGTAGCAAATAATGTAAACTAAAAAATCTATTTAAAGTTGCATTATTAACAGAAAAACCTCCTCATAATCATTCTACAATAGACGTTCCAACTAATGGAATTGCTGAAAACATATTAGTTATGACAGTAACTCCTCAAAAACTCATTTGTCCCCAAGGTAATACATAACCCATAAAAGCGGTTGCCATCATTAATACAAAAATAATAAGACCTGATAATCACAAATGAGTTCTAGGTTGAGTAAAAGAATTAAAATATAATCCTCTAAAAATATGCATATAAACTATAATAAAAAAAAAAGATGCTCCATTTGCATGACTATATCTTAATAATCATCCATTGTTAACATTTCGCATAATATGTTCTACGCTTAAAAATGCTAATTCTGCATTTGCTACATAATGCATTACTAACACAATTCCTGAAATTAGTTGAATTAACAAACAAATTCCTGCGATAGATCCAAAACTTCACAAATAATTAATATTTATTGGGGTTGGATAAGTTCCTATATGATTTTTTATAAAATCAATTATAAAATTTTTTTTTAAATACATATTTTAATTCTAATTTTATAATAAAGTTTATTTATGTCAACATTAAAACAATGTATACGTTTAAAAAATTTAAAAAAAAAAAAACTAAAATCACCAGGTTTATTAAAAAATCCTCAAAAAAAAGGAATTTGTATTAAATTAATGACTAAAACACCACGAAAACCTAACTCAGCAAGAAGGAATGTTGGAAAAATTAAAATTTTATATAATTATTTTTTAGATATTCATATTCCTGGAGAATCACATAATTTAAAAGAATACGCTACTGTTCTTATTAGAGGACGAGGGGGTCATTCTACTGATTTACCCGGTATGAAATATCAATTAATTAGAGGAAAGTATGATTTGGGACCAGTTTTAAATAGACAATCTTCGAGAAGTAAATATGGATGTAAAAAATTGTAATGATAATTTATTTGATATTAAAACTTGTTTAATTAATATAATTATACTATTAATTATATTGTATAATTTAAGTTTTAATTTATAAGGACATAAATACATTAATCCGATTGGAACATTTGTAATTAATTTTTTAGTTTGAATTATTAAAATATTATTAATTAATATAGTTTTGTTAAAAAGATTACATCATACATTAATATTATTAAATAAAGTTATTAGATTTCTAATTAATTTTTTAGAAAAAATCATATTTATTGTTTTAAATTTTAAATTTGTGTATGAAAAAATTAAATTAAAATATTTAATGAAAAAAGTTAAATTTAATATCAAAAAATAATTTGTTAGCATTTGTTTTTTGTAATTTTTCATTTACTTACTGTCGGATTTGAACCGACACTTAAAAAAAACAGATTTTAAGTCTGTCGCGTCTACCAATTTCGCCAAGTAAGTTAGTTATATTCAAACAATTAATATAAATATTTATAATTTAATGATTTTAAAAGAAACAGTAATTTCTGCAGTAGATAATTCTGGAGCTAAACAATTAAAATGTATTCAAAATACTTTTAAATCTAATTTCTTGATGAAAAATAAAATCATTAAATGTAGTATAAAACGATTACGAACAAAACGTAGAATATTTAGTAAAGTAAAAAAAAAACAATTAGTATTAATTTTAATTTTAAATTCATGTCAATATTTAGACAACAAAAAACCATATATATTTAAATTTAAAGCAAACAACGGTATTTTACTTACATCTAATTTTAAACCGATTGGAACACGAATTGTATGTAAATTACCTAAATCAATTAGATATTCTAATTTTTTAAAATTAATAACTTTAGGTGGTAGTTTTATTAGATAATAAAAATTATCAATCAAAAGCACCAATTTTTCAAGCATAAATAAATCCAATTCCTAATTCAATTAAAAAATCAGAAATAAATACAAAATTAGTAAATATTCCAGATAAAGTATATGT
>Ga0114932_10005698_pt1 | contig 10941 bp, 10 predicted proteins | sample 2SBtaG_2_FD_87286 | JGI IMG/M metagenome (GOLD analysis project Ga0114932, IMG submission 87286) | Deep subsurface microbial communities from Kolumbo volcano to uncover new lineages of life (NeLLi) - 2SBTROV12_ACTIVE470 metaG | ecosystem: Environmental > Aquatic > Marine > Volcanic ... | reverse complement strand
TTCGGCGCTGGTATTTTTGGTAGTTGATTACACCAGCGTCGCATATCGAGGAGGATACAGTATTTCAATTTCATTGGAGTTAGCAATAGACCCAGGAGAGCGAATATGAACAAACGATTTTCCCTTGGAATCATATGCACAGCAATGATCGTACTCATCGGAATGTCACCAGCTTATTCGTACAGTTGTCCAGTTAACATGGCGGCATTCGACAAAGCGGTGGCGGCCGGCCCCAAGATATCTCCCGAAAAATTGGCCATGGCGATAAAACTCAGGAAAAAAGCGGAAGAGCAGCATGATGCGGGTGATCACGGCGGTTCAATCGAGTCGATTAACAAGGCGCTTGATCTTATTGAGTCAGAATAACTCAAAGGCTGGCCGAGAGACCTTGGCTGCATCTTGTCCGTACGGAGAATAGAGTACGAGAGGAATCGTTGTCTGATGGTCGCAGTGTATTGCAAAGGCTATTTTAAATGGGATCACTACTGTTTGATGATCTAAGGGTTTTGATCATCGATGAACAACATGCGATGCGAAAAATCGTGCGCCAGCTTCTTAACCAATCACACATTAAAGCCGTGGCCGAGGCAGAGAGTGCTCAGGCAGCCTTTGACCTAATCACAAATCCAGATGAGCCAACTCCAGATGTTATTATTTGTGCGCTTCACATGAAAAACATAGACGGAATGGAGTTCGTTAGTAAGTTGCGGCGGGACAAAAATATGATTCCCGTATTAATTACCACCGGCGATCCAGATACCTTCCTCCACGAAGTGGCGGAGCAGGCCGGAGCCACAAAAGTTTTGACGATACCAATTTCCGGACCCGACCTAATTCGTGAGATTGAAGTAGGGTTAGGGTTTTCGTTGGGATAATCTTTAACCTCCGAAATGGGTCAAAAATACCGAAGTTTGCAATCACTTAATTTGCGGAACCGTCCATGACCACCGGCTTTCGGGCTCCCGGTGATCAACGGCTTGCTGCCGAACCCGGGCAGATTCTACATAAGAAAATCTCTCGTTTGAAGGAAAAAATTCCAATTTCTTCTTGAAATTCTTTATTCAGCTATACATATTCCCTGTATGAATGTGATGGTGACAACAACGACTGAGGACGTACTGTACGGTGGCGGCATGGGGACGTCCGGCCACTGCCCAGCGAAGGGACATGCGCGCCGCCGCAAAATGTGTACTTTTGTCCACTTCGGCGAAAAATTGCGAAAAAATGTGTACCCGGGTACACAAAATAGGGTGTTGAAATCATTCAGAGAATTTTGTTTCCCGCGTACTTTTGCGTACCTTGGTGTATTTCCGTGTACTTTCGGACGAGTTCGCCCCGCTGAAACGCCGCCGAAACCCGCCCTGCGGCCATTGTCATCCCCGGTGCCTTTGCCTAGATTGCTGGCGCATTCACGCCGCCGCCGTTTTCGGCCGCCGGCCAGCTGATCGAGGCTTTCATGAGATTATCGCGTTACTTCCTGCCGACCTTGAAGGAAAACCCCGCGGAGGCGGAGATTGTCTCGCACCGGCTGATGCTGCGGGCCGGCATGATCCGCCAATCCAGCGCCGGCATCTATTCGTGGCTGCCCATGGGATTCCGGGTGTTGAAAAAGATCGAACAGATCGTCCGCGAGGAACAGGATGCCATCGGCTGCCAGGAAGTGCTGATGCCGACAATCCAGCCGGCCGATCTGTGGCGCCAAAGTGAGCGCTATGACGATTACGGCCCGGAAATGCTCAGGATCAAGGACCGCCATGACCGCGACATGCTGTACGGGCCGACGAATGAGGAACAGATCACCGAGATATTCGCCGCCAGTGCCCGCAGCTACCGCGATCTGCCGAAGATGCTCTATCATATTCAGTGGAAGTTCCGCGACGAGGTGCGGCCCCGCTTCGGGGTCATGCGGGGCCGCGAGTTTCTGATGAAGGATGCCTATTCCTTCGATCTGGACGCCGAAGGGGCGCGCCGGTCCTACAACAAGATGTTCGTCTCCTACCTGCGCACATACGAACGCTTAGGGTTGACCGCCATCCCCATGGCCGCCGACACGGGCCCCATCGGCGGCGATATGAGCCACGAGTTCCTGATCCTGGCCGACACGGGCGAAAGCGAAATTGCCTGCCATAAGGATTTTCTGGACCGCAAGCTGGCCGGCGCGGACATCGACTTCGACGGCGATTTGCAGCCCATCGTCGACAGTTACACCAGCCAATATGCGGCGACCGACGAAAAACGCGACGCCGGCGCCGAAGCGGCGCTGGGCAGCGATTTGGTGACGGCGCGCGGCATCGAGGTCGGCCACATCTTCTATTTCGGGACCAAATATTCCGAGCCCCTGGGCGCCAAGGTGACCGACGCGGACGGCAAGGAAGTGGTGCCGGAGATGGGGTCGTACGGCATCGGCGTCTCACGTCTGGTCGGCGGCATCATTGAGGCGTCGCACGACGAGGGCGGGATCATTTGGCCGGAATCGGTGGCACCCTACAAAGTCGGCCTGATCAATCTCAAGGTCGGGGATACGGATTGCACGGCGGCCTGTGACAAGGCCTACGGTGACCTGACGGGGACGGGGGTCGATGTTCTGTATGACGACCGCGACACCCGGGCCGGCGCGAAATTCGCCGACATGGACCTGATCGGCGTGCCCTGGCAACTGATCATCGGGCCGCGCGGCCTGAAATCCGGCACCATCGAGTTGAAGAGCCGGGCGTCGGGCGAACGCGAGGAAATGAGCCTGGAAAGCGCCCTGACGCGGCTGCTGGTCTGACAGGGGGGGGAAGGTGTTGGAAATCGCCATCCTTATTTTCGACGGCACGACGCATCTCGATTCCGTCGGGCCCTACGAGGTTCTTCACAATCTTCCTGACGCGGAGGTGAATTTCGTCGCCAAAAAGGCCGGCACCTACCGCGACAAATGCGGCATGCTCGGCCTGCGGGCGGATTTCACCCTCGACCAGGTGACGGCGCCTGACATCGTGGTCGTGCCCGGCGGCGGCGGCGCCGATGCAGCGGCGGAGGATACGCAGATCACCGACTGGGTCGCCGACGTCCATGAACGCAGCACATGGACGACGTCGGTCTGCACGGGCGCGCTGATCCTGGGCGGCGCCGGCGTACTCAGGGGGCTGCAGGCGACCACGCACTGGCGCGCCATGGATGCCTTGCGCAATGTCCACGGTGCGGTGCCCGTCAATGAACGTGTCGTCCGCCAGGGTAAAGTGATTACGGCCGCCGGAGTCTCATCGGGCATCGATATGGCGCTCACGTTGGCCGCCGAGGTCGCCGGCAAGGAGGTTGCCGAGGCGATCCAACTGGGCATTGAGTACGACCCGCAACCGCCCTTCAATGCGGGAAAATTCACCGAAGCGCCGGACCATCGGATTGCGCTTTGGCGATCCGGCATCAACAAGACAAAGCGTTAGGAGCGCCGGTTATGTTTACCCGCTTCGAATGGATGGTCGCGCTGCGCTACCTGCGCGCCAGGCGCCAGGAAGGGTTCATTTCCGTCATCGCCTGGTTTTCCCTGCTGGGGATCGCGCTGGGGGTGGCGACGTTGATTATCGTCATGTCGGTGATGAACGGCTTCCGCCAGGAGCTTTTGACCCGCATTCTGGGCCTGAACGGTCACTTGAGCGTATACGGCCAGACCAACGCCATGAAGAACTATGAGGGTTTGAGTAAGGAAATCCGCACCATCCGTGGCGTCGTCTCGGTCACCCCGATGATCGAAGGCCAGGTCATGGTGACGGCCCGCGGCGTCGCCCAAGGCGGCGTGGTGCGGGCCTTCCGTCCCGCCGATCTGGCCAAACGGAAGATTATTGCCGGCAACATGCAGCAGGGTTCCTTGGCCGACTTCAAGGGCAAGAACAACATCGTCATCGGCGACCGGCTGGCGCAAAAGCTGGGAGTCCGGGTCGGCGACAAGGTCACGCTGATCTCACCGAAGGGCACCGTCACGGCGTTTGGCACCATGCCGCGCCTCAAGGCCTACAAGTTGGTCGGCACCTTCTCCATCGGCATGTTCGAATACGATTCCAGTTTCATCTTCATGCCCCTGGAGGCGGCGCAGATCTATTTCAAGCTGCCGGGCGCGGTGACCAACTTGGAAGTGTTCGGCAACAATCCGGAGACGGCGCCGAAGCTGGGCACGGAAATCATGCTGAAACTGGGCGGCAAGGCGCGGGTGCATGATTGGCAGCGCGCCAACGCCAGTTTCTTCAACGCCATCCAGGTCGAACGCAACGTCATGTTCCTGATCCTGACGCTGATTATCGTGGTCGCCGCCTTCAACATCATCTCGTCGATGATCATGCTGGTGAAGGACAAGGGCAGGGACATCGCCATCCTCAGGACCATGGGGGCGACGCGCGGCATGATCATGCGGGTGTTTTTCCTGGCCGGCGCCAGCGTCGGCACCATCGGCACCTTGGCCGGTTTCGTGCTGGGCCTGGCGTTCGCCGAAAACATCGAAAGCATCCGCCAGTGGATTCAGGGGCTGACCGGCACCGACCTGTTCGCCGCCGAAATTTACTTCCTGTCGCAGTTGCCGGCAGTGGTCAATCCGACGGAGGTGATCACCGTGGTGGTCATGGGCCTGGCCATGTCGTTCGCGGCGACGCTCTATCCGTCGTGGCGGGCGGCCAAGCTGGATCCGGCCGAGGCGCTGAGATATGAGTGAGCTGAGCGGCGAGACCATTGCCGGCGGCCGCGACGTGCTGACGCTGGCGAATGTCGTCCGCACCTTCAAACAGGGCCGCGACGATCTGGAAATTTTGAAAGGTGTCGATCTGAAGGTTCAGGCCGGCGAGATCGTTGCCCTGGTCGGCCCGTCGGGGGCCGGCAAATCGACCCTGCTGCACATCGCCGGCCTGCTGGAATCTCCCGACCAGGGCGCCATCCACATCTGTGGCGAGGATTGCACGAACCTGAACGATTCCGACCGCACCACGATACGCCGTCATCATCTGGGATTCGTCTATCAGTATCATCACCTGTTGCCGGAATTCACGGCCCTGGAGAACATCGTCATTCCGCAAATCATCTCCGGCCACAAGCGCCGCGAGGCGCGCCAGCGGGCGGGGGAAATTCTGCACTGGCTGGGCCTGGGCGAGCGCGCCTCACACCGCCCGGCGCGGCTTTCCGGCGGGGAACAGCAGCGCGTCGCCATCGGCCGCGCCATCGCCGCCGGGCCCGACCTGTTGCTGGCTGACGAGCCGACCGGCAATCTGGATCCGAATACGGCCGGCGAAGTCTTCGACGTCTTGCTGAAGCTTGCCCGCGGGGCCAACCTGGCCGCCGTCATCGCCACCCACAATCCGGACCTGGCCGGGCGCATGGACCGCATCGTCAGGCTTGAGGACGGGCATCTGGTGGAGACGTGATCGGGCTAGGCGAGCGCCGCATAAACAGCGCGCTCGAACCGGTCCAAGACGGCCAAGGTTTTCGGGTCCGCAAAAGGCAGCATCTGGGAAAAGAAGGCGCCGCCAATGCCGCTCTTCGGGTCAATCCAGAAGTAGGTGTTGCGCAGCCCGCCCCAGGACAGCGTACCGGCCCGGCGGCGGCCCGGCAGGTCCTCCATGACGATCATGAAACTCAATCCCCAGCGTTTGTCGACACCCGGATGGAAATCCATGGGAAAGGTCTTTTCGGGCTGGGCCGCGGGCAAGCCAGCCACGGATATATCACCCGTGTGATTTTGCCCCATCAAATCGACCGTCTCCGGCGCCAACACGCGGTTGCCGTCCAGCGCGCCCTTGTTGAGGATCATGCGCATGAACCGCGCGTAATCCACGGCCGAACCGAACATGCCGCCGCCGCCCGTAAAGGTGTTTGGATCCTGGGTTTCGGGTGGTTGAAAATCGACCGCATGGATGGCCCCGTCTGCGTCGCGTTGATGCACCCCGGACAAACGTTCACGGACCGCATCCGTCAGCGTGTAACCGGTCGACGTCATGCCGAGCGGATCGAGAAGGTTGGATCGAAGATAGGCTTCCAGCGTCTCGCCCGAAACCGCCTCCAATACCTTGCCCGCCCAATCCATGTTGATACCGTATTCCCAGCGCGTTCCCGGGTCGAAGGCGAGGGGCGGGCAATTTTCGGGATCGCCGTAGAAATCTTCGCGCCCGATGCCCGTCTGTTTCTGCCAATCGCGCTGAGCGGGGTTCCAGATGTCGTACACAAACCCGGCCGTATGGGTGAGAAGGCGGCGCAAGGTAACCGGGCCCTGCGCGGGACGGATTTCAGGAACCCCTTGGGCATCGAAACCCGCCAACACATTTGGTGCCGCCAAGGCCGGCACAAGACCGCCACAATCGTCGTCAAGGCCGATACGTCCTTGCTCGACAAGCTGCATCACGCCGGCCGCCGTCAGCGGCTTGGTCATCGAATGGATCCAATAGACCGTGTCTTCCGCAAGCGGCGTGTCGACATCACCAAGCCGGCGCGGGCCGGCCTGGCCCTGGAACACCAAGCCGTCCGCGTCAGTGACGATACCAGCGGCGTGCACCACGTCACCCGCGCCGACAGCCTCGTCGAGGATACGGCCGAGCGCCGATTGCAGGGCTTCAACGTTCATGCTTTCCCTCATATCAGACCAAAATGGCGGGCGCCAATTGTTACCCTAGCCGGCATCCAATTCCACGGGCCGGCCGTGCGGCGTCGCCAGATAGGCACGGCGCCAGGTCTCCATGCGCGCGTCGATGGCCGGTACGGTTTCCAGGCCCTTGGCGACGATGAGATGTTCCAGGGCCCGCAGCCAGTGGTGATAGTAGGTATCGCCCAGGTCCGCCTCGCCGGCGGCATTCGCGGCGGCGATTTCGGTGCTCAAGGCCTCGGTCCATTCGGGCCAGGTGAAGGCACCGTTCTCATGCAGCTTCACGGTCAGGGCAAAGGCCCCGGCCTCCCAGGGCTCGCGGAACACCGGGCCATCGTCGTCATGGGGCTGAAAAGGCAGCGGCGCGGCACGGTTCTGGCTCATCTCAGTCCGCCGTCAGGTGCGGTTCCCACAGGTCGACGTAGACCGGCCCGCCCGGGCTGTCGTCGCCCCACAATTCCGACGCCTCGAAGCGCACCGCGTAAAGATGCGCGCCTTCATGGCGGCCCTGGGCATTGGCGTCGGCAAACACATGAACGCCATGGCGCCGCGAAATTGTGCCGGCGTGATTGCGGGTATAACGCGGGGCCCGCGTATGGGTGAGGGGGTTGGCGTTGACCACGCGGACCCGGTCGCCTTCTTTGAAAGCGGCGGCCATATCCGATTCCATGCGGGTCGGGCCACCGCTGGCGAGAATCTTTCGGGCGCTTTCGCCATTCGGCACCCGGTACCCCTCGGCGGTGCCTTGCGCCTGTCCAGACGCCAGTTCCTCGGCACTGATCATGCCTTTTTCAATCAGCAGGGTCTGCAGGCCGGCCAACCAGTTCTCATAGTAGGTGTTGGAGATGTAGTCGACCGGGTGTTGGCTCTCGCGGGCATAGCGGCCTTCGTCGATATTCCATTTGCCGAGCATGCCGCAGGCCATGGTCAGGGCGAAGGCGCGGCGCTCCCAGTCGTCGTGGAAGACCGGCTCGTCCGCCTCTGGCTCCGCGTTGATGGGGCCCAGGCCATGCTGGCCGCCCAAGTCATGGCCGCCGTTCATGTTTGGGCCTCATCCGGCGCTGCCGCGTGCTCGACGCCGACCATCGAATTGCGGGACACCAATCTGGCCAAATCCTCCTCGGACCAGCCCGCGGTGCCGGCGGGCCGTTCCGGGATCACCAGATAGCGCATCTCCGAGGTCGAATCCCAAACCCGGATTTCCTTATGGTCGGCGATGGTGGTACCGAATTCGGCCAATACGCCGCGCGGATCCTGGACCACGCGGGAACGGTAGGGGGCCGACTTGTACCAGATCGGCGGCAGGCCCAAGACGGTCCACGGGTAACAGGAACACAAGGTACAGACGACGACGTTGTGGACGTCGGGGGTATTTTCGACGGCGACGATATGTTCACCCTGGCGCCCGCCGTAACCGAATTCCCTGTCGATGACCGCCGAACAGTCTTCCTTGATGGCGGCCAGGAAATCCGGATCGGTCCAGGCCCGAGCGACGACCTTGGCGCCATTCCGGGGGCCGACTTTATGCTCATAGGTATCGATCACCACGTCCAGAGCGTCGCGGTCAACCAAGCCTTTCTCAACCAAAAGGCTCTCCAGAGCCTTGACCCGCAGCGTCAGGTCATCCGGCGGTTCCGTGTGGTCATGACCGTCATGGGGCATGGCAACTCTCCGATTCGCAGATAATTGCTGAGGAACCCAGCATGCCACAAGGGCCGACTGGGCAGCAACAATGGACGTAAGAAAGTGAGGAATATGTGTTTTTCCGTGCTAAATCACAGAGTTATCCACGGCGATCTTCAAGTGTGTGGACGATCCGCCGCATTGACCGTTTTACGGGCCCGCCGGCTGTGGAATCCTAGACCCATGGCACATGCTGATTTCGTCCATCTCCGGGTTCATTCCGCCTATTCCCTTTCCGAGGGCGCCATCCACGTCAAAGACCTGGTATCGCATTGCCGCGAAATGAATATGCCGGCGGTCGCGGTGACCGATACCAACAATCTGTTCGGCGCTTTGGAATTTTCAGGCGCCGCCATAAAGTCCGGCGTTCAGCCGATTATCGGTTGCCAACTGCGGGTCGAGGAGCGGTCAACGGAAGAGCGGCCGGGCCGGCTGGGCGATGCGTCGAAAATTTGCGGCGCCATGGTGTTTTTGGTGAAAGATGATACCGGCTACCGAAATCTGTTGAAGTTACTGTCCCATGCCTATCTTGAAACAGACGATGCGCACGACCCGCATGTCACGTTGGACGTATTGCGCGCACACAACGAAGGCCTTATCGCACTCACCGGAGGTGCGGAAGGGCCTTTGGGGCGTCTCATCGCTTCGGGACAGACACCTTTGGCGGAGACATTTTTGTCGTCTCTCCAAGATGCTTTTCCCGGCCGCTTATATATGGAACTTCAACGCCATGGCTTGCCCGAAGAGCAAGCGACGGAAACAGGCTTTCTGAACCTGGCCTACGCTCGCGATATCCCGCTGGTCGCCACCAATGAAGCTTTTTTCGCCGAACGCGATATGTACGAAGCCCACGATGCGCTTATCTGTATTGCGGAAGGTGCCTATGTTTCCCAGCAGGATCGGCGCCGATTGACTCCCGATCATTCCCTGAAAAATGCCACCGAAATGCGGGCCCTTTTTGCCGACCTGCCCGAGGCCGTCGACAATACGGTCATTATTGCCAAGCGTTGCGCCTACTTGGTTGAGCAAATCGACCCGATCCTGCCGCCCTATGACTGCGGCGACGGCCGCACCGAGAAGGACGAGTTGAAAGCCCAATCTGCAACCGGCCTTGAACACCGCTTGGAGACACAGGTCTTAAATGATGGCATGTCGTCCGCAGAGCGGGACCAAGCCGCCAGACCCTACTTGGAGCGATTGGACTATGAACTCAATGTCATCAACCAGATGGGATTTCCCGGCTATTTCCTGATCGTTGCTGACTTCATTCATTGGGCCAAGGACCGTAATATTCCCGTCGGGCCGGGCCGCGGCTCCGGGGCCGGATCGGTGGTTGCCTGGGCATTGCAGATTACCGATCTCGATCCCCTTCGGTTCGGTTTGCTGTTCGAACGTTTCCTCAACCCCGAACGCGTGTCCATGCCGGACTTCGACGTGGATTTCTGCCAGGACCGGCGCGATGAAGTAATCCGCTACGTGCAGGAGAAATATGGCCGTGATCATGTCGCCCAAATCATCACGTTTGGAAAACTCCAAGCCCGTGCCGTTCTACGTGACGTGGGCCGTGTATTGGAGATGCCCTACGGCTACATCGACAAACTATGCAAACTGGTCCCGAACAATCCTGCCAGCCCCGTGAACCTGCGGGAAGCCATTGCCGGCGAACCACAGTTGCGCCAGTACATCGACGAAGACCCGGACGTGCGCCGGCTCATGGATATGGCAAAAAAATTGGAAGGCCTCAACAGGCATGCGTCGACCCATGCCGCCGGCGTCGTCATCGGCGACAGGCCGTTGGAACAATTGATTCCGCTGTATCGCGATCCACGGTCCGACATGCCGGTTACCGGGTTCAATATGAAATTCGTCGAATCGGCGGGACTGGTGAAATTCGATTTTCTCGGCCTGAAAACACTGACGGTCCTGACCATGGCGGAGAAACTGGTCCGCGACAAAGGCGTCGTGATTGACTTAGCGACGCTTCCCTTGGATGACCGCCCGACGTTCGAAATGATCAGCCGCGGTGAGACGGCCGGGGTGTTCCAGCTGGAAAGTTCCGGCATGGTCGATGTGCTGAAGGGCCTGCAACCGGACACTTTTGAGGACATCATCGCCGTTGTCGCGCTTTATCGTCCCGGTCCCATGGACAACATTCCAAGCTACGTGAGGCGCAAACACGGCAAAGAGGAGATCGACTATCTCTACCCGACCTTGGAGCCGATCCTAACGGAAACTTTCGGCATCATGATCTATCAGGAACAGGTGATGCAGATCGCCCAGGAATTGTCGGGCTACACACTGGGCGGTGCCGATCTTCTGCGCCGGGCCATGGGCAAGAAGATCCAGGCGGAGATGGATCAACAGCGTCAAATTTTTATCGAAGGCGCGGTCGCAAAAGGTGTGCCCGAAAGTAAGGCGTCGGAAATTTTCGATCAGGTCAATAAGTTCGCGGGTTACGGTTTCAATAAATCCCATGCCGCTGCGTATGCCTTGGTTGCCTATCAGACCGCCTACATGAAAGCCAATCATCCGGTGGAATTCATGGCCGCCTCGATGACGCTGGACATCAACAACACGGACAAACTGAACTTTTTCCGGCAGGAATTGCAGCGCCTCGATATTTCGATACTGCCACCGGATGTCAACGCGTCGGACGTATTGTT
>Ga0114932_10005697_pt1 | contig 10944 bp, 8 predicted proteins | sample 2SBtaG_2_FD_87286 | JGI IMG/M metagenome (GOLD analysis project Ga0114932, IMG submission 87286) | Deep subsurface microbial communities from Kolumbo volcano to uncover new lineages of life (NeLLi) - 2SBTROV12_ACTIVE470 metaG | ecosystem: Environmental > Aquatic > Marine > Volcanic ... | reverse complement strand
CGGCTGGCTGGACCGGGTCTCCGGACAGAAACAACAAGCCCCCCACGGCACCGGCTCACGAGCTTGTTGTCGAATCGGTTCAGCCGGCCGGGCAATCGCGATGCGGTCAACAGCACCCGTCCACCACGACCAAGAAGATCATCAACAACTGCCAGCAGTTGCAACTGGCTCTCGCTCCGACCGGCGAGGGCCTGAAGGTCCTCGCACACCAGCGTGTTGAGCTGTCGGTAACGATCCTGGAATGAGGCAACAGCCTTGTGTTGGGCGGCTTCGGCCAGCTCGGCAGCAAACTCGCTGGCCAGGATCAATTTTCCCTCTCCGTCACCATCCTGTAGGAACAGGCGGGCCAGGTGAGACTTCCCGGTTCCTGGAGGACCAGAGACATAGACACAGGATGGCCGCGATCGGCTCCGTGATCCCAGTTGGGAAACAGCCGTGTGAGCCAACCGGATTTCCGGCACCAACAGCAGGGGTTCGGTTTCGCGTCCCGAGACCACCATCACCCATGCTCCCGCCCAGGCCCCATCTTCCCGGCACTCACTTGCAGCACTCAGGCAACAGGGACAGATTCTCTCAATCGCTTCACCACACCCGCAATCCGTTCCACGGCGTCGTCGATTTCGGCCGCGGTGTTTTCGACACCAACACTAAATCGCACGCTTGCCTTGTAGACCTCTTCGGTTCGGCCCATCGCCACCAGCGCCGGAGCCGGTTCGGCCGATCCACTGCTGCAGGTGCTTCCCAGCGAACAGGCCACCTGTTCGAGGTCGAGGGCAACAAGAATGGCTTCGCCGTCGAGACCAGGAAAGGCGATATTGAGGGTGTTGGGGAGGCGGTGTTCGGCGTGTCCGTTGACGAGAGTGGGTCCGGCCTGTTGCTCGAGCCCGTGCTGAAGTCGGTCGCGGAGCGCGGCGATGCGTTCGGTGCGGGCCTCCCGATCGGCATTCCACGACTCGAGTGCCCGGGCCATTCCGGCCGCCAGTGCCACGACCTCGGTTCCCGGCCGCCGGCCTGCTTCCTGGTGACCACCATATTCAAAGGGTGCCAGGCGACACCCATCCCGAAGCAACAGGGCCCCGATTCCTCGCGGTCCGTGAAACTTGTGAGCTCCCAGGGCCAGTGACGCTGCACCCAGTTGATGAAAGTCGACAGGAATTTTTCCCACCGCCTGGACGGCATCAACATGCAGCGGTATCCCCCGCTCGCGACAGGCCCCCGAGAGAAGTTCCAGGTCCTGCAGGACACCGGTTTCGTTGTGAGCCAGGATGACGGTTGCCAGTCGGCAGTCATCCCAAGGCAATTCCTGGATGTCGTCGGGTTTCAGGCGTCCGTCCTGGTCGACTCCGAGAACCCGCGTGGTCCAGCCTCGCCGTTTTAGTGCTGCAATGGACTCGGTTGTCGCAGGATGTTCTCCAGCGGTGGTCAGGATGACACCAGGCTCGCCGGCGGCAAAACCAAACAGCGCGAGATTGGTGGATTCGGTGCCGCCGCTGGTGAAGACAACCTCACCGGGATCAGCGCCCAGGATTTCGGCTATTGTCTCACGAGCATCTTCCAGCACCACGCGGGCTTTCCGGCCAGCGGCGTGACGGCTGCCCGGGTTCCCAAAACTCTCTCCCAGGTGCGCGGCCACGGTCTCGATCACCTCGGGCAATGGCCGGGTGGTTGCGTTGTTGTCGAGGTAGATTTCAGGGAGTGAACTGGAGGTCACGAGGTTGTTCCTCCGGTGGCGGCAATGCGGGCAGCGATGGCTTCGCCGGTTTGCTCGGTTGTCGAGTCACCTCCCAGGTCCGGAGTCCGGGGTCCTCGTTCGGCCAGTTGGCTCTTGACCGCACCGTTGATCGCGGCAGCGGCATGTGGCAACTCGAGATGCTCCAACATCAGTCCAGCCGAAAGGATGGCGGCCAGCGGGTTGGCGATTCCCTGGCCGACGATATCTGGCGCTGATCCATGGACCGGCTCAAACATGCTGGGATGAGTCCGCGTGGGATCGATGTTGGCGCTGGCGGCCAACCCCATGCTGCCAACCACGATGGCGGCCAGGTCGGTCAGTATGTCTCCGAAGAGATTGCTGGCGACAACAACATCGAAGGATTCGGGTCGACGGACAAACTCCATCACGGCACGATCAATCAACAACGACTCGGTTTCGATTTCAGGAAAGTCGGCAGCAACGTCCTGGAACACCTCGTCCCATAGGACCATGCCATATCCCTGGGCGTTGCTCTTGGTGATCGATGCCACGTGACGAGCCGGTCTCGTGGTCGCTTTTTCAAAAGCGGCCCGGATGATTCGCTGGCAACCGTGTCGCGTGAAAACGGATGTTTGAACGGCAACATCGTGCGGTCGGTCTGCATACAACCGTCCGCCGACATTGGCGTACTCACCCTCGGTGTTCTCGCGAAAGACCTGGAGATCGATCGACCCGGGCGGCTTGTCTCTGAGAGGACTTTCCACGCCGTCGTACAGGTAGGACGGCCTGAGACAGACACACTGGTCGAATCGTCGTCGGATGGGCAGCAGCAGCCCATTGAGCGTGATGTGGTCTTGGACTTCGGGATGTCCGACCGCACCAAGCAGGATGGCGTCGTGGCCGGCGAGGGTGTCGAGAAAGTCTTCGGGAGCCATGCACCCGTGTTCAAAGTAGTGGTCTGTGCCCCAGGGATAGCTCTGCCACTGGAACGTTGCATCGTCGAGGACCGCAGCGGCCTCCACCGAGCGGATAGCCTCGCGAGTCACCTCGGGGCCAATACCGTCTCCGTGAATCACGGCAATATCAAACGTCCGTGGCATGTTCAGTTCTCTGGCACAAGGGGTATCGGGACCCGGTTTGTCGGCTCGCCGCACCGGTGAATCAGGGCACCCGCGATGCGGCTCGCTCGGCCAACTCGACGGGCACATCGCGTAGCAGCATATCCACCAGGTCGTCGGAGGAGATGTTCTCGCTGTCGGCCTGGAACGTGGTGACGATCCGGTGTCTGAGCACGGGATGTGCCACCGCTTTGACGTCGTCGGTGGTGGCGTGCAGCCGCCCCTCGAGCAACGCCCGGGCCTTGGCGCCGATAACCAGGTATTGCCCGGCCCGCGGCCCGGCGCCCCAGGCGATATAAGATTTCACAAATGGTTTCGCATCAGGTTCGCCCGGCCTGGTGGCCCGGGCCAGGTCACGGGCATAGACGAACACGTGATCCGCCACGGGGACCTGGCGAACCAGCTGCTGCAGGTCCAGGATCTGTTGTCCAGTCAGGGTGGCATCGAGATCGGGTGTGTTTTGTCCGGTCGTCTGTTTGAGGATCGAGAGTTCCTCGTCGGCGGTCGGATAGTCGACAACCACGTGGAACATGAATCGGTCCAACTGGGCTTCGGGAAGGGTGTAGGTGCCCTCCTGCTCAATGGGATTCTGTGTCGCGAGCACAAAGAAAGGTTGCGGCAAAGGATAGGAGCTTGTGCCGACAGTCACTCGCCGTTCCTGCATCGCTTCGAGCAGCGCGGCCTGTGTTTTGGGGGGCGTGCGGTTGATCTCGTCGGCCAGCACGATGTTGGCAAACAGCGGACCCTGCATGAAATGGAAAGCTCGCTGGTGAGTCTCCGGGTCGTCCTGCAACACGTCGGTGCCGGTGATGTCCGAGGGCATCAAGTCGGGTGTGAACTGGATCCGCCGAAACGACAACTCCAGGATCTCGGCAACGGTACTGACCAACAACGTCTTGGCCAATCCGGGAACTCCCTCGAGCAGGCAATGTCCACCGGAGAACAGCGCGATCAACAACTGGTCAACAATCTCGTGCTGACCGACAATCGCCTTGCCGATCTCTTCTCGCATGCGGGCGTAGGCGGTCGAAAGCTGGTCGATGGTCTCGCGGCTGGAAGATCCCTCATCGTTGCCGTCCGCCAGGACGACAGCCTGGTCGGATGCCGCCTCGGCGACTTCATTGGAGTTGGTGACGTCGGCTGGATCGGTCATGGAACCAGGCACGGGGACCAGGAATGAGAACCAAAAGTGAGCGAGAGGCGGGGTTGAGGCCGCGACGGTTCATGGTAACGTACCCGCGAGACGATTGGCAGCGGCGGTGCGTGCAGTGGAATGGTGAAGGGAGTGACGATGGCCGACATGGTCAGTTACCTGGTGTTCGATGTGGAAGCCGTGGCCGACGGTGAACTGATCGCACGGGCAAAATACGGGGACACCGGCTTGTCCCCCGGTGAGGCGATCGAGAGGTTCCGGGCCGAGCGACTCGAACAGCGGGGTAGCGATGTGTTGCCGCCAACGTGGATGTTGCCGATCTCGGTTGCCGTGGCCAAGGTGGACAGCGGGTTTCGGCTGTTGGATCTCGCGGTTCTTGACGCCCCCGCCTACCGGCCCCACGTGATCACCGATCAGTTCTGGAAAGGTTGGAAACACTACAGCCAGCCGACATTCGTGACGTTCAATGGCCGGGGTTATGACCTGCCGGTGTTGGAATTGGCGGCATACCGATACGGGATCACGTTGCCCGAGTGGTTCAATGTCGAGGCGAGGACCTACGACCAGGCCCGCAATCGATACAACATCAAGTCGCACATTGACCTGATGGACCTGGTATCGAACTTCGGCGCGTCCCGGGTCAATGGTGGGCTGAACCTGCTGGCTCACCTGATCGGAAAACCGGGTAAGACCGGTGTCGACGGATCCATGGTCCAGGGGTTTTATGACGAGGGTCGGACTGACGAGATCAACGATTATTGTCGTTGTGATGTGTTGGACACGTACTTCGTGTTCCTGAGGTCACGGGTCATGATCGGCCGGTTGGACATCGAGACCGAGCAGCGGTTGGTGGCCGAAACAAAGCAATGGCTGGAGGAGCGACGCGAGGAATGTCCCGCGTACGGACATTACCTGGAGCATTGGGGTGACTGGGTTCCGCCCGGCGGAGATCCGCCGACAGAGATGCCTGCTGAGACGCTCGATGTCACTGTCACGGCACCCCAAGACCAGCCGGGAGACCAGCCGGGAGACCCGGCGGTGGAGCAGGCGGTGGAGCAGGCGGTGGAGCAGGCGGGAGACCCGGCGGTGGAGTTTGTCGACCCAATGCCTGCCAATCCGCCCCCGGATCTCTTCTCGCACGAGTAGCGTGATCCAGAAAAACTGGGTTTGACCCCGATGGAATCGCCGATACCAGATGACAGGCAACGCATAGGTGATTTAGAATACGTTGAGTGAGTTTGTTGGAGACGACGACGAATGTTGCGGATCCAGGGTTCCGATCGCCAGCTGTGTGATGGTCTCAAGCGGCGCGACCTGTTGCAGGTTGGCGGGCTGGGATTGGCTGGTGGCCTGTCGTTGCCAACGTTACTGGCATCCGAGGCGGTCCGCGGCATCAATTCGGACGCCCCGGCCAAGTCGGTCATCCTGATCAACCTGATGGGTGGTCCAAGTCATATCGACATGTTCGATATGAAGCCCGAGGCCCCGTCTGAAATCCGTGGTGAATTCCGTCCGGTGCCCAGCAGTGTGCCAGGGCTGGATGTCTGCGAGTTGATGCCGCTGACGGCCAGGACCATGCATCACTCGTGTGTCGTTCGGACTCACTCGCATCTCTACAACACCCACAGTCCGTACAACATGCTGACCGGCTATTCGGGTCCGGTGATCAACGGCAACCATTTCAAGCCAACAGACCACCCCAGTGTCGGTTCGGTCATGCAGCATGCCGGTCTCGGCTCGGCTGGTGTACCGAATTATGTCTGGATGCCGACCTACCCGGGTCACAGCCAGGGTAAGCACCGTGCCGGTCCCTACGGTGGTTTCCTGGGCCAGCGGTTCGATCCGTTGTTCACCAGCTACACGCCGGAATTCCGGGAATCAACAGAGGGTCGTAACGCCCACATTGATCCGCCGGTGCCCTACGCAACACCACAATTGCCAGCCCTGGACGAACAGCCCCAGCTGGGGACTGCCCGGCTGGGCCGCCGCCGCGACTTGCTGGCCACCGTCGACAAGGTCCGGCGGCAACTGGGTGATACCCCGTCATCCGACTCGCTCGGAGTGTTCCAGCAGAAAGCGCTGGAGCTGCTCACTTCCACACGAACCCGCGACGCCTTTGATATCGCTCGCGAGTCCGAGACGACCCGCAAGCGTTACGGCGATCACCTGTTTGGCTCGTGCCTGCTGGCCGCGCGGCGGTTGGTGGAATCGGGCACCCGGTTTGTCGGCCTGACCTTCGAGTCGCAGCTCAATGGCAAGATCGGGGCGGGCCAATGGGACACCCATGGCAACAACTTCCGCCTGTTGAAGAATTTCCTGCTGCCAACACTCGACCAATGTTACTCGGCACTGGTCGAGGACATGGCGGGCCGCGGGATGCTCAAAGACACCCTGGTTGTGTTGATGGGTGAGATGGGCCGGACTCCCAGGGTGAACAAGAACGCCGGCCGTGATCACTGGACCCAGTGCGGTTTTATCGTGTACACGGGAGCGGGAGTGCGACACGCGACGGTCTTTGGCCGCAGCGACAAGCAGGCCGGCTGGCCGGTTGATTTTCCGGTCAGCAGCGCCGATCACGTGGCCACGATGTACAAGCTGGTCGGGGTCGATCCCCAGATGGCCATTTTCGATCGCACCGGCCGCGAGCACCGAGCGGCACTGGACGGCGAACCAATCAGCGGCGTGATCGCCTGACCGTCACGGTTCATTTCTCTTTCGCTTCGCCGAGATGTGTACGGCGAGATTGGCCACGATCACCAGGGTCATGAGTGCCAGCGGAATGGAGAAACACGGGGACATCGCCACAAGAAAACCGGCATCTTCAGGGTTGGATAGCCACGGGCCCCATTTCGCAGGCGTGTCGGTCGCTTCAAAAGCCCAGCCGAAGATCGCGATCACGGATGAAATCAGAACGAGCAAGCCCGTTGAAGCTCTCACGCATCCAGCAGCCATTCGTTCTTCTCACTCTCCGATCGCATACAGGTGTCCATAGGTCCGGATATAAATCCGGTTCTTGTGGACCACCGGAGTCGAGATGAATTCCTCGAGGTGGTTGCGAGCGACTTCCTGGTACTTGCGACCGGTCTTGAAGACGACCGTGTTTCCGTCGCGGTTGCTGGCGTAGACATGGTCTCCGGCGTGTAACAGGCTGGGCCAGACCGGCCCGTTGCCGAGGTTCAGCCTGCGGGTATAGACCGTCTTGCCGGATGCCACGTCGAGCACGCTGAGAATGCCCCGGGTGGCGACGCAATAGATCAGGCCGTCGTGGATGACCGGCGAGGAGCTGAAGCCACCGCCCGGCGGGCTCGATTCCCACAACGCCTTGGGACGGAGTCGCTTGGTGGCCTTCGGATCGAGTCGGGTTGGTAGCGGAAAAGCCTCGGCCCGCTGGCCGATGTAGAAGGCGGTCGAGCCCACAACCACCGGCGAGGCGCGTTCCAGGGGCGAGAGTCGCCCGATGACCTTGCCGTCCTTGGGTCGGACCATTCGCCCGTTGGCCATCAGGATCAGCGGCTTGCCGTCGATCTCGGCACGCACTGGTGAACCCCATGTCTGGCCGTAGCTGGTCCGCCACAGGTCCTTTCCTGTCTCGGGGTCCAATGCCACGATGTCCTCGATCGGAACGATCAGCCGGCCGGCAATCAGTAGCGGGCTGGCCGAGTGGCCCCACATCACCTGTGGATTGTCCGGCAAGACGCGTGCCCATTTCCGATTGCCGGCCATGTCGAAGCAGGTGACCACGCGGTTGCCGAAAACCGCCCAGACCAGTCGGCCGTCGGTGATCGGTGTGGCGGTGGTGTAGCCGTTGTACAGCGGCTGGGTAATCGGCACCGTGTAACGGGCGGCCAGCGGCATCCCGTCAATCTTCTCCCGCAACGCGTCTTCCTGTGCCTCGATCTTCTCAATTTTTGCGACGACCGCCTTCTTGTCGGTGGCTTTTTCGAGACTTTCCTCGAGCACCTCTCGCTGTTTTTGCAACGACGCTTTTCGATCGGTCAGCTGTTTCAGTGTGCTGACCTTTTTTTGGATGTCTATCCAGTCGCCCGGGGAGGTGATGTCGGCATAACTGCTGGTGCGTTGCCACAGGACCTTTCCGTCAGCGAGATCGAGCTTGGCCAGCCCAAAGGGTTCGACGCAGGTGAAGACGGCGTTCCGGGTGAACACCGGAAGGCTGTTGCTACGGGTGGCCAGCGGCGTGGCCCAGGCAATGTTCTCCTTCGGGTTCCAGTGCGTCGGTGCATCGACGGCCGGATGGCTGCCGCTGCCGTTGGTTCTCCAGCCGTATCCACGCAATTGTCCCGACCACGCAATCCGTTGGGCCTCGAGCCTTGGCCAGGTCCACGCCGGCCAGGTGGGAGTTTCCTGTTGCACCTGTTTGAACAGCCGCCGCAGAACCGCACCCATCTGGCTGGTCCGTTCGGGCAGGTCTGCCGCCCGGTCACGGGCTTCGCCGATGTCGTCCTTGAGGTTGTACAGTTCGAACTTGGTGATCTGCTGACTCTTGATCGCCTTCTGGTCCTCGGGACGGATGTCGCCAAAGGGCTTGATCTGGGGATCACTGAGATGTGCCAGCAATTTCCAGTCGCCGTCACGAAGAGCGACCTTCGGCCGATTGCGGGCGACGTGAAATTGCCAGTACAACGGCTGGTGTCGCACGACCGGCTTGGCGTCAAAGAGTGCCACGACACTGGTGCCATCGAAGTGGCGGTCGCCGGGTAGCGGGGTTTCGGTTGCCTCGCAGACTGTCGGCAACACGTCGACACCGCTCACCGGCACGTCGCTGGTCGTGCCCGGCTTGATCCGGCCGGGCCAGCGGATGATCCCTGGTATCCGGATTCCACCCTCGTACATGGATCCCTTCTTGTCCCGCAGGGGACCACTGGATCCGTGGGGATGATAACGGGTGATGGCCGGCCCGTTGTCACTGGTGAATAGCACCAGCGTGTCGTCGGTCAGCTGGTGCTGGTCGAGCCCGGCCAGCAGTCGACCAAAAGCGTGATCCATCTGGGTGATGTTGGCGTGGTGCCGAACCTGGGCGGCGTTCTTCAGATCGGGGTACTGGCGTTCGAAGATCTCGGCCGACGCGATCGGCTCGTGAGGTTCGTGGAAACAGACGTACAGGAAGAACGGTTTCGTCTTGTCCCGGGTCGAGTCCAACCACGAGAGGGCCTCGTTGACGACAAGCTGGCTCGAGTAGCCCTCCAGTGGTCCAACGGCCTTGCCATTGCGGACAAAGTTGTCGGGATCGCGATGGCTGGGCAGCGCGTTGTTTTGTGTGCCAAACCAGTGATCAAAGCCGTGGTCGGACGGCTGGGGTTGATCGGCCAGGTTGAAGCGACCGTTGAGATGCCATTTGCCCACGTGGCAGGTGGTGTAGCCAGATTTTTGCAGGAGCCCAGGAAGGGTGATTTCGCCACGGCGAAGATGCATTGGCGACAGCAGGGGAATCCAGTTGTGGATGCCGGCACGGTAGGGCGTTCGCCCGGTCAGCAGTCCCGCCCGGGCGGGACTGCAATTGGCCGATGCGGCGTAGCAACTGGTCAACCTCAATCCGCTGGTGGCGAAACGATCGATGTGAGGCGTCTTGACCGTGGGGCTGCCGTAGCAGGCCAGGTCGCCGTAGCCCAGGTCGTCGCACAGCACGACCAGCACGTTGGGGCGCGAGTCGGCAGCCTGGGCCTGGGTGACGCCGAACAACAGGATCGCGGCAAGGAGGTAGTCGAACGTGCGAGACATGAGCTGCTCTCCGGGGGTTACTTCTTGCTGTCGGGTGCCTTGGCCGGACGGAGCAGGTGGCGGTTGAACCACCGCAGTGATGCCGCGTTGGCTCGCTTCTGATCGGCCGGATTGAATCCGTGGGCCGCTCCCTCGATCACCATCAGCTTGCTTGGCACCTTCTTTTCGCCCAGGGCCTTGTGAATGGCCTGGCTGTGGAACAGTGGTACCAGCTTGTCCATGTCGCCGTGAATCATCAGCGACGGCGCATCGTCGCCGCTGACCTGCAGCAGGGGTGAGACTGCCGGAGATTTCCTGGGGTCGAACTTCAGGGCCGGGAAGGCCTCGAGGAACCCCAGCTTGGGGTCAAGGTACTTGGAGAGGTCGGTGGGCGGAAAGATGGCGACGACGGCGTTGACGCGGCTGGAGTGTTTCTGCAGGGGGTCGCGGGCCCTGGGGTTGGCATCTTCTCCGGTCGTGCCGAGCATCAGCGCCAGGTGTCCTCCGGCACTGCCGCCGGTCACCCCGATACGGTTCGAATCGATGTCGAACCGCTTGGCGTTGGAGCGGACATGCCGGATCGCGTGGCGGACGTCGTCGACACATTCGGGTACCAGGAACTTTGGGCTGCTGCCGTGGCGGATCAAAAATACGGTGTAACCGGCTTCAAGCAGGTACCGGAACCGTTGGATGGCGTCTTCGGGGGGGCTCCATCGCGAGACCCAGCCTCCACTCACCATGAACATCACCCCGGCACGGTTTCGACCCGATCCCGGTTGCAGCACGTCGTAGGTCAGGGCCAGGCCATACTTGTGGCCGTAAACGACATCGGCGTCGATGGCGATGGTCAACCCGGGCGGTGTCTTCGTTGCCGGAGCGTCCTGGGCGAAGACGGGGCCGGCTCCTGTCAAAAGTAACGTGACAGCAAACAATTGCCTGAAACCAGTCATCGTTTTCTCGGGTCCATCTGGTGTCTGTACAACAGGTGATCTGGCTACAACAGCTCCGAAATCACCCGCCCGCCGATGTCGGTCAATCGCTCTTCACGGCCATTGTGCAGGTAGGTCAGCGCGTCCTGGTCGAGGCCAACCCGGTCGAGAATCGTGGCGTGGAGATCTCGGACGTGGTAGGGCTTCTCCACGGCCCTCAGTCCGATCTCGTCGGTCGCCCCCACCATGCGGCCCCCCTTGATGCCGGCTCCGGCCATCCACGTCGAGAATCCAAACGGGCTGTGGTCCCGGCCGGTTTTTCCCTGGGACATCGGG
>Ga0114932_10005693_pt1 | contig 10948 bp, 6 predicted proteins | sample 2SBtaG_2_FD_87286 | JGI IMG/M metagenome (GOLD analysis project Ga0114932, IMG submission 87286) | Deep subsurface microbial communities from Kolumbo volcano to uncover new lineages of life (NeLLi) - 2SBTROV12_ACTIVE470 metaG | ecosystem: Environmental > Aquatic > Marine > Volcanic ... | reverse complement strand
CATTAATAGTCCCAGCTCTATTCATAAATACAAGATCATTTCCATCTCCTGCATCAATATAACCTTCTCCTTTTATCCAATCATTACCTATACCACCGAATACTATATTATGTCCCGTGCCTACATCTACTATTTTACCTTGATCTCCTATTATCACAGAATTATTAAAATTATCTCCTATAAATATTTTATAATCAGTATTAGATAAATCTATAACATTCGTTTCAGTGCTTTCTTTAAAAAATATCTTTAAATTTTCTCCTGTATTAGATTCCACATTTAATTCTTCAAAATCAATGTAATGTTGGTTAATTTGAGGTGGGACTGGTTTATATGGAAATCCTAAATCATATGCTGCTCCACCATTATTCTTAGCCCAGTTTATTTTTACAGCTTCAATAGTTCTGATATCTCCTGTTTCAACTCCCAAATACCACTTGGTTATTTTAGATACTGATTCATATAGCATGATAGATTGTACACCTGCTTCTTTTAGTGCACTTAATTCACCTATTTCTGATATTCCATTTTGATTTTTATCTTGCCATACTTTAAACAAGTGGAAGTTTTGATCAAATTCATTTATGATACCATCTTTATTAGTGTCAAATACTAATTTTAATCCATCTAAATCAGAAGAAGCTTTCTCACTCCAAATTTTAAAATTTATTTCTTTTGGTTCTGAAATTTTATTGTCGTTATTAATATCAAAAACAAGCAATGCATCATCTGCACATACCCAACCAGTTTTATCCCTTACTCCATCACCATCCATATCATATAAAGCTGTGGTATAATCTAATCCAATTAAGCACAAGCCATCTCCGCTTAAATCTATTCCTATTGGAAAAGTAATTGTAATTGCAATTGTAAGTAAAGATCCTAAAGCACCACCAAAAAAACCTCCAAGGCCTCCTTTACTAGGTGGATCTAAAATATATTTGTCACTTATGCCAGTATGCCCATAAGTTTTTATTGCATAATTATATGTATAGTATTTAGGTAAATCTCTCTTATCTCTAAAATAATCATTGAACCCCATATAAGATTTCCTAGGATATTTTACATCAACCAATTTACTTTTTACATTTTCAAATTGGTTATATAAATCTTCCAAAGTTTTATCTAAATCATATGATTTATAGCTAACCCAAGATGATTTGATTAAATCAGCATGTGCTTGAGATTTATCTATAAATTCTAATTGATATAAAGCTTTGATGTTATCTTTAATTTCTTTTTCAGAAGCCCCTAAATTACTTAACTTTTTATTCCAATTTTTATAATGAAATGATATATCATTGATAAAATTAATATGAGTATCTTTTGAGGTATATAATACATTTTCTACCTCTCCTCTTAAAGAATTTAAATTAAGTAAAGGTTGATATGTTTTATAGTATTCATTGGGTAAATTATAGTCAATTTTCCAGTCTAAACTTAGAGGTTGACTTTGATAATGAAAGTTATTGTTTGGAATATTAATTTTTTGACCAGGAATAATCTTGATCACATCCCTGTCTTTATAATCTACATATCTATTTTGCTGCAAATACTCATTCCCTGTGATTGATAGAAGTTCATTAACTGTTGTTCCATGTTTTTTTGCTATACTCCAAATTGTATCACCTTTTTCAGTCGTATATGTTTTATCACTTATTTCCTTGTCTAGAATTAGATTTCTATCAAGTATGATGCCTTTTTTATCCAATGTTTGGTATAATTTTTGCACTTTATCAGGATTAAAATATGTACCCTTTCCTTGAATATCATCTAAGTTTTCAGCCTTACAACTACCTCCTATTTCCACTTCCGCTGTACAAGAACCAGCAGCAGTATTTTTAGACAACAATTCATTTGTTATTTTCTTTGCCACATTCCGATCTAGTACTGATAGGATTCTGTTAAATTCATTCAGCCCTTCTGTATTACTTATAAAATTAGGATTATCTTTAATTAAATTTGGTAATGATATTTTTTCATTCCATAATTGATTTACAGCTTTATTGTGCTCTTTTTCATTTTGTATTTTATTATATTTCTTCTCTCGTACTTTGCCGCTGATGAAAGCAAAAAAATCACCGACATGATCTTTCAAAGGCTGCCCATTAATATCCTTATTATCATATGCTACTGACATACTTATAGCACCGGATATACCACCAGTCCAAACGCCTGCCACATTCCCTACTACTGGAGCTGCCGTGCCAACAATACCTCCTCCTGCCGCTCCTACAGCGCCACCTGCAACTCCTACAGCGTAACCTGCCATTGTTTGTCCTGCTGCTATAATATGGTCTTTTATACCCTCATCTCCATATTTTTTCCTTTCTTCATACAAATATAACAAGTAATCTTTTGTAATAAATACGCTAGTGAGTTTGATTGAATGGAGTATCTTAACAGATTGAGGTAGATGCTTTAGAACTTCCTTCATTTTCTTTTCGTACCCATTGGTAATGCTTTCTACTATTGTATCAGCTGCAGTATCACCTAGCACACTTTCTCTACTTTCCTTGGGTTTTACATGGGGGTGGTGATTATCATCATACACAATATCAAATTGAATTTGATTATCTGCTTTTTGTGTAGACACAACTATCCCCTAAAGTTATTAGTAAAGTCAGGGTAAAATACATAAATTATTTTCTCAAGCAATATTTTCTATTAAATTCATATGCTTCTTTTGCCTCGGAGTGATAACTATTTATGTCACTTTTAATAAGACGTCTTTCTCGTGCCGTTAACCCGCTTAGCTTCTCTATATAATCTCTCCATTCATTAAGTTGCTTTACGAGAATTGGGTAATGAGGATTAGTACAAGTTTCATCTGTATATGGTTTACCACTTTTGTTGCTTAAAATAATTTTGTCAATTGTAATACTAACAAAAAGTGCTTGCATTACTACTTTTGCAAAGTAATTATCTCTTTTTATTGCTGGAAGAATTGATTTTCCAAATTTTTCAAAAAACTCCTCATCTTCTATATTTGCACCAGCATTTTGAAGGCCAATATATAATCCGTATGCAAAATAGATAAATTTTTCTTGATTTTCTATTTGCTTTATATGACTTTTTTTAAATCTTATACCCCTCAACCATTCAGGTAACTGTAACTCGAATATTTTATCATGAGTATCATAGAGAGTATGCATAAAGTATGGCTCATACTTTATCTGCCACTCTAATAAATCAATTAATAGATCATTTTTTGGAATAAGAGATTTGATATACTCCAAATCCTTTTTTTGCTGCTTCTCAAGCAGTTTAAATAAAGCGTTATTTTCTGAACAACCATAATTTATCATCCACGATCTATAACTTCCAAAATATCTTATTCTGTAATATTCTACCATTATTGGATATGGTGATTTAAATTCTTTCCAATCTTGGACTAATTGCACTATTACTCCAGACCAAAGCGCTATAAATAAGCATATAAATATTATTAAGAACTTCTTTAGAAAAAACTTATACCTTTGTTTTAATTTTACTCCAATATTAATCAAAGTGTTTTTCACTTTAGCATTCATATTTCTAAATCCTGATATTTTTTTATCATGCATAACTATTTACGGTTCTGTCGCATTCATAAATGAGGTGTAAAGTTTTTTAACTTGTTTTTCATATATTTTTTCATTAAGCAGTCAGTAAAAGAAATTTATCAAAGTCAGAATTATAATCATCGTTGTTAGCAAGTTGTCCTTTTTTAATCATATGCAATAATTCTATTTCTGCAATAGTCTTGGCAGCACTTATGAAGGATTTGAAGCCATGCATCGGCCTAGTTCATTTCTTTATAAACCTGAGATCGCCTTCTATCCTATTGTTGAGATATTTATTTTGCCTAATTTCTATTTGATCTTCTTTAGATAATGGCTTATTAATTGAATTCAAAATCCTTATATTTTTGCTCAATACTTTCTTTATCTATTTTTGTTGTTACTAATGTATTATCAGCACCTTGTAATAAATAATGCATAAAATGTATCCATGGAAAAATTAAATGACCATGCTCATCTCTGCTATATCTTAGTATAAATAGCAATGCTTCTTTATCTCTGGTACTTAACTCATCCTCTACTTCCCTGTTGTACTCATTCCTTATTTTTGGTATAACTTCATCATATTTTTGTTTTAAAATCTTCTTTGGTAAATTGCAAACTTTTCTCCTTTTTCAAATTAATAGAAAAATTCTTTTCAAAAAATAAGTAAAATTCAATATTTTAGAGAAATTAATAATATTATCGAGTGCAAAGTACGCCAATAGTACAACTGAGATACTTTGAGTGATGTTGTTGTTTTGTTGTATGTGGGGAATTATGATGGTGTTCCCGACAGGATTCGAACCTGTGACCTTTGGATTAGGAATCCAACGCTCTATCCTGCTGAGCTACGGGAACTAATTTCGATGTGATAAGGCTAATATAATAAGGTATTTACTAATAAATACAATAAATTTATACTACATAATAATTGTAAGCAGATTAACTCTTTTTGGTAAAAACTTAATATTTTACAAGTAATTTTTTTATTTGGGTAAATATAAGAAATAGATTTTTTATATGTTTCCAATTGTCTAATATACTCAATAGGCAGATTAGAATTTGAAAGTATTTTTGCTTTATCAGCTTTAATTTCTATAATTTCGACACAATCAGCATCCACAATAAGTTTATCAATTTTTATAATGGTGTTACTTTTTTTTGCCAAATTACTTATACTTACTTCAGATAACACCTCATTTTTAAAAATATTTGGAAATTTGTGCATTATATCTGTTGTAAGTAATGATATTTCTTCAATTTCTTTATTAGGAATTAAATTAAATGAACTGTTATTGGCTAAATTTTTAATGTAATTTACTAAGTATTGCATTGGTATTTTAGGTGCGTCAGATAAAATTTTATGAATAAAATTACCTCTTGCAACTGAGAGATCTGAGTATAGCTGTTTCTCTAATGAGGCAATTTCTTTTTTCTTAATATTTTCTACAACATAATCTTCTTTAAAATAATGTGGTAATTCAATATTTGTAGAAACTAAATTATCATCTTCAATATTTTTTTGGTTAGATATACCAAATTCAGAATATTTTACAAAGTTATTTGGTAAAATAGTTTTTGTAATGTTATACCAGCTATCTTGTTTATTGCCATTTTCTCCAAAAATATATAATTCATCTTCAGCACGAGTCATTGCGACATATAATAACCTTAAACTTTCCTGTTTTAATTTTATTTTTCTTTCGTTTGTAATTTCTTTAATTTTACTATTTTTATATTCACTGACATTAGGTATAATGAGCCTTTCATTATGCCAAAAGAAATTTTCATTTGGCATGTTTTCTGAGTCTCCAGCATCTGCCAAAATTATTATGGGTGATTGCAGTCCTTTTGCTGCATGCACTGTTATGACTTTTACACCTTTTGAATTATTGTTATCAACAGTAATATCAGAATTATATTGAAGCCACTCTAAAAAAACTTCTTTACCACCTAACAGTTGTTTTTCAAATTCAGATATCTTATCTAAAAAAATATCAATTATTTCTTGGCAATTAGTTCCAAATTCTTGATAAAAAGTATTGATAAATTTTTTTTGATACAAAATGTGTATGTAAAAATCATATAAGGATAGATTTTTATAACTTTCTTCAAGCTCTTGTAATAATTGTGAGGTTTTAGGGTGTAGTTTTTGTAATATATCTATAATATTTTGGTGGTTTCTGTCATATGATATTTCAAAAATTTGCTTTTCAGTAAAATTAAAGAAAGCAGATTTTAAGAGGCATACTAAATTGAAATTATCCTCTGGCAATAGAAAAAATTTAACGATAGATAATAAATCAAGAATTATAATATCATCACTAAAATTTATTTTATTTTCTTCCGATACGGGTATGTTACTTTGTTTTAAAATTTGAATAAGATGTTTCATTTTTTCACATCTTTTTCTAAATAACACCATTATATCTTTATGTATTACTTTGCAATTTGAATGGGTATGACTTAGTAGATGCAATATAAAATTTGCTATCTCTTCTGCATTAAATAATTTACTATCAAAAAAATCTTCATCTTTTTCTGGAATTTGCCAACAATTTTTTTCATTAATTTTTTTACTGGGTGCAATTGAATGTTCAACAACTTTAACTACACCAACCCCCTTTTTTATTGCTATATGATTTAATTTATTAATAAAATCTATAGAATTAAAAACCTTGTCAACCGCTTCTAATATTTCTTTTTTTGAACGAAATGAATGGGTTAATTCAAAGTATTTCCAGGACTTAGATATTTTATTTAATTCTGTTTTATAGAATTGATTTATTGTCAAAAAATGCTCTGGATCAGCACCTTGAAATCCATAAATTGATTGTTTATAATCCCCAACAATAAAAATAGAGGAATCAAAATTATAAGTGCTTTTGATAATTTTTTGTAGCAAAGCCCATTGTGCTTTACTTATATCTTGAGCTTCATCAATTAATATATGAGAAAAGGATAGATTAAGTGAATATAATAAAATTTCTAAATCTTTAGTTTCATTTAATATTTCTATAGTTTTAAGCACTAAATCATCATACTCTAGGTATCCAAATTTACCTTTTAATCCTTCATATTCATGAATAATTTCATTTAAAAGAATGATCAAGCATTCTATAAATTGAGCTTGCTCAAAAGAGGATTTCTTTTCAAGAAATTCAACAATTCTGATTTGCTCATTTTCGCATTCCTCAATTAGATCTTTATGATTATCCCTAAATTGCTTGTTAAAAAGTCTCTTTCTTGCGGTCAGATTTTTTGTTAAGAAGCAATCAAAATATTTTGTTAAATTATCAATTTTAAATTGTTTGTCTCCAGAAACCCATAAATGAATTGTATGTATATAATTTTCATGCTGATTTGCTATGATTAAATCTTTAAATTTTTGAGGAATATTTGCAATAAATTTGTTAAATAAATTACTGTTGGATGTGCTTCTTTTACTATTGTAAAATTCATACTGATCATTTATTAAATCCAATATTGTATGTTGTGAATTTATGAATTGATAAATTTTTTGCTTCTGAGAAAGAATATTATTTATTAATTGTAATAGAGTGTAATAGTCATATTTTTTAGCTAGGTTAGTAATAGAGAAATTAAGTTCAGGCTTTGTTTTAGATAAGTTTATTACATTTTCTAGCGCAATTTCAATTAACCTTTTCCTATTATAATCATCAATAATTTTAACATTTTCTAACTTATCTTCTTGTATAAATTGTAATTGATTTAAGACATCAACACATAATGAGTGCAAAGTTTGTATTCTAATTTTATCAAAATTATTTAAATATATATTGTAAAGTTCTTTTGCCCTTAATATTTGAAATTTATTTATGTCTCGTTCAAACATATTTTTAATATGCTTTTTGAGTTCATCATCGTTGTACATTTGCCACTTCTTTAATTCTTCTTTTAATCTATTCAGCATTTCTCCAGTGGCAGCATTGGTGAATGTGATACATAATATATTCTCAATTTGCTCACCATCTAAAAGTAATCGTAATATTCTATCTATTAAAGTTTTGGTTTTTCCAGTACCTGCTGATGCGCTAAGATATACATTATTTCTAGGATTAGATGCTTTTCTTTGTATGCTTATAGAATTAAAAATGTCTTGATTCATCTATTTTGCTTCAATTAATAAAATGTATGCTTGCAATAACTGAAGTTAGCATTTAAATTATCAAGCGTAAAATAAATAAACGATATTAAATGGTTAAAATTAATATTGCGATTAACGGAATAGGTAGAATAGGAAAGAATATTTTTAGAAGATTTTTCGAAAAGGAATATGAAAATTTAAATTTAGTAGCTATAAATCTTGGAGAATCTAATATTCAGTCAAAGCTTCATTTGTTAAAATATGATTCTATACATGGAACTTTCAATGATATTGATAGAATAGAAAATGATAAAATTTTTATAAAAGGACAATCAATAGATATAATAAAAGAAAGGGATATAAAAAATATTAATTGGAAAAATTATAATGTGGACTTGATTCTAGAATGCACGGGTAATTTTAATAATAAGGAATTGTCTTTAAGACATATAGAGAGGGGTGCAAAAAAAGTTTTAGTTTCAGCGCCTTGTAAAAATGCTGATAATACGGTGGTTTTAGGAGTTAATCATGATAAGCTTTCTTCAGAAGATAGAGTTATTTCAATTGGCTCATGCACAACAAATTGCTTAGCACCAATTGCAAAAATTCTTGATGAAAATTTTGGAATTAAAAGTGGTTTTATGACTACCATTCATTCTTATACTAATGATCAGAGAATAATTGATGGTGGTCATAAAGATTTAAGAAGAGCTAGAGCGGCTGCAATGTCGATCATTCCAACTACTACTGGAGCTGCGAAATCAATAGGGTTAATTCTTCCAAATTTAAAAGGTAAGTTAGATGGGGCGGCGGTGAGAGTGCCAACCCCAAACGTTTCAATGATTGATTTAAGTTTTATTTCGAATAAAGATATATCTAGTATAGAAATAAATGATGTTATGAGACAAAATTCAAAAGGAAGTTATAAAGGAATTGTTGAAGTGGCTGAAGCTGAACTTGTTTCAACTGATTTCAATCATACAACTGCGAGTGCAATTTTTGATGCTGCTGAAACAAAAGTTGTAAATAAGAATTTTTGTAGGGTGGTAGCTTGGTATGATAACGAATGGGCATTTTCATGTAGAATGCTTGAGGTTGCAAATTTAATGGTAAAAAGTTAAAGTGTAATTAAATAAATATGGATGCAATAAACTTGAGAAATATAAACGATATTAACCTAAACAATCAAAAGGTTTTTTTGCGGTGCGATTTAAATGCTCCGTTTGATGATAATCAGGTTTTATTGGATGATACTAGGATTAGTAACATTGTTTCTACGGTTGAATTTTTACTGCAAAAAAATGCAAAGGTGATTTTAGCAAGTCACTTTGGAAGACCCAACGGAGAATATAAAGAGGAACTATCCTTAAAAAATTTGATTCCATATTTAGAAGAATATTTAAAGGTTAAAATAGTATTTATAGAAGATATATTATCAACAGATAGTTTAACTTGCGTTGATAAATTGCAAAAAGGGGAAGTGATATTATTAGAAAATCTACGATTTCACCAAGGTGAGCAAATAAATGATAATCAATTTGCTCAAAAACTAAGTAAATATGCAGATATTTATGTAAATGATGCTTTTTCATGTTGCCATAGAAGGCATGCGTCTATTGATGCTATAACGCAATTTCTTCCTTCATATGCTGGGTTATTGCTTGTAAATGAATTGGAGAATTTAAATCATGTGTTTAGTAAAAATACTAGTCCTCAGACATTAATTATCGGTGGTAAAAAAATTTCAACAAAGATTAAAGTACTTGAACATCTTGCTAATAAAGTAGACAAAATATTTATTGCAGGTGCTATGGTTAATAATTTTTTAAAGGCCTTGGGATATGAAATAGGAACTTCGTTTTATGAAGCGGATTATATTGAAGATGCAAAAAATATATATGAAAAATATAAAGAAAAAATAATACTTCCTAACGATTTTATAGGAAAAAATAGTGATAATAAGATATTTATTAAAGATATAGATGATATATCAAGCAGAGATTGTATGCTGGATATTGGATTAAATAGTTGTCAAAATTTATGTGACATTGTTAAAAATTCAAAAGCAGTAATATGGAATGGACCAATAGGATTTTATGAAGAACGACAATTTGCTGTTAGTAGTTTACATGTTGCTAGGGCTATAGCGTATTACACTCAAAAAAACAATATAGTTAGTGTTATAGGGGGTGGTGATGCTGTGGCTGCTGTTAAGCTATCGGGATTGCAAGATTGTTTTTCGTATATTTCTACTGGAGGTGGAGCTTTTTTAGAATTGCTTGAAAAAGGGGATTTAATAGGATTTAAAAACTTAAAGGGCAAAAAAATATGAGAAATGCTATTGTACTACTAAGCGGTGGATTAGATTCTACTACTACGCTTGCCATTGTTAAAGAAAGGGGGTACAACCCATGTTGTATAAGTTTTGATTATGGTCAAAAGCAACTGATTGAATTAGAATTTGCAAAAAAAGTCAAAGAGGTATTGGCCCCAGAAGCTAAGCACATGATTGTGAAAATAGATTTAAAGGCTTTTGGGAAATCTGCAATCACTGCTGATATAGATGTACCAAAACATAGAACTGAAGAAGAGATTCTCAGTGGTATACCAGTGACATATGTACCTGCAAGAAATACTATATTCTTATCCTATGCCTTGGCATATGCTGAAGTTTTGCCAGCTAATGATATATTTATTGGTGCAAATATACTTGATTATAGTGGGTATCCTGATTGTAGACCTGCTTATATAGAAGCATATAATGTACTTGCAAATTTGGCCTTATCGAGGGCTGTGCAAGGAGAAAAAATGACAATTCATACCCCTCTTTTACAACTTAATAAAACCCAAATTATTCAAGAAGGATTGAGGTTGGGTGTAGATTATTCAAATACTTTTTCATGTTATAGTCCATCTAAAGATGGTCATGCTTGTGGTGCGTGTGATGCATGTATTTTAAGGCTAAATGCATTTAAAAGTGTGGGAATAGATGATCCAATAATATATAGTGCAGGTTAATATTATGGTAGTTGATTCATCACCGCTTGGAAAACAATCTGCTTACGTAGATCAATATGATAATTCATTAATATTTCCTATCGAAAGAGCAATAAAGAGACGAGAGATTGGGATTAATAAAAAAAGTCCGCCGTTTTATGGATATGATATTTTAAACGCTTATGAGATTTCTTGGTTGGCATCAAATGGTAAGCCAGAGGTTGCTATGGCAGAAATAATATACCCATGCGATTCAGTATGTTTAGTGGAGTCCAAATCTTTGAAATTATATTTAAAT
>Ga0114932_10005691_pt1 | contig 10949 bp, 8 predicted proteins | sample 2SBtaG_2_FD_87286 | JGI IMG/M metagenome (GOLD analysis project Ga0114932, IMG submission 87286) | Deep subsurface microbial communities from Kolumbo volcano to uncover new lineages of life (NeLLi) - 2SBTROV12_ACTIVE470 metaG | ecosystem: Environmental > Aquatic > Marine > Volcanic ... | reverse complement strand
TGCTTTGCTTTTTTATTTTTTCGTTATCAGCGCTCTTTAAGTTATTTGGCATTCAGTTGTTTATGCTTGATGTCGGCATTCATTATCGCCTTGGAATTGATTAAGTTTTATTGGTCTTATCCATGGAATTTACACCTTTGGCGTTTACGTATTATCTTAGCCTGCGTGATCTTAGCAGGTGTGTGTTTAGTGATCTATTACGCCAGTTTATTCCAATCAAAATATTTAAAATATTGGCTTGCAAGTACGTTGGCTTTAAATCTGCTGACAGTGTTGACGGTTAAAAGCTTCGACATGAGTAATTATGTGGTGTTCATTTTATCTCTCGTAAATAGTGCACTGATAAGCTGGCTAGCGTTGAAAAGGCACACCCAAGCCAAAGCGCATTTACTCATGTTGCTATCGGGCATTGCAGCGATGTTCTTAATACCGACAAGTTTTATAGACACTTGGTTTGCTGCGCTATTCTCGGTGATTGCTTTGGTGAATCTATACGCGTTAATCGGGCACTTCAATTTACAACGGCAAGCCGCTTTAAAGAAGTCGCAATTAGAAGCCGAGTTGCTGAGAAGAAACCTACAACCGCACTTTTTAATGAATAGCTTAACGCTCATTTGTGAGTGGATCGAAACATCGCCTAAACAGGCCATAGAGTTAGTCGAGCAATTATCCGAAGAGTTTAGAATACTCAATAAAATGTCGGCGCAAACTTGGGTGTCACTTGAGGACGAAATTGCTCTATGTCAAATGCATTTTGCCATTATGCAAAAGCGTCAACAAAAGGCGCTTTCGTTGACAATTGATACGCCTGCAACCAAGTATTACTTACCGCCAGCCATTATTCATACTGTGATTGAAAACGCCTTCTCTCATAATCGCATCAAAGCGGGAGACAGCTTTGAAATAACGGCAAGTGAGCAAAATAATCGTCTTAAGCTCAGTATTATAACTCCTTACAGACAACGTAAACATCAAGGACAAGGTACTGGTAGCGCTTATATTCATTCACGCTTACGGCAATGTTTTGATGATGACTACAAATTTGAGTCAGTTCAACAAGACACGATTTGGCTGAGTACTCTTTTAATACCTTTGCAAAAGCAGGTCCCCGCATGAAGATATTGATCGTCGAAGATGAGCCTGTCATTGCTCAGCGCATTTCACGTCATGTAAGCACCTACTTTGAACATTCATCTTGTAGGGTTAAATGGGTCGAAGACATAGATGATGCGCTCGACTATCTCAGTGATAACCAAATCGACTTATTGTTGCTAGATCTCAACTTGCATGGAGAAGATGGCTTTGAGGTACTCAAAACTCTGAGTGCAGAGAGCTTTCATACCATCATTATTTCGGCCTGTAGTGATAAAGCAATTAATGCATTTGAATACGGTGTGTTAGATTTTGTTGCAAAGCCATTCAGTAAAGAAAGGCTATTCAAAGCGCTTGCACGCTATCAACAAAAGTATGTTGGGCATACGCAATTAAAAAAGCTCGCCATCAAATCAGCGGGTTTACTGTCGTATATTGAAATCAGCGAGATTCAGTTTATTCAAGCTGATGGGCACTATAGCCAAATACATTTACTCGATGAGCAAAAGCTGCACGATAAAAACCTTGATAAACTCAGTCAGTTATTATCAGAGCAGTTTGTTCGCGTGCATCGCTCGTTTATTGTTAATCTAAACTTTGTTAAGAGCCTCAAGGTGGCTGGTGGCGGACAATATCATTTAGATATGCAAAATGGTGAGGCGGTGCCTGTGAGTCGTGCTAAATATGCCGATGTAAAAGCTCGCTTAGTAAAATGAATAAACAAAATGACCAGTCAATGGGTGACAGGAATGCAACGAGCACGTGTTATTGCTTTAAGCGGGGTATCGGGAGCAGGGAAGACCTCAGTTATTAAATGTCTTGCTGAAGTGTTTAAGAGTCAGACCTTATTGTTTGACGATTTTGTTGAGCCGAACACTTACCCTGAAGATATGAGGACATGGCTGCAAGAAGGTGCTGATGTATCGCAAATCAAGTCGCCCAGATTTACCAAAGCGCTCAGTGAATTAAAAACACAATGTGATTCGTCGATGATTTTTATTGAAGAACCCTTTGGGCGAGAACGGGCTGAAATCGCTCATCTAATTGATTATGTGATCATGCTCGATATGCCTATGGAAGTGTGTTTATCAAGAGTAGTCAAGCGCCATCTCAAACACAGCAATGACCCGTCTACAACACTAAGTAACTATTTGCGAAAATATGATGACCACTTACGAGCGGTTTATATAGCCGCAGCCAATCAAGTTCGTCAATCAAGCGACCTTATCATCACAAATGTTGATACAATTGCATCCATACAAAGCATAATAAGCGATTGGTTGCATGACAACGGCATTTTAAATAAGAGATAACCATGAAAGTGTTAGTGACGGGCTCTGCGGGCAGAGTAGGACGTGCAATTTATATTAAGTTAATGCGCACCCATCAAGTAGTAGGCCTAGATAAAACACCATGCTCTACCACCGATTACATTGGTGATATTCGTGATAAAACGCTGATCCAGCAAGCCCTCGACGGGGTTGATGTCATTATTCATACCGCAGCCTTACATGCGCCTCATGTCGGATTATTATCTGACGATGAGTTTCAATCTATTAATGTCGATGCCACTGAGCAATTAGCTTTAGAGGGCATTAAGCTGGGGGTAAAGCAGTTTATTTTTACCAGTACAACAGCACTGTATGGTCATGCATCGACTCCCGAACACACCGCAGGCTGGGTTAATGAGCAAATTACACCACAGCCAAAAACAGTGTATCACCGCAGTAAAATTGCTGCTGAAGACAAACTAAAATCGATTTATGATGTGTTCAAATTGCCTGTGACTGTACTGCAAATGTCTCGCTGTTTCCCTGAGCCTGCCGACTTAATGGCGGTATATCGACTTACTCGGGGTATTGATGCGCGTGATGTGGCAAGTGCGCATTTAGCGGCGTTAGACACGCGCCTTGCTGGGTTTAATCGTTTTATTGTGTCAGGTAAAACCCCGTTTAAAGCATCAGATTGCCCGCGTTTATTCAATGACGCTGCAGGTTTAATAAAAGAGCAAGCCCCAGAACTCGCCGAGATGTTTTTACAGCGAGGGTGGACGCTACCCAATCAACTCGATCGAGTATATGATTCGTCTTCTGCACAGCAAAAATTGGGATGGCAGCCAAAATATGGCTTCGAGTCGGTAATCGATATGTTGGATGTAGAGCTGGCTGAAGTTTTGCCTATTTAATTTCTTTTTACGTACTTAGTCTTCATGCTCATATTTGGTTAAGTTAGTTGAGCTATGATTTAGGCTGGTGTGATAGAAATAACAAAAATCTAAGGACGTGTGATGCAACCTAAAGCAAACAACAATCTGCTATTGGCAGCGGGGATCTTTTTGGGCCTAACATTATTTGCGGTTATCGCCTCGAATGCTGCTATTTCAATTAAAGAATATGAGCGTACGGTTACCGTAAAAGGTTTGTCTGAGCGCGAAGTGCTGTCTGATGTGGTGATCTGGCCAATTCAATTTAGTGCTGCTGAAAATGACTTAAAAGCTTTGTATGAGTCACTTGATGAGAAAACTGCCCACATCAAAGACTTTTTAGAAAAAAATGGCATCAAGTCTGAAGATATTTCTTTTACCTCTCCGTCTGTGACTGACAAATCGGCGCAGCAATGGGGTGATAACGCCCGCGCTGAGTTTCGTTATACCGCGCAGCAAAACGTCACCGTCTATTCGCAAGATTTAGATGCGGTAAGAAACGTTATGGGTAAGCTATCTGAGCTGGGCAAACAAGGCATAGTATTTACCTCGGGTAGCTATCAGTTTCAAACTGAATATATATACTCTAGCTTGAATGAACTTAAGCCCGATATGATTGAAGAAGCGACCAAAAATGCCCGCAAAGTTGCGACTAAGTTTGCCGAAGACTCAGGTAGCAAGTTAGGTAAGATTAAACGCGCCTCGCAAGGCCAGTTTAGTATTTCGGCAAGAGACAGAAATAACCCGCATATTAAGAAAGTGCGCGTTGTATCAACGGTTGAGTATTATTTGTCAGATTGAAGTTGAGTATATTTAACCTCAGGTTTGAATAAGGGTTTTGGAATAGAAAAAGTTTTGAAAACAAACTTACGTACAATCCAATGATGATATTTCGCTCAATATCAAGGCGCTTTTATGCAGTAATAGCGTGCTATTACAAATGAAAGCAACGCCGAGAGTGAGAAAAATAGCTTTATTGGGCAAATTCGCTTATACAGAGCTGAGGTTATTTAGATAAACAAAAAGGCGCATTCTTCACGAAATGCGCCTTTTGTATTTTCACGGTTTACTTATAGTGAATTAGCAAACTTGGTCTCAGTTAACGAGGCTTCAGTTTCCATTTCACCTCTGTGGTCTTTTGCCAACATTTGGTAAAGTAGCGGTAATACAATCAGCGTGAAGAAGGTACCAATCAACATGCCTGCTACTAAGATAATACCAATACTGTTTCGTGCTTCTGCGCCAGCGCCGGTTACTAATACTAATGGGAAGTGACCAAGTACAGTTGCACCTGTTGTCATTAATATTGGGCGTAAACGTGTCGCTGCAGCACCTTTAACCGCTTCAAGTTTCGATTTGCCTTCAAGTTGAAGATGGTTGGCAAACTCTACGATTAAAATACCATTCTTAGCAATCAGACCAATTAAAGTAATAAGGCCAATTTGGCTATAAATATTAATCGTCGTTAGTTGTAAAAACGGTAGCATCAGAGCACCTGCAAGCGCTAATGGCGCACAGCCAAGTAACACCACAAGTGGGTCGCGGAAGCTGTTAAACTGAATCGTCAGTAAGAAATACACCACAATCATCGACACTAACAGTACGCCGACCATGGTATTGCCTTCTTTACGTAACTGGCGCGATTCACCGGCATGATCGATTGAGTAGCTTGCAGGCAATACTTCTGCTGCAATCTCTTCAACGGCCGTTAAACCTTGCTCTTTGGTTACGTGTGGCAAAACACCCGCTAAGATCCTAAATGAACTTTGCTGATTAAAAGACCCCAATACGCGCGGGCTTGTGAAGGTTCTTAAGCTCGCAAATGCTGATACAGGAATAAGCTCACCAGAGTCTGTGCGGATCTTCATATCTAAGATATTTTCAGGGTTGTAACGGTCACCGTTATCAACAGCTGGAATAACACGATACGCTTTACCGTCTTTGTTGAAGTAATTCACAAAATTGTTCGACATTAAAATGCTAAGCTGCTCGTTCACTGATTGAAGGTTTAGGCCTAAATCAGCTATCAATTCGCGGTCAATTTCTAGTTCTGCTTGTGGTAAATCGATTTTTAAATCGGTATTCACGAACAAGAAGTTACCACTGGCATTCGCTTTTGCGATGATCTCGTCAGCATATTTTTTCATTGCTACTGGGTCGTCATTGGCTCTGACTACCATTTCGATATCGAACTGGCCCGCAGTCGGTAAAGAAGCTGGCAGAATAGGGAACAAACTCAAGCCATTTACACTACCAAGGCGCGCAAATAGGTCGAAGTATAAGTCGTGTACAGAGTTTTCACGTTCTTCATAAGGTGCTAACTGAACCCCTCCGAAACCTGCGGCTGCAGTGATAATTTGCCAAGTGAATTTTGCACCTTCAGTTTCATTCATGACCTTTGCTGTGTCATTCATTCGACTTGAAGTATAAGCCTGAGAAGACTCAGGTGGCGCTTCAACCACGACTTGAATACTGCTTTGATCTTCAACTGGCGCAAGTTCTTTTTGCGACAGTAAATAAAAAGGTGCAGACAACAAAGCGAACACAATTGCAATAAAGAACACTTGTGGACGCCATGCAAACAACTTATCTAATGACTTGGAGTATAAGTTTTGTAGCTTGTCGAAATAGCAATTCACTTTGCGTGTTAGTTTGCCTTCTTTACCCCCTTCAGGGTTCACATAAGCACTCATGATAGGAGACAGCGTAATAGCCACAAGACCTGAAATCAGTACTGCAATAGCCAAAGTAAATGCAAACTCACGGAATAAGAAACCAGTTAAACCTGTTAAGAAGCCAATTGGGGCATATACCGCAGCAAGGGTTAACGTCATGGCAATTACGGGCACTAATAATTGACGCGAGCTGATAAGCGCAGCTTGCAATCGAGGTTTGCCTTCACGCATGTGACGGGCGACATTTTCAACGACTACAATGGCATCATCAACCACTAACCCAACAGACAACACGATGGCAAGAATGGTTAGTAGATTTAATGAAAAGCCCATCATCGAAATAACGGCGATGGCACCTAAAATCGAAATAGGAATGGTCACCAATGGCACAAGCGCCGTTCTGAAAGAGCCCATCATGGCTACAATCACGATGCCTACAAGTAGCACTGTTTCGGCAAGTGTGGTGAAAATCTCTTTAATTGAGTCACGCATATACAAGGTACCATCGTAACCAATTTCGATATTCATACCGTTTGGCAGACTATCGTTGATCTGAGGCAATTTGGCATATAATGCATCACCGATATTGATTTCATTGGCGCCGGGCAGTGCCCAAATAGCCAGAAAAATTGAATCATGAGAATCTAAACGCGCAGTAACCATGCCTTCAGCTTCGCCAATTTCGATGTTGGCAACCGTACCAAGGCGAAGTTGCGAGCCGTTTTGCTCTTTGATGATCAGGTTTTCAAAATCAGCCACACTTTTCAGGCTGGTGTTGGCCATTAAATCGATACGTTGACGGTTGTTTTCACTATAACCTAAGGTCGCAATGGTGTTGTTTGCTTGCAGTGCTGCAAACACATCACTGGCACTTAAATCATAAATAGCGAGTTTATCTTCGTCTAACCAAATTCGCATTGCTGGGTCGCGGCCGCCTTCAAGGGTGACTTTTTGCACGCCCTCAATGTCGCTCATGCTTGGCACAACATTACGAATAAGATAATCACTGACTTCACTGCGCGGTAAGCCTTGCGACTGCACATCTAAATAGAACACGGCATAGGGGCTATCGGCACGCACAATTTGGATTGCCGGGTCTTCAGCCCCTGTTGGTAACTCAAATTTAATTTGGTTGAGCTTAGTAGTTAACTCGGCAAGTGCATCTGTAGTGCTATGGTTGAGCTCAAGCCAAGCGGTCACTTTACTAAAGCCCGCAGTCGTTACTGAGTCAACATAATCGACGCCAGGTACGGTTGAGGTTACACGTTCAATCGGCTCTGTCACATAGCCTTTGACGACATCAGCAGACGCACCGGTATACACCGTATTGATAACCAGTGACGCACTTTCAATCTTAGGGTATTGCTGTACTGAAATCTTTTGCGCGGCGTTTAGGCCTGCCAAGATGATCAATACCGATAATACAATCGCAAGTACGGGGCGATTGACAAAAATGTCCATAAAAGAAGGTTTATTTTCATGCAATGCACTCATTACTGACCTCCGGTGTTATCGTCCGTCGTGGCTAATTGCTCATCGAATGGTGCGGTATAAACTAAAATACCTTCTCTTAATTTAAATGCACCTTCACCAGCAATAAACTCACCGCCATTTAGGCCAGATAACACAACTTGTTGGTCACCCAACTTTTCACCTAATATCACTTTAATCGGTTTGGCGCGCCAGTTTTGTTGCTCATCTTTTTCAAGTGCATAGACAAACTCACCGAAGTGGCTACGAGTGATGGCTGCAATAGGCACAACAACCGCATCGGTTGTGTATAGCGGCACACGCACACTGGCAATTTGGTTATGAGTGAGCGCGCCATTTAGATTAGCGATTTCGGCTCTGTAGCTTTGTTGTCGAGAGTTGACATCTAGCATCGGCATTTTAGCGATGATTTTTGCTACCACTTCTGACGTTTGCTGATTAACCAGTGCGACTTTTATTTCTTCGCCGATTTTAGGCTGACGAAGTGTTTGCGGCACTGAGAAATCGACCCAAATGGTATCATTCAGGCCCACTAAAGTGGTGATTTGAATATTTGCATCGATAAGTTGACCAACTTGATATTGGCTTAGGCCAACTTGACCTTTGAAAGGGGCGGTAACGGTTTTTTTGTTAATAACGGCATTGAGGTTTTCTACTTCGGCTTTAGCAACGGCTACGTCAGCGCGGGCTTTGTCGACTTCATCTGGGCTAATGCGCTTTTGTTGCAGAAGTTTAGTTACTCGTGCATAGGTTGACTCGGCCAAAGTAACACGCGCTTTTGCAGCAGCAAGCTTAGCTTTTTCGACACTGGTATCTAAGCGCAGTAACACTTGGCCTTTTTTGACAATGTCACCGGGTTTAAAGCCAACGTAAGTGATAGGGCCCGGATACTCATTACTAATATCAATAATGCTCGGTGCTTTTAACTGGCCGATAACCTTGCTCGTTTGCGTATACTCAATCGTTTCAGCGTAAACGCTAGTCACTGATGCAGAAGGCTCTGGGAAAGATTCGCCAAATGCGATCATAGCCTGAATTTGGTTAAACTTAGTAAGTCCTAGACCGCCTATAACCGTAAAGATAATGACAATGCTGACAATCCAGCGTTTAATATTCATAGTGTTGCTCCCTTAACGTAATTCTAAATTAATAAGTGCTTGCTCAATTCGCTCAAGAGAATCTGGCGTGATTGGAGACTGCCAAGGGTAACTATTGAGAAGGCGAATTGTGCTGCGAATAATTGGTGCGTTGAAGGCTAAAGGCTCTAGTAGAGAAGCTGTACCCTCAATAATTTGTTGCTGTTGTTTAACGCGTAAAACTTGCTCGTAACCCACAGTTAGTGCCCAGCCGCTGACGATAATTTCTTCAATGACTTCACTTAAATTGGGCACTTCTTTGAGCTCGCCGGCGTTGATCCCTTCCATGATGGCGAGCTTGAACCCTTGCTCGCAAAGGTTGCAGGCTTCAATTGTTTTGCTGGACCATAATGACGAGGCACGTTTAATCACCGCTTCGTTGGTTGCGTAGGACTGCAACTCATAATCAAACTCAAAACACTGCAGCTTTTTAGGGGCAATCAGGGTAACTGCCAACATTTTCTCTGGGGTAGAAAGAGGAAGTTTTAAAACACGTTCGAATACCGATGAGGCATGTCTAAATGATTGAAAAGCAAGCGCGAGTACGATGTCCTCTTTACTTTGAACAAACTTATACACAGAACCCATCGACAAGCCTGCAAGGCGGGCAATTTTTGCCATAGTAAAATCGGTAATTGAGGACTCTTGAATACACTGAACAGCCGCATCAAGGATCATATCTTGTTGCTGTTCGGGGCTGAATTTTGGTGCTGGCGCCATACTTTTTATCTCATAAATATTTAGAATAACCACATTCGAATACCATTCGAATGTGGTTATTCTAGGTTTCTTTGAGGTTTTGTCAACCAATGACAGGTTAGAAAACCCACTTATTTGATTTTTAAAAATTGCTTATTAAATAAACTCAGAGAGTTAGCTTAAAGCGATTGAGTGACGCACTTTAAAACCTCGAGTAAGGCTAAGGTCAAGGACTTATTTGAAAGATTTTTAGAATAGTTTTATTAAGCGTTATTTAATCGTTGGTGGGCTTGTAAAGACTAATATGGGCCAGCTCTTGAACTGAGCAAAGCCTATAAAAGCAAGACCAGTCATAAAATCCCTGCTAACAATATAAAGGAGAAGATGCCACTAAAACCGAAAATGACACCGTGTCAGTTTAAATATATTGTTGCTTCAGGTTTTATTACGGCTAACCGTGCTAGGTTCTACTAAAACCAAAAATGACACCATGTCAGTTTAAATATATTGTTGCTTCAGATTTTATTACGTCTAACCGTGCTAGGTTCTACTAAAACCAAAAATTACAGCGTGTCAGTTCAAATATACTATTTTAGGTTTCATTAAGACTAACCAAGCTAGGTTTCACAATTGGTTTACCGTCTTTATGAAAAAACGGATTAGGGCTTCCTTTTCTAAGCACTTTCCAGATAAGCAGCTTTCTTATGATCGTAAACAAAAGACTTATCTTTGATTTTCCGACTTTCAGTTTGTTTGAAGGGTTACCTGTGGCATATTCTGTATATACAGAGCCAATGATTGGACCTACTTTAGAATCAATGTTTTGATCTGACGCTACAAACGAATGTATCAATCCCACAAAAGGTAAATTTAACCCAACTGTATTCCCTATTGGGGTTTGACAGCATGATGTATACCAACGATATAAACCCTTTTCACTAAACCTAAGGCAGGAAATATTTTCTATGCCATGATTGATTCTTATACGTGAAGGGTCGATTTGGAATATCTCTGTACCACCAAATTCATTTAAAATATCGTCAGTATTACTGAACTGTTTGGCAAAGTTTCGGCAATCTTCACAGTAGCAAACCAATCGATTACCGCACCCTGGTTTTACATTACTTACTACACCTGCTACTTCCCCACATTTACACTTTAATTTTAAATCTACCACTTGAACTCCATTTATGCGCAACACAATGATATTATTCCTAACAAGTCATTAATATTGTATTTTTATTTATTAAGAATCAACATTTTAAATTTATTTTAAAGGCACCTTTGCCTATCCTTACAATAATTGAAGATTACATAATAAATCTAGGCGCAGAGTAACTTCTGCTTACGCAACTTATATGTGGCGATTCTTCAACTAAATCTATGTAGTTTCTGGTCATATAAAGGAGGGGCAATTAGCGGCATTGTCACCAGTTAATATGCGCACAGAGAAACTACCATGCCAAATTTTACGATTTTGGCTTTACGGCTTTTTTTTATGCGATTAAATGATCAAATACTTGCTCTGAGATGGCTTCCAGCGCTTCTTGAGTATGGCTACTAGCCATGTTCGTGACGATGAAAATACCAATATGTTGCTTCGGATAAATAGCCAGCCAACTAGACGTGCCCATTGAGCCGCCACTTTGATAG
>Ga0114932_10005686_pt1 | contig 10959 bp, 1 predicted proteins | sample 2SBtaG_2_FD_87286 | JGI IMG/M metagenome (GOLD analysis project Ga0114932, IMG submission 87286) | Deep subsurface microbial communities from Kolumbo volcano to uncover new lineages of life (NeLLi) - 2SBTROV12_ACTIVE470 metaG | ecosystem: Environmental > Aquatic > Marine > Volcanic ... | reverse complement strand
TTTGGACTCCTATGAGGTGTTCAAATTCAAGTTCCAGAACCATGTGGAGTGGTATGAGTTTGACGAAAGAGAACAATGCCATGAGTTGATACAGGCATTGAAGGGTACTGCTCTGTCCTCAATAACTTCTATGCCTAAGGGGGACAGGATGAAGGTGGATAAAATGTGGGAGGTATTGGACAGGAATCATCTGCCTGATAATTATGTAGGAGCAATGTTGGCAAGGTTTCACAAGATGAGGAAGCCTAAAGGAAAACGTATGGTGCAGTACCATCAGAGTTTGATGGAAGTTTATACCCGTTGCTATCCTACTGTGCCTATTGAGATGAAGAATGTGGCGGTGAAGACCAGAATGTTGCTGGGTATGAGTGATGCTGAGAGAAGAATCATCAGTACACATGTGGATGAAGCAAATGGGGAGAAGATTGCAAGAAAGTTTGATAACATCATACAGGAGTTTGATGCTATGGGGTTAAACATTGAGGATAATAGGGATGATCGGGTTGTAGAAAAGATAATGTCAGCTCTGGATAAGAGGGTGGCAACTCCTACAGTTTCACAGGTGGCGGAGGTTAGTACTCTATCAGGTCCACCTATGTCTCTGAGGGGAGCTGAAGTAGAGGAGGCTGAATATGCAAGAAAGGAGGACCAAGTGGTGGAAAGGATTATGTCTTTATTAGAAACACCAGTAAAGACTCAGAAGATTGGCTTAGAACGCCATACCCATGAATGTACAGGAGAGTGTGGTTCCCTGATGTACACCAGTGGAGAGTATAGAGGAGAGAAAACAGCTTCAAGGGGAGGCCAGTCAGGATCATACAGAGGGGGTTACAAACCGTCTGGTGATTCCTATACTGAGAAGAAGCCAACAGTAGGGTATGAGAGACAAGAGAGTCAGGGTGGCTCTGGTAGGGGAGGATACCAACCTAGGGGGAGAGGGAGCTATGGCTCCTATGATAGAGGGTCAGGAGACAGGCCATCACCAGTGGTTTGTTGGTACTGTGGACGGCCAGGACATACACCAGAGGGACCTGGTGGTTGTTACAGAATGAGGGATGACATAAGGAGTGGTATATATGTGCCATCAGAATCGTCCGGATACCAGGACCGAGGGGGTAGTCGTGGTGGCTACTCTGGTCGTGGTGGCAGAGGTGGTTATAGAGAAGGTGGTTATAGAGAAGGTGGTTACAGAGATGGTGGTTATAGGGAAGGTGGCTACAGAAGTGGTGGATATCGTGAAGGGGGCTATGACAGTAACAGGGCAGGTAATGAGAGAGATGAAAATGGTAACTTGGTGAAGTGTCCTTATTGTGGCAAACTGGGTCATACCCCAGAGAGTCCAGGAGGATGTTTCAAGAAGAAGGATGATGATAGGTTTGCAAAGCAGAGGGAGACGGAAAGGGGCGAAATGGTTACCAATTTAAAAGAGAACGGTCTAACTCCGACGAAAGGGGGGAAGAGTTAGACCAGACAAAAATGCAACAGAAGAAACCCCCTAAATTAGGAAAACAGGGAGGAGAGGGTGTTACCCAAGCTCCTGAGGGAAAGGTCAGACAAGTCAAGAGTCAGCAACCAGCTAAGAGGGCATCAAAGGGTGTTGACTTCAGTAAGTCTACTCAGACTAGTGATGGTCAGAGCAAACCTTTGAAGCCAGCTTCAGAGGATGACAAATTCCCTAAGAAGCATTTGGGTAAAGAAGCAGTAATGAGAGATGGAGATGTTATGTGGAAAGATCATATTCCACAGAGTAAAAAGATGAGGGCCAGATGGCAACAAGTGGAAGGCTATGAGGAAAGAGAGAGGAGTGAGGAAAAGAGTGAGGATAAGAAAGAGAGAAAGAAGGATGTAAAAGAGGTTAAGGAGACCCCTGATACCTCTATAGAAAGGGGAGTGGCAAAAGAGGTTAAGAAGACCCTTAATACCTCTATAGTAAAAGAGGGGACAAAAGAGGTTGAGAAGAATCATGATACCTCTATAAAAGAGATGGAAGAATATGATGCTGAAGAGATGGGGGAATGGATGGTTGGAGATCCTAATAAACCAGGAGTTACTTGGAAAGTTAAGGGATCATTGAAGAAGGTGGATGACTTTCTTCAGGCAGTTGGTACTGAGGAAGTCTCAGTGAATGATAAGAAGCTAGCGGGAGTTAACATCAGTAGGGTAGAGAACATCGAACCTGAAGAAGTACTGGCCACAAGTATTGCACCTGAAGCTTTAGGGCGTGCAGACTCGGCGAGTCCAGATCCTAGTGTCTGTACCGACGAGAAGGCCGCTGGCGAGGCGAAAGGTGACTTAATGAACGAATCTGCACAATGTGACAGGTCGAACGAGACTTCTGTCAAGGATGGTTTGAGGTTTCCAAACACCAAAAGAAGTAAAGATGTGGTGTTGGTGGCAGCAGTGTCACCTACTAGTGTGAGTGTTCCAATTAAGATTTATGGGGAGAAGTATGATTTCTTGTTGGACACTGGGGCTTCAAAAACCTTGATGGATTACACCACCTACTTGAAGATGAAACATGTGAAGCCCTTGAACAAAACCAAGATCAAGTTTCAGGTAGCTAATGGGGAAATCATGGAGTCTTTGGGGGTGATTCACTTACCTCTGGATCTCAATGATGGGCTTATTAGCATCAAGAAGACTTGGGAGGTGTATATTTGCAAAAAGTTACCAACCTCCTGTATCTTTGGTTTTGAACTTTTGGATGAGCTGGGTTTTCGTTTTGACCCAACTACCTGTTCTGCAGATTGTCTGAGGACCAAGGAAACTAGGTCTTTAAACTTGATTCCTGGTGAGGCTACCCGAACTGACACTTACCAGGCCAAGTGTATGGAGAGAGTTGTTGTTCCACCCATGAACTACGTCGGGGTGGAGGTTGGAACAAGAAACTCAATGCCACCAAAGGAATGGAGACACAGGGTGTTATGTGATTGGAAGGAGGAGTTGGATACCAGACATGGTATTTTCATTGTTGGGGGAGTGATGGACTTCACTAAAGGTCCTGGGGTAGTATGCTTGATTAATCCTACTACCAAGAGGATTATCTTACCAAAGGATACTGTGATTGCTGATCTCTGTGAGGCAATCGAGGGGGATGAATGTGTGCCAATTGATTTGAGATCAGATGTGGTGAAGTTGTTGTCGGCGAAAGTAACTAAGAAGGGCACTGAGGAAACACCTAAAAGTTTGAAGTATGCCAACGCCTATGCTTATTCAGTTGTTGCAGGTGATGATTGGCCTAAAGAACAGATGGAGGAGGTCAGGAAGATGTTCAGTGCCATTGATCCGGCATTGACCAAGTGTGACATGGGGGATGATGGCACCTTTGAGGATGTCAATTATCCTGATTACCACTTGGGTGATAAGCCTAGCATAAAACAGGTCACTGCAACTGTACAGGAGATGATCGATAGGTCTAAAGAGGGTTTAACAGTATGGCAACAGAAGTTGATGTCTCAGCTGGTAGAGGAGATGTTGGATACATTCATGGATCCATCTGAACCTTTGAGAGGCACCTCTTCTGTGGCACATTATATTGAGACAGGTCAAACCCGGCCTATTCGGCAGGCTCCAAGGAGAGTGCCACCAGCATATAAGGAAATGATTGAGGAGGAGGTAAGAAAGATGTTGGAGGCAGGTGTGATTAGAAAGTCCAATAGCCCCTGGTCTAGTCCAGTGGTATTGGTAGAGAAGAAAGATGGTTCGATTAGGTTCTGTATTGACTACAGGAAATTGAACAATGTGACCAGAAAGAATGCTTATCCTTTACCACGGATTGATGATAACTTGGAGGCATTGAAGGGGAAGAAATGGTTCTGTACCCTGGATTTGGCTTCTGGTTATTGGCAGGTAAAGATGCATGAGGGGGACAAGGAGAAGACAGCCTTTGCATCCCATATGGGCTTGTATGAGTTTAACTACATGCCTTTTGGGTTGACAAATGCACCAGCTACCTTTCAGGCAATGATGGAGGATGTGCTGGATGGACTTATAGGTCCTAGCTGCTTGTTGTACCTGGATGATGTAATTGTGTTTGGAGATACATTTGAGACATGCCTGGAGAATTTGCGGATGGTGATGGGAAGGTTGAGAGCTGTGAACTTGAAATTGAAGGCGAAGAAATGTGATCTGTTTAGATCTTCAGTAGCTTTCTTGGGACATGTGGTCTCTGAAAGTGGGGTATCATGTGATCCTAAGAAGGTGGAGGCGATTCAGCAGTGGGAGATTCCAGCATGTGCAAAGGATGTGAGGTCCATATTGGGGCTAGGTAATTATTATAGGCGTTTCATTCGTGATTATGCCCACATTACCGCTCCTTTGACCCAGTTGACCCATAAAGACAAGGAGTTTGTGTGGACTGTGGAATGTGAGAAAGCCTTTAGGACATTGCAGAAATGTTTCTGTAGTGCACCCATATTGGCTTATCCGGATGTGAGTGAGGATGCAAAGCCTTTTCTGGTGGACACTGATGCCAGTGATTATCAGATTGGTGGTGTCCTGCAGCAGGAACAACAAGGGGACATGAGAGTGATAATGTATGCTAGTAAGGGCCTAGTAGGTTCACAGAAGAATTGGTGTACTACCAGGAGAGAGTTATGGGCAATGGTGCATATGGTTACTGAAGTCTTTAAGCATTACCTTCTTGGTCGTGACTTCACTTTGAGGACTGATCATGCAGCATTGAAGTGGGTGCAGAAGTTTGCTGACAAAGCACCTCCAGCTGTAAATCGGTGGTTGTTGAACTTGGAACCATATAATGCTTATATGGATGTGCAGTATAGGAAGGGAGAGATTCATGAAAATGCAGATGCAATGTCTAGGATTAGGTTGAAAGAGGAGGATGCGCCTAGACTCATTGACTTGACACCTTCAGTGAATCTGAAGACTAGGAAGTGTAATATAGATGAGTGTCCAGACCCTTCTCATGAGATGGTGAGGAAGCATAGGGGAGATCCTTTGAAGAATATATATTCTTTGAGGGAAGAGATGCCACCAGAAATTTTGAAGATCATGTCATTGGGCACAGCATTGAGGGCTACTAATAGTGATCAGACCCAGGAGGAGGTCAATGAGATCTTTGAGCCAATGAGTATGGCTAGTCTGATGAAGGCTCAGCAGAGGGATGATGCTATCCGGAGATTCACTGAGTTGATGCTCAAGCATAAAGGAACTAGACCTGATGCCAGAGATATATCAGCAGAACCTGATGAGGTCAGAAAATTCTGGCTTCACTGGGACGACTTCATGCTGGTAGAGGATGTGCTGTATAAGCGTGGCAGGCCGAACGAGTTTGGCATTGGTTCTAGGCTGGTCATTCCTTATGATATGAGGGATGGGTGTATGAGTGCTATGCACAATGCTAGGTGGGCAGGTCATCCAGGCATGACCAAGATGAAGAAGAAGATGGTGGAGAGTTACTATTGGCCTAGAATGGGACATGATATTGAAAGGTGGATCAAATGCTGTCGTACCTGTAAGAAGGCAAAGAGAGGTACACCCAAGCCAAAGCATCCTTTGGTGCAAGAGGTGGCAGGGGAACCTTTTCAGAGAATTGCATTTGACATAATAGGTCCATTACCTACATCTGAAAATGGATACAGGTTCATTTTGCTGTTGGTTGACTATTTCAGTAAGTGGGCTGAGGCCTACCCATTGAGGAGTAGGGAGGCAGACGAAGTTGCTGATAGGATAATTGTGGAGTGGATCAGCAGACATTCAGTGCCAGTGAAGTTGCATTGTGACAATGCGGGCGAATTTCGTGGCAAGGTGCTAACTGAGTTGAAGGACTTGTTAGGAGTCTGTGGTACTTTTATCACACCCTATAGACCTAATGCTAATGGGTTGTGTGAAAGGACAAATCAGACTTATGAGGTGATGTTGAGATGCATGGTGGGAGAGAAAGTGGCTACTTGGGACAAGGCAATTCCTTTTGTCATGATGGCATACAGGTCTACACCACATAGTTCTACAGGTGTTACACCTCATTTGATGGTGTATGGTAGGGAGTCCACTATGCCGAATGATATTGTTTATCATGGAGCACCAAGGGGTTTGAAACCCGAAGCATATAGTTGCTACTGTGACTATGTGTATGAGCTGAGAGAGAACTTAATAACAGCTCATAGAGTTGCCAGAGAGCACTTACAAGTGGCTGCAGAAAGACAGAAGAGAAATCATGATCGTAAGACTGTGCCACGGGTGTTTGAGTTAGGAGATGCTGTACTTCACTTTAACAAGAAGAAGGCAGGGCCAACCCTTTCAAGTGGGTGGACTGGACCATATCTTGTAGTAGAGAAGACAAGTTTCTGTACTTATAACATTCAACTTGGGCCTGATAGCCCATGGATTAGAGCTCATGTAGATGACCTTAGAGGAGATCCAGGACCTATGGATAGGCCAAATTGGGTCAGGATCCCACCAAAGCAAGGTCCTATTGAAGTTCCAGAAGACTTGACTTATGCCGATGAGGAGGTTGAGCAATATACTATGCCAGAATTACCTCGGAGGAGCTCTCGTTTGCGCCAGCAAGGCAGGCCAGACTACAGAGAAATCATGGTCAAGTCATTGTAATCCAAACCATGTGGGGGTCATCGTGACCTCTTGCAGGGACTGGCTTGATTTCACAAAGAGTGAACCCTAAGGGGTGAATTCAGTGAGATTTGAGACTGTCTCCCTGTATTAGTTCTAGCATGTTGTCATGAGAGGAACTGTGTCCTGGCGAGTGAGAAGAATAATGGATATTACAATATTCTGGTGAAAGCTAGGATCAGTTAATGTTTATTGCAGTTCATCTGTGAAATGGACCTTAAACATACCTACATACAAAAGATCACAGGGGAGTGATGTGCTCACCTTCTTAAGAAGGGGGGAACTCAGCATTGGTATGAACTGATGTTTTCTTGTGATCACAAGGTGCGAGAACAACAACACTTAATACTGCACTTTGGTTGACCCTCTGTGGCTTGACAGCATTTTAAAGTCTGAGCAAATCACAATAGAGGATTAACTGGGAAGTAGTTAAGGTGTTTTCACAGTTTGTTGTAGTAGTGATGGATTCATACTACAAAGTAAAGAGTAAGCAGTATTGAGAACCCATGTAAATTTGCAAGTGCAATGAGAGAATAGCTTTGTAGTGAAAGCGGGAAAGCAGAGATCCAATAGAGGACTCACCCTGGTGAGCAAATCAGATGTGACTGACGTCACGAGGGTGTGTGTGTGAGGGAGTCGCTGGCCGATTGACCTCATTCTTATGCTAGCAGTCGGATAGTACAGACGTGTACTGTTCAGAGAGAGCATATAATTTGAAGTTTTGAATAAACTTTGCGTTCTTGTGTGGTTTGATTAATCAAATCTGTGATAAGGGGAGATGTCTGCACCTGGAGATCCGGGTGGAGGTGAGGTAGGAGAGGAAATAAAGCCTATGGAGGTAGAGGAGGAGAAAGTTACAGCAGCTGCACCTGTTGTTGATGCCCCAGTGCAAATTCAACAGGGGGCTGAAGAGCCTAGCTCAGTGGGTGAGAGAGGAGAGAAAACTGAGATTATTTCTATTGGTGACAGTCAGACCGTCATCAGTGTAAAGTCGGGTCCAACTACGGCAAGTTCTGTAGCATCTGAGGTAGATATATTCTCCCAGGATGCACGTTTAGATAGTGTAAGGGCTGAGATTTTGGAGAAGGGTAGGATGGAGAGGAAAGCAGCTTTAGATGTGTTGTTGGAGAAAGTGAAGAAGAAAGAGCTGCAGAATGCATGGAAATTTGTCCATGAGTTTGAGAGGCGGAGTAGGGAGATGGAGTTTGTGACTGTGTTGGAGTCAACATTACAGCCTTCATATGTGTCCATGAGTCATAGGATACCTGCAATGAAGGATTACAGCAAACATGTGTGTGCAGAAATTAGGGTGCTTCATAGTTTCCTAATGATGAACCCTTCCAGTGTTTGTGGTATGAGGTGGCTGGCAGGACCGCCTTACTTAGCATGTTATGAACCTGTGGGGACAAAAGCGATGATTGGGATGGTTGGTTTCCACAGTATTCTGAACTTCTGGGACGGTGCTAAGCTTAGGCTTATAGGCACCACGCCAATCCAGTTGTATTGGTTGAATACTTGGTGGGACCTAACTACCAGTGAAGAGTTGGAGGGTATTGAGTGTGTTAATATGACACAAATTCAGTTGACTTCTCACAATTTGGCGAGGTCATGTAAGGGGAGAGTATTTCCAGATGTGGGGGGAGACGAGGACTGGGAGGTGACCCAGTATGGAAATTCAGACTGGGATGTGGATACTCCATTTGAGTACCCAAATCCTCAGTCTTACAGAGTAGATGAGTTGGTGGTGGAACCACCTGTGGAGGGTCATCCTGAATATGATCTGTTGAAAAGAGGGTATGACATCAGACAGAGTAGTTATATGAGGAGGTATTCAGAGTGTGTTGCCTATATGAGGACAAGGAAGGAGCTGGACAATTCCCCATGGTCTAGTAAAGCACCATCAAGGGCTGGATCAAGGGCTGGCTCAGAAGGCAGGGAGTTGTCTGGTGTAGAGTCATCATTGTCTATGGACAGGGGAGATGTTCCACCTGCTGCCCTAAGCAACAGTGGTGACGAGGCCGACGATGAAGATTTCTTTTCAGGCAAGGAGCTTGAGAAGGGTGGAAAAACCACTGAGCAGATAGGGGAGAGTGTGGATGATCTCATTAATAAGATCAATGTTGTGACGCAGGATATGCCAGAAGGGGGAGATGCATTTTCTGACAAAACTGTGCAGTACCCGCAGGGTATGCCAGAAGGGGGAGATGCAGCATCAGAAGGGACTGAGAAGTATTCTCATACTGGGGAGGAAGAGGAGATGGAGGAGTTGCCTGCAAGTAGTGTTGGTTTAGTACCAGATATCCAGTCTGTTACTTCTTCAACAGACACAGGAGCTCGTGTCTATCCAGTTGATGCTGAGGTTATAGTTGTGCCAGGGCCAGCGAAGGAGGGTACTACTGGCCAGTTGAAAGAGGCATTGGAGGATCTCAGTAAACCAACTGATGAGGGGGAGGTAGAAATGGAGGATGTAGAGGAGGTAGAAAAGAAGGATGTGGGGGAGTCTGGTGAGGTATCAGAAACCAGGGGTCATGAAACAGAGGTATCTGAAGAAGATTATGATCCTGAGGTGGAGTGGGATGCAGAATTCGCAGCACCAGGTGTTGTGGGTGATGCCATTCTTGAATTAAAGATACCAGTAGAAGGTTGCGATAGGTGGGAGGATCAGGTGGATGATATAACTGATGAGGAGTTGTTGGCACAGAGAGGTATTCCTCATACCTATGATGCAATGAAGGGTGGGGAGTTCACTACATATAAGGGGAAGGTTTCTCCAAAAACGCCTGAAGATCATAGGTATCTCTTGAAGGTGTATGCGGCGGAACATTCAGTGTGTGAGAGACCATTGGATCATGATTGGGCGGTGGGTAACCACCCAAAGATGTATGAGTATCGTGAGGAGGTTGATAAAGTGGTGTTTCGACCTGGCATGGAGTGTCCACTTAGTAAGAAAACGTACAGGTGTGTGCCAAACTGGACGAAAGATGGAGCTGATGGTACTATACCGGTAGAGGGGAGAGTGATAGGTTGTAAAGATCCTACCAGGTACTATGGGAATGAGTCTTTGTTTAAGGCTCACTGGAACCTGTACCATGTGGAGAGACCTATTAGTCTGGTATATTGTATGTTGGTGAAAGGGTGTAAGGCTGGAGTGGATAAAGGCATTGCTGTGGCTTTTGAGGATGATGAGAAGTGCGTGTTTGTTGCACAATTTCATTGCAACCTTACTAAGCATTTGCACAATGTCCATGGGTTGTGGAAGACGAGTGGTGCAAGTAACCGATTGGTGGATGAGGAGTTGGGTTATGTCAAGGCAATTGGTTTGCCATCTTTGCATAAAGGTTACAAGACATACCCAGAATCTTTTGATGGAGATTACAAGACTTCAAAGCTTAACTGCTATGTAAGTTTTGTTTCTAAGAAAGTGGAGAGAAGGAGGATTGTGGTCCAGGCAGCACTAGATGAAGCTAGGAAGGAGGAGAAAAGGCAGAAACAGCAGGCCAAGAGGGATAAGGAGAAGGGGGAGAGAGATAAGTCCAGATCTAAGACTACGACTCAGTCTTATGAGGATTTTAGTAAGGAGGAGGAAGATAGAGATAGGCAGGCTAGGGCAACTAGGTCTGAGGAAAGAGAGACGAAGGAGTTGAAAGGGGTTCGTGCCATGTCGGTCGAGAAAGCATATCAGCCTAGCCCAAAGGCTGGTGGTAAGAAAAAGAAGAAAAAGAAGGCCAGTGAGGCTAGTAGGGATAGGAGTAGGTCACCACCACTTGAGTTTAGGAAAACTCAGGGCCCTGGTGTTGATTCACAGATGGAGTTGGAGAGGGATATCTTGAGGGAGGAAGCTGAGAGTGGAGGGGATGCTGGTGCATCTCAAGAAGGGGAAGGTGGTTCAGTACCTCCGGTTCAGCCTTCAGTATTGAAACAGGCTGAATCACAAGAGGATGAGCCAATGGATGCAGATTCTTCTGCATCTGATGATGAGGAGGTAAAACGTGCACCAGGGGTGCCATGTGGTTTGAATGATGAGATGAAGGGTAAGCAACAGATTGCTTCCAAATGTAGGAGGATGAAGAACAGAACTTGGAGGGCATATGAGGATGAGAGGAAGGGGAGAGCTGTCACCATGATCGGATGGGATCATGATAAGAAGCTCAGACAGCATGCTCCTTATGTATCTACTAAGATCAAGAGGTACTTGGAGTTGAAGAAAAGTGAGATAGTGGAGGAGGATTCAGATGAGGATGAGTGTAGGCCACCTTTGCGGAGCTACAAAGAAAATCGTGATGAGTCCATTTGGAATGAGGAGTCTTTTGCACTTAGGGTTTTACCTAGGTTCAATCCAGATAATGCAAGGCCTTTTCAAGGTACAGGTGT
>Ga0114932_10005684_pt1 | contig 10964 bp, 8 predicted proteins | sample 2SBtaG_2_FD_87286 | JGI IMG/M metagenome (GOLD analysis project Ga0114932, IMG submission 87286) | Deep subsurface microbial communities from Kolumbo volcano to uncover new lineages of life (NeLLi) - 2SBTROV12_ACTIVE470 metaG | ecosystem: Environmental > Aquatic > Marine > Volcanic ... | reverse complement strand
TACTGCACCGCCTCTGTCTTCAGGCATTCTAATTTCGTATTCTTCTAATATTTGTTGTACGCCTTTAAAAGTTTTACCCGTTGTTTCATCTGTTTCACCAAAAAGAAAAGAATTAAGTATGGCTACATCATCTGTTATTTCTCTACCTGCAGCAGTCTCTCTTGATATATCACCGTTTAATACTTTTTGTGTCCATTTTTCTTGTGCTTCTCTAGATGCCTTTAAGTCATTTATAAATTTAGTTGGATCAGCTTTTAACTTTTTCATCTTTTTTGCATTTATTTTAGCTGTGTTTATACCTAGTGTAGCTAGTGCATCTGCTTTATGCTTAGCTCTTGCGTCAAAAGCCTTAGCTGCTAATCCTACATTGTCGCCTGTCCTTGCACCTTTCTTAGATGCGTATTTCATAGCTCCGTATATACCGCCAAAAGCTGCTGCACCTGCTACTGCGTTTATTCCTGTCTGTAGCCAACTATGTTGATCCTGTAAGTCTACTCTACGTAAAGAAGTCTGATAAGCACCGTCTATAAGCCCTGAAGCTACAGTCTCTGCTCCAAAAGTACCTATCATATCTCTTTTAGTGGCTTCTTTAATAGCTTCCTGTCCTTGAAGTTGTTTCATTACTTTAGGACGTATTAATCTTTGCTGCTGTATAGCTGTCTCTTGTAACAGCCTAGGGTTTTTAAGTGCCTTACCTTTTAACGCAGCTTTAGCTTGTTGCATTGCTAAGTCTTTAATTGCTTTATTTACAAGCTTTAAACCTCCTTGTGCTGCTAACTTACCAACACCAAAAGATACTAAATTAACGGGGTCCCATATTAAAGCTCTACCGTAATCATATACGGCATCTAGCTTCTGCATTCCTGTAGTGCCTTTAGCGAAAGCACCTTTCATATTGTCAAACAATTGATACGCGGAAGATGCTGTATTTAAACGCTCTGAGTCTTCATCTCTCTTGGCTGCATTTAAGTAAGACAACTCTCCTAACGTTGTAACAGATTGACCAAAGTTAAACTTACGCATGTTGTTTACAAATGCATCAACTACCTTTTGACGTCCATGTTTTTCTTCCGTCATTCCAAAACGTTGATCCATATATTTACCTACAACAGCAAAGTTGTTGTCGTCAGTTAAATCGTATACACCTCTAGCTGAAGGCGAATCTGTTGCTACCCTAAACTGCGGAACCTTTTTTTCTTCTTCCTTGTCTTCACCAAAGATATCCTCGAAAGAACGTGAATAATTCGGGTTTATATTATTTTGTTGTACACTTTGTTTTTGTTCTGTTTCACCAAAGATATCTTCAAAAGAACGTGTGTACGCAGAGCCATTACCCATTATATGTATTCCTATTTATTTAGTTGCATTGGTTTTTTTTGTGGGTATATCTTTTTATATATTCCTAAACCTTTTTGTATTCTTCTAAATGCTTCTTTTGCATCCTCTTCGTCTATTTTCTGTTGTGTGTTAAGCCAGTCAGGCTCATATCCAGCCATTCCAAAAACAAAACTAAGCACATCGTTTGGTACTGCTTTTGAAAAATTAAGTAAACCTTGAACTGTACCTGAAACAGCACCTAAAGATTTATCTGCTGCCCAAACCGCATTTTCAATAAAGTCTCTACCTGCTTGACTTTCAGAGCTTTTTTCTTTTAAGACTTTTTCTTCTGTTACCGCTGCCTCCGAATCTTTTGTATTCTTTATAACAACAGTATTATCTTCTTTAACAAACAAAAAATCACCTTCAGGTAACGTACCACTATTATACATATCTTTTGCATCTTGCCAATATATTATAGGTGCATCCTTTAGTGCTTCATTTTCACTGACTAATTTTTTTATTTGTTCATCTATACTTACTTCTACTTCTTCTTCTTTCTCAAAATCACCTGCTCTTATTTTTCTTATAGAATCTTTTAAAGAAGACCCTATTAGATCATTATTTAGCACAGACCCTTTAACTTCAGCTTCTGCGTCTAAGTAAGGCTGTAAAATGCTTATAGCATAAGGCCTTAATACTTCATCATTTAACACCTTAGAATAGTCATCGGTAGCTACAGCAGAATCTAATGCAACATTATACGCTGTCAGTATTTCTGGATCAAAAACCTGTAATCTTTGTTTATTTAATGTCAACTTTTCTTGGACTGAATTTAATAAACTTCTTTGAAGGGTAGCATCATATTGAGGTGTTCTTTTCATTGGTGCAGCATCTGTATCAAACACAACAGAACCTGTACCACCCTCAAAGCCTGATCCTTGAATGCGATACATATCTGTTACTGTATAGTCACCTAAATATTTTGCACCATCATCATAAAATACTTCATCTGTCGGGTCACCAAATATTTTCTGCAAAGCAGTTTGGTCTTTTCTTTCAGGCATTTCTTGGCTATACAAGCCTCTAGAGTCAGATAAAACGTCAGCAAAAGATTTATTCTCGTTTACTGCATAATCTTGAGCAGCATTAGCTAAGTTATTAATCTCCTCTTTTGTTGCATCTTGATGTGTGTTTTGTATTAAATCATATATGTCAGATATAGCATTAACACCACCTTCATCCCATAAATACATAAGACTATTTTTAGTTACTCCTCTTTTTTGTATGTAGTCTGCCTGACGTAATACAGCATCTCTTTCAGCCTGTGCTTTTTTTATTGCTGCTGCACCTGTAGTCATAGCGTATCTTTTATTCATTAGCTTTTGATTGCGAAGCCACTCATTCTTATCTCTTTGATCATCAGCTAAAGCTTGACCAAACCCACCTGCTACACCTAATAAAAATGACATATTACATACCTCCTCTGCTCATTAAACCTTTACCTGTTTGACTAGGCATGTCTTGTGTTTGCTGTTGTTCTTCTTCCATAGGTAGTTCCGCTTCAGGTTCAGCTTGTACTGATTCTTGCTGTTGTGCTGCGGCTTCAAAGGCTTCTGTTTCAGGGGAACCCATTGCTTCTACTGTTTCTTCTATTAATTCTTGATCCATAGTAGTATCATCATCTTCTAACGCACTTTCTAATGCACTTCTTATGAGATCATCTTTTCTTTGTTTACGGGCCTCACTTTTTTGTTTTTCGTCACTAAACTTTTCTTTATAGTTAACACCTGCTTCTTCTGCTGTAGACTTAATAGATTCGTGTATAACAGGCGATATAATTAATCCTACATCAATGCTATGTATACCATTACCTACTGCATTAGTCATTAAAGTAGACACAAGAGTAGATATAGGTAAGCCTGATTCTAAAACAAATAAAGTAGACTCAATGGCATTCTCTGTATTTAAATACTTTAAGTGATGCTTTACTGCTTCATTAGGATCAGCTATTTCTGGAGGCCTTTCCCATGCAAAGTTTTTGGGTTCATCAGTTAAAGACTGACCTGGTATAGCTATATTCTCTATCATCTAATTCTTCCTTACTATTGGTACGTCCATTTATCAGTTACTCTATTCCAAGTAGCACTTTTTCTGTTCATAGAAACACCACTTCTACTTACATTAGCTAAGGCTCTGGAGCTTAAAAAAGAATGTATAATATTTTCATCTACATCTCTGTAAACTACTTCAGTTTTACCGTTAACAGCAAGCATACTTATAGAATATATTTTTTTATTTTTTAGTTCTTCTGCTGCTTTGTTATACATTCTTACCCTTCTACTAGCTAAAGAAGGAAGTGCTATTCTATTACCTTTACTTGTTTTAGTACCTACAAACTCTAATGTATTATTTAAAGCTTTAGTCATATTATTTTTATCAAAAAAAGGAACAGTGTCTTTACCTATATTACCATTGTTATAATGTAAATCAAGAAAAGCATACTGTACGGATAAAGGTGCTTCTTTTATGTTGTGCCCACCTTCAGTAAATTTTTTATTTAACTCTTCATAGTGTTTTTGTACTACAGCAGCAGCAAATGCTTTATCTGTGTTAAAGTCTTTTCTATTTAATCCTTTAGAGTGTACTACACCAAATGATTGTGTTTTAATTCCTGTAACTACATCAGAGGCTTCAACACCTTCATTATCAGCTAACACTTCATCCGTAAACACAGAACTTTGTACTTCATTAATTGTTTTGTTTATAACGGGAGGCTTTTCTTGTTTTTCTTGAAGAGCTAATACCCAGTTATCTAAACTCTGTTGCTCTGCAAAGTTTTCAGGTATTTCTTCTGTAGTGTCTTTACTTTTTGGTAAGCCAGAAGCAAGAGGCTTAGTCATTATACCTTTTGGCTTTTCTTTATCTTGTACTATTGGTTTATATTTAGTTCTTTCAAATTCTTCAGCTAGAAATTTCATTTTCTCAGAACTGCCTCTAGGCATCAAGCCACCTATCTGACCTTGCTGCATACGTTCTTCATTAGACGGAGCTTCATCTTTTTTACTTGACTCAAAAAACCATTCTATGTTTTCTCTTATTTGAGACAAACCATCACTGTACATTGTCATCTATAATATACCTTATATGTTTAAGCTATAAGAGCAGAGATAATTCCAAATATTCCTGCTCCTATGCCTTTACCTGCTTCCATCTGTGCTTTTAATTTGGCTACATCAAGACTACCATCATTGGCTAATTGTTGTGTTATAATACTATTAATTCTATCAGATTCACTCTCACTAGATTTCCACGCCATAGACATTATATCTCTTTCTCTTTGCCACAACTGATCCATTGTACTCTGTGTAAAAGCATTTTGTGATTTAGCTAATAGCATATTAGAGTCATTCTGTGCTGCTTGGTCTAACGTAGCTATGTTTTGTCTCCACTGAGCATTAGCTTGTGATACAATTAATGCATTCTTACCGTTGAACTCAGTACGTTGGTTTTTCATTTGAGCATTAAACTTAGCTGTAGCGTTTAATTCACCTGCATCAAATTGTTTCATTGCATTAGTTTGTGCAGTATTAAACTTAGCTACATCAGTAGTTAAACTAGCCATAAATTGATCAGCTTGATTTTGTGATGCAGCGTTAAATTGTTTAGCGGCATTGTCAGCAGCTTGATCAGACAACAAAGCAGTCTGCATAGCTTGAGCTTTAAATATTACTGCTTGTTGCTCATTACTTAAATTAGCCATGTCCATAGCTAAGAAGTTCTGTGCATTCTGGACTTGAGCTTGTTGTCTATTAGATAAATTTTCCATATCCATTGAAGCTGTAGCTGCCGCATTCTGTAGTGTAGCAGCTTGCTCTGAGTTTAATTCAGCTAAACCTATAGTTTTCATTAATTCAGAGTTATGTATTTTAGCTTGCTCTTGTGCAGTAAACGTTAAGTTGTTTGCATCACTAAACTTAGCTGCATTCATTATAGCTGCTTGCTGTTGGTTATCTATCTGTTTACCTTGTAATGCCGCTTCTAATTGTGCATTAGCTAAGTAAGCCTGTTGCTTAGAATTAAGATTAGATATCTCTACAGTCATAGCGTTAGCATTATCTTGTAGTACAGCTTGCTGTCTATTATTTAAGTTAAGATTAGCTGCTTCAGCGTACCGTGCTGCAGTAACTAAATTAGCTTGCTGTTGATTAGATAAGTTCTGGCCTTGCAGAGATGCCTTAATCTGTGCATTAGCTAACATAGTTTGCTGTGTATTAGATAAGTTCTGAGACTGTAATGCAAAAGCATTAGTGCTATTCTGTAATGCTACTTGTTGTTCGTTGTTTAGGTTCTGTAGCTGTAACCCTTGTTGTGCTGCTGCGTTAGATAAGGCAACTTGCTGCCTGTTATTTAAGTTAGCCATATTCATTCTAGAGAATGTCTGTGCATCTTGCATAGCTATAGGTAAAGCTGACTCCATTGCAGCTTGGAATATTGCTGCACCAGCCATAGAACTACCACCCATACCACGGGATAACATAGCATTGTTAGCTGCTCTCATAGCTCCTGCAGCCCACGCTGGAGTGCCATCATCAAAAGAGGCCATCAAACTTGATAATTGACCTTGTACGGTGTCCTGAGCCTTTACATCGCCCTCTGCGGCCTTAGCTAATGTACCTGCATCAACACTAAACTTTTCTAGTCTAGCTGCAACCATTCTTTCATCTAAGCCATCTTCATCTACGGCAGCTTTAGCTTGTGCCATATCTGCTTCAGCAATCTGTGCAGCATCAGGTAATTCTTCAGGTTGCACTGTAGCTTGTGCAGCTTTAATGTTATCTGGAACGTTAGCTTGTGCTATTTTAACTTTTACGGCTTCTTCATCACCACCAGCAGCTTTAATCTGTTCTTCTGCTGTAACTTTACGTGTACCACCTTCAATAGTGTCAATACGTTCTTCATCAAAATCTACGCCCTTAGCTTTAGCTTCTTCAGATAGTTCACCCTCTTGTGCTTCTACTTCTTTAGTTACTTCACCTGTAGCTGCTTTTACTTTATCAGCTTCTTTTCTAGCTTCATCTGTAACCATAGTAGGATCTACTTTAGTTACGTCTACTTGACCAGGTGCAGCAGTTTGAGATGCAGGTCCAGCTACAGTAGTGCCAGCTAAATCTGCTGGACCAGCTTGACCTGTACCTTTCTTAATGAATTGCTCAGCTTGTACGTCTACCTTAGCTACATCAGATTGCTTAGCTAATGAAGCTGGATCAGTAATAGCTGTATTTGTTAGCTGTCTTTTAGCTATATCTCTAGGTAAGTTAGCTTGAGCTTGAGCGTTTTGTGCTTCGACACTAGCTGCTTGTAATCTTGCTTGTGCTTCAGTAATCTTTTGTTGTGCAGCTTTAGCGGCTTCTGTAGGTTGCCCATCATCGCCTACTTCAGACAATATAGGGTCATTAGATAAAGTATTTAACTCATTTTGTATGTCTGTTACTTTTTGCATACTAGTGTTAAGCGTAGCTTCTCTGTCACTAGGTACAGGGTCTGTAGTTACGCTCTGTTGAGCTGCTTGGTATTGCTCCTGTGTTTGAAGACCTTGCTGTTGGTTTTGTTGATTGTAATATGCTCCTCTACTTCCATCATCAGTTGGACTAGCGGTAAACTGAGCCATCTGTTCATCAAAACTGACAGGTTTAGCTGATTGCTCTACATTTATTGCTTGACCTGTATTTGGTGCAGGAGAAAGCGCACCTTGTTGTTGCTGTGTTTGCAATTGTTGATCTTGTTGAGCAGCAGCCATTTGACCACTCTGAACTAGCTTTTCTCTTTCAGCTTTCATAGCTTCGTATTCAGGCATACTTTTAAGTTGAGCTTCCGCTTGATCTTGTTTTTGTTTAAGGTTTTGTACGGAAGGTAAAGCGTTCATTTCTTTACTTATAGCGTCTGCTACATCTGGACTAGGTTGTTCTCCAGGTTGAACATTATACTTAGCTAATACAGCTTGTTGATCTTTTTTAACTTGATCCATAACACCTTGCATAGAAGCTTTATTATCATCTAAAAACTGCAGTAATTTAGGTGGTAATTTAGGTTGAGGTATCGCTTGTTGTTGAGCGTTATAGTAATCATCCACGGTAGTTACAGCAGGTTCAGGCTGAGCTACAGTCGGTTGTACTACAGGATCAGGCATTTGATCAGGCATTGGCATTATACCAGGTTGAGGTGTAGGCTGAACAGGCTGTGGTGCGCCAGGTAATACAGGCATTACTGCAGGTTGCACACCAGATGGTAACGGCATAGGCTGAGGTGTAGGCTGAGGTGTAGGTGCTGGGGTAGGCTGTGGTGTAGGCTGAGGTGTAGGCTGAGGTGTAGGTGCTGGGGTAGGCTGTGGTGTAGGCTGTGGTGAATTTAAAAGATTACCACTAGAATCTTTAAGACTTCTATAAGGATCAAACTGCCAATTAGGATAATTATATGAAAGACCATCAGGTGCTAAATCTGTAGGTGCTGGGGCAGGTGCTGGGGCAGGTGTAGGTTGAACAGGTTGCGTTGTAGGTAAGGGTATCTCATCTTTTAAAGAATCTTTAATTTGTTCTTTTTCTAAACTTTTTACGTACTTATTATAAGCCGCCTGACCTCCTCCTGCATCCCAAGTATCTCCTGCAGAATCGCCTGAAGGTCTATTCTTACTTAAAAAATCAGCTTTAGACATTTTAGCTTCAGGCTTTTTAGCTTCAGGCTTTTTGACTATAGGTTTTTTAGCTTTAGGCTTAGGTGCTGGCTTAGCTTTAGGCTTAGGTGCTGGCATTTTAGATCCAGGCTGACCATACGGAATCTTTCGCCCTTGAGCGTCTATGCCTAATCTTTTTCGTTCTGCCTCCCCATCTCCTCTACCAAAAGTTATTAACCCAGAAGCTCTAGGATATATGATGCGTCTAATGTCTAAAGGGTTAAAATACATAGTCAATTCTTCCTTTTTGTATTATCTAGTTATACTATAAATAACGTTAAATGTCAATTAGTTACCAACCAAAGGGTTATCTAGAGCTTCCTGTAATCTCTCATTAAGTTTGTCTTCTAACTTAACCATATTGTCTTCAATACGTTGCTCTGTGTTTCGCATTGTATCTCGTACATCTTTTTCAGTTTCTCTACTTAAAGCTTCCGTTTCTCTTATTGAAGCAGTTGTATCTTTTTGAAGAACATTCATTGCGGATAACATATTCTCTAAAGATGCATCTATTAGATCTTTGGTACTTTTAATTCTTTCTTCCGACTTATCTACTTTATCAGATATTTTATCTACGTAACCTTCCATACTCATAATGTCTTCTCTAAGGTCATCTTTAATATCTCTTGTATAGTCTATAGCGTCATCTAATTTAGATTGAACTAAGTTGTTCTTCGCTATAATTGCGTCTACATCTATTTCTTGGATAATCTCTTTCATATCCATGTAGTCTTTATAGAACTCAAAGCCACCCCATAGACCACCACCTAGTGCCGAAACGATTGGTACAAGTAGCATGAGTCTGCCACCTTTTATCTTTGCACCTGCTATCTCTACCTCTGCCATACTACACCTTAGTTTTCAAATGAGAGACTTCTTAACTGGTTAATCTCTTGCTGTAACTTCATTACTTCTAGTTCTTTTTTCTGCAACTCTAATTCATATAATCTATTACAATCAATTCTAGACTTAACTGTTTTACCTATTGGTATTATAATTCTACTGTAAACACCTATATCCCCTGTTTTAGTGTTATTAGTAGATACAGTACCTCCCTGTATTATTCCTGTAACGCCAAACTCCCATTGTGTAGCTGATCCTATTGCGTTACTACAGTCTAGTTCACCTGCTCTAAATTTATCTGCTTGGTAACTCATACTAGAGTTAGGTAAAGACAGACTTAATGAGTTTGATGTAGAATCAGCAAAAGCATAAGGCAAACTACAGCTACATATAAGTAATATTAATAGTGATAAAGCTACTGTTTTCATTTATCTTGTTTTATTTTAGAACATATTTTAGAAGATACTAACGTAACTTGTTCTGTGTTCTTAAATACCTTTGATTCAGTACATATATAAGTAGCTTTATCTAAATCACTTGAACGAATATAAACTTCAAATAACTTTCTTCTATTATGTCCTACATTAAGTACTTTTGATGTAGAAGCAAAAGGTAAAGGTTTCCATTCATTTGTAAAAACTTGTATTTCATAATACTCTACATCTTCTCGTCTATTAAAAAGTTTCATCTTTGTTACGTAAACACCATTTACATAAGACTGTTGCATCTTAGGATAAGCTGGTGTCATCTCGTGTGCATTTAACGTAGTACAGAAGAGAAAACTAAGTAGTATAGCTACTTGGCGATGCATTCCGCTACGATCATAGCTGTGTAGTTACCTGCTGGCAGTGCTTTAGTTGAGCCATATTGTGCTTCTGATTCTACAGTAAACCATGTAGACCCTGCTAATGTCATATTAAACTCTGTAACGTTATTGTAAGTAACCTTTGCAGCTTCATACGCTGACATTCCTGCTACGCCTACCTGACTTACTGAAGTGCTACCTGTCCAAGCTACTGCATCATTTAGTGTTGGACTAGATGAAAAACTGTTAGGGTGTGTAAACTTTGTTTTGTAGTAGTCTGCTTGTGCTACATCTACTCGTATAATTGCTTTTACACCGCCATCAGCAGGTTTTGTAGTTAGTTTGTAAGGTAGAGGGTGTCCGTATACACCATTAGTTTCAGTCCATATAGAACACTTAGGCTCTACAACACCGTTTATAGGTGAGTCAACTGCCATTGCAGAGGTAGCTGACATTAGTAATGCTATTGTTGCTAATCTCTTAATCATAATATCTCCATTTATTTATCGTATTGAGAACGTACTATTGTTCTATGTAGTTTGTCTTGTGCTAGATTTCTTAATGCTCTTGTATTGTCCTTTATTTCTGCATCTTTTAATTCTATTGCGTCTTCGTAAGTACCACCTTCTATTGTTGCACCGTAGTAACCATCCAGTGTACCTGTAGAAGCTAACTGTTGCATCATAGCGAGTTGTTGCATTGGGTTAGCTATTTGTTCTGCTGCTCCAGCTACAGATAAAGCTCTTTCCATCTTTAACTCTTCTTCAGCTTCTTCTGCTTCTTTCTCTTTCTTAGCTTCTTCTTCTTCTTTTTGCTCTGCTTTAATGTCTAGTTGATATTGTACCCACTCATCGTAATACGGATCATCTATATCTGGTTCATTGTTTATTAAGTCATTATCTAGCAGGTACTGATATAATGCACTTTCATAGTCTGGACAAGTAGGATCTGATAAAGGTATAAAACAAGGATCAAACCTATAGTTGTATGCTACGATTACATCACTGAGTGTAGCTTCTCCTGTTACGTCTATGCTGCCATCACCCCAACGAGTTCCTAAAGAAGGTGTAACAACATCAAATCCTATCTTAGTATTACTAGGTAACTGATCCCAGTTATCGTGTCTTTCATATATGTTACCTGATCCATTAACATTCTTATTAACTATAGAAACTGTAGCATCAGCACTTGATTCTTTAGTGATAGTATACCTATGAAATATACCTTGTACTTCTAAACCTGCATCTGGAGGAAGTACTTTAGTCATAT
>Ga0114932_10005683_pt1 | contig 10965 bp, 10 predicted proteins | sample 2SBtaG_2_FD_87286 | JGI IMG/M metagenome (GOLD analysis project Ga0114932, IMG submission 87286) | Deep subsurface microbial communities from Kolumbo volcano to uncover new lineages of life (NeLLi) - 2SBTROV12_ACTIVE470 metaG | ecosystem: Environmental > Aquatic > Marine > Volcanic ... | reverse complement strand
TCTTCTAGGTTTGATTTGAGTTTTTGAATACGCCTAGTTGCTAATCGTCTGTCTGTTTCAATTTGTGTCTCTCCGGGTCCTCTGGTCCCAATTCCTCCACCCAATCTTTCTAAATGACTCCACTGTCCTGCTAGTCTAGGCAGAAGGTATTCAGCTTGTGCAAGCTCTACTTGTAGACGCCCTTCTCTCGTTTGTGCATGTTTTGCAAAAACGTCAATAATTAGAGCAGCACGATCTATTACTTTTAGGTCGTTAGTATCCCCAGTTTTTGCAAAAGCTTGTTCAAGGTTCCGTTGCTGAGTAGGTGTTAGTTCGTCATCACAGATTATGGTATCAAATCTAATTTTTGAGCGAAGATCTTTGAGTTCCTCTATTTTCCCTTTCCCTAGATAAGTTGGTAGGCGTTTTTCCAATTGCTGTGTCGCGCTTCCAACTACTTCGGCACCTGCTGTTGAAGCAAGCTGAGCTAATTCATTTAAAGAATCTTTCACAGACCAAAGAGGATGGGATCCCTTGATACCCACGCCCACCAAAAGGGCCTTTTCCTCATCTGAATGTGTTGCAATTGTTTTTTGTTTAGTTTTGGTTATTTTAAAAGCCCTAATGACTGAGAAATATCAATTCAGAAAATTAAACTTTCTAAGTTTAAAATTCTGCACTAGCTAACCGATTAAGCCCTTCTTCTACTCGATCATCTGGAGTGGTTAGTGACAAACGAATAAATCCTTCTCCGTACTCACCGTACCCTCTGCCTGGGGTGACTACAACTGAGTGTTTATCAAGCAATTCCGCTGCAAGAGATGCTGAAGTCCAACCATCAGGGCACTTTGCCCAAACGTATAGCCCGGCTTTCGGTGTAGGAACTATTAATCCAATTGAGTTTAAAACACTTACCATTCGATCTCTTCGTCTTTTGTATATTTCATTATTAGAAGTGATCCAATCTGAGTTAATGTTTTCTAGAGCTTCGATCCCCATATATTGGACCGCCTGTGAAATTCCAGAGTCTAAGTTTGATTTCACCCTTAACAATCCATCAATTAGTTCAGGATCTCCAACAGCTGACCCTATTCTCCAGCCCGTCATATTGTAAGTTTTGGAAAGAGAATGAAATTCAATGCCAACGTCTATTGCGCCTGGGGTTTCCATGAAACTAGGGGCTACGTAATCATCAAATGTGACTTCTGAATAAGCAGCGTCATGGCATACTGCAATTTCATATGTTTTAGCAAAGTCCACAACTTTCTTGAAGAAGTCCAAATCAGCCAATGCCCCTGTTGGGTTGTTGGGATAATTTAGCCACATCACTGTGGCTTTTCTGGCTACTTCTTCTGGAATGAGATCTAAGTCAGGTAACCATGCGTTTTTTTCTTGTAGTGGCATCATATGAGATTCGCCACCAGCAAACATTGTTCCGACTGAATAGACTGGGTAGCCGGGGTCTGGAACCAGAGCAATATCACCCGGATCTATCAGGCAGAGTGCCATATGGCCGATTCCTTCTTTAGCCCCAATTAAAGGCAATACTTCCTTATTTGAATCAAAACTAACGCCAAAGCGAGATTTATACCAATTGCTAATTGCAGAACGCAATAAAGGTAAACCGTCGCTTTCAGGATACCGGTGATTGGCAGGGTCGTGAGATGTGCTAATAAGAGCATCTATAACCTTGCTTGGTGTGGGTATATCCGGATCACCGATACCGAAGCTTACTATGTCGGCACCTTGTGCACGTTTTTCAGCTATTTTTCTGCTGATTTCAAGAAAAAGATAAGGTGGTAATTTGTCCAATCGAGCAGCCAGGTTCATACTATTTCCTCATATATTCTTTAAGTTTATTACCTTACTCAAGCGGAAAGTCACCAGAGAAAACTTCAGCAATAGGACCTTCCATTAGTGCGGATCCTCTGCCGTCCCAATTAATAATGAGCTCTCCGCCGGGAACCTCAACAATTACTGCATTGTCAACGAAATTATGCAAACGTGCTGCGACAACAATTGCAGTAGCACCCGTAGCGCATGCTAATGTTTGCCCAGATCCCCTTTCCCAAGTGCGAGTTCGTACACGTTTTCGGTCAATTACATTGACGATATGAAAATTAACTCTGTTGGGAAAAGCTTCATGGTATTCAACCAAGGGCCCAATTATGTCTAAAGAAAAATCATTAACAGGAGTGTCTAAAAAGCATGTCACGTGGGGATTCCCTGTTGATACACCAGTTAGTTTATATATTTGATGCTCAAGAGTAATTCCTGCGTCAAATACCAAGCTTTCTCTGTCAATTCCCATTCCATCAATAAGCGATTCATCAAGAAAAGCATAGTCATTTGGTTGCAAAGCTTTTTTATTAATAGGAATTTCATCAGAACGTAATGAAGGAATTCCCATCTCAACCTTTGCTCGAAGAACTTTTCCTTTTTGGTTAATTAGAGTAACGGGTAAAATCCCAGCACCAGTTTCAACATGCAGTAAATTAGAAGAAACGGATATTATGTTTTTTTCTACAACAAATTTCGCAAAACATCTGATCCCGTTCCCACACATTTCAGATTCGGAGCCATCTGCATTCCACATTCGCATCCTTATATCTGCAGAAGTGGAATTTACAGCTACAATTAAACCATCACTACCGATTCCAAAATGCCTGTCGGAGACGCGCGAAGCAACCTCTGACCAGTCGGCAATTATGTTTGTGCCGTCAACAAAAACGTAATCGTTTCCCGCACCGTGCATTTTAGTAAATTTCATGATTGAATTCTAACACTACAAACGTGAGTTTGATTTTGTTGGTTTTTTAATTATAAAGTTATGTAATGAGTCTGTGGGGTTTTGCCAAGCTATCCTCGGATCATCTAATTTAAACCAAGTCATTTGTTTTTTAGCTAGCGCCCGGTGAGACGCTTTTGCGTAAATTAAAGCTTGTTCAAAACCAAGAGTACCTTCAATGTACTTTGCTAAATCCTTATACCCCGCGCTCGTAAAACCCGCATCATCAATTTTGTATCCACTATTCAAAAGTTCTTTCACTTCAGCTACCCAACCATCCTCAACCATCTTGTCAATTCGTAAATCCAGATTATTAAGTAAGGCTTCTTTACCCGGCCATAATCCAAGAATGTAGGGATCAAAAGACGTACTTGCTTTACCTGATAAGCTTGAGAACGTTTTGCCAGTAAACTCAAAAACCTCAAGAGCCCTGATAATACGCCTGATGTTATTAGGGTTGATTGTTAGAGCAGAGGTTGGGTCTACATCTTTTAATAGACCATGAAGGTAAAGGTTACCTCTTTGCTCAGATTCAGTTTCAAGTTTTTTCCTGAAAGATGCGTTCGGTTCTACACGTGGTACGGTCCAACCTTCAGCCAAGGCCCAAACATACTGGCCACTTCCACCTACTACTACAGGTAATACACCGCTTTCTAATATTGAATTAATCTTCACAATGGCTTTATCTAAATAATTGGCTAAGCTAAATATCTCATCAGGATCAATGAGATCAAAAAGGTGGTGTGTGACAATAGATTTCTCTGCGTTAGTAGGCTTCGCAGTACCAATATCCATTTGACGATAAACTTGCCTACTATCTGCGTTGATTATCTCAACTTCCATCTTTTTTGCTAAAGCTATTGATGCAGTCGTTTTCCCAGAACCTGTTGGACCCACGATAAAAAGAACTGTTCGAGGGTTTAATTCGTTGAACATTTTAAAGGAATTGTCTTATTTTCCACTGACCATAGATTTTGTAATGTTAATGAAAGAATCAGCATTTAAGCTTGCACCACCTACTAAAGCACCGTTAATGTCTTTTTCTTTAGAAAAATCAGCAGCATTGTCAGCATTTACACTACCTCCATACAAAAATGGAGTTTCATATATATTATCGCTCACCAGTTCAGAAAATTTCATTCGTAAGGTGCCCATTATTTCTTGAGCAATATTTGGTGAAGCAGACATTCCTGTTCCGATAGCCCATACGGGCTCATACGCTATTACAACTTTTGAGAGATGATTTGGGCTAACGTCAGAAAGGCCCTGCATCATTTGGTCTAAACAGACTGAAACGGCTCTGTCCCCTTCCCTTTGCTCTAAGGTTTCTCCAATGCACAAAATTGGTGAAATTCCAAGTTTTAGTGCTGCCAAAACTTTCTTGTTTATAAAGCTACTAGTTTCACCAAAATGTGCCCTACGCTCGGAGTGCCCAAGGATCACGTAGCTACAATAGTCTTTCAGCATTAGGCCTGAGATTTCTCCCGTGTAAGCACCGCTTGTTTCATGATGCATGTTCTGAGCTCCTACACGGATAGAAGACCCAGAGAGGAGCTCAGAAACAAAAGCTATGGAAGTGAAAGGAGGGCAAATGATACAGTCAGCTTCTGGGAATTTAGTTAATTTATTTTTAAGTTTTAACACTAATTCTCGTGATTGAGTCGTGTCAAAATTCATTTTCCAGTTTCCAGCGATTATAGTTTTCACAATACAACTCTCTAAGGGCCGAACTTAGCAAGCTTGCCTGAGTGGGCCATCGCAAGTGACATAATATGCTTTGCTTCAAAAATACCTAAGGATCCGTACCGAAGCTCACGTTCATTAAATCTTGATATCCCTTCTCCTCGAGTCCATTTTGAATGAATTAGAAACGGAACAGGATGCCAGGAGTGAGAGCTCATTATAGAAGGTGTTGAATGATCACCCGCTAATATTAGAACATCAGGTTCAAGGGAAAGGAGTTCTGGGAGAAAACTATCTAAAGCTTCAATCGCTGTTACTTTTTTCCCGAAATCACCATCTTCACCTGCAGAATCAGTGTGTTTGTAGTGCAAAAAGAAATAATCATGAGCAGACCAATTGTTCTTTAAGGTTTCTACTTGCGCAGAAAAATCTGTACCGGTTTTGATTACCTGCATGCCTACGATTGAAGCCAAACCTCGGTACATAGGGTATGAGGCGATAGCAGCAGGATTCAATCCTAAAGACGTGCCGAAGTTAGGTAAACTTGGTGCATTCGCCCACCCCCTTAGAAGGAGTGAGTTTGCTATCGGTTCATTTTCTATTTCTTTGAATGCACTCGAGACGAACATATTTATAGCTTTTGCTGTATTCAATGCTCCCTTATTGAATCCTTCAACTCTTAGAGGTGGAACACCTGTGATTTGAGGGTCCGTTTCTGAAATGTCTTCGGAAAGTTTTTCACCTCTAAGTCTTACTACAAAACGGTAATCTAAAACGTGTTCTACAGTGACTTCGAGGTTTGGAATCTCGATTTTGTTCAGCCTTTCCGCTATGGGAGCAGCTTTTTCTGTAGAAATTCTGCCGGCGCGACGATCAACTAAATTCCCTGCAGCGTCTGTTGTAGCAAAGTTCCCTCGAGCTGCGAGATCGCCTGGCTTTAGTTCAAGACCAATTCCTATTGCCTCGAGTGCACCTCGACCTATCATATGTACAAGAGGGTCGTAGCCAAATAGGGCTAAGTGTCCGGGGCCACTTCCAGGTGTTATGCCAAGAGCCACAGGTGTCGAAAGGCCACACGCAGACTCTTGTGCGAGTCGATTAATATTGGGAAGGCTGGCCGTCTCTAATTCAGACTGCCGTGTATCGCCACCTGGGAGTCCACCGAGTCCATCAGCAACAACCATTAAGATCTTAGATTCTGTAGTCTGAACAATGTCCTTTAAGTAAGGAAAATCAATCAAAATTTGAACTCCTCTTATTTTCTAATGCAGCTATTCCCGGCAACTCTTTCCCTTCAAGGTACTCTAGAGAAGCACCACCACCAGTTGAAACATGTGTAATTTTCGAGCTCAGCCCGAAAGCTGAAATAGCTTCAGCGGTAGAACCACCCCCAACTATAGATACGGCATTGGAATTCGCAATTGCATTAGCTAAGTCGTAAGTACCCTTTCTAAACGCATCAATTTCAAATACACCCATAGGACCGTTCCAGAGTATCGTTTTCATTTGTTGGACAACTGAGCCATATTCGGCAGAAGTCAAATGTCCTATATCTAATATCTTTGTGCCTAGCCTTATGGAGTCTACACCAACACATTCTGCTAAAGATTGATCCTGTAAATTTGGAGCAATGATTACGTCCTTTGGTAAGTAGACTTGCACGTTATTCAATGATGCTTTTGACAGAATTTTTTGGCAAAAATCAACTAAATCATCTTCGACTACAGAATCGCCAATTTCAATTCCATTTGCCTTTAAGAAAGTAGCTGCCATACCGCCGCCAATTAAAATAGATTCAGCTTTCCCAAGTATCTTCTCTAACACTTTTGTTTTGTCGCTCACTTTGGATCCTCCAAAAATAGCAACCAGAGGGCGTTTGGGGGAATCTAGGACTCCGCCAAGGAATTCTATCTCTCGTTCCATTAAAATGCCTGCCACAGACTCAATGTGATGAGTTATCCCTTCTGTTGAAGCGTGTGCACGGTGCGCGGTACCAAAAGCATCATTGACATATACATCGGCAAGTTCCGCAAGACCCTTTGAAAAATCAAAAGAATTAGATTCCTCACCTTCATAAAACCTCAAATTTTGCAACAACAAGACTTCTTCCTTATCCATCTGCTCTATTCGTAGAAGAACTTCTTCCCCTAGAGCCTCATGCATATATATAACTGGAATCTGTAGTAGCTCTGAAAGCTTTTGTGCAATTGGAGCTAGTTCGAATTCTTGTTGAAACTTTCCATTTGGTCTTCCAAAATGTGTTGCAAGAACTACTTTAGCTCCAGCTTCTCTTAAGTAGTTAATTGTAGGCAGAGCAGCTCGGATACGAGCATCATCGGAAATAGTGTATACGGACTGCTGGTTGGAATCGATCAGCACAGGTACGTTGAAATCCACCCTTACTAGCGCAGTTTTACTATTCCAACTTATGTCTTTTATTGTTTTCTTAGAGTTCATCAGCAGTAAGGCTTTTCACTATCTGTTCCCAGCGGTTTTTAGCTACAAGATCAAAGCTTAGCGAACTAATAAGCTGATTTGTTTCTTCAATTGTGTTATTTAATTTCTCTTCGGCATACTCTTTAGATCCTATATCTTCAAGTATCATGCGTAATTCACTAACGTCCGATGGGTCCATCACCCTCTTAAAATAAATAGAGCCCAAGGCTTTCTTGTGAGCCAAAGTAGCATGTTCAAATGCATAGATGACAGGTAAAAGTTTGGATTTGTTCATTACCTTAAATGAGATAGAGTCACTATTTGAGGGCCAAAGCTCTTTAAGGTCGTTTTGTATTTGTATAGCCAATCCAAGTTTTAAACAAAATTCGTTCAAGCTTGATTGAAAACTTTCATTAGCACCCGATAATACTGCGCCTAACTGAATAGCACTGCTCAGCAAAGACCCCTTTTTAGCTTTAACCATCCGTTCATACTGAACTTCACTGACATCGAGCCGCTCTTGATAAGATAAGTCAAGGAATTGTCCTTCGTAATAACTTAATGAGCATTTATCTGTGTTGGTCACTGCTTTGATAGTCAGCTCTGCGGAGATGCCAAGTTTTTGGAGTTCGAAAATTGTTAGCCTGCATAAAGCATGCAAACTATCACCAACGTTGATGGCTTGTGCGGGCCCCCAAACCCACCATACTGCTTCTCTTAAGTGCGGTGAGTTGCCTGCAGTTTGCATTTCCTCGTGAACGATTACTGAGTTAACAAGCATTTCTATTGCTGCACCAGCATAATCCGAGATCCCTAAATCCCCGAAACTGAGTGCTGTTTCCATGCAAAGAGCTCCGTATAAGCGTGGGGGCGTTGGAGATATGTCTGGGGTACCGTCTCTCGCTAGCCACCCCAGTTGGTACTGCATCATTCGGTATAGGGGTAAATTTGAACCTTCGTGATGTTCAAATATTTGTCTCATTCTCAGTTCAATTTTTTCTTCGTGGTCAATCAGTATGTGAGGTATAGGCATCAGTTTTCACTCTCAGTTTCAAAAAGTGCAATCGTAGATTCTAATACTGACCTTTGTATTGCGCCTTCTCTTAATACAGGAAAATTTTTATCAACAAGGTTGATGATTGTGGAAGATTGATCAGATTTTGCATGACCTCCATCAAGAATCAAATCTATATGCATACCAATTTGTTGGTTTATCTCAGATGCATTTAAAGTGCTTGGTTCACCATGAATATTTGCACTCGTGCCTATGATCCCAGCTTCAAATGCTAATGATAATTGCAAAGCGCATGGGTGATTGGGAATTCTCACAGCAATTGTTGACTCTCCAGCTGTGACTTGTTCAGGGATTTTAGGGTTTTTCTTCAAAATCATGGTTAATGGTCCTGGCCAAAATTTTTCAGCAAGCTTATAGGCTTCGTAAGGGATATCTGCGGCTACATTAAGCAGCTGATCCATGGATCCAATTAAGACAGGTACAGCTATGCCTATGTCTCTTTTCTTTATTTCAAATAATCGTACTACTGATTGTGCATTAAGTGTATCTACACCCAAACCGTAAACAGTGTCTGTAGGGTATGCGATCACGCTACCTAGCTCTAGTTGGCTTATTGCTAATAACCTAGTTTTATTATTATCAGGCAAAATTGTCATAATCTGGTTCGTGTCAATAATTTGTCAGTATATTACAAGCTACTGCTGAGAAAATATGAGGTAAGATTCACTCGAGTATAAAATAGCGACTTAGGTTGGTATATTTGGATTGTGATCTTTCCTGGAGGATTTAATGGGAGACTCTTCAACTACAGATGAAAGCCATCGCGTAGCTTCAACCGATGATCTTGAAGTTTCGACTTACTTGGAAATTGCTCAGGAAAACAAAAAAGATGATTTGAAGCTGAAGGCTAGTTCAGTATCTGCAGCTGACATGGTAAACAAGCCTGAAACTATAGTAATTATAGATTTCGGTTCACAGTACAGCCGTTTAATCGCACGACGCTTAAGAGAAAACCACGCATATTGTGAAATTGTGTCCTATGACTCTCCGCGTGAAATTTGTGAGAAGTTCAACCTGAAAGGAATAATCTTATCTGGGGGCCCTTCCAGTGTTTATGAAGAAAACGCACCGGTAGCTCCTGCTTGGGTTTTCGACTCAAATGTTCCAGTTTTAGGTATTTGCTATGGAATGCAGCTTATCGCACATCAACTTGGTGGGGTTGTTGCAGAGGGGCGTGAACGAGAGTACGGGCACGCAGTAATAACCCAGTCAGGTGATAACTCTCCGCTTTTTGCAGATTTAGCAGAAGAACTGCCAGTATGGATGAGCCATGGAGATAGAATAGATGTCTGACCAGCTGGTTTTAAATCGATCGCAGCTACAGAGAATTCACCTATTGCAGCTATGGGGTCCCCTGAAAACATCTTTGGAATTCAGTTTCACCCTGAAGTTGTTCATACTCCTCAAGGCTCAGAGGTCATAAGAAACTTCATTTACAATATTTGTGAGTGTAAAGGAGATTGGACTCCTGGTAATTTTGTAAGTGAGGCAGTCGATAGAATCAAGCAACAAGTAGGTGATGGCAAAGTAATCTGTGCCTTGTCTGGAGGCGTTGATTCTGCTGTGACTGCCATGTTGATACATGAGGCCATCGGTGACCATTTAACCTGCATTTTTGTAAATAATGGACTACTCAGACGTGAAGAAGCTGAGAGGGTTAGAGCTGTATTTGAGAAGCATTTAGGCTTAAAACTTATTTACGTTGATGCAACTGAGAGATTCCTATCTGTTTTAGAAGGCATTGTTGACCCTGAATCTAAGCGCAAAACAATAGGGAATGAGTTTATTAAGGTATTCGACGAACAAGCCAATAGCCTTGGCGTGGTTGACTTTTTGGCTCAAGGCACCCTTTATCCTGACGTAATTGAAAGCCAGACACCTGAGTCAACAGCATCACAAAAAATTAAAACGCACCACAACGTAGGTGGCCTACCCGAGCATATGAGATTAGAGCTCGTTGAACCACTCCGATATTTGTTCAAAGATGAAGTCAGGTTAGTAGGCCAAGAATTGGGAATGCCAGCTGAAGTTTTAAATAGGCAACCGTTTCCAGGGCCAGGGTTAGCTATCAGAGTTATCGGTGAAATAACTTTTGACAAGCTGGAAACGCTTCGTTCTGCTGATTGGATAGTCATGGATGAAATTAAAGGAGATGGCCTGTACGATCGTTTGTGGCAGTCCTTTGCTGTTTTAACAGACACGTTAACAGTCGGCGTCATGGGTGATCAGCGTACCTACCAACATGTTTTGGCAATCCGAGCTGTAACAAGTGACGATGCTATGACTGCAGATTGGGCAAGAATTCCATACGATACTTTAGCTAAAATTTCAAACCGGATTGTGAATGAAGTTCCTAATATTAACCGTGTGGTCTACGACATCACGTCAAAGCCTCCAGGAACCATCGAGTGGGAATAATTTATTGACCTTGCAGGTAAAGTCCTTGCTAAATAAAAAAAACATTGCTGTGTTGGTTTTGGGAGGAGGAGCAAGAGAACATTCTATTGTTTGGAAGCTTGCACAAAGCCCTTTTAACCCAAAAGTATTTGCCATGCCAGGTAACGCAGGCACATCGCAGTATGCCACGAATATATCAGGGGATATTACTGATCCTTTAATTGTACATACTGCTGTGGTATCTAACGGGATTGATTTAGTGGTTATTGGCCCCGAGGCACCCTTGGTAGCTGGAGTTTCGGACCATCTTCGCTCATCGGGAGTGAATGTATTTGGGCCTTCCCGTGACGCTGCACGGATTGAGTCTAGCAAAAGTTTCGCAAAGTGTTTGATGAAAGAAGCCGGAGTACCATCAGCTACGTTTGAAGTCTTTTCAGAAATTGAATCTGCCAGAGCGTATATCCGGCAGAAAGGCACACCTATTGTCGTGAAAGCAGATGGCCTGGCCCAAGGTAAAGGAGTTGTGGTTGCTCACGACAGGGAAACAGCATTCGACGCATTGAATGTGACCATGAGTAATGGTTCAACTGTAGTCATTGAAGAGTGC
>Ga0114932_10005682_pt1 | contig 10965 bp, 7 predicted proteins | sample 2SBtaG_2_FD_87286 | JGI IMG/M metagenome (GOLD analysis project Ga0114932, IMG submission 87286) | Deep subsurface microbial communities from Kolumbo volcano to uncover new lineages of life (NeLLi) - 2SBTROV12_ACTIVE470 metaG | ecosystem: Environmental > Aquatic > Marine > Volcanic ... | reverse complement strand
TCGCGCGAGCCGCCTTGCCCGTTGACATAGTCATCGCCGTCACCGCCGAGTGCGATATCGTTGCCGCTACCACCCATGAGTGAGTCTCGGCCGTCTCCGCCGATCAACTGGTCGTTTCCGCTACCTCCGTTGACCCGGTCGTGCCCGTCCCCGGCGGCGACGCGATCGTGTCCATCATTGCCCAGGATGGTGTCATTGCCGTCGCCTCCGTAGATCAGGTCGTCGCCGTTGGCTCCGTCGACTCGGTCGTTGCCGTGTCCGGCAACGAGGGTATCGTTGCCCGAGTTGCCGTTGAGCGAATCGTCATCGGTCCCCGCGTCCAGGTGGTCGTCGCCGGATCCCCCGAAAAGTCGATCCTGTCCGCTTTGGCCCGAGAGGAGATCATTCCCGGCGGCGCCATTCAGACGATCATTGCCGGTTCCGGCGATCAGTTCATCGTGGCCGGCTCCACCCAGCAGCGTGTCGTGTCCTGGTCCACCCAGCAGTTGGTCATCTCCACTGCCTCCCTCGATTCGATCGTTGTCCTCTTGTCCATCGAGAGAATCGTTTCCATTGCCGCCGCCCATCTGGTCGCTTCCTGCTCCACCACGGATCACGTCGTCACCGTCACCTCCGGTGAGCGAATCGTGTCCGGCTCCTCCCTCGAGCGTTTCGCGGCCGGCGCTACCGGTGATCCGATCGTTTCCGTCTCCACCGATCAGGGCCAGCGCGGTGTTGTGGAGTCCGGCCGCCGACGCATCGATGGTGTCTCCGGAGGCTTCACCCTTGAGATTGATTTCTGTTAGGGAGGCCCCGGCAAGTCCCACGGCCCGCAGCGTGTCACGTCCGCCACCGGCGAGCACATCGAGTCGCTCGGTCGTGGTCGAGAGTGTGACGGTATGCGGTGTTTCCAGCACCACCAGTCGGCCGCTGGAATCGGTGGTGACGGTGAGGAGGTTGTTCTGGCTGTTGCCCAGAACATCGGCACGGTCGTAGCCGGCCTGGCCGTCGAGCAGGTCGTTGCCCCCGGCCAGGTTCCACCACAGACGGTCGTCGCCGCTGCCGCCCAGAACGGTGTCCGGTCCACTTTGTCCCTTGAGCGTATCGTGTCCGGTTCCGCCCTCGAGTCGATCCGGGCCGCCACCGCCGAAGAGCTTGTCGTTGCCGTCGCCGGCGTCGAGCACATCACTGGAACTTCCGCCATTGAGCGTGTCGTTGCCGGATCCTCCTTCAAGAGAATCGGTGCCTGCTCCGCCGTAGACGCGGTCGTTTCCGTTGTCTCCGCTGAGGCGGTCGTTGCCGGCCTGTCCATTGACCGTGTCATCGCCGTCATTTCCGTTGAGCAGGTCATTTCCGGATCCACCCAAGATACGGTCCGCGTCGTGGTGTCCCTCCAGCGTGTCGTCGCCGGCGCCTCCGCTGATGGTGTCGCGGCCAGCATCTCCATGGACGAGGTCGTTCCCGGCACCGGCATCCAGGGAATCGTTGCCCGAGGCTCCCAGCAGTGTGTCGTGGCCGTCATGTCCCTTGATCGAATCGTTTCCGGAGTGACCTTCGAGCCGGTCTTCTCCTGCTCCACCCAGCAGCGTGTCGTGGCCGTCCTCGCCGGCGAGGACGTCGTTGCCCGAGCCACCGTTGAGCGTGTCGCCGGCCGGTCCACCGATCAGGGTGTCGTGCCCGTTGCCTCCGACGAGATTGTCGGCTCCGCTGTCGGCGGTTCCCGCCGAGTCACCGTAGACCAGGTCGGCTCCGTCTCCGCCGTTGATGACGTCGGCGCCGTGTCCTCCATGAATCGTGTCGTCCCCGTCATTCCCGTCGATCGAGTCGTTGCCCAGGTCGCCAAGCACCAGGTCGTTGCCGTGCCCGGCATCGATGTTGTCACCGCCGTCATTCCCGTCGATCGTGTCGTTGCCGTGGCCACCCACCAGCCGGTTGCGGCCGCTGCCACCATCGATCCGGTCGTTTCCGTTGCTTCCCTTGAGGGTGTCGTCGAGGTTGGACGATCCGGTCAGGGTGTCGTGCCCGTCTCGGCCGTCGGCGGTGATTTGTACACCACCACCGAAAGCAAAGACCTGTGCGGTCACTGCCGAGAGGTCAATGAGGTTGTTTCCGGGTCCGCCCTGGATGGTGATCTTGCGAATCGAGTCGGCATCGAGGGTGCCCAGGCTGGTCACTGGTGTCAGGAGTTGTCCTGGCCGAGCGGCGAGCACCTGGGCTCGGCCGGGTCGGTTGGGGTCCTCGCGGACGATGATCGTGTCGTCGTCGTCGGAGGTGATCGTGAGGTCGCCGGTGTGGTCGATGAACAGAGCGCTGACGGAAAGCAGGGTACGATCTTCGAGTCGTTCGCTTCCCAGTCGCGATCGCCGGTGTCTTCGGTTGGTCGTCATGGTGGTCTCGATCGGGGTGATCCCGCGCGTTCCATCATGAGACGGTCGCTGGAGCATTGTCCATTGGAAAACCCGGTATGTTTCCAGCACCCGTTTTCGGGGGTGTCGTCCGGGATTCAGCCTTCCGACCGTGCCATCCAGTCGACCCAGATCGGGCTGGTCCAGGCCATCTCCTGGTCGACCTGGACGACCCGCACCCAGTAGGGGTTGGTTCCGGGCCGGGGCTGCTCGTCGTGGAACGTACAGTGGGCTTCGGAGTCACCGTGAACTGGTGCCAGGCCCAGGTCGAGCTGTCGGTCGCGAACGCCCAGGTCGATGGTTCGCGTCGATTCGGCGAGTTGACCAAGTCGCCCGGCCAGCGTGGCCCGTTCTGCCGGTGCCAGCGATATCCGTCGGGGTTGAGAAGATCCGAAGCCGCCGTAGGCGGGTCCGGTGATGGCTTGTGTGGCCACCGAGACCTCGATCCGTGTCGACTCGTCACCTTCAATGTCCAGTTCCACGCCCATCCGGTATCCACATCCCCAGGCATGGAATCGGACCAGCGATTCGGTGGTCTCGACCAGATGAGATCGTGGGCTGTCAAAACGCAGTGTCTCGGTGCCAGCGATCCGTCCACCGTGAACCGTGATTGTGCCGTCCCAGACGATGCCGCTGTAGCTGGTTTGCCGGCTACTACCCTGCCACAGCACCCGGACACGCTGAGGATTTCCCTCGGGGGCATTCTCCCAACGGTCCAGCAGTTCCTCGTCACGGAACAGTTCAACCGATTCCAGTGCCGCGGTGCCAACCACGTCGACCTCGACCACCGGTTTGTCACGCGTACTGAATTGGGAGCCGATTCCATGGCCCTGGATGTCGGCCCGGGCGACAATTCTCGCACCGGTGGTGGCGAAGAACCGGCGTGCCCGCATCGCTTCGAAGAAACTCTCCAAGGTCACCTCGTCACAGTAGATCCCGGTCAGTCCCGCCTTGGAGTATCTGCGTTGCTGGTGCCCCGGCCTGTCGTCGCCGGGACGACTGGTGTAGCTGTCACTGCCACCGAGAAATCCCAACCGGTAACCGCGGGCCAGCGCATCGCGACGCATCCACTCGAAGGCGCCGTGGCTCGAGACGATTTCGACTCCCGGTTCGAGCGTTGGATCGTGATGTTTCAGGTCGGAGTGCTCTCCGCCGACGTGAGGCGTGATGATCGTGTCGGTGCCGCGGTAGTGAGCGTAGAGATCCCTGACGTGGTGCAATTCGGTCGACTCGTCCACCGATTCGGGTGTTTCGGCCGGGGCGTTGCGGTGAATGGGTTGGTGGTGACGCCGGAAGTAGACATTGTGGTGTCCTCCGTCCCAGGTTTTGCCCGACCACTCGTATCCCGGGATCGCGATGAACCGTCCCGGCTGGTGGAATTGCAGTTCGACATCCTGTTGTGTGACGAGATCCTGTTCGTCCAGCACGTCGGCGTTTCTCTGGAATCCGGCGAACTGGATGCCGGCCACATCACGGGCGTGCTCGAAGAACCCGGCGAACTTCTCACGGTCGACCAACTGTCCTCCGTGTGGGTCGGCCCAGAAGAGCCTCTGTTCTCCAACGTGTTCGACCACGCAAGCCGGGTTGCTGGTTCCCTGGATCCCGGCATCGTCGTCCCTGGCTGTCAATCTCACCACGCCGGCTTGTTCACCGGTTGCCCCGTCGATCCATCCTGCTCCGGCGTCGGCTTCGGTGAAAGACAGCGTGTCGTTCTCCAGTGCCACTCCATCCCCGTCGAGCACCACGGTGCCGCGGTACCCGTCGGCCGCGTTTCCCCAGGCGTCCTCGGCCTTGACCAGGACCCGAAACGGTTCACCCACGGGCAACTCCGAAGGAACGACCACGACCAGTTTCACCGGTTCGCCACCGACAATTCTCAACACCGGCGACTCCACGATGGGCTCGACACCCTCTCCACGGTCGATGGTGACGGCAAAGACGCGTCGTTGTTCACGAAAGGTCTGGGCTCTCGAACCCGGACCGCCACCGGAGGTGTCTCCCAGTACGACCGAGATTTCTCCTCCGCCTGGCAATCCCCCGGGTCCGATCTCGAGTTGGAATCCCTTCACGCCGACGGTTCTCGCTGCCACATCGACACCTCCCGGGGCTCGCACCGTGGCGTATTCAGCAGCTCCCGGATCGTCAAACTGGGGCACTCCCCAGTCCGTGTCGGTGTCGGTGCCCACGCGGATCGTGGAGTTCCCGGGGAGTCCATCTTCTCCGGCCTGGAATCTCAGTGTCCAGCTGCCGCTGCTTCCGGCGATGACATCGGAGGCGGGTTCGATGGTGGACGTGAGAATAGGTTGGCTCATGGATGTGTCTCGATCGGTGCGCTTGTGTTGTGTCCGGCTACCCTTCTAATGGAACGTCCAGCAGGTTCGCCATGCACCGCGGTGTTCGATCTTCTCATAAGGACTCATCATGGACGCCAGTCAACTGAAAGCCCTGCAGGCTCCCTTGAAGCAACAGTACCGCGATGACCCCGAGTCGGCTCGATTCACCTTGAGCGCCAGCGGGATGTTGGGTGCCGAGGCGATCACCTGTCGCGTCGAGACGGGGGCGCAACTGTCCGAGGCGGGACTGCATCCGGCCACCGGCGGAGACGGCACGTCACTGTGTTCGGGCAACATGTTGCTGGAATCCCTGGTGGCCTGTGCGGGGGTGACCCTGCGGGCGGTGGCGACGGCACTGGAAATTCCGGTGCGGGGTGGCGAGGTGACTGCCGAGGGCGATCTCGATTTCCGTGGTACGCTCGGAGTTGACCGCGATGCGGCGGTTGGGCTACACGCGATTCGCATGGCGTTTCAACTCGACACCGATGCTGACGACGAGCAGTTGGCCACGCTGGTCAAGCTCACGGAACGCTACTGCGTCGTGCTCCAGACGTTGATCGGATCTCCGGAGGTGACCGTCGAGTGTTCGGCCGGGTAGGTCGGTCTCTAGCCAAACCGATCTTGCCGACGGTGGCCGGGGCGAATTAAAACCCCCGGTCACTTCTCCAAGATCTTTCGGTGTCCGGTCCCTGATGACTTCGACGGCTTCTCCCCTGCGGATCGTTTACATAGTTGGTGCCGGCCGTAGCGGCTCGACGGTGCTGGACACTGTACTGGGCAACCATCCCGAGGCGGTGAGTGTTGGCGAACTCTCCAACGTGCATCGCTCGGCCTGGATCAACAACGAATTCTGCGCGTGTGGCACACCGGCGATGGACTGCGAGTTCTGGAGCGAGGTTCGTGATCGGTGGCTGTCGGCGACGCCGGGAGCGAGCGTGGAGGAGTATCTCGGGTTGCGGGATCGATTTGAGCGATTTCGGTCGGCGGCCCTGTGGCGGACCGAAGCTGCCTCGTTGTTTCGGTCGGTCGCAGCCAGGCGGTACCTGGAACAGACCAGGACGTTGCTGGAATCGATTGCCACGGCCAGTGGACGTCGCGTGATCGTCGATTCTTCAAAGACACCCCTGCGGGCCCGCTGGTTGGCTCGACTGCCGGGCATCGAGCTCAGCCTGGTGCACCTGGTCCGTGACAGTCGCGCGGTGGCGTGGTCCAGGAAAAAGGCCCTGGCCCGGGATGTCGAGGCAGGAGTTCAACACGACCTGGCCTCGCGGCCCGCATGGTATTCGGTCGTCTACTGGACGGTGTCCAACCTGTTGGCTGCCCGGCTGCGACGTCGAATGGGGGATCGGGGTGTCCTGGTCCGCTACGAGGACTTCGTGGAGGATCCTGCGACAGAATTGATGCGGATTGGCGATGCCTGTGGGTTGGACTGCACGACGTTGGCCACGTCCCTGGCGGCAGGGGATTCGTTTTCTGTGGGACACACCGTGGCGGGGAACCGTTTGCGGATGGCCGGAGCGGTGCGATTGAAACCGGATTGGGACTGGATTGAGCGATTGCCCGAGGCGGATTCTCGAACCTGCTGGCGTCTTTCCGGCTGGCTGATGAAACAATACGACTATCCACGAGCGGCGAAAGCGGCCTAGGCCATGGGAAACAACCAGCAGACAGACAGTTCTCCGTGTTGGGCACCCTGGCCGGTGTTCGGTGACCGGGAAGTCCAGGCCGTTGGGGATGTCCTGGCCTCGGGCCGGGTCAACTACTGGACGGGTCCGCACGGCCGCGAGTTCGAACGCGAGTACGCCGATTCGTTGGGTTGTGACCATGCGGTGGCGGTGTCCAACGGCACCGTGGCCCTGGAACTGGCCTTGCAGGCGACGGGCGTGGGTCCTGGTGACGAGGTTGTCGTCCCGTGTCGCAGTTTCCTGGCCAGTGCCAGTGCGATTGCCGCAAGAGGCGCGATCCCGGTGTTTGCCGATGTCGATCGTGACAGCGGGAACGTCACGGTCGATACGGTCGCTGCAGCGCTCTCGTCGCGGACCCGCGGCGTGTTGTTGGTTCACCTGGCTGGCTGGCCCTGTGATATGGATCCAATCCTCAGCCTGGCTGCCGAAACGGGTCTGACGGTGATCGAGGACTGCGCCCAGGCACACGGGGCCGAATACGGTGGCCGCCAGGTGGGCACGCTGGGCGACGTGGCCGCTTTCAGCTTCTGCCAGGACAAGATTCTCTCGACGGGGGGTGAGGGTGGCCTGGTCGTGACTGACGACGAGTCGATCTGGAGGCGGGCCTGGAGCTACAAGGACCATGGCAAGGATTACGACGCGGTGCACGCTCCCTCCAAGGGGTCGGTGTTCCGGTACGTTCACGGCGGGCTGGGGACCAACTGGCGGTTGACCGAGATGCAGTCAGTCCTGGGCCGGATCGTGTTGGAGAAACTCCCCGGCTGGCTGATCGAGCGACGTCGCAACGCATCGGTGTTGGCCGCCCGGCTGGGGGCGATGGAGGCATTGCGAGTGCCCGAACCCGAGGTGGGTTTTGGTCACAGTTACTACAAGTTCTACGCCTACGTCCGTCCCGAGTGGCTGGCGAGCGATTGGTCTCGCGACAGGATCGCGGCCGAAATTTCATCGCGAGGTGTTCCGTGCGGCAGCGGAGCGTGTCCGGAAATCTATCTCGAGGCGGCCTTTGAGGGGACCGGCTGGCGCCCTGCGAAACGGTTGCCGGTGGCTCGTGAACTGGGGGAAACGAGCCTGATGTTCCAGGTCCATCCGGGCCTGGGGACTGTCCAGATGGATCACACGGCTGACGTGGTGTCGGACGTGTTGAGGCAAGCGACCGGTCGCCTGGCTGCGGCAGCCTGAGGACGTGTTTCCGGCGGCGGTCCTGTCACAGGAATTCCCGTCGGACCTTGGCAGCGATGCTGCCACCGTCGTAATAGCCGACGGAGATCTCGCCGACGTGAGTCAGCAGGTCATAGGCTTTCCAGCGATTCCAGCCGAAGTCGGCTTCCATCCACAGGATCAACTCGGCGTAGGCCCGTGCAATTGATCTCTCGGCAGGTGCCCCGCTGGTGACCGTCATGATCTCGTTCTCGTCCTCGATCCGTGGCCACGACAGTGACTGGGCCTTCTTCAGTTCCACGGAAATCTCGGTCACCGCTGACATCTCGAGGCCGGAGGCCGAGAGTTCGCCGTGTCCCATGGCCGCGTGAGCATCGCCGAGGAACAGCTGGCCACCGGGAACAAAGACCGGCAGGTGCACCGTGGCTCCGGGTGCGGTTTCCCGGATGTCCATGTTGCCGCCGTGTGGACCACCCGGACCGGTTGTCGGTACACCCCATTCCGGTGCGGTGCCAATGCAGCCGAGCATCGGGGTGTAGGGAATGGTGATCCGATCGTCCCAGTGGATCAGTCCATCAGCGATGTGGCAGACGTGGCCGCCTGGTGGCACGTCGGTGCCCAGCCACTCACACAGTTGCTTGGGTGCGCCGGTGTAGGTTGCTGCCTGGGGCCGCCAGGGGTCAATCGAGTGGATCGTTACGCTCAGCACATCGCCGGGTTCAGCTCCCTCGATCTCGATGGGTCCGTTGACCGGGTTGCTCTTGGGAACCAGGGACTTGTCACGCTGGTCACCGGGTCGAGCGATCTGGCCGGAGAGGGCGTCTTCGGATTCCACCAGCAGGCGATCACCGGAGACGATCGAGGCGCGGGGGGCCAGGTGCCGGGAGAACTCGTAGATCAGTGGTTCGGCGGCGATGCGGGGGAGGGACTCGGGTGAATTCGCTGTGTTCATGACTTGGGTCACTTTTTTGGAGTCGGTGTCTTCTTGGCCGGGGGAGTCACCGACAGGAGCAGGGCGTCGGCGGTGCGGCTGGCGGGGGCCGGCCCCACTGGATGCACCAGTGGTAGAACCTCGACGACCGGCTGGTCTCCCGGATGTTTTGCCAGTATCCGTATCGGTGCCACTCCCGTGGTCGCTGCCGGGGTGGCTTTCAGGGTGATCGTCGTGACTGGCTTGTCGGCTGGAATGCTGGTGGTCTCGACCGTCACCCCCTCGGGCAAGTCGGCAGCTGAGATCTCGATCGGCGACTTCGAGCCACCCATGCGGACCACGACAACCTGCAGGGTGGCCTGTCCACCGGCGGCGAGGGCGAGGCCGGAGTGGGTTTTGCCGTCACCGACGACCGAAAAGGCACGGAACCGTTTGCGGGGTGGTCCGATGACCAACTGGTACACGCGTTCGGAGCCAAAAATGCTACCCCCCAGGAGGTCACGCACGACGATCGTGAATCGTCCGTCGGCGGGCGCCGTCCAGTTGGCGTGCGGGTCATTGGTGCTGAAGGGAAAGGCGAATCCGATCTTCTTTGGTGCCACCGGGCTGCCGATGGTGGCCAGTGTCTTGCCCGTCTTGTCGTGGACGATCGCCTGCAGCCGCATCGATTGGCCCAGCCGCTCGCCCCATCCGGTGATCTCGAGAGTCTGGCCCTTCTTCGCGTCAATCGCGAACCAGTCGATATCCGCGGATCGCTCGAAGACCCCGCAGATCCGGGCGGGAGGCGTGATGACCTGGGCGTTGCTGGCCGTGTCGTTTTGATTGATGGTTTCGGCGACGATCGGGGTGTGTGATCGGTTGACCCACGGGGTTCCCGAGCACCCGGGCAGTCGCACGCGGAAGCCGTCGTCGAGAACTCCGACGGGGCGACGATCGGGCCAGGACCACTGGCCGTGTTGTTGGTCCGGGGTGATCTTCAGAGACGAGAGACCGGTTGTCGGATGTACTGTGCCACCGGGCAGTTCGTGTCCAAGCAACAGCAATTGGCCGGTGTCAGCGGAAACCGCCGTGGGAGCGGTGGCATGCAGTCGTGGGCCGGTTTCCAGCGTCAGGGCATAAATGCTGCCCTCGTCGTGTTGGAATCCACGGTCGACAACCGTGACCTGGTAGGGACCGTCGGTGGGCAGTTGGAGTGCCAGTTCCGGTTCTGCCTCGTGTGACCGGGAGTGAATCAACTCGCGGCCCTCGGGGTCATGGACCGTGAGAATGGGTGAAACGGTGCCGTCCAGACTTCGGGACCGGCACACCAGGTGGACCAACTGGCCCGACCGACCGGTGAAGGAAAATACGTCACGATCGGCAGTCCGGTCGAGCCTGGAAGCGGCCGTTCCCGGCAAGGGGATCGGTGTCACTTGTTCGTCGGGGGTCTCGGCAACGACCACGACCGGGTGGGTGACAACCAGCACAGCACGCGGGTTGGAAAGGCCGGTGGAGGTCAGTGTCCAGGTGTCGATCAATTCGGGGAACCTGCCCGGTGGACGAGAATCCTGGCTGACCCGGATTCCAACAGCCGTCTTGTTGACCGACCGGGTTTCGAGTTCTCCTCTCGCGGTGACCAGCCGTGTGATCGTTCCCAGGTCTTTGCCACTGACGGTGATCGTGGCTGCCTGGCCGGCCTGCACGACCGGAGGAAACAGCCCCGTGACCGAGGGGGCCGCGGCCGGAAGCGGGGTGGCAGTTGTCACCCAGACAACCAGTAAGCCGGGGAGCATCAGGATCGGTTGCCTGGACATGGACATGGACATGGACGCAGCAGTTGGTTGGCGATTGCGATCGGATCAGTCGTCGGAGGTGCGGTCGACATGTTCCTCAACAACTTCCTATCATACTCGCCCCCGGCACCCGGCGGCATACACCCGGGTGACGAGTTGGATGCTGCGAGGCCGTGATGTCCCGGAAAAAGAAACGACTCAAGGACAAGTGTCCGCCGCGGGTTGACCTGCGTCAGGCGGCGTGGAGTTTTGCTTGGTCACCGTGCGACGGGGGACTTCCTGGACGATGCCCAAGGGGAACATCGAACGGGGGGAGCAGGGAGCTGACTGCGCGGAGCGAGAGACGTTCGAGGAGGCGGGCCTGGAGGGACGGCTCATCGATCCGCAACTGTGTCGTTACACCGACCGCAAGGGCAAGAAGTCCGTCGAGGTGACCGTGTGGTTGCTGGAGGTGAAGAAAACGCGAAAGAAGTGGCCCGAAAAGAAGGTGCGAACCAGGCGGTGGGTCTCACCCCGCAAGGCCATCCGGTTGCTGGCTCGGCCTCATCTGGTCGCCCCGATCGTTGACGCCATGCGTTGCCTTGGCGAGATCGACTGAGTCGCCGCTGGCGGGCGTGTGTCGGTGCGGATCCCCTGGCGAGACCTAGGCGATTCCCTCGGCTTCGACATCCCTGGGCATCCACAGATCGACCAGGTCCGCTC
>Ga0114932_10005680_pt1 | contig 10971 bp, 11 predicted proteins | sample 2SBtaG_2_FD_87286 | JGI IMG/M metagenome (GOLD analysis project Ga0114932, IMG submission 87286) | Deep subsurface microbial communities from Kolumbo volcano to uncover new lineages of life (NeLLi) - 2SBTROV12_ACTIVE470 metaG | ecosystem: Environmental > Aquatic > Marine > Volcanic ... | reverse complement strand
TTTGTTCCAGCCCTATCTTTTGGATTATTAATTAATCTTTTTTAGCTAAAGATTCCTACAAAAATATAGAAGAATAAGATGGAAAGCCCCGCCCCAACAGGGAGTGTTACTACCCAAGAGACTATAATTCGTCCAACAACTGAAAAATCAATAGCAGCTATCCCTCTCGCTAATCCAACACCCAAAACTGCTCCAACAAGAGTATGAGTGGTTGAGATAGGCAATCCAGTACCAGAAGCTAATACAACGGTTGTGGCAGCAGCTAATTCAGCAGCAAAACCTCTACTTGGAGTTAATTCAGTGATATTTCTTCCCACGGTCTCAATTACTTTATAACCTAAAGTTGCTAGACCAGCGACAATTCCTCCCGCACCGAGTAATAATATCCACCAAGGCATAGCTGACTTAGCAGCTATTTCTCCACCAGATTGAACCACGCTGGCTATAGCCGCTAACGGTCCCACAGCATTAGCTACATCATTAGAACCATGAGCGAAAGCCATGGCACAAGCAGTGAATACCATCAGTACAGCAAATACTTTTTCTACGCCATCAAAAACAACATCGCCTCTTGTTTGGGAGGTGTTCTCAATTTTTCTAAGAAAGAAAGAACCAATCAAAGAGATAACAATTCCTATTGCAATTGAATAGATCAAACTCTCTACAAATGTAAGCGGTAAACCAATATGCTTCAGTCCTTTTAATAGAGTTACCATTGAGATAACAAAGCCAACTAAGAACATATACCCCGGTACGTATTTCTTTGCATTCTCAAAGGGCTTATCAGTACTTAGTATTAATTTTTGTACGGAGAGAAAAATTAAGAATGCAATGGTTCCTGACATCAATGGGGATACAACCCAACTTGAAACTATAGATCCTACTTTAGACCAGCTAACAGCATCAACACTTATGCCTACAGCTGCGAATCCAACAATGGCTCCCACTATTGAGTGAGTGGTTGAAACTGGCCATCCTCTAGAAGAAGCTATTAACAACCATGTCCCTGCTGCCAAGAGAGCTGACAACATTCCAAATACTAATAGATCGGGTGTATCTTGAAGTAAGCTTGGATCAATAATCCCTTTTCTAATGGTTGAAGTTACTTCACCGCCTGCTAAATAAGCTCCAGCAAATTCAAATATACAAGCTACTAAAATGGCTTGTGCCAGTGTTAGTGCTCTGGCACCAACTGACGTTCCCATAGCATTTGCAACATCATTAGCTCCTATGCCCCAAGCCATAAAGAAACCAAAAACACAACCAGAAATCAGTAAATAAGGTCCATACAAGAGGATAACTTCCATTTTTTTCTCCTACCTAGACGCGATTAATGAAATACGATGGCCAACTTGTTCTGCTCTATCAGATAACTCACCTATCTTATTGATAATGTCATATAAAAACATAACATTAACTGGAGGTAGGTCCTTCTCAATTGTAAACAATTCCTGTCTTACAGTAATTTCAGATTGATCATTGGTATTTTCAAGTGAGTCTAGTTTGTCTATAAGTTCTTGCATCTTAATTGCAGCATTACCACTAAAAGAAAATTGAAAAAGTTCATCTATGTGATCAACAGCCTCACCTGCAGCATCCGTTATAGCGGCAGCCTCTTTTGCAAAAAGTATGAATGAAGAAGATATTTCAGCAGGGATTTCCATCTGACGCCCTATCATTAATCCAGAAATATCCTTAACGGTGTTAGGTATGTCATCGGCTAATTTAATTAAATCTAAAATGTCTTCTCTAGGAACAGCTAAAAACAAACTCTTCGTTAGCAGACTTCTCGTTTCTGCCTTTAAAACGTCAGCTTCGTTTTCTAGTTGTGAAATAATCTTTCTAGATTCAATTGCTTTATTCCAATCAGAATTAATAGCTGATTCTAAAAAGTTAATTAACTCTTCAGTACAATTTTTTGAGACTTCCATATGAGCTTTTATCGGCCCAAAGGGAGATTTTTTGATGATGTCACTAAAACCTGTTGATTTCATAAATTATCCTTATAGAGTCATGTTTGATTCTAACTCTAGAATAAAATTAAACCAAAATTTTAACCAATACGTCCGCTAATATAGTTAGTAGTAAGTGGATGGCTTGGATCATTAAATATTTTGTCTGAGCTATCTACTTCAACTAAATTTCCCATATGAAAATAGGCAGCTCTTTGCGAAATTCTTGAAGCCTGTTGCATCGAGTGAGTAACTACAACCAAAGCGTAGTTTTGTTTTAGTTCGGAAATCAATGCTTCAATTCTTTCTGTAGCTATGGGATCTAATGCTGAGCATGGCTCATCCATTAATATTACTTCAGGTTGCACGGCGATAGCCCTTGCAATACAAAGTCTCTGTTGTTGTCCACCAGATAAAGAAGTTCCGGAGTCTTCTAATCTATCTTTTACTTCATCCCACAAACCTACTTTTACAAGGCAGGATTCAACCAAATTGTTCAAATCTTGTTTATCTTTGCATAGCCCATGAATTTTCGGACCATATGCCACATTTTCAAAGATTGATTTCGGAAAAGGATTTGGTTTTTGAAAAACCATTCCTACTCTGGCCCTGAGGAGAACGACATCTATATTTCCTGAAGTATTTATATAGTCACTATAAATATCTTGTCCATCTAGAGAAATTTTTCCAGTAACTCTCGCTATATCTATGGTGTCATTCAGTCTGTTTAGACATCTAATAAAGGTTGATTTTCCGCACCCAGACGGTCCTATCAGGGCTAATACTTCAGATTTACCAATCTCAATATTAACATTTTTTAATGCGTGGACATCGCCATAGTAAACGTTACAGTCCTCTACATTCATAATTACAGACTTTTCAGTTTTTATATTTCCAACAGTTTTAAAATTCGAATCGAGTTCTTCTTCCATTTTTAAATTACCACTTAATTTGAAACTTATTTCTTAGCCAAATGGCCAAAGAATTCATAAACAACAAGAATACCAATAACACCATTATTGCAGCTGACGTTTTTTCAGCAAACCCTCTTTCAGGTGCATCAGACCATAGAAATACCTGAACAGGAAGAGCCGCAGAAGGTTCGGTCACAGAAGAAGGTATGTCAACAACAAAAGCCACCATCCCAATCATAATTAAAGGAGCCGATTCTCCTAAGGCACGCGCCATTCCCACAATTGATCCTGTTAACATTCCAGGTAGTGCCAGGGGAAATACATGATGAAGTGTTGTTTGTATTTTTGAGGCTCCTAAACCTAAAGCAGCATCTCGGATACTTGGGGGAACGGATTTCAAGGCTGCTCTTGATGCAATGATAACAACCGGAAAAGTCATTAGTGAAAGAACCAATCCACCTACTATCGGAGCAGACCTAGGAAATCCAAAAAAGTTTATAAAAATGGCCAAGCCTAGAAGCCCATAAATTATTGAAGGCACTGCAGCTAAATTATTAATATTAACTTCTAGAAAATCTGTCCAAATATTCTTTTTAGCAAATTCCTCTAGATAGATAGCAGCTGATACAGCAAGTGGGAATGAAATAACAAAGGTTATGGTTAGCATCATGAATGAACCCACTAAAGCCCCTAGTATGCCAGCTAATTCTGGTTCTCTTGAATCACCTGATGTGAAAAGAGTGGTATTAAAGTTCTTATGAATTAGACCCTTTTCATATAAGTTTTCAACTAAACCAATTTGAAAGTCAGTAATTTTTCTGGAGTTTTCGGAAGAATCTGTATCAACATATCCTTTTAGATACATATCAACTTCATCATCCAGAGGCAGAATAAAAGAGACAGTTTGACCCACCAATGATTTGTCTTTAATAATTTTATTTTGAATTTGATAAGACGCCCCTGAACTTAAAATTAATTTCGCTTGTCTTCTCTCTTTTCTGTTTTTCAGTTCAGGTAAATGCTCCTTTAAAGAAGTAAAAATTAAGGAATCATAGTCAGCAAAGAATAAGTCCTCTTCAGTTTTTGTTTCATTAGGATAAATAACCTCAGAATCAAGGTATACGTCTAGCTCAATATCTGTTTTGATAAAAGCCTGATAACCTGTTGAAATTATCGAAGTAAAGAAGGTAAGCAGAAAAGCTACTGCGATCACTAGTGAAGAGATTCCATAGATTCTGAAATATCTCTCCTTTTGATTTCTTTTTTCTAAACTATTTTCGATCAGTTTAGTAACATTTAAGTCAACTCTGTTGGTGTTATTCATATTGCTCACGATATTTTTTAACTATTCGCAGTGCGAAGTAATTAAGCATCAAGGTAAATACAAATAAAGTAAGACCCAAGGCGAAAGCAGCCAAAGTTTTTGGACTATCAAATTCTTGATCCCCAACAAGAAGAGTTACAATTTGAACCGTAACTGTTGTTACTGCATCTAATGGATTCATGGTTAGTTTTGCAGAAAGTCCGGCTGCCATAACAACAATCATTGTCTCTCCAATAGCTCTAGATGCAGCCAATAAGACCCCACCAACGATTCCCGGAAGTGCTGCAGGTAAGATAACTTTTTTTATAGTTTCAGATTTAGTCGCACCTAAACCTAAAGAGCCATCTCGCATAGATTGAGGAACTGCAGTTATAACATCATCTGATAGTGAAGAAACCAAGGGAATAATCATAATACCCATCACAAGCCCCACTCCAAGAGCACTTTCTGAAGAAATAGAAAGACCTACAAAATCCCCGAAACCTCTAAGAAAAGGCGCAACAGTGATAGCTGCAAAAAATCCATAAACGACTGTTGGGATTCCAGCCAGAATCTCAAGCATAGGTTTGGCATATGCACGTACGTTTGATGGAGAATATTCCGATAGATATATGGCATTCATTAAACCTATTGGCACTGCGACCAACAAAGCAATGATAGATATCAAGATGGTGCCAACAAAAAGAGGAATTGCTCCAAAAGCTCCTGAAGAACCGACTTGATCTTCCCTGATTGCCATTTGAGGACTCCACTTCAGTCCAAATAAAAAATCATTTATATCAACAACGCCAAAAAACCTAACGGCTTCAAAAACCACTGAAAATAATATTCCTGCTGTAGCTAACACGGCGATGCAAGTAGAAGACAAAAAGAAGTAGTTAATGTATTTTTCTATTGCGTTTCTAGCTTGAAAAATTGATGAAACTCTATTAAAAGCAAAATAGAAGCCCAATAACCCAAATGCTAATGAAGAAATATAGAATAAGTTATTAGAGATACTTTTTAGATAAGAATAATGAGAGGAAGCTTGATTTAAAAGAGGTGATATTTCACCAGTTATGTTCCTTCCTGCGCTTAGATTCTTAAACTCATTAATAAAATTTAGTGTCTGAATATCGCTAAAATTAAGAGTTTTATCTGAAAGTTTATTTAAAACAGCGGAAGTAATGATTGATTCCGAAAAAAGCAACCAAACTAATCCTATTATTGTGACAGGAATAAAAAACCAAAAAGCTGTGTAATATCCATAGTATTCGGGCAATGAATGAATTTTATTTTTTTCTCTAAGCCTTAAAGCTTTACGAGCACCAACTCTATAGTTGAAGAAGAGGATTGAAATAAAAATTAGAATAATAATTATATTCATAATTAGATTATCCTAAAAAAAATGGGCCCTTTAAATAAAGAGCCCAGAATTGTAAGTTTTTATAGTTAATTTATTCCTCTCATAGATTCCAGATTATTTGCAGCTGAATACATGCTTCTGTATTCTTCATCTTGCAGAGGGATTAATCCTTTATCTGTTAAATAACCTTCATTACCAACAGCTCTTTTGCTAGAGAACTCTCTTAAATATTCCTTTATACCTGGAATAAAGCTGATGTGAACACTCTTTACATAAAAGTATAGAGGCCTTGAAACGGGATAATCACCTTTAGCTATCTTTTCAAATTCTGGAAACACTCCGTCAATCTGCGAACCCTGTATAGAGTCGGAATTCTGATCAAGGAAGCTATAACCAAATACACCTAAAGCTTTAGGATTGGCATTAAGTTTTTGTACAATTAAGTTATCGTTTTCACCTGCTTCAATATAGACACCATCCTCTCTGACAGACCTGCAAATAGCTTTATATTTATTTTTATCTTCAGATTTTAAGGCTTTTAGCCATCCAAAAGTCTTGCATCCCCCTTCTAAAGCCAATTCAGCAAATGCGTCTCTTGTTCCTGAAGTAGGTGGAGGCCCTAGCACTTCTATCTTTATATTCGGTAAGGATTTATCTATATCACTCCAATAGGTGTATGGATTTTCAATAAGTTCTTCCGTGCCATTCGGGTTTGGTACTTTGGGCGCTAAAGCTAAAAAGATCTGTTTTCTAGTGAGTTTAAAAGCTTTTCCTTTTTTTGAATTTGCCATCACAATCCCATCATAACCAATCTTGATTTCTATAATTTTTTCTACGCCGTTATTAGCACAATTATCTATTTCAGACTGTTTTATCCTTCTTGAGGCATTAGTAATATCAGGATATTGAACTCCTATTCCTGAGCAAAATAGCTTTAAACCTCCCCCTGATCCTGTAGATTCAATAACTGGTGTTTTAAAGTTAGTTGTTCTTCCAAATCGTTCTGCAACAACTGTCGCAAATGGATAAACAGTTGAAGATCCAACTATTTTTATCGTATCTCTACTGTCAGTAAGTAAATTTAAAGGAAAAAGTAGAAGGGAAAGGATTATTGTAGGAACTATATTTTTTATTTTTTTCATTATGTTTTCTAATTGATTAATAATAATTTCATTATGATTTAAGTGTGTTACAAGTTTGTTACAAAGTAGTAAAGCTAAAGTAAAATTAAAAAAGCCCAGCTGGGGAGGGGCTGGGCTTCTTTTTTAGGAGATCTTTTAAAATTTATACTCAAACCCAAGACCTGCTATTTCTTTTTCTTTAGAAAGACTGTCTCCTGAAAGGTCTGTATAAAAGACAAAGGCTTTTGCCTTTTTACTTAATTTATAGTCGTAACCAATAGAAGTTTGTTTACCAGAACCCATTTTCATATCTGATTCCGCTAATTGAACCTTAAACACTCCTTTTTCTCCTATCTTTTGAGAAAGACTTAGAACATAACCATCTTCTTCCAAGCCGGAGCTTAGTTTCTCAGTATCTTGATAAATAATACCTATCTGAGTTCTGTTAAGTGGTACTTGAATAGATATCCTGGTCGTATCATAGCCTTTTAGTTCTGAATCAAAAGCAATAGCTGCATAGAAAGATTGAGTTTTATAATTTAGAGATATAGAAGTTGAATCTCCAATACTATTGTCTTCCTCTTCAGTACCCTTGATGGCATTAAAAGTTGCAGAAAACCCGTCTCCTAAAGTAGGAGTTGTGTAACCGATAAAATCACTCATCCTATTTTCACCTTGTAAAATATTCTTTATATCTCCTGCAAGGTCATTAAATAGATCAATTTTTGATTGAGACTTTTTTAAAGCTGTGTCGTGTGTTCCTAAGAATAAAGTTCCATAAGATCCTTTTATGCCAACAAAACTATTTCTTTGTTTGAAAGTCCTTCCGTTTTTTTCATCAGCCGTGCCGTCAACTGGATCAACCTCATACTCTGCTTGGTAAATGGCCTCTAAACCTTCTCCAAAATCCATTGAGCCTTTAACACCCAATCTTGAAGCATTACTAACCATATCTACTTCAGAGCCAGATGAAGTATCTTGCGATTCAATAGAAATCCAAAGTTTCCCATAAACTTTAGGTTGGGCATTTAAGGATAGACCAAAAAAAATAAGAGCCATAAAGATAACTAATTTTCTATTCATTTTTTTCTCCATTAATTAATTTATAGGACTTACTATATTTATAAATTGTGACAACTTTGTTGCAAGCTAGAAACGATTATGTAGTTTGTTTCTAATCTATATTTAACGTAAACCAGAAAATAGTTCCGGTGGGATGGGCCTGTTCATTGCCTACGGAGCCGTCCATGAGATGAACTAAATTTTTGACTATGGATAAGCCTAAGCCCGTTCCGCTGTTTTCAAGAACTTCTTTTTCTTGAACTCTGTAAAACCTTTCGAAAACTCTTTTTCTTTCTTCGGGAGGTATACCCTTCCCTTTATCTTCTATTTCAAATCTCATCTTCTGACCTGCTGGCTTAGCACCTATTGATAAGGTATTAGAATTATCGGTAATGCCATACTTTATTCCGTTTTCAACTAAGTTAGTCATGATTTGTTCAAAAGCCTGAATGTCGCACATGACCATCAAATCTTCATTAATTGTTACCTGTATGTCTATTGAAGAATTTGCTTCTTTTAAGTTAGAAACTACATTATTAATAATAGGTGTGACATTGGTTAATTGAATATCTAACGTGTATTCACCCGACTCAAGAGTAGATAAATTTAAGATATCCGATAACAAACGAGTTAACTTTTCTGCATTTCTGAGAATAGCAGTTGAGAATTTTTTGGCTGCCGCTTCGTCTTCTAGAGCTCCGTCGATTAAAGATTCTGAATTTGCTCTTATTACCGACACAGGTGTTCTTAATTCATGAGATAAGTTTGTGATGAAATCTCTTCTAACGTTCTCTAGTCTATTAGATCGAGTTGTATCCATCATGACAATTTGCGTCTCATGGTTGTCTTTGTCATAGGTAGCACTCACTAAAAAATTCTTATCACCCGCATGAGTTCCGCTTATTTCTTCGACTTGATTTATTGACTCTTTTACTTGCTTGATAAGATTAATCAAACCTACACTTTTTATGACCTCTACTGCTTTACTTCCTAAAGCACTCTCAGCAAGCCCAAGATAGTTCATGCTGGATTCATTAAGTTCCAATAAACAGTCATTTTCATCTACGATTACTAAACCGACTCCAACTGAGTTTAAAACTCCGGATAGATCTCTTGCAGAGCTATTATTTGTAGGTTCTGGATGTTGAAAAGATGTTTCTTTCTTTTTAAAAAAATCTAGGAAACTCATGAATCCGAATTATAGTTAAATCTATAACCAATTGATCGAACAGTCTCAATATAAGTTCCAAAAGATCCTATTTTAGATCTAAGTCTTTTTATATGCGTATCAACGGTTCTTGTTGTTACATCACTGGAATATCCCCAAATTTGTTCTAACAAATAGTCTCTTGTTTGAACACGACCATTATGTCTTGCAAAATGCACTAATAAGTCAAATTCTTTTGCCGTTAATGTTACTTCACTAGTTTCTATGAAAACTCTGTGCGCTGCTAAATCAATATTTAAGTCACCTAATTTTATATTTTCATCTGATTCAACTGGTACATTTCTTTTGAGTAACGCGGCTACTCTTAGTGTTAATTCCCTGAGACTAAAAGGTTTGACCAGGTAATCATCAGCTCCAAGCTCAAATCCAAGAATACGGTCCACCTCTTCACCTTTAGCCGTTAACATCAAAATGGGTGTTTTTTCACTAACAGGATTATTTTTTATTTTCTTGCAAACATCTAAACCAGAAATATCGGGTAGCATTAAGTCTAAAATAATTAGATCAGGATTATTCTTCCCTGTAGCAAAGCTTATTGCTTTATTGCCCTCTGTGGTGGTGGAAACTTTGTAACCTGCATGTTTGAAATTATATTCAAGGGTGTCTAATAGATCCTTTTCATCTTCTACAATTAAAATATGTTTATTCATATTGGATAATTATGAGATGTATACATGGCATTCTTGTTACAAAACCTTATTAACTTTTTATATTTTTTAAATTCCGTTCAAGAAGTTTATATTGCTGGTAAGAAAGGTTTTTAAAGCTGACTCCCTCAAATTCAATGCTGTAATTAGTGATTTTTGATGTCCAATCATCCGCTGCTTCTAGATTCTTATCTGGGTAGTTAAATTCATTTAAAACATAACGAAGCGAACTTAATCTGGCTATCCTTTTATTATTTGCATTAATTACCACCCAAGGATGCACTTCTGTGGATGTCCTGTTGAACATTTGATCTTTAAAAAAGGAATAGATATCCCACTTATTCGCCATACTTAAATCGTGGTTGGTTAGCTTCCAGTATTTTAGTGGGTCGTCTCGTCTTTTTTGAAAACGACTTTTTTGCTCATCTTTAGTTATAGATAAATAAATTTTCTTTAGTTCTATGCCTTCTTTAAGAAGATCCTCCTCCCATGCATTTACCCTCTTCATAAAACTCGTATATTGTTTCTTTTTGCAATACCCCATTGCTATTTCTACCGTCGCCCTTGAATACCAAGATCTATCAAAAAAAGTAATCTCTCCTTTTTTAGGCATTTCCTTTCTAAAGGTATCAAACCAATACTTTGATTTGGTCTGATTTGGTATTCCGATATTTATATAATTAATGTGCTTAGGCATGAGATGCCTTTTAATCACATTAATAATACCTGTTTTACCAGCGGCGTCCCTGCCTTCAAATACAATGGCAATTCGTTTATTTTTATCAATTACCCAGTTCTGTAATTTTAAAAACTCTACCTGAAGTCTTTTTACCTCTTGCTCGTAAGCTAAACCAGTTATTTTTGAATATTCACTTACATCGTAAACTTGCATAGTAAATAATTAGTCAGTCTTTTTTAAATTGTTCTTTTGCTACTCTTTTTCTTAGCTCTGAACTTGAAAAATTATGCGGTCTCTTATTGAAATGGCATTTATTTAAAGTTTGCTCTCTTCCAGTAAAATCCTTGTTCTTGTACTCTTCTCCAAGAATTCTTACGTCCCAATCTACACTATCAAGAATTTCCAATACTTCTGCTTCCGTATCATAAATAATAACTTCATCGGTATATCTACACCCATAGACCTGAATCTCTCTTTCTACTATCGATTGAACCGGTTTATTTTTTTCCTTCCTGTCTAAAGAGGGATCACTCTGAATACACACTATTAAGTGGTCACAGACTGTCTTAGCCTCTTCAAGCATCATGACGTGACCTGCATGAAAGAGATCAAAGGCTCCAAATGTTATTCCTTTTTTCATTTTCTATATTTTAACTCTCTTTTTCATATAAACATCTTAGGGTATTCAAAACTTATGAC
>Ga0114932_10005679_pt1 | contig 10971 bp, 10 predicted proteins | sample 2SBtaG_2_FD_87286 | JGI IMG/M metagenome (GOLD analysis project Ga0114932, IMG submission 87286) | Deep subsurface microbial communities from Kolumbo volcano to uncover new lineages of life (NeLLi) - 2SBTROV12_ACTIVE470 metaG | ecosystem: Environmental > Aquatic > Marine > Volcanic ... | reverse complement strand
TGGGTTGTATCTGTTAATAGCATTATCCATCGCATCTTTTGCTAATTGAGCGTTGGGCTGTTTAGACAAAGCCCAACCAACGACTTGTCTGGAAGCTAGATCAAGAACACTGGCTAAATAACTTCAGCCTTGGCAGGTTTTGATATAAGTAATACCACCTACCCAATGAGTATTGCTGTTTGTTTGATCAAAGCCACGATCAAGTAGGTTGCCGGCTCTTTTATGCAGCTTGCCAGTATTAGGATAATAATGACGCTTTTTAGGCCGTATGGCCTTAATATTAGCTTTGTTAATTAATATTGTAGTTCGATGAATGTCAATTTGATGACCTTCACTGTTTAGTTGACACTGCAAACGTCTTCTGCCGTAAGTGTATCCCGTCTCAAGAGAGATTCTCTTCACTCTGTTCAGTACCCCCTTGAGGGGTATAAGGCTATCTTTGTATCCAAGTTTGTCAGACCGCTACAATCTAGCATCATTCATATAGAGCTACAACCATCTAAATATTTTAGATTTAGAGCTTAATTCAATCTCTAAAGAAGCTTTAGGCTCATTATTTGGATTGTAGTACATCTCTTTATATTCATCGCTAAATATAACAGACCCTTTTCCAAATTCCTCTTTTGTGGAGTATTTTTCTTGCTCCCAAATTGGATCAATTAACTCCCAATCACCCCTATCGTTCTTTTTCCATGCGTCTAAATCCCTCATGGGCTCAATAAAGTCATAAAATTCTTTTATTGTAATTCCTAAAAAATTACAATAAAACTCTAAAGATGATGGTTCAACAGGATCGTATTTCTTAACTAACGTAATACCATCTTCTCGAGTTATTCGACCATGTCTTATTTCCATTGAAGCATCGTCCGTACCCCTGCCATAACCAAATTTAAGAAATTTCATGTAATCATGAACATCATTTGCGTGGTCTTCTATTTTTGAATGCAGGTTGAATGACCTTTCTCTTGCATAAGTAATATATCCAAAATCCCACACTTTTTTCATCAATCTAGCATGCTCTTCAGCGTTCCACTTGAAAAAATTACTAACATAAATGCCTCTAACTTCTGTTTCAGAAATTTGATCGTCGGTTGGGAAAATGTAAGGCTCAATGTCTGCGGCAGTGATCCCATTGTTTCCAACAAGATCTTCCGCTTCTATGCCCCTCATATCATGCTCCTTTCTTGTCCATTTTGTAAATTCAACAAAATCTTTTAAAGAAACCAGCCCAGTTAATTCAGCAAAACCATGCTCACCCCAAACAATCAATGGTATGTTTTTTTCTACCGCCACCTTGAAAGGAAGTGTTCGAATTCCAGCATGATAATGCCATGTTATATCTCCAACCTTTTCAACCATATATCTTGAAATCTTTTTTACTGAATCTTTGCCCGCTGTGTATGTAATTAAATCACACCCAGATTTCTCAGTTAAATTTCTTAAATTTCTAAGGCCTGATGGGGTATTAAATCCGTGATTAAAACTCACCAACAGCGGATTCATTCCATACTTCTCTTTTAAAAGCCAAACCTGATAATGTGAATCCTTACCGCCACTAATGGGTACAATGCAATCATGTGCATTACCCCTCTCTTTTGCCATATCTTTTGCTTCATCTAATATCTCTTGAAATGCTTGTTCACGCTCTATCCAATCAACATCATCATCTTTTCTACTGTCGTTGTAATTACACCCACTACAAACCCCATTATCATCAAATATAATTGTTGGCTTTGCGTTTTCCGGGTAAAAACATTTCTTACAAAATTTCACACTTACTCCTTTTTGTTAATTTCTAATTTTAATATTATGCTTCAATAGGTATCTTTTGGCTTGTTTTGTGGCCATCTCTTTGTAGTGAAAAATGTTAGCCGCCGCCACTGCATCAGCACCAGCATTTAAACCTTCAAGCATATGCTTCCAGCTAAAAACCCCACCAAAAGCAATTAATGGAATTTTTACCTTTTTTGATATTTTGCTAATAGTTTCCAAGTCATATCCTTTTCTATTGCCATCATGATCGATATTATTAAAAAATATCTCTCCGGCACCATTTTTTTCACAAAACTCAGCCCATTGAGCTGCATTTTGACCTATATTTACACTGCCTCGGTTTACATGCACTTCTTTTAGGTTTTGGTTATTCATTTTTACATCTATAGAGGCCACTATACATTGCTTCCCGAATTTTTTTGATAATTCATGTGCAGTTTCTATATCAGACTGCCAAAGCGTATTAATTACCAATTTATCCGCCCCTGAGAAAATCAAAGAGCTTCCGTAAGCTACTGAATCAACATAACCTCCAGCAGTTAGAGGCACGAAACATGTTTTAGAGACATGTTTCACAATTTCTAAAAATTCATTTTGGCTAGAGTGGCTTTTTGAAACATTTAACAATACAATCTCATCAACTGACCAGCTGTTAAAAGCCTCAACAGCATGAAATGCATCATAATGAATAACATTGGTATGCTTAAATTTTTCACTTTGAATTACTTGACCATCTCGAACAATGATAACGGCAATTAATCTATGTTTAAGCATTTACAATAAAATCTTTCAATAAATTTAAGCCGTTATCGTGGCTTTTTTCAGGGTGAAATTGAGCTCCATACACATTCTCTCCGTTAGTAATCATAGAGCTAAATAAAACATCACCGTAGACAGTTTTAGCTAAACTATGCTTTTCGTTGTTTACAAAAACAGCATAACTATGAATAAAATAATAGTCATGTTTGCCACATTCCTTACTAAAAACTTTATTATCACTTAACATGATTTCATTCCATCCCATGTGTGGAATCTTTTCATCGTCCTGAACCTTTTTGGATAGACTTAAAACCTGAGCATTAACAAGACTTAATCCTTTTTTATTTTCTAACGATTCATCTGAACCACTACACAATATTTGCATACCTAAACATATACCTAAAAGTTGGTTTGACTGTACTTTACTCCACTCCTGTAACGCAGCAAATAAACCTTTTGAGTGAAGTGCATCAATAGCATAATCAAAAGACCCAACACCCGGAAGAATAACCTTTTGACATGAAAATAACTGTTCTTCATTTTCAATTATCCTAAATTCATATCCTAAAAATTCTATAGCATTAATTACAGATTGGATATTTCCACATCCATAGTTTACTATACCTATAATCCCCATATTACACGCTCTTTATAAAGCCAGAGTCTACAGGGCTGTCTTTGGCAATATTATTTGTAGCTACTAATCCAATAATTTGATCAATATATTTTGGCGCTAGACCATACCCAGGCCTAATGCTTTTGACATGCTCCAAAGTAATTACTTCGCCTTTTTTAATATCTTTAACAAAATACAATGAGCGGCGAAACTTTACGTTAGTTTGTTCACTTGATTTTCGACCATAATCAATTTTTCCAAGTGACTCCCATGCTGTTGTAGCTCCTGTACACAATTGCCTCAATTCTTCCGGTTCAAGTGAAAAAGAATCATCAGGTCCGCCGCCATTTCGATCTAAGGTTACATGTTTTTCAATAATTGATGCACCTAATGCCACACTAGTAATTGCTGTTGTGTTGTCAATTGTGTGGTCTGACAAGCCAGTAACTAAACCAAATTTTCCTTGCATATCAACCAGTGTTCTTAAATTGTAATCTTCTGCTGGAGCAGGATAGCCACTTACACAATGTAGTATCGCCAATTCTTTACACCCACCTTCTCGTGCAGCTTCTATAGCTTCTTGAATCTCTTGTGCATCTGCCATACCTGTTGAGATAATCATAGGCTTTCCAGTTTGAGCCACATATTTAATCAAAGGCAGATCCACCGCCTCAAAAGAGGCAATCTTGTATGCTGGTGTATTTAAGTCTTCTAGTAAGTCAACAGCAGTATTGTCAAATGGCGAACTGAATATCGTTATGCCAATTTTTTTTGCATAATCGAATAATGGTTTATGCCATTCCCATGGCATATAAGCTCCCTTATATAACTCATACAAGCTTTGGCCAGCCCAAAGTCCTTCGGTCAATTGAAAATCAGGTAGGTCACTATCGATTGTTAAAGTGTCTGGTGTATAAGTTTGCAGCTTAACCGCATCAGCTTCAGATGCTTTGGCCATGTCAATAATTTTATAGGCATTGTTAATGTCACCATTATGATTTGCTGACATCTCGGCAATGATATAAGGTGGATGATCTTGACCTATTTTTCTATTATTAATGGAAATTTCTTGCATTATTTTGTTAACTCCATGCAGATTACGTGCTTATTATTAACGCTTTTCACACCCACATTTTTAAAATTATATTTCTTGTACAAATTTAAAGCTCTTATATTATCGCTAAAAACTTCTAACTTTATTTTATTTAAGTTTAGTAAGTCTAGAATATATTTCAAACACACTTCTCCAAGAATCTGCCCTATGCCAGCTATTTTCTCAAAAGGATTGGCATACAATCCAAAATTACACTCTTTATTTGTGTCATCTATTTTTGTAAAATCAACCACACCTATATAGTTATTATCTTTTTTGACAACCATGTATTGTTGAAATTTTGAAAATTGCAACTCATTGATAAAACCAAAATGCGTATCTGCAGAAATTTTATCTTGCAAATACATCCACTTTTTAATATTTTCATGATTTCTCCAGCCTAAAACCATCAACACTTCCTTTTGGGTTAAGTCAACAAAGTCAATCAACTCCACCCCCCCCGAGCTATCTAATTCAATTTTCAAGATATAGCGCTCCCCGTCTAGCTCAAAATACGCAGGATAATCACTATTATTAACAACTCTAAAAAGATTAAATTGATCTCTGATAGTTTTATCTATGTTTAATTGACTATCTTTTTTATCTCGCTTTTTGTAGAAACTTTCATCACCATTTTGCTTAACGGGAATTTTATATTTTTCATAATTATTTACAAATTCGGCACACATTTGCATAATCATTTTTGCCTGCTTATCTCTTAACTTTTCATTTAACTCATGATTAGTTAATTCAAGCATCTCTTGCATATAAACATCACCATTATCAACCTTGCTACTCGCTTCAATCATAGTGAATGGGATTTTATTTTCCCCTTCCAAAACCTGCCAGAATAGTGGAGCCCAACCCTTGCCTTTTGGCAAGGCACTTGCGTGCACAACTAGATTATGCTTATTTTTTTTAAGATATTCTTGTGGAATAATTTCGTGATAACTTAAAATAAAAACAATATCGTAATTACTCTTAATATCAACATGTTTATTAAAAATTGGAATATTTCCTAATTTTTCTGATAACGCATCTGCATAAGACTCAAACCATTGATTTTTAGTGGTCAAAATAGCCATTTTCATGCTAAACAGTCCAAAATACGCTTAATTCCACTACCATTTGTGACTTTACTGGCACTTTCGCCAGTGCTTTTCATCCAATATTGAAAATTTTCTAAATTTTCAATAACATCATCAATCTCAACTAGCTTAATTGCATTAATCTTATTTAATTTACTAGCGATAAACTCTTGATTACAAGCGGTAATGAGCTGAATAGTTGGCAAACCCAAACAACATCGCTCCCATGTTGTCGCCCCTGATGCGCCAATAGCAATATCTGCATTAGCCATTAATTCAGCCATATTATCCACATCAACTTTAACTTCTGACTGATATGGTAGATTATTTGTACTAGTGATGACATTCGCAAGATGTGGTGCCGTTTTCCCCATCACGATGGTAATTTCTACATCCTTGGGTAGTTTGGCAATCTGAAATCTCTCTATCACTTTTCCAGTTATATTATCTGGATCGGCACCACCCATATTAATCAATAATTTCTTGAATTTTTTATCTTTACGACGATTTAAACTATACTGCCTGTATTTTTCAAATTCAGGCCTAAGTAGGACGTATTTTGACCCCATTAGCAATTTAGCTGATGTCGGTACAAGCTCTTGATAATCTTGGGAGCTTCGTCCAAAATTCTGATCAAGCAAAACATCACACTGGTGTTTGCGATCCGCCAAATCATCAATTACCATTAATTTTTTATAGTAAGGCTCGAGTCTCTTTTGCCACTGTTCATCTAAGGCGTAATGATCCACAATCAGCCAATCATTTTTTTCCGCTTTGAGTATCTCAATACAATCATCGGCATCTTGTTGTTGAATTGCTCCTAGCCAATGTGAATGTGCCAATGTATCATCAACTTCTTCTAATACCTCCAACTCATGCACATCAAATCCACTCAAGCGAATCTTATCAATTAAGTTTCCCTTGTGCTTTCGACAAATAAACTCAACATTTGCACCAATGTCTTTTAGTGCTTTTGCCATGGTCAGGCAGCGCATCACATGACCTACGCCCATAACTATGGAAGAGTCAACCCTAAAAACTATCTTCATTGAAAATACCTACAAGTCTATTGTAGTCATCCATTGTGTCAATATCACACACTTCGTTGCTTGGAATTTCGAACGTTTTTAATGAACTACAGTAAAATGTCTTCTCTTCAAGAAAACTCTGCCTTCTACCCCAATAGAGCGTGCCGTTGCTAACTCTTATTTTTGGATGAAATTGTGATTGTGTTCTTTCGTATGCGGGCATTAGTAATTCCGCTGTATTATCATCATTTACTATTAATGCCTGAACTGGTGAGTAATTATATTTCGAAACCCCCATTAAACAGTTTGAGTCCGTTGAGCGTGAAAAAAATAAATGAGATGCTTTGATCGTATTTGAATTAAGTAAAGCTGCCGTAGCATAAACACAACAGAAAGTCTCACAATCAACACTTTTTAATACGTCAACACACACCTCCACCACCTTAGACGTATCAGTGGCTAGAGATTTAGATCTGTTATGTATACTGGCTCCATACGTTTTAGCTATGTCTGCTATCTCTTCATCTTCGGTACTGACTATAACACGATCAAAAATATCAGCTTTCAAACAAGCTTTAATCACTCGACCAATCAATGGCTCACCACCTAAAGGAAGTATGTTTTTTCTTGGTAGCCTCTTTGAGCCACCCCTTGCCGGAATAATTGCAATGTTACTCATTAATCAAATAAAACATCATTCATGGTTAGCATTTCTCCAGCTAATAGGTCGGTTTTAATTACTCTTGAAGAAATTTTTTCATATTGGTCAGGTGTAATCCCAAATCCTGGTCTACGAAACTCTATATTACACTCATCTAATTTCTGTCCAGCCTTAACATCACCCTTTAAAAAAACACTCCTCCGAATTTGATCTCTTTTTTTCACTTCTTCTGAAGTCATTATCCTTCTATTAGATCCTAAAGCCATCTCAACTTCACGAATTGTTTTTATAAAGCCTGTCATTTCATGAGGCTCAATAGACATAACATGCTCAACGCTTCTAGTCATTCGATCTTCGGTAATTGTTTTCTCCACAAGGTTTACACCAAGAGCAATTGCTGCTATATCCATCTCAGAGCCTGGTGTATGGTCCGAAAATGCAACAGGATAAGGGAACATTTGTTGTAGTGTCGTTATAGTTCTTAAATTTATACTCTCAAGTCGAGCAGGATAGCCAGAAGGACACTGGTGTATGATGATTCTTTCATTACCTTCTGAACGTATAATATCAATTGCAGCTTCAATCTCTCCTAGAGTTGCCATGCCTGTATCCAACTGAATACACATGCCCGTTTTTGCAACTTTTCTAAGTAACGGATAATGATTAACATCGGCAGAAGCAATTTTAATGGAGTCACAGCCTAGCTTAACCAAAAGATCTACATCCTCATCAAACCCAACAGTTGAGAAAAATAAAATATCTAACTGGTCGCAATAACTCTTTACCTCTATCCATTCTTGATCGGTAAGAGATCGGCGCTGTAAAATATCATACAAAGGCTCTTGTATTGTTTCAACCTCTCCTGTTTCTCTATTTTTTAATACGCCATATGAAAACAGCTGCGTCTTGTCAGCCACAAGCCTATCTACGTCAAAAATTTGAAATTTTACTGCATCAGCACCTGAATCAGCAGCATGCTTGACTAATCGCTTGGCACTTTCTAAGCTGTCGTGTGTTGGTCCGGCTTCGAACGTTATAAAGCATGGGTAGCCAGATCCTATGTTTTTATTTTTTATAGTAATCACAATTATCCTCTTAAAATATTTTCTAATTTATTAACCACTAAATCCTGCTCAGCAAATGTCATGCCATGGTAGATAGGAAAGCTAATCACCTTGCTGTAATACGCTTCTGAGACAGGAAAATCCCCGTCACCAAACCCAAACTGTCGATAATGTGGTTGAGTGTGGATTGGAATATAGTGCACATTAACACCAATGCCACCCTGTCTGAGTTCTTCAAAAATTTTCTCACGACTCTTAGTGTTTTTCTCGATATCAACTTGGATTGGATATAAATGCAGTGCAGAACATCTATGTTGACTTTGGTGAGGTTTTACAATTGGAAGGCTGCTTAATAACAAATCATATCTCTCTTGAAGAATATGACGCTGAGTAACAAATTCATCAAGTCTTTGCATTTGACTTACTCCTAGTGCAGCCTGCAGCTCAGTCATACGATAATTAAACCCCAAATCAACTTGCTGGTAGTACCAATCGCCCTCTGATAGCTTGCTCATTAATTCTGGATTACGGGTCACCCCATGGCTACGAAATAGTTTCATTCGTTCTGATAGGTTTTTATCATTCGTTGTTGCTAGTCCACCTTCTGCTGTTGTGATTATTTTAACGGGATGAAAGCTAAATACGGTGATATCAGAATATTGACAGCCGCCAATCGGTTGATCTAGATACTTACCGCCAATTGCATGAGAAGCATCTTCAATAATTTTAAAACCATACTCTTGACCAAGTGAATGAATTTTTTTCATATCGCAAGACTGTCCGGCGAAGTGCACAGGAATTACAATCTTAGGTAATTTATTGTCTTTCTTTGCCTGAATGAGTTTTATTTCAAGCTCTTCTGTGGATAAATTATAGGTCAGTGGATCAATATCAACAAAATCAACTTTAGCGCCGCAATACAAGCCGCAATTAGCAGAAGCTACAAATGAGTTTGGACTAGTCCAAAGCCGGTCACCTTTCCCAAGATCTAATACCAAACACGCAATATGTAGCGCTGAGGTAGCACTATTAACTGCCACTCCATACTCTGCACCACAATAATCCGAAACTGTTTTTTCAAATAAAGGAACTTGTGGACCTTGAGTTAAAAAATCAGATTGCAAGACATTTACAACTGAATCAATATCAGCCTGATTAATATCTTGCTTTCCGTAAGGAATCATTTTTAGATATTCCCGATCTTATCTTTATTTTTCTCAATCCATTGCTGAAGTTCGGAAATTTCCATCCACTCTTTATTATTATCAGAAGAGTATATGAAATCTGGATCTACATTGACACCATTTCCAATTCTTTCTGAATCGTTAGCCCATTCGTTAATAGAGGGCAATATTTTGTAGTGGTCTTTATATTCATAGGTATAAAGTGCATCTTCTGGGCCGATCATCTGTTCATGCAGCTTCTCTCCTGGGCGTATACCAACCTCCTCTTGTTTGCATTTTTCGTCCACAGCTGTAGCAACGTCTGTTACTTTCATAGATGGAATCTTTTTAACGTATATTTCACCGCCCTTCATATCGTCAAAAGCATGCCAAACCAATTCGACACCCTCTTCTAGTGAGATCATGAAACGAGTCATTCTATTATCTGTAATTGGCAAAATTCCGTCTTTTGCCACCGACATGAAAAATGGAATAACAGAACCACGAGAGCCCATTACATTGCCGTATCTAACTACCGAGAATCTAGTGTAATGACCTGCACCACTATAAGAGTTTCCAGATACAAATAGCCTATCCGAAGTTAGCTTTGTTGCACCATAAAGGTTTGCAGGACTACTGGCTTTATCGGTAGATAAGGCTACAATACGCTTTACACCTTTGTCAATACAGGCATCAATAAGATTCATCGCCCCAAAAACATTAGTTTTTACACATTCAAACGGATCATATTCAGCAGTAGGGACAATTTTAGTAGCTGCAGCATGAATAACATAATCAATACCGTCTAATGCACGATACAATCGATCTTTATCGCGAACATCTCCAATTAAAAAACGAACTCTAGAATCATCTTTAAATAATTTAGCCATTTCCCACTGCTTCATTTCGTCTCGTGAAAACACAACAATTCGCTTTGGATTATATTTTTCTAGTGTCATAGGGATGAAGGTGTGACCAAATGAGCCTGTCCCTCCCGTAATCAATATAGATGATTTTTTTAACATTTTTCTATTTCTCCTTGTTATTCTTTAAAACACTTTTTTAATGAAAGACTCCATATTGCAATTTTTACTCCGAACATGCACACTGATTTATCTTTATTCATTAAAGTATTTATCGGCCTTCTAGCAGGCGTCGGATACTGTTCTGTTGTTATAGGGTTGGCCTTGCAATCTACCTTTGCCAGCTTAAATATTTCTTTAGCAAAATCATACCAACTTATCTCGCCTTCATTTGAATAATGAATGACTTGTATTTTCTGCCCTGCCTCTTTAAATACTTTATTTTGCACAATGTCTAATATTGCATTTGCCAAATCAGTTGCATAGGTAGGCGAACCTATTTGGTCACTGACTACATTTACCTCATCTTTTTCTTTGCCAAGTCTTAACATGGTACTCACAAAGTTATTACCGTACTCAGAATACACCCAGCTAGTCCTAATGATAATAGCATTTGTTGGCATGATTTCTTGTAGTGCTTTTTCTCCTGCTAGCTTAGTCTTGCCATAAACGTTAATAGGATTGGTAGCATCAGTTTCTGTGTAAGGCTTGTCACTTTCTCCATCAAAAACATAGTCGGTAGAGATGTGTATTAATTTGGCCTGCTGGTTTTTAGCAATCTGAGCTAGTTGTTTAACCGCTAAGTGATTAATCTGATTAGCAAGGTCTGGCTCTTCTTCTGCCTTGTCTACTGCTGTATAAGC
>Ga0114932_10005678_pt1 | contig 10973 bp, 7 predicted proteins | sample 2SBtaG_2_FD_87286 | JGI IMG/M metagenome (GOLD analysis project Ga0114932, IMG submission 87286) | Deep subsurface microbial communities from Kolumbo volcano to uncover new lineages of life (NeLLi) - 2SBTROV12_ACTIVE470 metaG | ecosystem: Environmental > Aquatic > Marine > Volcanic ... | reverse complement strand
TGCGGAATTCTTCAAACAGGTTTTCCAGCCTGTCTTGCGAAAGACCCGGTCCGTTGTCTTTCACGCGGATAGCAACCTCCCGAGCATCATCTGTGTCGACATTGATTTCGATGTGTGGGTTCGGGACGTTAAAGTCGCGGCAGGCTTCCAGGGCGTTCACTACCAGATTGACCAGAATGTGAGCGGTTTGGGTCCTGTCGGCTTCGACTTCTACACCGGTTCCTGATTCGGGAACAACCAGTACAGCGTTCATATCTTGCGCTGTTGGCGAGACCAGAAGTACGGCTGTATCCAGTAGTTCGGCGACGGAGACCGTTTCAATCATCAATCGCCCTTCTCGCAGAAACTCACGAATCCGATAAATGATTGCATGGCCATGATCGATCGATGCTTCCATATTTTCCAGCCATCGGAGGCTTTCTTCCGGAGTATCGGTGCCGGCCTGAATGTGTTTCTGCAGCAGGTGGCAGTAATTCAACGTCGCCTGCATGGGCTGCGTTAGTTGATGGGCAAATTCCGTACTCATTTTCCCAAGGAGTCTCAGGCGTTCTGTTTTTCGCAGTTGAGTCTGCAGGGCTCGTAATTGTTCCTGCCGTAACTGGTCGGCATGGTTATCGGTCAGATACAAAGTGATCCGCTGTGGTTCCTGCGGTGACGGTTCGATTCTTGCCGCGTACCATCGTGATTCGTCTGAGCCGGTTGTCATACGAAAACCGGCCGTGCGAACGGCTGCCTGATGAATGGAACGATCGATAGCCTGCATGAGTTCACTGTGGAATGGAGGATCGACGAGTTCCTTCAGGGATCGGCCTTCCAGATTCGAGAGGGAGGTCGAACGTCCCGGCGCGACAGCTCGCTGAATGATTCGTGATTCATCAATTGTGAATGCGAGGTCACAGGCTTGATCGGCGATCTGTTTCCATTCCCGAAAACGTCGCCGTTGCCGGGCTTCCCGACGAGCATTCCTCACCGCCAGAAACAGTGACATTCCGCTGAATTTGAGCAGTCGGCGGATATTCCGATCAAAGCCCTGCGGTTCGTCCGTGGTGACTCCCAGAATTCCTTTGAGCTTTCCTTTCACGATCAGCGGACACAACAGATAAACACGGCAATTGGTTTGTTTCAGAATTGCTTCAACCAACGGGCCGCCGGAATGGGAGCGGTCCTGATCGATGATGGCAGACTGATCATCCAGCAAACAGGTCTGAAGTCGTGTCGACAACAGTTGAAAAGGAAACCGGGACAGAGCTTCGATCTGTCGGGAGGACGACGAGTATTTCAACGCCGCTGTGCGATAACCGTCAGTAGTGGTGCGGACTCGGAACAGGTGCGCTTCGGACGCACCCGCTCTCTTTACGAGGTCCTTCAATGCGTCAGGCACGATGGTCTTCAGCGGCTGCGCGCGAGAGCCCTGCAGCCGTTCCATGATGCGATACGCAAAGCGGATCAGTTGATCTTCCCGATACCGGACGCCTGCTTCTGCCTCCGAATGCTGTGGTGCCGGCAAGCGATCAGCGGAATCGTTTGGAGGCGAAGGTTCGTCGGGACAGGTTTTGGATATGAATGGATCTGACACGGTCGATCAGCCTGCTTTTCCCCGGAACACGGCATTTTCCAGTTCATCTTACGGGGAGAACACGACAGTTCCAGTCTTGTCTGGCCAGGCAGTCCGGGCTGTCGGTCCGACAATCGCGCGGATTTTTTCGGCCAAATCACGACCGACGACGCGTTTCTGCTGACCAGCGGAGTGGTTGACCGTGGCTTGATTTCCGGAAATGATGTAAGCCATGCCACACAGCAACCGTCCTGAATCAATGTCCCGGGCGAAATCAGACCGGATTTCATGTGATTCAGGGCCTGCCTGTTCAGCGAAAATGCCGGACTTGTATATTCAACTCACCAATCTGGCCGGACAGGACCTTGACGAAGTCAGGCGGCGAAAATGAACGAAAAATACTGGTATCTTAAAAAGTGTCCACTTTTCAACCAGTTGTCTCCCCATCAGATTCGTGAAGTCGAAGCGTCCTGTTTTTCACGGGAGTTTTCACGAGGAGAAGTCGTTTATCTTCCTTCGGATATGAGTGATTCCGTGTTGTTACTGGCTCGAGGTCGTGTCCGCATCTATCACGTGACGTCGGAAGGAAAACAGGCGATTCTGAGTTTCATTGAGCCGGGAGAGATGTTTGGCGAATTGTCGCTGTTCAATCCGGATCGACGTGATGAATACGCAGAAGCGGCAGGTCAATCGCTGGTCGTGCTGATGCCACGTGACACGATCTACAGTTTGATGACTCGACATCCACAGATCTCCTATTCGCTCACAAAACTCTACGGGCTGCGTTTGCGACGGATCGAACGGCGACTCAAGTCTTTGCTGTATCGTTCCAGTCGCGACCGACTGGTCCATCTGCTTCTGGAACTGGCTGAAAAGTACGGGCAACAGACCAACAATGGGTTGATGATAGATCTGCGGATTTCGCATCAGGAAATGGCCAGCACCATTGGGGCCACTCGAGAAACGGTCACCATTACACTTGGTGAGCTGCAGTCAGAAGGACTCATTGAGGTTCATCGCCGCCGAGTGTATCTGCAGCAGGTGGATCGTCTTTCCGGAAGCGTTGACTTTGGACCAGTGCAGTTGGCGGCGATCACATAATGTCGTTCGTGATGCTTCTCACATCGAACGCGGATGGAATCCATCACCGTTCTTCAACCCTGGGTATGTGTGAGGCCACGCACAGAGTTGGGGACAACGGCACGCCAGAATCTCGCAAGTGTGGTTCTGAATGACCCCAGGACTGAAAGCAGAATAATGACAAGCGATCCGGAATGGTCTCCCTGTGAGCCAGGGACGCTGAGCCAACTGACCGAACAGACTGCTGCGAGTTCCGCACAATGGACTCGCCGAGGTGCTTTGGCAGCCGTCATCACGGCGGCAGTTGGCGGTGGAGTCTTCCTGATGCGCAACGAGACTGTTGCGGGGATTTCATGCGCGCGCGTTGCAGAACTGGGGCCGGATTACGTCGCCGACATTCTAACGTCGGAGCTGGTCGCGAAGATTGATATTCACCGGGGTCACTGCAATCGGTGTGATTCTCTGCTGCGGCGAATGGAAGAGCGGCGGGCTCAACAGGCCTGACGAACGAATGAACTCCATTGCTTGTCGTACGTTTGGCAGGTGAAGAAGCAATCTGCCAAGGTGGTTGAAGACCCGGCTGAAGGGCGTCGTTCCCTGTCAGAATTCTGCGTGGCCGGGAGTTCTGGGGAACGGAATCACGTCACGAATATTCGTCATTCCCGTGACCAACTGGACGGCGCGCTCCAGCCCCAGCCCAAAGCCACTGTGAGGCACCGTGCCGTAGCGTCTGAGGTCACTGTACCACCTGTAGTCGTCCGGGTTCATCCCGCATTCTTCAATCCGACTCAAAAGCACCTCCAGGCGCTCTTCTCTTTGGCTGCCACCAATGATTTCTCCCACACGTGGAACCAGCACGTCCATGGCTCGCACGGTTTTTTCGTCGTCGTTGCAACGCATGTAGAACGGTTTGATGGCGCGAGGATAGTCGTACAGAATGACCGGTTGCTGAAAATGTTGTTCCGTCAGGAATCGCTCATGCTCGCTTTGAAGATCGACACCCCAATCGACCGCGTAGTCGAATGATTGTCCGGACGTCCGCAGGAGTTCGACCGCTTCGGTATATGACAGACGAATAAACTGACTGTCGCGGATGTTTTCCAGAGTTGCCAGGACAGTCTTGTCGATCCGCTGGTTGAAGAACTCCATGTCGTCCGGACACTGTTCGAGAGCATCGTTGATGATTGTCTTGATGAAGCTTTCGGCCAGGTCCATGTTGTCGTTGAGTTCATAGAATGGCATTTCCGGTTCGACCATCCAGAACTCGGCCAGATGGCGAGTCGTATTGCTGTTTTCAGCTCGAAACGTGGGCCCGAATGTGTAACAGTCGCCCACCGATGTCGCGAAGACTTCTGCTTCCAGTTGACCGCTGACAGTCAGTGACGCCGGCTTGCCGAAGAAATCCTGATTCCAGTCGATGCTGGTTTGCAGTTGAGCCAGTCGCTGCAGGTCCAGCGTAGTGACCTGAAACAATTCTCCGGCACCTTCGCAGTCGCTGGTAGTGATGATGGGAGTATTGATGTACAGGAAGTTGCGTGATTGAAAGAAGTTGTGAATCGAGGCGCTGATGCAGTTGCGCACTCGACTGACCGCTCCGATGGAATTCGTTCGAGGCCGCAGGTGAGCGATGTCTCGCAGAAATTCAAAGCTGTGGCCTTTCTTTTGCAGTGGATAGGATGCCGGATCGGCAGTCCCGATGACGTCAAGAGCGGTGGCGTGAATCTCGATGCGCTGACCTTTCCCAGGCGATTCATGGACTACTCCACTGATCGCCACGCTGGCCCCCGTGTTCACTTGTTTGATGGATTCTTCGTATCCTGGGACCGTGGCATCGACGACGATTTGCAGATTCTTCAGGCAGCTTCCGTCGTTGAGTTCAACAAATGAGAAGCCGTTCTTCGAATCTCGCCGTGTGCGAACCCAGCCCTTAACGGTGACGTTGGAATCCGGCTGAGCATTCTGAAGAAGTCCGGCGATTCGTGTCGTGGCCATGAGCTGAGTCCGGAGTGGCATGGATCGGAAGTTGTGGAAGGGGTGAGGGATGGATTTATAGCGGATGCGGGCCCGCCTCAGCCACCGGATTAAGCCGGGGGACTCCGATGAGCCGATTCTGTCGCAGTTGGCTTCAGCCAGCGCATCAGTGGCCAAGACCATCAAAAGCCTCTGGCTCAAGCCGGCTCAGGAGGCCGGTCGAGATGAAATCCGCGGGTGCGATCTTCGTGACGAAGGAGCAGGCGGGAATTGGAAAGATGGGTCACCGCTCCCGTCCGCCGATGTCGCACCGGAACCGGGGCGTGGTCGATGTTGCGGCGATTTTCTTCCAAAATGATTGAATGTTTCAGAATATCTGCTTCTTCCCAGGCTCGCCTGCGGACTGACCACTCGATAGACTGACGCGCCTGAGGTGACGTGGTCTGAACATCAGTATTGTCAGGCAACATCTCAGAACACTTAACTTAGGATGGAAGATAATGGCAGAAGGCACAATCAAACGACTCACAGACAAAGGATTCGGGTTCATCGACACAGGAAGTGGCAAGGACATGTTTTTTCACTCGTCCAACCTGGATGGAGTCCGGTACGACGAGCTTCAGGAAGGGCAGCAAGTGTCCTACAACGAAGGAAATGGCCCCAAAGGTCCATTCGCTGAAAACGTAAAACTGGCCTGATGCCGCCGGGGGGAGACTTTCGTCGCCTGTCCTGGTTTCTGCAATCGAGAATCACCAGTTGGTCGGGCGATGAAGTCTTCTGCCAATCCGGACCGAGTGACGTCCCGATGGAACAGGCTGCCGATACCTGCTTCCGGACGAAGTCACTACCGGCGAGCGGGGGATGACAGTCCCTTGGTTGCGCTGGGGATTGTGCCGCGCCGAGTCTATCGAAGCGACTCCAGATAGGCGACTAAGTCGGCCACCTGTTGAGCTGTCATGTCTCGATACAGTAGATCGGGCATCATCGATTGCTGCCGGGGAACCAGTTCTTCGATTTCTGACATAGGAATCGTTTGAACCTGGTTCTGAGCATTCTTTAACTTCACAGATTCGTCCGTCTTGCTGACCAACAGCCCCGTGACCAGCAGGCCCTGTGTCGTTTCCGCCAGCCATGTCACATATTCCTTCTTGACCTGTTTCGACGGTTGCAGAATGCTTTCCAGTAGTTGTTCGCGGCTAAGTGTTTGAGCGATCTTTGTGAGGTCCGGGCCGATCTGCTTTCCGTCGTCGCCGATGCGATGGCAATTGCGGCAGGCAAAACCACTGTCTTTCAAAAACAGTTGGTGACCGGATTCCGCGTCGCCTGCCAACGACAGAATCTGCTCCGCCTGAACCACACTGCCCAGTCGACGGACCCGGGATTCCGCAGGTAGAAATCGCTCGAACAATTCGCGAACACTGGCATCTTTGTGGGCAGTGCCTCGTGCGACAGCAAGATCTTTCACAGCATCCGACAGGTCATCTCGATCCACGGTCCGCAACAAAACAAGTGCGCCAGACGTTGACGACAGCAGATGATCAATCGCTGTAGATTGCTGTTGAGTTTGATCAGCAGCCACAAGCTGATCGACATGGCTGAACTGAGCGGCTCGGATCTGGCCGGTATTTGTGCTGTCGGTCCCGTCAGTGGTTTCATCGGTCAACTGAGAAAGCCAGTCGTGAATCAAGGCGACTCCCGGCAGATCGACTTCTGTGGAACCAAGTCGCGGCATTCGGCCTCCACCGAGCTTGGAGATTCGGTAGAACAAAAGCGACCGAAAGGGATCGCCGGGAGCAATCACCCTGGCGGAATGAATCCCAAAAGTGCCCTGAGATGGTCGGGCGTTGAGCATTCGGGTGTCATCCAGTGGCAATTCGTACTGCATGTGCGACAGCACGGCCCCGCCGCCATGCATGCGGTGGCAGTGAGCACAATTCGTATGCAGGTAGGCGCGCGCGCGTTCATCGATGCCGGCGTTGGCGTCATGTGGATCGGCTATGCGAGGTCGATTGTCGGTCGGTATCGGACCGGCGATGAGCCCGATATTCGCGTACGTTTCCAGTTGCCCGCTGGAGCTGTCAGGATCGACATTCAACTGAGCCGTATTGAAGCCCAACGGAGGGCCGGACCAGGGATTGTGACATCGCTGGCATTCCGCTCGACCGGCAAATCGCCAGGTCTGCTTACGAAAACCGCCAGTCACAGCAGCATCTGTGATCTTGAACACCTGTTCTCGCCCCGTGTCTGACACCAGATGAGCGTCCGTTTGAGTGTCATTCCAGCGGTAGGTGTAGGGATTCCAGTTGTTTCCGTCGAAGTGCAGGATCTGCGTTTCGATCCGACGCCGGCTGGCTGGATCCCCTTGTATTATGTCCAGAGACAGTGTCTTCACCAGCACGGAGTCTTCCGGAAACGTCCACGCGGCGGCCGTCGGGGTGATCGAATTGCTGTTGGGGACGGCGACATGTCTTTGAGCAACCGCATGATCGGCCCAGGGTTCCGCATTGATGGAATAGGACAGGACGCCAGACGCCGGTGTCAGATCTTCCAGCGATTCAAACAGACCGCTGTCGCTGAGTGTACGCGGGAATTCGGCGGAACGGTCTTCGATTGGATTGTTAACGAGCCGATGAAGAGTTCCGGCTGCGTGATCGACGAAGTACATTTTTCCCTGTTGATCTTCACCGAAATCAGCAACGCGCAAAGTCGAGTCTGCCAGTTCGCGGTGTTCGACAACCTTGCCTTTGTCGAAACGGAATCCCCAGAAACGACCTGTATCGTAGTCCGCATAAATGTGAGTCCCGTGCAGTTCTGCCAGGCGACTGCCGTAGTAAGTCAGGCCATCGGTAATCGATGACGATTCGGAATGAGGATGAGCAATCGTGGGTTGAACGATTGAAGTCGGACCGCGTTCCCATTCCGGATTGGACGAAGCCGGGCCTTCGGTCACCGCCCAGCCGTAATTGGCTCCTGATTCTACCCGGTTCAGCATTTCCCACAGTTCCCAGCCAACATCACCAACCCACAGGTCACCGGTTTTGCGATCAACACTCATGCGCCAGGGGTTTCGCAGACCATAAGCCCACACTTCACCTCGAGCACCAGGCTGATCAACGAACGGGTTGTCGTCAGGAATGGAATAGTTCATTCCGTTCTTCGGGTGGTCTATGTCAATTCGCAGGATCGATGACAGCAGATCTGTGATGTCCTGCCCGGTCTTTCGAGTGTCCGGCGGGTTCGGTCCTGCTCCGTCACCGGTGGAAATGTACAGATAGCCGTCCAGGCCAAATTTCAGTGTGCAGCCATTGTGGCCCCCTGACAGCCATGTAATGATCGTTGTGCTGCTGGAAACATCGATTGTCGGTGGATCGGTGTCGTTCATGACAAATCGAATCACCTGGGTGCCATCGTCAAGGCCGGCCTCTCTGATACAGCAAACGTAGCAGTAGCGGTTTTGTGCGAATTCAGGATGAAAGGCGATGGAATACGTTTGCTGCACACCGGGAATCGCTTTGGCAAGATCAGCAACCAGGTCGGCTTGTTCAATACCAGGACGATTCGGAAAGGAAAAGATCTTTCCTGACTGTTCCACAACGATCAGCCGATCACCTTCCGGAAGTGCTTCAATGTCCAGACAGTTTGCGAACGTGAGTGACGGGAACGCTCGTTCTGAAACGTACGGCAACGGTGGTCTGGGCGAACCGCTGATGCGTGATGTGGTCCACGGGGCGCGTGGGAAAAGATCAGTCGTCGTCTCATCAGCCACCGCCTGACAGAGTGTCAGCAGAATCGCAGCGCAGAACACCACAGCCCACAATCGTACCATTGTCATCGTCACATCAGCTCCTGAACAGGACGTCCACCGCCGACGATACTGGTTGGCCGGCCACTGGCATCTTCATAGTGCGTGTCCAGCGGGATGCCAAGCGTGTGATAGATCGTGGCCAGCAGATCCTGTGGTGTGACCATCCGCTCTTGAACTCCACCGCCCCATTTCTCGCTGGCCCCGACAATTCGGCCGCCCTGAATTCCTCCACCGGCCAGCAGAACACTGAAACAGTTGGACCAGTGATCACGTCCGGCATGCCCGTTGATGCGAGGCATCCTTCCGAATTCGCCAACGCAGTAGACGAGGACTTCGTTCAGCAAGCCTCGACTGTCCAGGTCTTCGATCAGGGTACCAATCGCCTGATCCAGCGGCGGCAGGTGTTCCTCCAGTCCTTTTTCGATGTTGTCGTGATGGTCCCAGTTTCCGGTGTTGATATTTACGCAACGGGCACCGGTTTCCACCAAACGGCGAGCCAGCAGAGCACTCTGGCCGTATCGATGTCGACCATATCGGTCTCTCAATTGCGAGTCTTCAGCGGTCAGATCAAATGCCTGGCGCATGCCATCGCCAGCCACCATTTCGAGTGCCTGGCTCTTGAACGTATCAAGACCTTCCATGACACCTCGATCGTCAATATCTCGCCGCAACGTGTCGAAAGTGCGCAACATGGAACGTCGGGCGTTGATGCTGTCGGTGGCGAGCTCTTCGGGCAGTGACAGATTGGGGACCTTGAAGTCGGCAGCGTTTGGATCGGCGCCCACTTCGAACGGGTTGTATCTCTTGCCCAGATAGACAGCACCCTGATAGCCGAAGGCTTCGGATTTGGGGATCGTCACATAGGCAGGCATCGGTGCCTGACGCGACCCAAGTGATCGCCCAATGACGGATCCGAAGGATGGTTTTTGAGCCGCATTGCGAGCCAGAGTGGGACCAAAGCAACCGGTTTGCATCCAGTGCGCCGAAGGGGCGTGAATGCCGTTTTCGTGATGCACGGATCGCACAATTGAAATGCGATCCATCACGCGGGCCATGTGAGGAATCTTCTCACTGAACACCACGCCGGGAACGGTCGTATTGATCGGATCGTAGAAACCACGGTACTCCGACGGCGCGTCCGGTTTCATGTCCCAGGTATCCTGCTGGCTGATACCGCCATCCGTCCAGAACACGATGATCGATTTGTTGCTGGCGGGTCGACCGGCTTCCGCCGCTTTCGCTTCCAGTTTCAGGAGATCGGAGAGTCCCAGCCCGATCGACGGAGCACCGATCCGCACGAAATTCCGACGAGTAACCGCACAACGATTTCGAGGCAATAGGCCTTTGCGTTGAAGCATGTTTGGATCTCCGGTGTTGAGCAAAGGACTCGAAATCAGGGGACTTACGTCCCCCGCTCGCCAATTTGATTCTTTTCTGCCAGTCTCTAGTGATTCATCAAAAACTCGTTTGTCGCCAGCAGTGACCACAGCAGATCCTGGCAGGCAACGCGACGATTGTCCTGCGAATCGAGGAATGTGCCGACTGCCAATAACTCTTCCGCCTCGGGATTCCTCCCCAACGTGGTCAGAAACATTCTTGCTGTCAGATCTTCATTGCTCAAATCACTGTTTGCCAATTGTTGTGCAAGACCGTTGTCCGCAGACAGTTTCCGTTGAATTTCTGCTGAATTCACCAGTTCCAGTGCCTGTGAAAGCGACGGAGCATCCGCGCGTTCGCATTCGCAGGCTGACATCCGAGCCGGCCGACCGAAGACGTCCAGGAAATGATCCGCCACGTTTTCATCGGGCAATTCGATGGCGCGAGTCCCGGCAGGAACGCCGGGAAACTCCGTCGGCACAGCCAGTACCTGACTGATTCCGTCAAGCAGGACTTCGGCGGTCAGACGTCGTGGATAAAATCGGGCAAACGTCTGTGTGTCTCCTCGGTTGCCTTCGTGTGGAGTGGATTCCAGTCGATAGGCGTAACTGGTCGTGATGGTCCGGATGAGCTTTTTCACATCGAAGCCGCTGACAATGAAGTCATTGGCCAGTGCATCGAGCAGCTGAGGATTGGTGGGCGGATTCGTGCTGCGGGCATCGTCGATCGGATCCACGATTCCTCGACCCAAAAAATGGGCCCACAGGCGATTGACCATCGTCCGCGCGAAGAACGGATTGTCGTGGCTGGTCATCCACCTGGCGAGGTTGCGGCGGGGATCGTCATACGGGCTGGTCTGAAATGCTGGTCCACCCAACGGACGTGGATTGAGTCGTTCCCCGGTGCGAGGATTCACAACGTCACCGTGTGCCTTCACGAAAATGATTTCATTGGTGGGCACTTCAGCGTCAGCGAATCCTCCCTTCCGTCCGACTCGACCAAAGATCGCGGCAAATCCGTAGTAGTCTGTCTGGCTCCAGCGTTCGGTGGGATGGTGATGACATTGAGCGCACTGAATACGGACACCCAGAAACGCCTGAGCGACCGATTCCACGTACTCCGGTGACTTGCGGATGGTCCGATACCAGACTGTGGGCGGATTTTCATTTTGACTGCCGCTGGCGG
>Ga0114932_10005676_pt1 | contig 10975 bp, 10 predicted proteins | sample 2SBtaG_2_FD_87286 | JGI IMG/M metagenome (GOLD analysis project Ga0114932, IMG submission 87286) | Deep subsurface microbial communities from Kolumbo volcano to uncover new lineages of life (NeLLi) - 2SBTROV12_ACTIVE470 metaG | ecosystem: Environmental > Aquatic > Marine > Volcanic ... | reverse complement strand
GACGACCAGCCCAGCAATTTTTATATGCTCGGCACCATGGGCCTGGCGTCGTCCATCGGCCTCGGCCTGGCCATGGCACAGCCGCAGAAAGTCGTCGCCATCGATGGCGACGGCTCCGTGTTGACCAATTTCGGCACGCTTCCGACCATTGCCAACAATGTCGCTGATAACTTCGTTTTGCTGATCATCGACAATGGCAGTTATGGGTCGACCGGCGATCAGCCGACCTACGCGGGGCGCAAGACGTCGCTGGCGAAAGTTGCGGAGGCCTGCGGCTGCGACAATGTGGTCGAATGCCAAGCCGAAGACACGGCGGATGAATTGCGCAAGGCGCTGGCCTCGGGCCAGATGACGATCATCGTCTGCAAGTGCCAATCCGGAAACATCCCGGTCAATGTCATCGACATTCCGCCCGTCGTTATCCGTGACCGCTTCATGAAGGAGGTCATGCGGCGTAACGCCGGATGATAAATAATGCCCGCCGGCGGCCGGTCGGCGCCGCCGGGGCCTGGAACCTTTCCTTACCCCCTGTCCCTAAGGTATTGTGATAGAGGGAAAATTGTTCGAAAGGGGCGTCCATGACGCGCATTCTTGGTTCCGGTATTTTGGTGGCGCTGGTGTTGGCCGTTGCGGCCGGTGGCGCCGCGCCGGCGCGGGCCGTCGACAAGTATCAGTTCATGAAGGCGTCCGAGAACCGCGTCTGGCGTCTCAACAAGGAGAGCGGCGAGATCACCGTCTGTACGCTGCGTGGCGAACGCCTTTTGTGTGCCATGTCATCGGAAGCGGCGACCCCGCCGCCGCGCAGTTATGCGGAAATCAAGGCCGCCGAACAGGCCACCAAATACAAGGCCCGCGAAGAACGCCAAGAGCAGGACGAAAAGGAGATGAAAATCCTGACCCGCGTTTTGGATTTCTTCAAGGAGATGATCGCCATGGCCAAGGACCAGATGCCGGAATAATCCGCCGGCTTCATCATGCGCTTCGATAAACAGGACCTGGATTGGGCCGCCGGCGAAGGCCATATGACGGCTGAACAGGCAGATGCCCTGTGGGCGGCGCTGCAAACGCGGCGCACCGAACGTCCGCATTTCAGCGCCGTGCACATCGCCTATTTCGCCGGCGCGCTGTTGGTCATCGGCGCCATGGGCTGGTTCATGGGGACGGCCTGGGAAGCGCTGGGCGGTGCCGGTATTTTCGCCATCTCGGTCGTTTACGCCGCCGGTTTCACGGTTGTCGGGCGGCGTCAATGGAACCGGCCCGGCGGACGGGTGCTGGGCGGTCTGCTGATCGCTGTCGCGGTGGCCATGACACCACTCGCGACCTACGGTCTGCAACGATGGCTTGGGATCTGGCACGGCGATGATCCGGGCAACTACCGCGATTTCCATGTCTGGATCCGATCCGGCTGGTTCACGATGGAGCTGGCGACCGTCGGCGCCGGTCTGCTGGCATTGCGCTATGTCAGATTTCCGTTCCTCTGCGCGCCCGTGGCTTTCGCGCTTTGGTATATGAGCATGGATCTGACACCGATCATCGCCGGCGGCGATTTCGACTGGCATTTGCGCAAACTGGTATCGGTATGGTTCGGTCTGGCGATGATCGCCGGCAGCTACCTGATCGACCGCCGGACCACGGAGGATTTCGCCTTCTGGGGGTACTTGTTCGGCCTGATCGCCTTTTGGGGTGGATTGAGCCTGATGAGCTCGGACAGTGAGTTGAGCCGGTTCTTCTACTTCGCGATCAACGTCGCGCTGATCTTCGCCGCCGTGTTCCTGCGCCGCCGCGCCTTCCTGGTTTTCGGGGCGCTCGGATGTTGTGGCTATATCGGCTATCTGGCCGGCGATTTATTTGAAGACTCGTTTCTGTTTCCGTTCGTTCTGACCGGCTTCGGCATCGCCATCATCGGCCTTGGGGTTGTGTTGAAACGTCACGGCGCCCGTTTCGAACAAGCGGTCATCGACGGCCTGCCGCCGGCGCTGCGCCGCCTGCGCCCGGCGGAACGAGACCATTGACATGAGATCATGCGGACGGCAAGCCGGCCACTGTCCGCAATCATCACCGGCGCGGAAAAAATCAACTGGGCGTCTCGAAGAAGTTTTGAATGATTTTGATGTCCATTTCTTCGTGCATGCCGACCGCCAGGATTTGAGTGACATGTTGTCCGTCGCCGCCAAAGGGAATCCGCAGAAAGTGATATTCGAATTTTTTTCCATCCGCGTCTGAAAAGTCCGTCGTTACGAAATGCACGGGCAGACCCTTTTCGGCGATCATCGAATATTCATCAAAAATCTTTCGTGAAAGCTCGTTGGGCGTCACATCGCGTATCGATAGGCCCGTATAATCCTTGCCCTGCAAAGCCGTTCTGGCGGTTCCCCAAAATCTATAAATGAAGTCCAATGAGTCTTGCGTGACATCAACGACGACGCACCAGGGAATGACATCGACCGGCAGTTCCATCCAATCGAAGGCCGACCATTGGGGCATTTGCTTTTCGCCCCGCAACTGCTGCCAATAGTCATACACGCGACGCAGGCCGTCGCTCATCTGGCTGGTATCGAGTACAGGGTGTTCCATTTTTGAGGGGCTTCCCGATGGCTCACAGATAGGCCCGGCAATCACTCACGGTGCAAGCCTCATTTCACCCGAAGTGATCGGCCCAATGCATTGTAGATCAAAAGATGTTGAGCGTGGAGAAAATTGCGGTCCGGTTTCGCGCCGCAACCGGTCAGAATTGGGTTAACTGTTGGCGTCAAGATGTCTCATGAATCCGGCCGGGATCAGTGTCTTGGGCGTGCGGGTTGCCCGTGCTCGCGGCCCCTTCGCAGGTTGCCTGGATATAGCCGGTTGACGCTTGGGTTTGGGTGCGTGGGGAAAATAATTTAATAATTGACGAAATATTGGGCGAGAATTCTATTTTCATGGCTCGGATTGGGCGATTCAGAAACATCTTTCCACCGGTTCCTGCCTATGCTTTGCGGCAATGTCGATTGTCATAAGGGGACAGCCGTGAAAGACAATTACTACTTCGACAATGCCGCAACGACCTGGCCAAAGCCGGAACCCGTCTATCAGTTCATGGATACGTTTTTCCGCAGCCACGGTGTCAATCCGGGCCGCGCCGGGCACCAGATGGGGGTCGAGGCGGAAACCATGGTTGGCGAGACGCGGCGCCTGTTGGCGCAGTTTTTCGGTTTCGGTGGTGATCCGCACCGCGTCGTCTTTACCCAGAATGCAACGGATTCGCTGAACATGGCGATCTTCGGGCTGGTCGGTGCGGGTGATCACATGGTGATCACGCGGCTCGAACACAATTCCGTGCTGCGTCCGGCCAACCACCTGGAACGCGAAAGCGGTGTCCAGGTGAGCCGTGTCGGCGGCGATAGGCAGGGGTATGTGGACCCCGAAGACATCCGCGCCGCGATCCGGCCCGAAACCAAGGTGGTTGTCGTCAATCATGCGTCGAACGTGCTGGGGGCGGTGCAGGACATGGCGGCCATCGGCGCCATCGTCGCCGGGACGGATGCGGTTCTCATCGTCGACACCTGCCAGACCGCCGGCGTTTTGCCGATCGACATGGATGCCTGGCACATCGACGTTTTGGTGTTCACCGGCCACAAGGGCCTGTTCGGACCCATGGGGATCGGCGGCATGGTGGTCCGCGAGGGTGTCGACATGCGCCCCGCCCGGGTTGGCGGCACCGGGGTCGATTCGATCTCGCCGTTCCAGCCCGATGAATACCCCTTCCGCCTGGAGGCCGGCACCGTTTGCATCCCCGGTATCGCCGGATTGAACGCCGCCCAGAAGTGGTTCGCCGATCTTGGCCGCAATGGCAACGGCGCCGATCTGAGTCACGCCGAAGCCTGCCGCAAGGCCCTGGTCAATGTCCACGCCACGGAGACCGGGCGGGTCAATGATCTGGCCCAGGCCTTCGCCGCCACCGAGGGCATCACGGTTCACGGCCCGGGCGGCAACAGTCCTCGTGTCGCCACCCTGTCGATCTCCTTCGACGGCCTGGCCGCCGATCAGGCCGGCGCCATGCTGGATGCGGATCATGAGGTCTGCGTGCGCCCCGGGCTGCATTGCGCGCCTTTGGTTCACGAGGACCGCGACACCACGGCCGGCAACGGTCTGGTGCGGTTTTCTCCCGGGTATTTTACCGACGACGAAGACATGGAGCGCGCCATTGAGGCCGCCGCCGCCGTTGCCGCCTTTGCCAACCGCCGGGCCTGAGCGAGAGGACCTTTCAGGGACCGCCAAGCGGCCCCTGTAAACACCGCGCAAATTTCTGCTATGGTCGGCCGATGATCATCGCAGATGCTGATCCCGAATTCCGCGGCGGGCCGGCCCAGGTCGGCCTGCAGCGTGCGGTCTGGGCGCGGACCTGGGAAACCACCGATACGCCCGGCCTCACCCACGGCGGCCGCCTGGTCGGCGTTGATGAACTGGACCGGCTTGGCGATGCCGTGGTCGAACGCATTTACGCCGCCATGGGGGCGGTCATCGTCAAGTTCATTCCCGCCGACGCGGAAGCCGATTTCATCGATCGTTTCCATGCACCGGAACGGCGCTTTAGGGCCTGGGATGTGTTCGTCGGCGGCGCCGAGGCGCGCCAGGCGTCGGCGGAATATGTCAGCAATTTTGACCTGCCTGACGGTTGGCGATTGTCGCTCCTCGATGCCGATGCCCCGGCCGAAACCATCGCGGAGGTCCAGGATGTTCAGGAGATTTCCGGCGTTGCCCCGGTGCCCGGGTATTACCAGCGCGGCCATGCGGTGCCGGCGGTGGTCGCCCTGTTGGCCGATGATGGCGGAAAAATCGTCGCCACGGCACAGGGCCAGCAGCGCCACCACGCGGCCGGGCCCTGGTCCGGGTATATCTTTGGCGGCATGGCCGCCGTGCATCCCGATCATCGGCGCCGCGGGTTCGGCACCTTGATCAACGCCCACATGGTCGACCAGGCCTTCGCCCGGTTGGACTGCGCCGTTGTTTATGAACACGCCCGCAAGGACAACCAGGCCTCACGTGGGATGATCGAAGCCAGCGGCTTGCACCTGGATAAACATTATCGCTGCGTCATGTTCCACGACGCAACGCGGTTCGGCGAGGAATTCACCAAGTAGGCGGTGCTCAGGCGGCAAGCACCGAGCTTAACCCGGAAAGTGCCGTATCAATATCATCGGCACTGACGTCAAGATGGGTCACGGCGCGAAACCGCTGGCGGCCGGACACGCCGATGCGGATACCGTGATCGGCCCACAGACGTTCGTGCAGCTGCTGGGCGGTCATGCGGTCTTCGGCGACATTGAAATAGACCATGTTGGTCTGCGGCAAACCGTACTCCAGCATGAGGCCGTCCAGGTTGGCGATCCCTTCGGCCAGCTTACGGGCGTTGGCATGGTCGTCGGCCATGCGCTCGATGTTGTGTTCCAGGGCATAGACGCCGGCGGCGGCAATAATGCCGGCCTGGCGCATGGCGCCGCCGAACTGGTGTTTGAAACGGCGCGCTTTGTTGATGAAATCGGCACTGCCGGCCAGCACGGCGCCGACCGGGCAGCCGAGGCCCTTGGAAAGATCGATCCAGAGGCTTTCACAGGGCGCCGCGAAATCGGCCGCTGAGACGTTGGAGGCGACCACCGCGTTGAGCAGGCGCGCGCCGTCCATATGCAAAACCAAATTGTGATCGCGCGCCGCTTCGCCGACGTCATCGATGGTTTCGCGCGGCCAGATGGCACCGCCGCCGGCGTTGGCCGTCTGTTCGATGGAGACCAGCGCGGATTGGGGCACGTTGTGGCGGTCTGTCGGACGCACCGCGCGGCGCACCATGTCGCCGGTGAAGATACCGTTTTCGCCGTCCAGAATGCGGGTCATGACACCCGACAGGGCAGCCGGTCCGCCGGCCTCCGAATGCAGGGTGTGGCATGTCTTGTCCAGGATCACTTCCTGGCCCGGCTCGGTCCAGACCCGGTAGGCGATGGCGTTGCCCATGGTGCCCGACGGCAAGAACAGGGCGGCTTGTTTGCCCAGCAGTTCACTGGTCATGTCTTGAAGCCTGCGCACGGTCGGGTCTTCGTCGCGTTGTTCATCACCAACCTCCGCCTCGGCGATGGCGCGGCGCATTTCCGCTGACGGTTTGGATTTGGTGTCGGAATAGAGATCGATGCGCGGCGGTGGCATGGCGGGCGGCATGGTGGACTCCCTGAACAGGTCTTGAAGGTCTGTCTTTCAGGGAAGTTTAACGCCTTGCGGCATCGCTGAACAGGCTCAGGCGGCGGCCTTGGCGTCTTCACCGATCAGATCGGCGGCCTTTTCGGCGATCATGATGGTTGGTGCATTGGTGTTCCCCGACACGATGGCCGGCATCACCGAGGCATCGACGACACGCAAGCCTGAGACGCCGTAGACGCGCAGCCGCGCATCGACGACGGCGGTCTCATCGGATCCCATCTTACAGGTGCTGGTCGGGTGGTAGATGGTTTGGGCGATGTTGCGGGCACTGTCCAAAAGCTCGGCATCGGTCTGTATTTCCGCACCCGGAAGATGCTCGCGGACGATGAATGGCTTTAGGGCGTCCGTTGTCACCAGACGCCGGGTGAACTTCAGCGCGTCGACGGCGGTCTGCTGATCGCGCGGTGTCGACAGATAATTCGGATGGATGGCCGGATAGGCTTTCGGATCGGGTGAGGTGATTTCGATGCGACCCTTGCTTTCCGGCCTCAATTGACAGACCGACAATGTGACGCCGGGGAAGTCATGCATTTCAATTCCTGGTTTGTCGGCGCTCAGGGGTTGGAAGTGGTACTGAATGTCGGGTGTTTCCAGATCAGGACGCGAGCGCGCGAAAATGCAGACTTGGGAGGCGCCCATGCTCATGGGGCCCGTGCGGCTCAGGACGTACTGCAGGCCGATTTTCATGCGCCGGAAGAAACTGTTGATCTCTTCGTTGAGCGTCGGCACGTTGACCTCGTAGACCGTGCGGATTTGCAGGTGGTCTTGCAGGTTTTCGCCGACACCTTGCAATGCCTTGACGACGGGTATGCCGTGGCCCTGTAAAAGCGCGCCGGGGCCGATACCGGAAAGCTGCAGAATTTGCGGCGACCCAATGGCGCCGGCGGCCAAAATGACCTCGCCGCCGGAATTTAGGCCATAGCGCTGCGCCGCGCCTTTCACGGAAATGGCGATACCGGTCGTCTGCGTGCCATCAAATAGGACCTTTTCGACCAGCGCATGTGTGACGATGGTTAGGTTGCGGCGGTTCTTGATGGGGTTCAGGAAGCCGACCGCCGTCGAACACCGCCGGCCGTTGCGGGCCGTTTGCTGAAAGTACCCGGCACCTTCCTGTTTGGCGCCATTGAAATCCTCGTTGCGCGGCACGCCCATTTCTGCGGACGCGGAAATCAGGGCTTCGCAGATGTCGCGCTTCGCCCGCATGTTCTGGACGGCAAGACCGCCGCCGGCACCGTGGTAGGCGTCGGCACCGTTCTGTTGGTCTTCCGAGCGCAAGAAGTAGGGCAGGACATCGTCGTAGGACCAGCCGGTGTTGCCCAACTGGCGCCAGTGATCGTAGTCCTCGCGTTGTCCGCGGATGTACAAAAGGCCGTTGATGGAACTGGACCCGCCCAGGGTCTTGCCGCGCGGCCAATCGATGGCGCGGCAGTTGAGGCCGGGGTCCGGCTGGGTCTTGTAACTCCAATCGGTGAGCGGATTGTGCAGGGTTTTGAAATAGCCGACGGGAACGTGGATCCAGGGATACCAGTCGCTGCCGCCGGCCTCCAGCAAGAGCACGCGTTTTGACGGATCGGCGGACAGGCGATTGGCCAATACGCATCCCGCCGATCCGGCACCGGCGATGATGTAGTCGAACTTTTCCGCCCACTCAGTCATTTTATCACGTCCATGCTATTCCATGATTTCGTCGTCAACAGGATCAGATCACCGGAGAAAATTATAACATAAAAGAACTTAATAATCAATAATGATAATTATACGTATCTATAATGATAATTATATTAAATTCAAAATGCTCAAACGGTGTGATCCGTGAACCCACTGGCGCCCCCACGGCGCCCGCGCGACAGCACGATTTGCGCCGCGGGCGCTGGCCACTGTGCCTTGTCTGTGCGAAATTCGAACCAAGCGGACGGTGAACAGGGGCGCGGCAATGGCGGACACGGGAACTGAGAAAGGATCGCGGTCGCTGCGCGCCCTGGAGGTGCTTGAGGCCTTGGTCTCGGCTGACCGGCCCATGACCATCGCCGATATCATGGCCGCCACGGCCTTGCCGAAGGCCACCGTGCACCGGCTTTGCGCATTGCTGGAAAGGGATGGTTTTTTGGTCCCCGAAGTCGGCGGCAAGGGCTTGAGTTTGGGGCACCGCTCACGGGCTTTGGCGCTGGGGGTCATGGCCATGGGCGGCGTTGATGCCTTCCGCCATCGGGTTCTTGTCGAAGTCTCCCGGGAAATCGGTGAGACGTGCAATCTGACGGTACCCCAGGGCAGCGAAATTCTTTACGTGGACCGGGTCGAAACCGAATGGCCGCTCAGGACCCAACTGCCGGTCGGCAGCCGCGTGCCCCTGCATTGCACGGCCAGCGGAAAATTGTATTTGAGTTCCCTGCCGGCGGCGCGCCGGCGCAAGTTGATCGCCAGCCTGCCATTGGAGGCCCACACGCCGACGACGATCACCGGTCTGGCCCGGCTGACCGATGAGATTGATGCCATTCGTCGCGACAAAGTCGGCATCGACAATGAAGAATTCGTCACCGGCATGGTCGCCGCGGCTGTCCCTATTACCGATGCCCGTGGCCGCATGGCCGCCATGCTGGCCGTCCATGCACCGGTCATCCGCATGGATGTCGACGCCGTATTGGCGCAGGTCCCGGCGTTGCGCCGCGCGGCCGAAAAGATTTCCGCAGATCTGGATGGTTGACCGCGTCCCTCGCCGGTGGTGAAACTGGCGCCGGATCACAGAATTTGGAGCCTCGCGCCATGGCCATAAAAACCACCTGCATCGGCGCGTTCCCTAAGCCCGATTGTCTGCCTGAATTTGACTGGTTTCAGGCCGACGGCGGGCCCGACACGGCGCATCCGACGGCCCGCTACGCCGCCGCCATCAAGGAAATGGGCGCCGCCGCCGAAGACCGTTTCATCGAAGCCGCAAGGCGGGTGATCGACGATCAGGTGAGCGCCGGCATCGATATCGTCACCGACGGCGAGGTGCGGCGCGAGAATTATATTTATTACCATTGCCGTCAGCTGGCCGGGTTCGACTTCGAAAACCTGACCGAGCATGAAGTGCGCGGCGGCAACTATATGGCCTGGCTGCCGACCATCCGCGGCCCGGTCAGCGCCAAAGGCCCATTTCTGCCTCATGATTGGCAGGCGTCACAGGCGCTAACCGACGCCCCGGTGAAGATCACCGTCCCCGGACCCATGACCATTGCGGACAGCGTTGCCGACGCCCATTACGGTGACGCCAAGGCGGCCGGCGCCGACCTGGGCGATGCCATTAACGTCGAGGTGCGGCGCCTGGCCGACGCCGGGTGCCGTCACATTCAGATCGATGAGCCGTTGTTTGCGCGCCGCGTCGATGACGCCCTGGCCTATGGTTTCGACAATCTGGAGCGCTGTTTTCACGGCTGTCCCACGACCGTCACGCGGGCCGTACATATGTGTTGCGGCTACCCCGACCGTCTCGACAATCCCAATTACCCGAAGGCCCCGAAGAACAGTTATTTCGATCTGGCGGAAGCCATCGACCGTTCATCGATCGCGGCCGTGTCCGTGGAAGACGCCCATCGGCCCAACGATTTGAGCCTGTTGGAAAAATTCTCCAAGACGGCAGTGATTTTCGGCGTCGTCGCCATCGCCAAAAGCCAGGTGGAAAGCGTTGACGAACTTCGGGACCGTTTGTCGAAGGCGCTTAACCACATAGACCCGGACCGCCTGATCGCCGCCCCGGATTGCGGTTTGGGACTTCTGGGCCGCGATTTGGCCATCGCGAAGCTCAGGAACATGGCCGAGGCGGCCCACAGCCTGGCATAGTTTTTCCGGGATCGCCGAGACGGGTAATTCATTTTGTCGTTGATTTCTTCGCCGCGGTTGGCAGTCTAGGATGGCAGCGAAGGAGGCGTTTTCGGATGATCCACGCCAAAGGATATGTATCAGGCCTGAAGTTGGCATTGCTTGTGGCGCTATTTTTTGTGCACGCGGCGCCCGTGGCCGTGGCCGCTGACGAGGCGGCGGCCCAGGAGGCCAAGGCCTTTGTCACCGAATTGGCCGAGCAGACCGTGCAATCCCTGACCGAGAAAGGCATCGATAAGACGGAGCGCCGCAAACGGTTCCGCACCCTGATGTTGGAGAACTTCGCCTTCCAGGGGATCGCCAAATGGGTCCTGGGCCGCTATTGGCGCCGCGCCAGCGCCGATGAGCGGACCGAGTATCTGAAGCTTTTCGAAGATCTCATGGTGGTCATTTATGCGGACCGGTTTGCCAAATATTCGGGCGAAAAGTTGGATATCGGCAAATCAGAAATTCGCGGCGCCAATGACATCCTTGTTCATACCGTCATCAACAGGCCTGAGGGCTTGAAGCCGGTGGCTGTGATTTGGCGCATGCGGCAACGCGAAGATACGTTCAAGATCGTCGATCTCATGGTCGAAGGCCTCAGCATGGGTCTGACCCAGCAAAAGGAATTCTCCTCGGTCATCCGCCAAAACGGCGGCCGCGTTCAGGGCCTTTTGGATGAACTGAAAAAGCGCCTGGCCGCGAATTCTTGAGCGGGCTTGGCCGCACGGATAACCGAAGCCCATGAACACTGCCCCGCAGTCCGGCGTCGAAACGCCGTCTGGAAAGGATGCCGATTACGAGAATTTTCCCGTCGGCTCTTGGCTGTTGCCGGCGGCGCTGCGCCCGCATATTGCGACGTTCTATCGTTTTGCCCGGGCCATTGACGACATCGCCGATAATCCGGCGTTGG
>Ga0114932_10005675_pt1 | contig 10976 bp, 4 predicted proteins | sample 2SBtaG_2_FD_87286 | JGI IMG/M metagenome (GOLD analysis project Ga0114932, IMG submission 87286) | Deep subsurface microbial communities from Kolumbo volcano to uncover new lineages of life (NeLLi) - 2SBTROV12_ACTIVE470 metaG | ecosystem: Environmental > Aquatic > Marine > Volcanic ... | reverse complement strand
GCGCACCGTGGCCGTGAACTGGCTCATGACCGAGCCGTCCTTGCCTGAAAAGAGAGTGGTGCGGCCAGCTCTGGGGGCGCCCGCCGAGTGGGTATAGGCGCCGATGATCAGGTCGTCGTGGCCGTCGCCATCCACGTCTCCCGCTTCTGCGGAGCCGATGCCGAAGCCGTCGCCGCTGTTGTCACCGCTGAGCGCCAGGAGCAGGGCGCCGTCCTGGCCAGAATGCACCCTGATGCGGCCGGTGGCCGGGCCCAGGCTGCCGTCGCGCCAGTCGGACGCGTAGACGTCGAGAACTCCATCGCCGTTCACGTCGCCGACTACTGAGAGGAACATCTCGCCGAAGGCCTTGCTGGTGGCCTCGGCTTCCAGCACGAACGCTGGCGAGACGTTTTCGCCATCGTGGTGGTAAACCTGGACCTGTCCGCCGCGATTCTCTCCGGCATCGGGCACGCCTATCACCAACAGGATGTCACCGGGTGGGCCGCCGCCGGCGACGCAATTGCCAAGGCGGTCGCCGCTGCGTTCGCCCACGAACTCGTGGAGCACTGCGCCTGTGCGGCCCGAATGCAGGGTGGCCCGACCGGCCCCGGCCTTGGGGGCGCCTACGAGCACGTCGGAGTGGCCGTCGCCGTCCACATCGCCGCAGCCCATGACGCTGTTGCCGAAGCCGTCCCCGGCGGTGTCTGCAGTCAGGGCAAGCACGGTCTCGCCGTTGATTCCGTCGAAGATGTACGCCTTGCCCGCAGAGCCGTCCACCATGGGAGCGCCGGCGGCGATGTCGGGGACCCCGTCGCCGTTCACGTCTCCCGCCTTTTCGACGCCGCTGCCCAGGTTCTCGGCGGGCAGACCCGTGCGCTCCCAGAGCAGTTCGCCCGAACGGCCCGAGTAGACCAGCACCTGGCCCCGCTCGCTGTCATGGTGGGGGGCTGAGATCACGGCGTCGGCCACTCCGTCTCCGTCGACGTCGCCCACGTTGCGAGCGATCCAGCCGAACTCGTCGCCGGGGGCGCTGCCATACCAGGCGTGATGGACCAGCACGGGTTCGACGAAGACGGCAGCGGCGGCCGTGCCCTCGGGCAAGCCGAAGCGTGCGAAGCGAGGGTCAGTTCTGAGGGCTTGCAGATCGGGGTCTTGCTGAACCTGCGCGTAGTTGGCGAACCCGTTGAGGCAGGCCTTGTCGAGCCATGCGAAGGCGTCGTCGAGCTGTCCCAGTCTGGCGGCGGCGCAGGCACCGTTGTAGCTGGCGCTCGCAGCGACGGAGGGGAAGCTCGCAGCCTTCTCGTGGATGGCCAGGGCTTCTGCCAGTCGGCCTCCGGCGTGGAGGGCAAAGCCGTACAGCATCCAGGCCTGGCCGTCGTCGGGGTGGGCTTGGGTGATCGCGTCGAACGCCTCTGCGGCCTCGTCGAACTTCTGGGCGTTGAGCAATTCGAGCCCACTGGACAGATGGGCGGGCAGCTGGCCGGTGGCGGTGACGGTCAGGACGCAGGACAGCAGGAACAGACAGAACGTTGAGCGAAACATCCGCGAGTCTCCAGGCGATGGGGGTGGCCTGGCCGGTAGACCTCTTCAGCTAGCGAGCGCCGCCGGTCGGCGGTGCCGCCTTGCTGGCTCGCTTGGTAATGAACCGTTCCTTCATGATTTGCAAGAACGAATCGAACTTGCTGTCCTCCCGGCCGCCCACGAAGTTGCGCGCGATGCGCACCCAGCGCTTCGGGTTGAACAGGATGGCTCGGGAGTAAAAGGCCCAGACGATGCGGTAGCGCCAGTAGGTCAACGTGCGGGCAGAGAGTGTCACGCTGTAGTTGCGCTCCTCGGTGAGCCAGCGATCGTGGACGAAGATCGGCGCGAGGATCAGGTCTTCGTTGAGCTCGATGCGACCCTCTTCTTCGAGCTCGTTGAAGAACGACGTGCCAGGGATGGGAAAGAAGAAGCCCACCGCGGCGTCGTCCACGCCCAGCTTGGCCAGGCGGGCTGCCCAGCGTACGGTCTCGCGATAGTCGTCCACGCTGTCCCTGGGGAAGCCGAGCACGAAGAAGCAGGTGACGTTGATGCCTTGCCCGACAGCGGCCTTGACCGCGTCGAACAGGCTGTCCTCTTTCATCTGCTTGGCGATCTTCTTGCGCACCGCTTCGCTGCCCGACTCCGGCGCGAAGTTGAGCTGCATCGACCCTGACTTCCGTAACAGTGCCGCCACTTCGTTGTCGATGACCTCGCAGCGGGTGCCCGTGGGCAGCTGCCAGGTGATCTTGAGGTCGCGCGCGATGAGCTCGTTGCAGAACTCGACGATCCAGTCGCGCTTGAGGATGGCGGTCAGGTCCTGAAAGGGAAAGTTCGTGGCGCCGTAGGTCTCGACGTAACCCTCGATCTCGTCGACGACCTGCTTGGCTTCTCGAGCCACCCACTTGGTGGTCCAGGCGTTGGCCGAGCTGCAGTAGCGGCAGCGGTAGGGGCAGCCCCGTGTGGCCAGGATCGGCATGGTGCGACCGCTGCGCACGCCGTTGATCAGGCGATGGTCGTCGTAGCCCCTGACGTCGAACAGCTCCCAGGCCGGAGGGGGGATGTGATTGACGTCGAGGATGCGCGCCCGCCGCTCCTCTAGAACGACCTCGCCGTCTCGGCGGTACACCGCGCTGGCCAGGCCGTCGGCCCAGTGGCAGACCGAGCCGGCCACGTCACCCGGGTCGTCGCCGTGCTCGTCGAGCCAGGCGCCGTACCGGTTCAGCAGATCGACGAAGGTCTCTTCGCCCTCGCCAATGACCAGGATGTCCACGGGCGACTGATCGATGCTGGCCAGGGGCAGGCCGGTGAAGTGCTCGCCGCCGCCCACCACGAGGATGTCTGGTCGTGCGGCCTTGATGGCCCGGATCAGGTCGCGGACCACGAACCATTGATAGGTGAACATGGCCGACACGCCGACGACCCGGGTCTCGGGGGCGATGGCGGCCACGATGCCTTCGACGGCGGTGCCCAGCCGGGCGACCTTGCCCGTGCGCACGATCAGCTCGGGGTCGTCGCCGACGGCGTCGATGATGGAGACCTGGTGGCCTGCAGCCTGGGCCGAACCGGCGACGTAGGCCAGGCCCAGAGGCAGGCTGGGCCGCAGGGCTGTGAGCGCCGTGGGGTTCAGGAAGGCCGGCGGGTGAACGAGTTGTACGCGCATGGGTGCTCGACGGCGGGGGGGTGGTGGAGTCTACCGGCGTCCTGTTCCGTCGTCCACGCGAGGTGCCAGACTGGAGCCCATACCGCCAGCAGCGCCTGGCACGGTGGGTATTCGGACCGAGGCCGCGCTAGACTTTGGCCATGCCCGCTCTGGCCCTGCTGCTCACCCTTGTTCTCTGGACACCGTGGTCAACGATGGCCCCGGGCGCCACGACCCACTATGTGCGCACGATCCCCCGTGGGTTGCCGGTTCAGGACGCTTTTGTGGACGGGCCCGTCCATGCAGACCTCCCCGCAGCTCTGGCCGCAGCCCTGGACGGCGACACGATCATCTTACCGGCAGGGGATTACTCGGGTGTGCTGACCGTGCGGCGCTCCGTCCGTCTGCTGGGTGTGGGCGGCGGCGATCTCCCCGCATTCCGGGGTCGGATGATCGTGACCGGCGACGGCGCCTCCATCGAGGGCCTGCTCTTTCGGCGCTCTGGAGACGAGCCCGCCATCGAGATCCTGAGAGCCCGAGATGTGGTCGTCTCTGGCTGCGAGTTCGGCCGTCTGCCCTTGGCGGTGCGGGTGATCGAGTCACAGCAGGCGCGCATCGACAACAACCGCTTCCTCTATTGCACCGCGGCCATCGAAGTCTCCGGGGGAGGAGGGCACACCCTGCTGCGCAACCTGATCGAATCGGGGGGGACAGCCGCCGTCGCCTTGGAGCGCAGCCCGGGTTGCCGGGTGCAGGACAACACCATTCGTCGCAGCGGCTGGACGGGACTGGTGGTCCATTCGCTCTCGTCCCACACCGTCATCGCGGGCAACCGTTTCGAGGACGCTCTGGTGGGGCTGGCCGTGCAGACCCAGGACAACCTCATCGAGGGCAACAGCTTCAGCCGCTGTGAGCGAGGGCTGCTGCTCGGGGTCTCGCCGCTGGGCGTCGAGCACTCCTACCCGCACCGCACCACGTACGTCGACTCGCCTGGCTCTGACGCTGCGGTAGATGTCGACGGCAATCGCGTGCTGGCCAACCACTTCTCTGACTGCCGTCGAGAGGGGGCGTTGCTGCGGGGTGCCTCGAACACGACGGTGTTCGACAATCATTTCGCCGCCGGTGGGGGCCACGGGTTGGTGCTCATGTCCGGCTCCAACGACAACACGATCCGCGGCAACCGCTTTGAGCCGCAGCCCAGGGATCGCCTGCGCATCGTGGACAGCCAGCGCAATCGTGTGGGCCCCAACGACTCCGGCGAGCTGAGCCCTGGGCTTGCCGAGGCAGGCGGTGCCACGGTGCGGTTGATCAACGCTCCCAACAACGCCGTTCCTGAGGAACTCGCGCTGTCCACTGAGCCCGCGGGTTCACCGCGCTTCGCCCGGGCCGCTCTGGACGGCAGCGGCTACACAGTGCTCTGGGGCGACTTCCATACCCACTCGATCTTGTCTGACGGCAGCAGCAGCCCTCGCGAGCTGCTCAGCTATGCGCGGGATGTGCTCGACCTCGATTTCGTGGCCCTCTCTGATCACGGCGAGGCCCTCAATCGTCAGGACGATCGTTGGCCCGAGCTGAATCAGCTCTGCAAGGAGTACGCCGTCGAGGGTCGCTTCGTGACCTTGCCCGGCTACGAGGTGACTTATCCCATCTACTGGGACGGGCACTACAACGTGTATTTTCCTCACGACCGAGGCGCGTTGCACTTCTCGCCCTATGACGACTATCGCGGATTGTGCGACCTCACCGCCTTCACGCCTCAGCGCTTGCTCGACGTCCTGCAGGAAGAGGGCGAAGAGCACGTGGTGATCCGCCACCACTTCGGGCCCCAGCTCGACTACTGGCTCGAGACGCCTGAAGATCAGGTCTCTCTGCCAGCCACCGAGATCAGCTCGGTGCACGGCATCTACAGCGGCGAACGAGCAGTGGATCTGAACCGCAACCAGCGCATGGGCGAGACCAGGGGCCACGTGAGTTCGGTGCGCGGCGGTCTAGAGTCTGGCCGGGTGTTCGCCGTGGTCTCCTCCAGCGACACTCACTACGGTTTCGCTGGCGACGGCGGGCTGGCGGCCTTGCTCGTCGAGTCGGTCTCCGCCCAGGGCATCGTCGACGCTCTGCGGGCTCGCCGCACCTGGGGTACCACCGGGGCGCGCATCGCCCTGTCGTTCAGCGTCGACGGCGCGCAGATGGGCTCGACCCTGTCCCCAGGGTCTGCGCCACCGCGCATCGAGGCCAGGGTGCAGGGCACGGACGAGCTGCTCGAAGTGGCGGTGTTTCGGGGCGCCAACATCGTCCATCGTGAGGCCGTCAGTGGCAACTCCGCCGAGCTGATCTGGCAGGACAGCGAGCCTGCGAGCCCGGGCACGTACTACCAGCTGCGGGTGCGTCAGGTCGACGGCGAGCTGGCCTGGTCTACGCCGGTGTGGTTTGACCCAGCGCCACCCCAGCGGGTCGACCAGCAGGGGCGGGACGACAAGACGGCCATGTCCTTGATGCTCTATGGCATGCAGTTGCGAGCCTGGCCCCGATTGAAACTGGGGGTGCTGGGCGGGGCCACTCCCATCGAAGCGTTGGCCGATCGGGAGCAGGCCCACACGGTGCGCGCGCTGTGGCCGGAGTACTGCGCCGCGGTCGAGCGCCTCAACGCCTTGGGCCGTGAGCTGGGCCCGGCAGACCGGGCCGCCGCCCAGGCCCTGGTCGATCGCTACGGGGAGCGTTTGGGCAACACCTTGCCCCCGTCACTCTTGAGCGTCGACCCCATGGTGACCTTGCAGCACGCCGCCGCCGAGTTGGGCCTCCCTCTGCCCTAGCAGCCTGCGGCACGTTCCCCACAGGCCGCTAGGCTTCGCAGCAACGAACCTCCGGAAGGCCACAGTCGCTGGTCCCTCCACCACGAGGGGGACCCTGTTTCTCACCAGGGGGGTCTGAAGCGAGTGTGGAGGCTCGCCGACCCTGTCTGTGCGAAACGGCCCCCCTGGTGAGAAACAGGGACCCCCGGACCATCGCGGAGACCATGATCTGTGGCGCTGACCTACCCCCTGGGCCAATCGCAGAGCGAGGCCACATGATCAGCCGAGCCGTCGAGTCGCCAGGTGTCCAGTTGCTCCGGGTCCTTCAGCTGCCGGCCCCGGCGCAGCGGCACGGCGGCGAAGCGGCAGTTCAGCTCGGGCAGGGTGCTCACGTCGCCCCAGAGGCGCTCCCATTGGCTGACCACGTACACGTCCTCGTGGCCGTGACCCCAGCGCTGCTTGACGTCTTTCAGGGTCACGTAGACGGGCAGGCGCTCGATGAAGCGAGCGACGCATCGGGCCACCCGGGCTTCATCGGCCAGCGCCTCCCGATCGAGTTCCATGGCGCCTAGCCAATGGTCGACGTCGATCCAGGTGGTGAGCGAGTTGTACCAGCTGAGGCGCCACTCAAGGGACTCGTGGGGCAGAGCGATGGACTCCACGAGGCGCAGCGCACCGTCGACCCGGGCCAACCCGCCCCCGCGATCTTCGGCGCGTCTCGGGAGCACCTCGATGGTCAGCCCCGGGCCGCTGTCCAAGTGTCGACCCAGCAGGCCTGCGTCGAGGTCGACGCCCAGGGTGTCCACGTTGTGCAGCAGCAGTGTGCTGGTCTGGGGGTGCTCGTCGAGCAGGCGGCGCAGCGTGCCGTTGAGCGCCAGGCTGGCCAGCTCGTGCCCGTGCCCCAGGGGATGGACGCACTGCTCCGCCAGGTTGTCCCGGTAGTCGCTACCCTGCCCCCGTGCGTTGGCCCAAGCCAACAGGGCAGCCCGGGAGCTGTCGGCCACCTTCTCGCTCTGTTCGTCCTGGAGCTGACGGCCCGTCTCGTGCCAGAGAAAGTTCAGGTCTCTCTCCGTGGGGATCATGCGCAGCCCCACACCCCGCCCCGGTGACAGCAGGGCGCGCTCGCTCCTCGCCTGCCGGCCAGCCCAGGCCGCGATGGGTTCGTGGGTCAGCCAGCTGGTGGTGATCACATGGGCCGGGGGCGTGCCCCAACGGCGGGCCGCCCGGCTGCACTTTGCCTCGTGCACATCAAGGAAGCTGCGCCAGGCGCCGTCACGGGGCCAGAACGGGTTGAGCGCCTTGACCACGCCTGCGCCTCGGGTCCAGCGGCTGCCGAGCCCGCCCGCCAGGGTGACCACAGCCACCTCGCCGGCGGCCAGGGCGGCGGCGCCCCGTTGGCGGTGCTCTGCAGTGAGCTCCTCGAAGGGCGCCACGTCCCCCGGTTGGGCGTCGGTGATCTCGGTGTCTGCGGGCAGGCGGTTGGCCTGACAGCCAATGCGACCGCTGCGCAGCGCCTCGCTCAGGCGGTCGTGGGCGGCGCGGTCGAAGCCCAGCTCGGCGAGCAGCCCGTCCAGGGGGTCTGCCTGGCTTCCAGTCTGGGCTGCGGGCTCGGTCCCTGGGTGAGCCGTGTCTCGGTGTGCGGCGGTCGGGTGTGCGGCGGTCGGGAGTGCGATGGCCCGATCAGCGATTGCTGGGTCGGCGGTTGCCGAGTGAGTGGCGCCCAGGCGGGGCGGGATGTGTACCGGATCGGCGGGCCCTGCCCGTTGCTCGTCGAGCTCTGCCCAGCTGCCACGGTGGTTCACGGCGAAGTCGTAAACCACGGGAGCCATGGCGAAGGGCTGCTCGTGCTGTTGGGCCGTGGCAGCGAGGGTGAGCTCTTCGAGAGTGGCTCGGCGCCCGGCCTCTTTCACGGCCGGGTCGAAGAGGAAGCCCATGCCGCCTCCAGCCATGCCACCGAGCATCCAGAAGCCCCAGAAGTCCTGGCCGAAGCGCTCGGTCAGGCGCGCCACCACCGTCTCGGTGTAGGCGTTCGCGGCCCAGGGGATGATCGCTTGCAGGGGCCCGTGGTAGGTCTCGTGGGTGAGCCTGCCGATGGCCGCGATGTCGCCTGCGCGCAGGGCCTGGGTGAGTTGCTCGAACAGCTCACCGGCCGTGGCTCGCGCGGCGGTGGGGATGGGATCCCGCAGCAGGTACTTCTCGGTGACGAGCTCGAGCACAGGGCCCACGTCTTGAGCCAGACCGCCATGGGCCAGCACCAGACTGGCGCTCAGGCGCTCGGCCATGTCGGAGGGACAATCATCTGCGCCGAGCAGGCGGTGCTGGGGCAGCAGCCGCCCCCTGCTCACGCCCCATTCAGGGTCGCCCGCTTGGGCCAGGGCTCCTTCGATGAGCTTGATGCCTGGCCACAGGCCTGCGGAGTCTTGCCAGCCACCCCCCGAGCCTCCCAGCCACTCGCCCAGGATGGCCCGAGCACAGATGAGCCGCCGTTCGTCTTCTCCGAGGGCGCCGGTGAGGCTCTCGGTCTGCCCGGTGGCGCGCATGACCGCGGCGATGATCGCCGCCAGCAGGTTGGTGGACACCGCCAGCCGCGAGCCCTTGGGGATGCCTTGCACGTGGGTGACCAGGTGCAGCCCTCGGCCTGGCCCCAGCAGACGAATGAGCAGATCCTCGAGGGCGCACTCCTGGTCCTCGAGCCCGGGAGGGATCAGCCCTCCAGCCACGAGGCCAGCCCGGAGCAGTCCGAGGTGGTCGGCAGCGAAGTCGAAGACGGAGGCGATCGTCGTCAACTCGACCTCCTCGCCCAGGTCGACGCTGGTGAGGCGTAGGCAGGGTGCGTCGATCACCGCCAGTCGCACCTCGACCGGGGGCCGGGGAGCGCTGCCGCCAGCGCCGCCGCGCACGGCCAGGTCGATGGACACGTTCAAGACCCGCGCCGCCTCCGGGGCGTCCATGGCCAGGAAGAAGATGTCGCTCCAGGCGCTGTGGGAGAAGTCCATGCGCACCGGCGTGGACTCGATCAGGGTGGCGCCACCGCGCAACGCTGGGAGGACCGGGTGGGGGTGCTGTCCCGGAGCGCTCAGGCTGAAGAGCCAGCGATTGCCCGGGAACGAGCGCACGCTCTTGCGCACCTGTTGGGCCAAGGTGTCGAAGGCCAGGCCTCGGTAGGCCGCAGCCAGGATCGACCCCAGAGCCTCGTTGGGTCCTTGCTGAGTCTGGGCGGTCAGAGAGCACTCGATGCTCTCCGCGAAGCGCCGCTGATTCAGCAAGGCCACCGCATCAGCTGGGATCGTACCCAGGCTGGGCAGGCCTCCACTGGCAGGCAAGTGCAAGCGCTGCAAGGCGGCCAAGAAGAGCAGGGTGCGCACGCGGGTGTAGAGATTCGTCTCGCCGCGCCACGCGTCTTGCAGGACTGAACAGGCGTCCAACAACTCGGCGGTGGTGGCTCCAGCGCAGGCTTTGGCGAGAGAGCGATCACGTGCGCCGGGGGCGTCGCTCTTCAAGAGATTCAGCAGCCGGTCTTGCACGGGGACGATCGCTCCTCAGCAGCCATCTTGGCGGCGAGGGCATATTGGACACCGCCCATGGGCCCCGGTCGAGAGGGGGGCAAGGACCACATGGACTCGCAGAGCTGGTGTATCCTCCCTCGGAGATGAACTGAACGTCTCGCTGCGGGCCTCCCCCCGCCCGGCTCAGCGACCCACATTCTCCTGGAGACACCCGATGCCGTCCCCCTCCTTCGCTTCGCTCTTGCTCTCAGGGCTGGTCTCCGTCGCGCTGCTCTCAAGCTCCAGCGCCGCCCAGACCTGCGACGACCCCACGGACAACTTCTGGAAGAACGACACCTTGGCCCAGGTGCCCTCGGGCTCGGTGGGGGTGTCGATCATTCAAGGCCTGTGTGAGGGCGAGGCCCTGGCCCAGGTGTTCACTCTCCCCGGTGGTTCGCCGAAGCAGAAGCTCAACAAGGTGTCCGTGGGCTTCGGGCATGTCACCGGCGCCGGGGGCTTCAACGCCACCGCCAACGTGGAGATCTACGACGGCATCAGCTGGGCCGGTGGCATCCCCACCTTGGGCCCCAAGGTCTTCGACTTGAACACCGCCACGGCCTCCGATGCCCAGGTGTTCAGCCACGGCGTCAACGAGGTCGACCTCTCGGCTTTCAACGTCGAGGTCGGTGACGGCACCAACGCCTTCGTGGTGGCCTTCCGCTCGAACATCAACCCCAACGGCAGCTGCGCTGGCGGCTACCCGGCCAACTACTTCACCGATTACTCCGGTGGCGGGGGTTGCCAGACCATCCCTCAGACCTCGCTGATCGATGTGGCTGGCCAGGGCTGGCGTGATGCCAGCACGGTCACCGTCTTGGGCTTCCCCCTCTGCCCGCTCTTCTTCAACGGCAACTGGGTCATCCGGGCCTGCTCTGAAGACGTGGGCGGCGTGGGTCAGATCGTGGACGTGGGCAACAACCTCACCGGCTTCTTTGCTCCCGAGCTCTCTGGCACCGGGTCCTTGGCGGCCAATGGGTCCTTCACCTTGAGCTTCACCGGCATGCCCATCAGCACCTCGGGCTTCTTCTTCTTCGACCTGGTCTCGCTCTTCGCACCCTTCAAGGGAGGCGTGCTGGTGCCTGGCGTGGGCTTCATGATCAACTTCCCCACGCCGCCCCAGGTGTTCGCCACCGTCGACTTCCCCGCAGGCATGCCCCCTGGTGTGCCCATGGGCACGTCGATCTGGGCCCAAGGGTGGTTCCCCGATGCAGGCGGTCCGGTGGGGGCCTCGGCGTCGAATGGCCTGCAGCTGATCACGCCTTAGCAGCTGGCGGCCAGCGTGGTACCGTCCCGCACGGAATCCACCCCGGTTCGTCATTCCTCCCACCCCTGCTAGATCCAATGCACCACGTACCCGGCACGAAAGAAGAGTTTTTCACGCGCCTGCACCAGTACACCCTCGACTTCGGCCGCATGCAGCCAGCGGTGGAGTACACGACCCGGGATCGGGCCCTGGGGGTCGAGGGCTACGTGGTCGTCTGGAACGTCTCGGCCGAGTCGGGCATG
>Ga0114932_10005674_pt1 | contig 10977 bp, 12 predicted proteins | sample 2SBtaG_2_FD_87286 | JGI IMG/M metagenome (GOLD analysis project Ga0114932, IMG submission 87286) | Deep subsurface microbial communities from Kolumbo volcano to uncover new lineages of life (NeLLi) - 2SBTROV12_ACTIVE470 metaG | ecosystem: Environmental > Aquatic > Marine > Volcanic ... | reverse complement strand
TCTGCAACGGTATCTGATTCTATAATTGTTGCGCCGTCGAGCGAACCTTGGCGCTCCATCATGGCATAGAAGCGGGCCAAGTCTCCGGCAGTGGCGACTCCGCCTGCTCCGGGGACTATCGACTTGATTACCGAGGACTGACTAAAGATAGCGCTGTAACCACTGGGATCTGCGTCTTCTTCCATCTTGTGCATCGGAGAAACTTTGTCCTCCAGACCATTGGGCAGACCCACATGGGTTGTGGACATGTTAAGCGGCCTGGCCAGTTCCTCGGCGATGAACCGGGTGAAGCTTCGGCCATCAACACGTCGTACGATTTCACCGATAACCCATCCGTAGTTTATGGGGTGATAAGCCAAGGTCTCGCCGGGAGTGTAGATGGTTGGTGCTTGTTCCATAGCCGTGACAACCTTGGACCAATCGGGCCAGTCACTAGGTTGGAAGGACTCCGGAGTCTGCGGGAACCCGCCCCGGTGAGTTAGTATGTGGCCTATTGTGACCGTCTCCTTGCCGTTCTGACCAAACTCAGGCCAGTGCTTGGATACCAGGTCTTCGTAGGAGATTTTGCCCCGTTCTTTGAGCATATAGAGACAGGACGCGGTCAGCGGTTTGGTCGAGGACATCAGGACGAACATTGTCTCGTCAGTAACCGGCTGGCCGTCCCTCATATTACCGCCATGGATGTCCAGCACCAGGTTACCATAGCGGTATACTGCCAGACCGGCCCCAGGATGGTCTCCATCGGAAATCTGCTTTTGGAACAAGATTTTGACCTGTTCCAATTTCTGGCTGTCCATCGCTACGGCGTCGGGGGCTGTCAGTGTGGCCATGGTGTCTCCTGGATCTGCCATATCAGTTTTTCGGTTTAGAGTTTCTTTACTACGTCGCCTGGCTTAATCTCACCGTTTTGAACGACCTTGCAGTTAATGCCCCGCAGTTGGAGTTCCTTGCCTTCAGGAGAGCTGAGGAACTTGGTTGCGTCGGTACCGTACCGGGCGCTGAACTTCTTACAAGCGGTGTGAGGTTGGTCTGTTGCTTCCAGGACGGCGGAACCAACTGCGATGCGAGTTCCAGGGGGCATATTAGCGACGCTAAGGTCGATGTCGGCGAATAACTGGTCACCGGACAGCGGCCAGCGTTCTTTGGATTGAGCCACAAGTTGGGCAACCCGGGAGTTCATGATGGTGATCTGCATGTCCGGGTGGGCCTTGCCATCGCCGCTCCGGGCGCTGGGCCGGTCTTGCCAGGTGTCGCCCACTAGGCCAACCTCTATATCCAGATCAGCCAAGGACATGATTTCCCGGCCGTCTTCTTCAGGCCTACTGACAATCATGTCGAGGACGGTCTCAGACTTGGGTGAATTTTTTATATCATCAAGACTAGCTTCCAGGTCGGCTGTACTCAGGTGTTTCACTTCAGCTTGCATGGCGTAACTCCATCATCGATATTCAGTAAACACGAGGGAAATATTGACGGTAGTTTAGCACGGAATGCTAAACCTCTATTCGCATCAGCTCTTCGGAGAATATAATTTTTCCGTCGTACAAGGGGATCATTTCTTCGAAGTGGCGGTTGAAGGGGGTGTCTTTGGACAAGGTGGGGCCCATGTGAACGAGGACCAGTTGTTTGACGCCGGATTCCTGGGCCAGCTGGGCTGCGCCAGTGGTTCCGCATTGGCCGTTGGCTTCATTGTTTCCTTCCATAACGGACTGTTCGTCCCAGCACATGCAGACCATCATGTCGGCGTCACGTGCCAGTTCGCGGACAGAGTCGCAGGGCTCTGTGTCACCGGTGAATACGACGCTTCCCTCGGGTGTATCGACTCTATAAGCCAGCGAGTCCAAATACGGTTGCACGTGGATGGCCTCGGTTGACGTGACCGTCCAGCTCTTTCCAGAAGCAACCTCACCGACGCCTACGTCTTTCGCATTTGGTGCGGGTGGGACGCGGGGTAGGGTGCCTCCTCGGTTGACGAACACTTGCTGGCTGTAGGGGTGATTTACCCGAGCCTGCCAGTCGGATTCGAATGCGCCGCCGATGCCTATGACCTTCTGAGTAATCTCCTCAGTCAGCTTGGGGCCGTAGACGTTTAGTTCATTGCCCTTCCCTGCAGCCTGATCCCAACGGCAGAGCAAGAAGCATGGGTAGTCAATATTGTGGTCGAAGTGGTGGTGGGTGAAGAACAGGTTGTCCACCTGGGTGGGATAGAGACCGGCCTTGACCAGCTTGTGCGTTGCCGCTGGGCCGCAGTCGAACATCAACACCTCGTCGCCGATGCGCAGTGCATGGGCGCTGCCGAATCGATACTCGGTAGGAGTGGGTGTGCCGCCTCCAAGAACGAAAACCTCAGCCATCTCAATACCTCCGGCGCTACATCAAGCTAAATCGCCTATCTAGTTCGCCCTGATGGGCGACTTAGTATACTCCAGCCGATTAGCCACAATGCTAGGGTATTATTTGAATTTAGACACAAAAGTCGGGAAGGTTGTCATTTGAATGCTTTGATACAGGGGCGGTTTCAGAAAACTTTTGACGACGTTCTTTTTGCCTAAAAAGAGATTTACAAAAGCTCATAATGTGAGGAAACTTGGTGATTGTTTGTCCTAGGCACAGGACAGGTTCTAGTATAGCTATCGATTGGGTGTGAAGTTATATTCGATTGGATAGCTCGTTGATAGAAGCGACTTAAAATTCTTCGTCGACGGGTATCTGGTAGCCGTTGGCCAGGATGTTTGATTGGGTGGCAACGCTTACAACTGCCAATAATTCGCCCAGCATTTCGTCAGTCATGCCCTGTTTACGGGCAGCGTCGGTGTGGCATCGGAGGCAATACTCACAGCCGTTGCTTGAACTCACCGCAACGAAGATCATTTCTTTTATCAACGAGTCCAATACCCCAGGTTTCATGGCTTCTTTTACGTGCTCCCATGTGCGCTTCAAAGTAGGTGGGTGGTTGGCTATGTGCTTCCAGAAATTGTTGATATCGTCTATGCCGCGGGTGGCCATGATATCGTGGTAGACGGCTAGGACATCTGCGCCTGCGTCGGCGTAATTGACCGGTTTGGATTGGGGCATGGTGCCTCCTGTTGTACTGGGACGGCCCATTCAGATGTCTATCTTATCAGTCTCCGGCTCCGGTCACCCAAAGTGTAAGGTCAATTAAAAAGAGCGAGCGACCCTCGTTGGCGGAGTGGGCCGGTAGCTGAAGAAAAAGAATACAGAACTGGAGGCGTACATAAACAAGAAGACAATGAGGCCGATGTGGTAGCTGTTGGTGTGGTCGAACATCCAGCCTAAGAACAGTGGTGAGGCTAGCATACCCGCGCTGTATACCGCGGTTATTATGCCGATTATGGTGGCGAAGTTCTTTCTACCGTAATATTGGCCCATGAGTACCCAGTTGAGGGTTGTGGCACCCTCTAATAGGGCGATACCCGCTACGAACACGTAGACCGACCAGGTGGAGTCAACAAAAATCAAAGTGAACAGCCCCAAGGTCCCAAAGGCCATGCCCATGGACAGGATATAACGGGTCTGGATTTCTGAGTTGTAGAGTCCGAAGAATAGTCTGGCCGGGATGGCGATGAAAAACAGCAGGGCGACAAGGTCCGCCCCCGACTGCTCGCTGAGTCCCTTCCACGCCATGATTGGTATGGCGTGTACCAGCAGACCGCTAGTCACCGAGATACGCAACGAACTACCGGTGAGCATTAGCCAGAAAGTGGTTGTCTTCATGGCATCTTTGACACCGAAATCGCTCTCTGTAACCCTGGCCGTGGCAGATGTTGGTTGTGGCGGGGCTTCAGGAGACCTTTCGATGTCGATGCCCACACTCTCGGGGGAACGTTTGATGAAGAAGGATGTTGGTATTGAGAGCACCACCACGAATATTCCTGCGTAGAGCAGCACAGTCCGCCAGCCCAGGGCTTCGACCCCTCGGGAAAGCAGAGGCACCATGAATGCGCCGCCGATGGTGTAGGAGGTTATGACCAAGGTCATGGCGACAGCTTTTCGCTTGATAAACCACCGATTGATTACCGCCAGGAAGGTCTGGCCGAAGCTAGTGTTATTGCCCACTGCCACCATGCCAATAAAGACCGCCAGGAATATCCAGTAGGTGTGGACTACAGATAATATGGCCAGGCCACCCCCTACCATTAATCCGCCAAATATTATGATTGGCCGTGAGTCGAATTTGTCTACGACCCATCCGGTGATTGGCCCGGCTATACCGGCTTCTCCCCGGGAAAGTGCGAAAATCAATGACGTGGATGCACTACTGAGTTCCAGGTCACGTTGAATGTGCAGGAAGAAGACCGGGAATCCGTATACGAAAATACTGCCACAGAAGACAGCCAAAAAAGAACACGCGCCAACTACTTTCCAGCCGGGATAGGCTAGGGTTTGTTTCAGATTATCCATGGTCGATAGATTGGTGGGCTCGGGAGTCTCTGTAGATATCACGGATAATAATGTACCACGTCTGTAAATAATAACCTAGGGAAAATATTATAATAATTGATATGTATGCAATGTTATTTTCGACTTTCTTGACCGGGATCGGAGGGCGTGTTGGCTTTAAAGGTGACGATTGGGTTAAAAATTGAATGGACAAGGTTGGACGAGTTCAAGCAGATTCTGAAAGAGGTTCTTCCAGATACCAGAGTTTTCCCCGGATGTATTTCAGTGGAAGTGCTTGAACATCACGATACCCACGGCGGTATCACGCTTATGGAAGAATGGGAATCGTTGGAAGACCAGGTTGAATATATCAATTGGTTAACCGAAACTGGGATGATGCAGACCTTGGGCAGCTTTATCGAAGCAGAACCGGAAATCATCTACTATGACAAGCTCGATATCTAGATGACTCCGCTATCTAATTTTTGTGTAATATCGCCGAATAAAATCGAGAACATTATCGTGCATTATCCGGTGGTTTAAGAAGGAGTCAAAATGGTTTATCAGATGTACGTTTCTCTGCAGGGTGACAACCAAATTGCCAGGTTTGTAATGGACACTGATACTGGAGCACTCGAGAGCAGAAGCTCAGTGGCAGTCTCTGGGGGCCCGGCTCCAATGACGTTCAATCCAAGCCTGAGTGTCCTCTATGTTGGACGGCGAGACGGATTGGAATTATCCAGTTATGCTATCGATCAACAGACTGGTGACTTAACAGAAACTGGTAGTGTTGGTTTGGGGGGCGAACCTTGTTATCTGTCCACTGACCACACGGGCAGATACGTTCTATCAGCCTATTATCAGGTCGGCCACTGTGCGGTACATCCCATAGATGGCTCCGGCGCTGTGGGTGGAGAGGCCACTGAGTGGCTGGAGACTGGCTCCGGTGCTCACTGCTTTCAGACTGACCCGTCCAATAGGTATGCGTTCTTACCTCACATCGACAATGGTTCTGCTGGAATTGCCCGTTTGCCAGTGGAGCGGCAAAATGCTCTGAATTCCATCTATCAATATAAGTTTGACGCGGCCACCGGCCGTCTGACTCCCAACAGCCCGCTGGTGGTGCCTCAAGATGATGCCATTGGGCCCCGCCATTATCGGTTCCATCCGACCAAAGACCTGGTGTACGTATCCAATGAGCAGGGCGGTAGCGTAACTGTGTATGGCTTGGATACTGACAATGGAACGTTGTCTGCTCTGCAGACCATCACCACTCTGCCAGTGGATTACGTTGGGCGCATATCATGTTCCCAGATACAGATACACCCATCAGGTACCCATCTGTACGTGGGGAACCGAGGACACAACAGCATCGCCTCATTCTCAATTGATAACTCCACTGGGATGTTAACAGCCACAGGCTGGGAGTCGGTCGATCCTATTCCCCGAGCTTTCAGCCTGGATCCGACTGGAAACTTCTTGTTTGTGACTGGGTTGGAATCAGGGAACCTAATCACATTCCGAGTCGATCAGCAGTCCGGTGGTCTGACGCGTTTGGCCAGCCAATACTTGGGAAGCCTGCCCATGTGGGTTTCGATCGCCAACCTGTCTGGGTAGCAGCGAAGCAGAAAAGGAGAGACGTCGCAGTTAAGGCTGGGTTGTCTCTCCGAAACGGTCCCAATGTACTATTTCCTCGAAGGCGCGACGGGGAGTGCCTGGTGGCTTGGGAATGTCGGCCCGGTAACCAAATGCCAGTATGGTGATAAGGTCCATCGTCTCTGGTATGTATAGTAGGTCCTTCACCGCCACTATCTGGTCGTCGTCTCGAACGCCAACGAAGCACATGCCCACTCCCTCAGACCAGGCCATAAGCTCCATGCTTTGTATTGCTCTGCCGGCGTCCAATTGAGGCCTTGGGGCGTCGTCCATAACTACGGCGACGGCAAACGGAGCTGTGCCAACGAACGGACCTTGCTTACAGATACCGCCTAGTTTTGCCAGGGTGTCTCGGTCTTGAATGGCTATGAAATACCATTTTTGAGTGTTACTGGAACTGGGAGACCACCGTGCACACCGCAGAATCTTTCCAATCAAGTCTTGGGGAATTGGGTCTGGCTTGTAATCCCGTACCGTCCTGCGAGACCTGATGGCTTGGTAGACGTCCATGTGCTTGCTCCTGTGGAGGGTTTATTTCGGAGCATTATAGCTGACTTAATGTCACCGCGAAGCGGAGATAAACATCGGGGAGGGAATTGAGGTTGTGAATGCAGACTGTAACTTTCAAGCCAAGGCTTAGCCTTGGCTTGAAAGTAGCGTATGTTTGTGATGTCGAGTCCTGATTCCACGCCAAACCTGACTTCGTTATATCTTGTCAGGCCAACATCTTAGAGCTTGATCACTGCAACCATCCGAATGACCTTTTTTAGAACCTTGACCGGTAACTAGCGGTTGAGGCGGATAGACCACCATCTGTTCCCCCTTGATGGCTTACGACCCGCTCATAATAATGGAACTCTCCTGGGATAACTGCCTTCAAATGAATTGTCGGTCAGACGATTGAGCCTATGGACCCTTAGCGTAGAGGAACGAATGCGCCATATTTTTGTAACGGTATAACGGCAATGACTAGTATTTTTTACTAGCCTCCGGATCCGTTGTCGAACTGAACCAAGATGCCGTCCGGGTCTAGGCAATAGAAGGAACTCATTTTACCTTCTGAATTGGTAAACGTTTCAATGCCCCCGGGTATTTCCACTCCCTTGGACACCAGTTCTTCGGCCAAACCTGGCAGGTCATCAACCGTAAACGCGTAGTGGCTCACGCCTATCTGATCTAGTTTGATGGGTTCTCCATCTGGTTGATCACCAGGGTGACAGGTCATCACCAAATATGGCTCTTGCCCATCGGACCAGCCAAGGTGTACCACCCGCCTTGTATCTCTGACGTGTTTGTAGGTCTGAGTCCGTGAGCCTCCCCGAGTGTCTTGGACGGCGTCCATGGTTACCGTCATTCCCAAGATGTCTCGGTAAAAGGCCAAGGATTTGTCCAAGTCGCGGACGCAGACGGCGATGTGAGAAACAGATCTAGCTTTCATAGTCGATTCCACCTTCTGAATATTGATATATGTCGTGATTCAGATTCTATGCCAATCCACGGGGCAATGTGATGAATTAATTTCACTTCAGGTTATTGATACGTATGCTCCTATTTTGCCACAGGCTGCTATATGAGCCACCAGGTGGTTGAGATATATCTGGCCACGTTGATTGGGCATTAAGTGTCAAAGTTAAACAACCCTGAAGTTGGCACGTTTTTCTCCTAAGGGGATCTTAATACTGAATTCATGCTTGTTGACCGTGCACTACCGTGGCTGGCAAGAACCACCTATACTCTCCTAAGCACCTGTATTCAGAGTAACTTGGTATCCGGAGACGAACCATGGCAAAGAGTTGGACGGACATGGTCAACGAGGCGAAAGCTGAAGTGACCGGAGTTAGCCCTGCCGAGGCACATCAGAGGCTTCAGGATGACCCTGAAGCTTTGTTGATTGAAGTTAGAGATGCGGAGTCTGTGCCGATTGAGAACAGGTCTCCGGATGTGGTCATGATTTCCCTTGGATCTCTTCCGATGCGGGCTGACTTGGAGATAGCCGAGAGGCTGCGGGATAAGCGGTTGGAGGACCGATCCAGACAAGTCATCGTGACTTGAGGAGGAGGCCAAATGGCAGCGCTTGGGGCCCAAGTGCTACAGGATATGGGGTTCACCAATGTGACTTATATGGATGGGGGGATGCGCGCTTGGAAGGCAGAGGGACTGCCTACTGCCGAATAGTCGATCACAAATTTTAGGAAGAAGGTCAGGCGAAACACGGAATAAGATTATTAATGTCACATTTCGAACTACACTGCCCAAGGTGCGGTAAGTCAAGACCGCCCGATATGTTCGCAGCGGCCTGTGGAGATTGCGGATCTCCTCTGGACGTTGCTTACCTGAGAGGCATCGGTTCCACTCGCGGAGCCATGCCGTCTCCGGTCCATGATTCCAAGCTGAGCGTTTCTTTGGGGGAAGGGGACACCCCATGCGTTAAACTGGAGAACTTTCCCTCGATACTCCGACGTTTTGATCTGTACGCGAAGCTGGAATTTCTAAGTCCTACGGGATCATTTAAGGACCGTGGCACTGCGACTATGCTTTCAGTTGCTAAAGAATTTGGGGTAACTGAATTGGTAGAAGATTCTTCGGGCAATGCTGGAGCCTCGGTTTCAGCCTATGCTGCCCGCGCCGGTATCAAGTCTCACATTTTTGTACCTGCCGACGCCCCAGAGGCTAAGCTCCGGCAGATCAGGGCCTACGGTACGGAGATTCATCCTATCGGAGGAGTCAGAGAGGATGTGACGACAGCAGCGGTCGACTACAGCCGGCAAAATAATCTTGTCTATGCGTCCCACATGCTGAGTCCGTATTTCGCAGAAGGCACAAAGGCCTTCGCCTACGAGGTTATCCAGCAGTTGGATGGTAATCTACTAGATCATATAGTCTTCCCGGTCGGTAACGGCTCCTTATTAATCGGAGCTTACAATGGTTTCAAAGAACTGCTCACCGCAGGGCGAATCAATAAAATTCCTCGGTTGCATTGCGTACAGTCTAGAAATGTCATGCCGATAGTTGCGGCGTTTACCGGCGAAGATTGGAATCCTAAATCCGCAACTAAAACCGTTGCCGGGGGAATATCAATCTCGACGCCTTCCCGCCAATGGCAGATTTTAAATATTTTGCGGGCCTCGGGTGGTAATGCCGTAGCAGTTGAAGAGACTAACATAGTGCAGATACAACGAGACCTATCAGAGCAAGAAGGTATTTTTGCAGAGCCAACTTCGGCCGCTGCATTTGCAGGTTTGGATGTCTTGTTCAAACAAGGAGCTGTTAAATCAGGAGACACGGTGCTTGTCCCTGTGACTGGATTTGGACTTAAAGACGAATCGCCCAACTAGAGTGCCGTTTCCATTCCCGAGGCCGATTTCAGAGGAGAGCTAATATGGAATTGCAGATCATGTCCCCGGCAGCAGACAGAGTCGATTTCAAGGTGCCTCCAGCGCCCCGTCTGAATGGTCTTGAGGGAAAGACCATTGGCCTATACAACAACATGACAGGCGGTGCAGACGTTGCCGTGGACCGAGTTGCGGAGCACCTCAGTAAACGTTTTCCGGGTGTGAAGTTTGAAAGATACGGCGGTGACCTCAGGCCGGGACGACCATCTCTCAGCCGAGGTGTTCATATAGACGACGATGAGGCGTTGGTTATTGCAACTGAGGTTGATGCCATGATCGGGGCCACCGCCCATTGAGGCGGATGCACGTCGTGGCTTGCCCATGACATGGTCGCCGTCGAAAAGGCCGGTGTTCCTGCAGTCGCTATAGCTGCTCGGAGTTTTGCTAGGGCGTGGCAGTCCTGCGTCGACGGCTGGGGCCAGCCTAATGCTTCGTTTGTAACCATCCCCCACGCTACAACGGGACAACAGGCAGACTTCATTCATAAGATGGTAGATGAAAATATCGATGAGATCATCCAGTGTCTCACCTCTATTTCGGCCTCTGCTGGCGTCCCCAGAGGTGCTAGGAACGGAAATCAAACTACCGAGACTTTTACCGTGGAACTTGATGAAACGCCAGAGGGTCTGGATTCGGTGAACAGGTTTCTGGCCGAGCGGGATTGGAGCGATGGAATACCGGTGGTGCCGCCCACTCCGGCCGCCGTTGAGCAGATGCTCAAAGGCACAAAGAGGGCTCCTCAAGACGTGGTGATGGTGATGGAGCCGGGCTTTGGGTTGGCAACGGTTGAAAAGATAGCCATCAATGCCGTGATGGCCGGATGCCGCCCGGAGCAATTCCCAGTTCTTTTAGCCGCCATTGATTGCCTGGCCCAACCGGAAATGAACCACCGTGACATGCAGGTATCAGGCCATACTGAAGCACCGATAATCTTGGTTAACGGACCCATTGCGGAGAAGGCGGGGATCAATTTTGGGACCACTGCCATGGGCCCCGGAGTGGTCAACAGTGCAAATACTTCTATTGGTCGAGCGTTGCGCCTTTGTCTGATTAATATCGGCTATTGTAACGCCGGCGCAGGTGACCCAAATTTCGTTGGACTGCCAACCAAGTTCGGTATGTGCATCGCCGAGAATGAAGAGGTCAGTCCCTGGCAGCCGTACCACATGGATCAGGGGTTCAAACGTAATGAGAGCGCAGTAACAGTGGTGACTGTCACCGGCCCAACGACCATAATTGACCCCCGCTCTAAGACCCATGAAGACACCTTGAATAACATAAGATCCATGATGTTCTATCCCAACGCCGGAGCAGGCGGATGGATCAAAGGCCTACAATCAGCACAGGTAGGTCACACCAACAAACGGGTGCCGTATCAGGGCCCGTATCATCCCATCATCCTGAGCCCTTCTCGGGCGGTCATTCTGGCCGAAGCCGGTCTAAGTAAGAAAAACGCCCAAGAATGGCTTCACCAGAACTGCCGCGTTTCTCTGAAGTCGGTATTGTCTGCTGGGGGAATTCCTGTCGA
>Ga0114932_10005673_pt1 | contig 10977 bp, 7 predicted proteins | sample 2SBtaG_2_FD_87286 | JGI IMG/M metagenome (GOLD analysis project Ga0114932, IMG submission 87286) | Deep subsurface microbial communities from Kolumbo volcano to uncover new lineages of life (NeLLi) - 2SBTROV12_ACTIVE470 metaG | ecosystem: Environmental > Aquatic > Marine > Volcanic ... | reverse complement strand
GCTGTGGGCCGCGCCGATCTGGATCCTGGTCGCGGGCTTGTTCGCGTCGTTGTCCTGGTGGCTTCGGCGCCGGTCGGGCCTTCGCTGAGCGCCTTGCGTGGGAGACTGCGGCATGGCCCACCTTCGCTTCACGCGCCACCTGGTGCACCGCCGCGCCTTCGTTCGTTCGGGACGCACGCTGGTGCTCGGAAACACCACCGGCAACCTCTACGTGTCCGAGGACGACGGCACGAGCCGGGAGCAGCTCTCGGCCTGGCTACCCCGCCTCCACTCGGTCCACCTGTCGTGATCGGGTGGCTCTGGGCGTGCACGGGCGCCGCCACGGTCGCCGCCGGAGACGTGGCGCCCCTCGTGGCCAGCCGGGCCGACCCGGTCGCCGTGATGACGGCTTGCGCGCCTTCGGACTTCCCGGAGGTCCGCCTGGAGCCCGTCGGTTCGGTGCCGGCGAAGCTCACCTGGGCCGGCGTGCTGCAAGGCGCGATCTGGGTAGCGGAGCAGGAGGGGCGCCTGGTCCGGCTGTCCGATGGGCACGCAGTCGACGTTCCGGACGTTCGCAAGCGGTCGCCCGAGGAAGGACTGCTCGGGGTCGCGGAGGCGTCGGATGGACGGCTCTACCTCTACCAGTCGATGGGGGAGGGGAGCACCGACCGTCGCACGACGCTCTTCCGGGTGCCGGCCTCGGAGGCGGGGGCGTGGGACCTCGACGGTCGCGAGGTGCTGCTCGAGGTCGGTCAGCCCTATGGCAACCACAACGGGGGGGCGCTGTTCTTCGGGCCGGACGGGCACCTGTTCGTAGGCATCGGGGACGGGGGGGCCGGCGGCGACCCCCAGGACAACGCGCAGAATCCGACGACCCTGCTCGGGACGCTGCTTCGGCTCGACGTGACGCCTGAGGTGGGCTTCGCCGTGCCCTCTGACAACCCCTTCGCGGGCGGTGGACCTGGAAGGGCCGAGGTGTTCGCGTGGGGCCTGCGCAACCCGTGGCGAGGAGCCGCCGACCCGGTGACCGGCCTGGTCGGGGTCGGCGACGTGGGCCAGAACGCCTACGAGGAGATCACCCTCGTTCCGCTGGGGGCCAACCTGGGCTGGCGGCTCCGTGAGGGCAACGCCGCCTTCACCGAAGGGGCCGGGGTTGCGGGACTCGACGGCCCGCTGGCCACGTATGGGCGGAGTCAAGGCACCTCGATCACGGGCGGTCCGTGGTACCGAGGCGAGCGGCTGCCCGGCCTGCGGGGCGCGCTGATCTATGGCGACTTCACCAGCGGCCGCATCTGGGGAGTCTGCACCGACGGTGTGATCCCGTCGGGTCCTCGTGAGCTGCTGGACACCGAGGCCACCATCGCGAGCTTCGGGCTGGACGCGAACGGGGAGATCCTGGTGGTGGGGTACCACGGCCAGGTGTGGCGTCTCGTCCCGAGGTGAGCCGTTACGCCCAGGCGGCGGCCTCAGCCACCGCGAGCCACCAGCCGTAGAGCTCCAGGGCGTCGGCGACACCGCGGAGTCGCATCCGGTCCGAGGCGAGCGACGACGCGGAGGCGAAGGCTTCGGGCACCGCTCGGATGCTGCGCTCCGCCTCCCGGGTGAGCGCGTCGAGGCCGTCGGGACGTCCGGACCAGATCGCCGCGGCGACGATCTCGTCGAGATCGCTCAGCGCCTCCGCGACGGCGTCGGCACCGCCGGTGCCGTCCACGCAGTCTTCGATCGCCTCCACCAAGGCGTTGGCGTCGAGCAGGCGCCAGGTCTCGGCCAGGTGCGCCCGCCCCGGGCCGTCGCGCCATTCAGCCGCGCGTTGGAGCAAGGGACCGGACTCGCCGAGGCGCGCCGCCAGGCCGGCCAACATGGCCACCTCCAACGCGTCCTCCTCGTCCTCCGGACCTTCGTCGAGGGCTTCCTCGAGCTGCTCCAGCAGCAAGGCCGCTTCGTCGCTCACTTGCCCTTTCGCGTGGGCGTGATCTGCTTGCTCTTGGGCTTGCCGGAGCCGTCTTCACGCTGCTCGCGTTCTTCGATGGGGGTCCGGTCGGGGCCCGACGACGCCTCCTCGCTGGCCGGCTCCTCGTCCACCGCTTCGGTGTCGGCTTCCTCGGTGGTGGCCTCGTCGCCCGCGTCGGCGTCGGCCGGTGCTGCGACGTCGGCGGCCTCGTCGCCCTCGGCGTCCTTGCGGCCGCCATCGTCGGCCGCGTCGCCGTCGGTGGCCGGGGTGGCGGCGGCGCCGCTCAAGCTGTCGGCCACCAGCTTCGGGTAGCTCGTGAGCTCCTGGTTCACAGCGGCGATGCGGTCGTCGGTTGCCCGGGTGGCGGACAGGTTGGACTTGGTGGTCTTGGCGACCGAGAGCACCTCGGTCACGGCCACGTCGTTGTTGCTCAGGAGGTCCTTGTCGACCTGCTCCGGGAAGGCGGCGGCCTTCTCCACGAGGGCGCGGACCTGGGCGGGCAGCTCGGCGGTCTTCGCCACAGCCGCCTCGACATCGTCCAGGCCGGCGTTCAGGGCGGCTACGGCGTCTTGCACCTCCTGGGGAGCTTCCGCCGAGGTGCTCACCTGGGGCGTCATGCCGTCCATGGTCACCTCCAGGTTGCCCTGGGCCTGGGCGACGAGCTCGTCGAGGGCCGTGCCGAAGTCGGTGTCGGACGCGAGCCCGAGGGACTCGGCCACGTCGGCCTTGCTGCCCTGGAGGTCGAGCTCGATGTCGGCCAGGGTGGCGTGGATGGTGGCGACCTCGGCGAAGACAGCGTCGAACTCGGCGATGCCGGTCTGCACGATCTCTTCGTAGGCCGAGGCGGCGTCGGTGGTGCCGCTCTTGGCGCAGCCGGCCACGAGCAGGATCAACAGCGGGAGGGTGGTACGCATCATGGCTCCGAGTCTGACACAGGGGACTACAGCGCGTCGAAGCGGCTGAACTCCATGGAGAACTGGCCGCGGCCCTGGGTCATCGAACGCAGGTTGGTGGTGTAGCCGAGCAGCTTCTGAAGGGGGGTCTCACAGGTGATGGTGGCCACGCCGTGGGCCGTGACCGTGTCCTGGATCAACGCCCCTCGAGCCTGGAGGTCGCCGAGCACGGTTCCGAAGCTCTCCTCCGGCACCACGACCTCGGTCGCCATGATCGGCCGCATGGCCACGCCGCCAGCGTGCACGATGGCCTTGCGGACGGCCTCGGCGACCGCCGCGCGCACGGCGTGGACCGAGCTGGAGGGACCGAAGAGCTCCACCTCGAGCACGGCGACGGCGACGTCCTGCAGGACCGCGCCCTCGACGGGGCCGCAGATGGCGCCATCGCGGGCGCCGGCCTGGATCGCCTCCTCCATGCCGGCGTTCACCGAGGTGCCAGCCGGCAGGATCGCGGGCGCGACGTCGAAGGTCATGCCCTCACCGCGACCGCGGGGTTCGACCTCGGCCACGGCGCGCGCCTTCAGCTCGATGCTGGCGTCGCCCTGGTCGATCACCCGGTGGAACAGGTTGTCGCAGCGACCCGGGCCCGCGATGCTCTCGCGCACCACGACGTCCGGCTTGCCCGCGCGTGCCGACACGCCGTACTCGCGCTGCAGGCGCTCGAAGACGATCTGGAGGTGCAGCTCGCCCATGCCGCGCAGCACCCGCTGACCGGTCTCGGCGTCCTCGTCCAGGCGCAGCGTGGGGTCTTCCTCGAGCACCTTGCCGAGCGCCTCGAGCAGCTTCTCCTCTTCGCGGGACGAGCCGGCCTCGATCGCGAGGCCGAGCACGGGGTTCATGGCGCGGATCGGCTCGAGCAGGAGGGGGTGGTCGGGCGACGTGAGCGTGTCGCCGGTGGTGGCCTTGCGCAGCCCGGCCAGCAGCACGATCTGGCCGGCGTAGGCGCTGTCGAGCTTGGACTTCCGCGCGGCATCGACGTCGAAGACCCTGGCCACCCGCTCCTTGTCGCCGGTACGCGGCACCAGGAGCTGGTCGCCGGGGGCGAGCCTCCCGCTGTAGATGCGCGCGAAGACGTGCCGTCGTCCGCCCATCATCTGGACCTTGAACGCCAGCGCGGCGAAGGGTCCGTCGGGGTCCATCTCGACCAGCACCTCGTCGCCGTCGCTGGTGGTGGCGGTGGACGGGGGGCGGTCGAGGGGCGCGGGGCAGAGCTTCAAGACGCCATCGAGCAGGGGCTGCACCCCCCAGTTGCGGAGGGCCGAGCCCGCGAAGCAGGGGTTGATCCGGTTCTGTGCGAGCCCAGCCTTCAAGGCCGCCCAGACCGCGTCGGGATCGGGCTCCTCCTCCATGAGGATGACCTCGGCGAGCTCCTCGTCGAGGTCGGCGACCGCCAACAAGAGGCTCTCTCGATGCTCGGCCACGCTCGCCCAGGTGTCGGCGTCGACCTCTCCCACGGCCACGTGCTCGCCCATGTCGCCGCTGAAGGTGTACCGCTCCCGGTTGACGAGGTGCACGATGCTGTCGTCGCTCAGAGGCACGCAGACCGGCACCGGCTCGCCCTCGAGCCGCTCACGGATGGCTTCCAGGCAGCGCCCGTAGTCGGCGCCTGGACGGTCCATCTTGTTCACGAAGAACATCCGGGGCAGCTCGAACTGGTTGGCCTGGCGCCACACCGTCTCGGTCTGCGGCTCCACGCCTCGCACGCCGTCCATCACGATCACGGCGGCGTCGAGCACGCGCATCGAGCGCTCCACCTCGATGGTGAAGTCCACGTGGCCGGGGGTGTCGACGATCTGGATGAGGTGGTCCTTCCACGGGCACTTGGTCACCGCGGCGGTGATCGTGATGCCGTGCTCCTGCTCCTCCTCCATCCAGTCCATGCGGGCCTCGCCGTCGTGGACCTCGCCGATCTTGTGGCTCGCGCCGGTGTAGTAGAGCACCCTCTCGGTCAGCGTGGTCTTTCCCGCGTCGATGTGGGCCGCAATGCCGATGTTGCGGACATGCGAGAGATCGACGGGGGTGGACTTGCCCTTCGCCATGGGGGCCTCCGGAAGGGCGCCGCCCTAACGCTTGCGGCTCCATCCCGCCCGGCACGGATTCGCTACATGACACCGCTCGTCGCGCGCCATAGATCCGCGACCCATGGGCGGCATCCTCCTGCTCGAAGACGGGCGCTCCTTCTCTGGTGAGGCCTTCGGGGCCATGGCCACGTCGGTGGGCGAGGTCGTCTTCAACACCTCGATGACCGGGTATCAGGAGATCCTGACGGACCCGAGCTACCGGGAACAGATCGTCACCATGACGACCGCGCACGTCGGCAACTACGGCGTGAACGAGCAGGATCCGGAGTCCACCCGCGTGCAGGTCGCGGGCTTCATCGCCCGAAGCTTCTCCCGTCGGCCGTCGAACCACCGCGCCACGGGCAACCTCGACACCTACCTGCGGCGAGCGGGTGTGCCGGGCCTGCACGGCATCGACACCCGCGCCCTGGTACGGCACATCCGCGACAAGGGCGCGATGAAGGCGGTCATCTCGACCGACGGCACCCCGGCCGACCAGCTCTGGGAGAAGCTCAACAGCTGGCCCGGCATGGACGGCCGCGCCCTGGCCACGGAGGTCAGCTGCGAGGCCCCCTACGTCTTCGCCGACCCCAGCGAGCCTGCGCTCCGCGTGAGCGTGCTCGACGGCGGCGTGAAGCAGAACATCCTCCGGCTGTTCGCTGCGGCGGGCTGCCGCGTGCACGTGTTCCCGGCCACCACCCCGGCTGAGGTGTTGCGCGACGGTGCCGAGGCCGTGTTCCTCTCCAACGGGCCGGGCGACCCGGCGCCGCTGGTCGACATGGTGGCCACGGTGAAGGGGTTGGTGGGCCAGGTCCCCGTGCTGGGCATCTGCCTCGGGCACCAGCTGCTCGGCCTGTCGTTGGGTGCCGACACCTTCAAGCTGCGCTTCGGTCACCGCGGCGGCAACCATCCGGTGCGCGACCTGGACACGGGGCGCATCGAGATCACGAGCCAGAACCACGGCTTCTGCGTGGACCCCAAGGGCCTCGAGCGTGCCGGGGCCACCCTGACCCACGTCAACCTGAACGATCAGACCCTCGAAGGGTTCCGGCACGACGACCTGCGCGTCATGGCCGTGCAGTTCCACCCCGAGGCCGCCCCCGGCCCCAAGGACAGCCAGCACCTCCTGCTGGACCGCTTCCTCGCCTTCGCGAAGAGCTGAGCACGCCCCCGAGAGGCCCCGATGCCCGCGCGCGACGATCTGAAGACCATCCTCGTGATCGGCAGCGGCCCCATCGTCATCGGGCAGGCCTGCGAGTTCGACTACTCCGGCACCCAGGCGTGCAAGGCCCTGCGAGCCCTCGGCTACCGGGTGGTGTTGATCAACTCCAACCCCGCCACGATCATGACGGACCCGGACGTGGCGGATGCCACCTACGTGGAGCCGCTCACCGCCGAGTTCTGCAAGCAGGTGATCGAGCGCGAGAAGCCCGACGCGATCCTGCCTACGGTGGGCGGACAGACCGCGCTCAACCTCGGCCTGGAGCTGGCGGACCTCGGCGTGCTCGCCGAACATGGGGTGGAGCTCATCGGTGCGAAGCCCGAGGCCATCCGGGTCGGTGAGGACCGGGCCCTCTTCAAGGCGGCGATGGAGGAGATCGGGCTCGAGTGCCCCATCGCTCGCACGGTCACCACCCTGGCGGAAGCCGAGTCCTTCCTGCCCGAGATCGGGCTTCCGGCGGTCATCCGTCCGAGCTTCACCCTGGGCGGCGCCGGGGGTGGCATCGCCTACAACGTCGACGAGTTCCGCGACATCGTGGGCCAGGGGCTCGACCTGTCTCCGGTGACGGAGGTCCTCGTCGAGGAGAGCATCCTCGGTTGGAAGGAGTTCGAGCTCGAGGTCGTCCGGGACCTGGCCGACAACGTGGTCATCATCTGCTCGATCGAGAACTTCGATCCGATGGGCGTGCACACCGGTGACTCGGTCACGGTGGCGCCGGCCCAGACCCTGTCGGACCGCGAGTACCAGCGCCTCCGCGACATGAGCATCGCCATCCTGCGCAAGGTGGGTGTGGAGACCGGAGGTTCGAACATCCAGTACGCGGTCAACCCCGCGGACGGCGCCATCCGCGTCATCGAGATGAACCCCCGGGTGTCCCGGTCGAGTGCTTTGGCGTCCAAGGCCACCGGCTTCCCCATCGCGAAGATCGCTGCTCAGCTGGCGGTGGGGCTCACCCTCGACGAGATTCCGAACGACATCACCCAGCTCACCCCGGCCTGCTTCGAGCCGGCGCTCGACTACGTGGTGGTGAAGATCCCGCGCTGGAACTTCGAGAAGTTCGCGGCCTCGGAGCGCACCCTCGGCACCTCGATGAAGGCGGTGGGAGAGGTCATGGGCATCGGGCGGAGCTTCTCCGAGGCGCTTCTGAAGGCGGTCGCGTCGCTGGAGGGGGGCTTCGGCGACGTCGGTGGTCTGGACGACCGCAAGCTCCGGGAGGCTCTGGCCATCGCCACCCCCGATCGTCTCGCTGCGGTGCTGGAGGGCCTCCGTCGGGGCCTCGATCCCACCGAGATCCAACGGCTGACGGGCATCGACCGTTGGTTCCTCGCCGAGCTCGAAGGCATCACGGCGCTCGAAGATCAGCTGCGAGGCCGCTTCCTCTCCGCTGTGTCTTCGGCCGAGCTCCTGCGGGCCAAGCGCGAGGGCCTCTCGGATGCCTGGTTGGGCAACATCCTGGGCTGCCGCGAAGCGGACGTGGCCGCGCGTCGGCGGGCGGAGGGCATCGGGCCCGTGTTCAAGCGCGTCGACACCTGTGCCGCCGAGTTCGCGAGCCACACCCCGTACCTCTACTCGACCTACGAGGAGGAGGACGAGGCCGGCGACAGCGAGATCCCCCGCGTCGTGATCCTCGGCAACGGGCCCAACCGCATCGGACAGGGCCTCGAGTTCGACTACGCCTGCGTGCACGCGAGCTACGCCGTGCGCGACGCCGGCTACACCTCGGTGATGGTCAACTGCAACCCGGAGACGGTCAGCACCGACTACGACACCAGCGACAAGCTCTACTTCGAGCCGGTGAGCTTCGAGCACGTGCAGGCCGTGCTCGACCGGGAGTCCCCCATCGGCGTGGTGCTGCAGTTCGGTGGGCAGACCCCGCTGAAGCTGTCCCACCAGATCGCTCCGGTGCTCGGGACCAGCGCCGATGCCATCGACCTCTGCGAGGACCGCGACCGCTTCAACGTCCTGCTCGGGGAGCTGGACATCCGGCAGCCCGAGGGTGCGCTGGTTCGTACCCGCTCGGAGGCGCTCGCGGCCGCCGGACGCATCGGGTTCCCGCTTCTGTGCCGCCCGTCCTACGTGCTGGGCGGGCGGGCCATGCGGGTCTGCTACGCGCTCGACGACTTCGAGGCTGCCCTGGACGAGGCGCTGTCCGCGGCCGAGGAGCACCCTGTCCTGCTCGATCGCTTCCTCGACGGCGCGGTGGAGTACGACGTGGACGCGCTCTGCGACGGCGAGCAGGTGCACATCACCGGCATCATGGAGCACATCGAGGCGGCCGGTGTGCACTCCGGTGACTCCACTGCGGTGATCCCGCCGGTCCGACTCTCACCGGTGATGGAGGAGGAGATCGTCGCTGCGGTCACCCTGCTGGCGCTCCGCTTGCACGTCGTCGGCCTGGTGAACGTGCAGCTCGCGGTGCAGCGCGAGACCCTCTACGTGATCGAGGTGAACCCCCGTGCCAGCCGCACGGTGCCGTTCGTCGCGAAGGCCACCGGGGTGCAGGTCGCGCGGGTCGCGACCCAGCTCCTGCTGGGCGAGAAGCTCGCCGACATGGATCTGAGCCCCCGTGGCGAGGGCCTCTTCTTCATCAAGGCCCCGGTCTTCCCCTGGCGTCGCTTTCCGGGCTCCGACGTGGTGCTCGGACCGGAGATGAGGTCGACCGGCGAGGTCATGGGGGTGGGCTGGAGCTTTGGCGAGGCCTACGCCAAGGCGCTCATCGGCGCGGGCATGACCCTGCCCACCGAGGGTGGCGTGTTCCTGTCGGTGCGTGACGAGGACAAGGGGCAGCTCTCCAAGGTGGCCGGGGCGCTCACGCACATGGGCTTCACCCTCTGGGCGACGGCCGGCACGCACGCGGCGCTGGCCGAGCTGGGGATTCCCGCGCGGCACGCCTTCAAGGTGCGCGAGGGCCGGCCCGACATCGTGGACCACATCGTCAACGGCAAGATCCAGCTGATGATCAACACGCCGCTGGGCAAGCGCGCATTGCACGACGAGCGCGCCATGAGGCTCGCTGGGCTGAGGCACGGGGTGCCTTGCATCACCACCATCGAAGCGGGCCGCGCGGTCATCGCAGCCATTCGCAGCCTCAAGGCCGGCGAGCTCAAGGTACTCAAGCTCCAGGAGATCGCCTGAACCTGCAGGTTGACAAGCGGCGAGAGTCGCCCACTCGTGCGCCATGTTGATCGCTGCTTCCCTGGCGCTGGCGGCGCCCGACCTGCCGGTCCTCACCGCGGAGCGCCTGCCGGGGCCGTCGCTCGAGGACTTCGTGCCGGGCGTGCGCGACGGGCATCGGAGCGACCGGGTCCGGCTCTGCTGGACGGGACTGTCCTCCGAGGCCCACGGCCTCGAGCTGATCCACGGGGCGGAGGAGCGGGTGCGGAGCGGAGGGGGGCGGCTGGTCGCCGAGGTCAGCGGTGAAGCGGGCTGCTGGACCGGGCCGTACCGAGCGCGCGGCGCGTTCGCCCTCCGCGGTCGCCACGCTGGGGCGGACCTCCCCTTCACGCTGGTGGCCGAGTCGGCTGTGCTTCGCCTGGTAGACCGGATGCCGGCGTCTCCGACCTTGGATGCCTTCACCGTGACCTCGGTCGCGGTGGCCGACGCGGGTGGCATCTGGGTGGGCACGGACGGCGGGGGGGTGGGCTACCACGACCCCGTCACCGATCGTTGGCGGAGCTTCCGAGCGGCCGATGGGCTGGTGCACGACCACGTGACCGACGTGTTGTGGCACGAGGGAGAGCTCTGGGTGGCCACGGTGGGGGGCGTCAGCCGCTTCGACGGGCATGGCTGGACGACGGTGAACGTGGGCCTGCCGGCCGCGTCGGTCTACGATCTCGCGGCGACCGAGCAAGGGCTCCTGGCGGGCACGTGGCGAGGCGGGGCGGCGGTGCTCGGCGAAGAGGGGTGGACCCCCTTGCGGCTGGAGGGGCGCTGGCCCTACCCGAGCGTGACCTGCGTGCTGGAGGATCGGGACGGGCGTCTCTGGCTGGGAACCACCGAGCGTGGTGTGTTCTTCCTCGACCCGGCAACAGGCGAGCAGCGGCGGTACCGAACCGCCGATGGACTGGCCCACACCAAGGTCTGGGACCTGCTGCAGGATCCGAACGGCCGCATCTGGGCCGCGACCGCTCGGGGGCTCAGCCGCTTCGACGCCTCGACGGGGACGTGGCGGAGCTGGCGTTCCGAGGACGGCCTCGGGCGGGACGAGGTGAGGTCGCTGGCGTGGGAGGGGGATGCCCTGTTGGTGGGCACCGACCGGGCGGTTCATCGAGTGGTCGACGACGTGGTCGAGCTGGTCTGGAGCGGCGACGCGGAAGTGCTCGGCCTCGCTGCGGCGGGTGGCTCCTGGTGGGCGGGACTCGCGCGGGAGCGTGGCCTGGTGCGCGATGGAAGCGTGGTGGCTGCTCCGGTGGTCGGCGCCTCGATGGGTGACGTGGCGTTCGTCCTGGACGACGGACCGGGGGGGATCTGGTATGGGGGTGACCACGGGTTGGCCAGGCAGGACGGCCAGGGGTCTTGGCGCGTGTGGGACGCTCGGGATGGTCTGCCGGTCGCTCGGGTCGAGAGCCTGCTCCTCGGCGAGCAGGCGACCTGGGTGGGTACGGCGGTCGGGGTGGCGCGTCAGGACGGCGAGCGTTGGACTGCATGGCACTACACGCCCGACACGGCGTGGAACGTGCAGCCGCTCACCCCCTTCTTCGAAGACGACCAGGGGCGCGTGTGGGTGGCCACGCCGGACGAGGTGCTGGTGCTCCAACCCTCGGGTGCCTTCACGCCCGCACCCGGCACCGAGGGCACGTGGCGGTACGTTCG
>Ga0114932_10005666_pt1 | contig 10989 bp, 13 predicted proteins | sample 2SBtaG_2_FD_87286 | JGI IMG/M metagenome (GOLD analysis project Ga0114932, IMG submission 87286) | Deep subsurface microbial communities from Kolumbo volcano to uncover new lineages of life (NeLLi) - 2SBTROV12_ACTIVE470 metaG | ecosystem: Environmental > Aquatic > Marine > Volcanic ... | reverse complement strand
TAACTCCCTGGAGGGCTATTGTCAGTGGTAGTTATGTATTCCGTGAGATCAGGGATACACGTTTGCAAAGGGCTTTCATCAGCGCCGATCTCGAGTATGTGAATTACCGCGGCGCCCGTTTTTATTCTACCGATGGTGGTGATCAGGCATTAGCAAATTATTATCACCAGGTGAACGATGCCGTTAAAGCATCTTATAAAGGCAATATCAATTTCAAATTAGGCGGTGAACTCAAACTGCACACCATTATGTTCCGGTTGGGAGGCGCCTACTATGGCAGTCCCTATGCAGATGCCGCCATCAAAGCCAACCGTATTGTGGCCAGCGGCGGTATTGGTTACCGCGATCATGGTATTTTCATCGATCTCGGCTATGCGCATGCTTTCAACACAGATGCACAATTCCCCTATCGCCTCAACGATAAGCCCAACACTTTTGCAGAACAAAGCGGCAGCGCCGGTAACCTCATGTTAACTTTCGGGGTAAAACTCTGATAGCCACTGACCGGCATTTCGTGCGTCGATCCATTGAATGGAACTGTCTTTTTTAAACCAGGTCATCTGCCGCTTGGCATAATGACGGGTATTTTGTTTGATCAGGTGAACCGCTTCGTCTAGCGAATATTGTCCAGCCAGATACTGGAACAATTCTTTATAACCCACCGTTTGCAACGCATTGAGGTGTTGATACGCAGCAACTGAACGGACCTCTTCCAGCAAACCTGCTTCCATCATCTGGTCTACCCGCGCATTGATGCGTTCGTATAAGCGCTCACGGGGAAGTTCCAGTCCAATCTTTGATACAGTAAATGAACGCGCTACCTGGTTGCGTTGACGAAAGACAGTAATAGATTGCCCCGTAGCTTCCATAATTTCCAATGCACGCATGAGGCGTTGCGGGTTCTGTTGTTCGGCTATTTCCCAGAAAGCGGGGTCTTTGGTGCGCAATTCCTGTTGCAACCAGTCCAACCCTTTTTCGTTGTATGTATCTATGATCTGCTTGCGCACCAACGGCGACACAGCAGGCATTTCATCCAATCCTTCACAAAAAGTTTTGATGTACAAACCGGTGCCGCCTACCATCACCGCATACTGCTGCTGTTGGAAAATTTCATCAGCCGCCTGTAATGCATATTGCTCAAAGCTTGCTGCATTTATCTCTTCTTTCACCGAATGAGAGGCAATGAAATAATGTTTCACGGCTGCCAGTTCTTCGGGTGAAGGCCTGGCTACGCCAATATTCAGTTCCCGGTAACATTGCCTGGAGTCGGCAGAGATAATGTTTGTATGCAAGCGCCGCGCGAGATCAACGGCAACAGCTGTTTTCCCTACTGCAGTAGGACCAACAATGATGATAACATGTTTTGCTGCAACTGGCTGCATAAGCCGCAATTAAAAATCTTCTTCGCCCCCGTTGTTCCCTTCTTCTTCGTGTTCGCCTCCCTTTTCTTCTCCTTCCTCACCAAAACCCTCTGCTGCTTCTGAGAGATCGTATTTCTCTTCTATATCTGCAAATTTATCGCCCAACAGACTTTTGGTTCCATATTGTTGCGGGCCGATCCCTTCTGTTCTTGAGATAGCAGGATAAGTGATCTTGCTGCTTTCTTCCTTGCTTACATTGATGAGTTCTACCAGGAAGGTCCAGTTCTTTGTAAAATCATACACATAAATGAAGCGCTGGTTGGTATCCCTGATCTCACTGCCGATGGTAGTCTCAGACATGAGCAATGGTTCGGCAACATAAGATTTATTGTATTTGGCAAAACTGATCTCCCTGCCCCTTTGCCAGTTATCGTTACTCCTGAAAAATGTAGCCTGGTGCTTGCTATCGAATTCATACGCTTTCAGGATCGCAAAATGCAGGTCCTGAAAAAACTGTTTGTGCTGTATGACGATGTCCCTGTAAACCGCATCATCTTCTTCCAGATATACCCTGAATTTTAAAACAGCCATTCTTCGTGAATTGTTAGTTGTTTATAATTGCTGCAAAATACAATTTATTCAACGGCCTGCAAGTGCAGTTCCTTGCCCTTTTCAAGCATGAAATGGTAGGCCGCTTCATAGTTGTTGGGAATAACACCGTCCAGTATTGCTTCCCGTATCGCATCTTTGATGATGCCTACTTTCTTGCCTGGTGCCAATCCGAATGTTTGCATGATCATCTCCCCTGTTACAGGCGGTTGCCAGTTGCGGATACGGTCGCTTTCTTCCACCTGGTGTAATCTTTCCCGCACCAGCTCGAAGTTTTGCAGGTATCTTTTTACTTTCAGTTTATTCTTGCTGGTGATATCCGCTTCACAAAGCATCATCAATTCATCTATGTCTTCACCTGCATCAAACAGTAACCGGCGGATGGCGCTATCGGTAATATTTTCTTTGGTAAGGCTGATAGGTCGCAAGTGCAACAGCACCAACTTCTGTACCAGTTTCATCTTTTCATTGAGCGGCAGTTTGAGCTTGGTAAAAATCTTCGGAACCATCCTGGCTCCCACTACTTCATGTCCGTGAAAAGTCCACCCATGCCCTTCTTCAAACTTTTTGGTAGCCGGCTTGCCTATATCGTGCAGCAATGCTGCCCATCGCAACCAGAGATCGCTTGTTTTATCGGCAATATTATCCAACACTTGCAGGGTGTGGTAAAAATTATCCTTGTGTCCCTTTCCATCTATGTATTCTGCTCCATGCAGTTCTACCATTTGCGGGAAGATCAGTTGCAGGAGCCCGCTTTTAAACAGCAGGTCCCACCCAATCGATGGCCGGTCGCACAACATGATCTTGTTCAACTCGTCGGTGATCCTTTCCTGTGAAACAATTTTGATTCGTTTGGCATTTTCTCCAATAGCAGCAAAGGTTTCAGGCAATATGGTAAACCGCAATTGGGCTGCAAACCTTATGGCGCGCATCATCCGCAACGGATCGTCGCTGAATGTCTGCGCAGGGGTCAGTGGCGTCTGGATGATCTTCCGTTCAATATCCCTCACCCCATTGAAAGGATCGACCAGCTTGCCAAAATCTTTTTTGTTCAGGCTGATGGCAAGTGCATTGATAGTAAAATCCCTCCTGTTCTGATCGTCTTCAATAGTGCCGGGCGTTACTTCCGGCTTGCGGCTATGTGAGCGGTAACTTTCTTTCCGGGCGCCTACGAATTCCACTTCAAAATCGTCGAGTTTGATCTGTGCCGTACCGAAATTCTTAAAATAAGCCACTTGTGGTTTGGGCTTGAACATTTCTGCCACTTTGTGTGCCAGCGCAATGCCATCTCCCATACAAACAATATCAGCATCTTTGGTAGGTCTGCCAATGATCTTGTCGCGCACAAATCCTCCTATGAGATAACAAGGCGTATCCAAAGCTGTTGCAGCTTTCGCAATTTTCTCCAGTACCTGCTTTTCCTTATCAGAGCAAACTATGTCCATAAACTGCAAATGTAGCGCTGTTTTGTTTTGGATCAACGGGGAAGACAATCGAGCAATTGCCGGGTGGTGATATGCCTTGCACAATGGAAATGGGTTTGCGGACAGGCCTTTTTTCCATGGAGTCCGCAAGGCCTGCACGAAAGTGCCTCTGTTACTTCCACAATATGACTGTTATCAGACAATGGCCCATATCCAAATGCGGGAATAGTGGAACAATAAACAGCCGTTACCGGTGCATTCACTGCCGATGCAAAATGCATCGGTGCAGAATCATTCACATAATTCATCAGCGCTCCCTGCATCAGGGCAGCCGACTGCAGGAAGCTAAGTTTGCCGGCTAAATTTTCTACTTGTCTGCCCTGCACGGCATTCGTCATCTCATCACACAATGCCCGATCGCCGGGTGCACCCAGCAGGTACACTTTATATTCCGCCGGCAAAGATCCGATCAACGATATCCATTGATCGGCCGGAAATTGTTTGGTGAACCATACCGATGCGGGAGCCATGCAAACATAAGCCTGTAATTGCATGGAAGCTACCGCTTGCATATCCTGCTGCGATGGATACAACCTGGGCCTGGCCGCATGCTCATCCGTTAAAGAGGCAATCAACAAGTGATTGCGTTCTATTTCATGGATGCCTTTGCCTTCTTCTGAAAACACATGCCGGATAATATCTGTGAACAAAAAACTAAATGGGTTTTTATCAAAACCAATCGTTCTGCGGGCCCCAGAAAAAGCGGTGAGCAAACCGGTTGCAGCATAACGCTGTACATTGATTACACAATCGTACCGGTTTGACCTGATCTGTTTCAGCAGTTTGAACAGGTTGCGGTATTTATTTTTCTTTTTATCCCATACCAGTACTTCGTGTACATAAGGATGTTGTATGAACAAGGATTCATTTCCTTTTCTAACAGCTATATCAATGGAAGCCTGGGGAAAATATGCGTGCAGTTTTTCAAGCAACCCTGTTGCCAATACAACATCCCCGATAAAAGCAGTCTGAACGACCAGGACTTTCTGCATCAGCAAAAATAATTTTTTTAACGCACTTAAAGAGAAGTTGTTAGTTGCCAGATGATAGTTGTGAGAAATAATTCCGCCAACTAACAACTATCATCTGGCAACTAACAACTCTTTATTCGTATTCCAATTCGTTGCTGAAAAACTCCCAGTCGAACAACAGGAAGCTTGAAGAAATACTTTTCAGGGAAAATTCACTTCTGTTCCTTTTGTGTGAAGAACGATGGCGAAGCCTGGTGGAGCTAATGGCATGACGGTCTATCCCAAGGCTGAGTACAGCGTTGATGAATGAATGCATTTTTTCACTTGGGACGTCTAAAATAACCCTTGCCATATACAGTATTTACCTGTTTTAGGATATCAACTTTAAGTTCGATATTTTTTCCGGGTTCTACAAACAAAAAGGGTTAAAATTAGTATTAAACTAATGTTACCTCGCAAGCGGCTCTTTTACAGTTATTTAAAGATGTCCATGTGAAAAATAAGTCCCCTGAAGCGCTTAAGGCCTTATGATACTCAGGCTGCCGTCTTTCTCCCATTTAATGACGGAAGACGGTTTGGCATAGTCTTCTTCATCGCGCCTGTATTTGACTACATAATCCACCCCCTCGTGAATGACCGGCTCTATATCCCGGAAACACTGCGGTGGCGGGTATCCTGAAAGGTTGGCCGATGTACTGACGATGGGTTTTCTGAACCGGCGGATCAGGTGCTTGCAGAAGGTATCGCCGCAAATCCGTATGGCCACCGAACCATCGGCTCCCAGCAGGTTGGATGCCAGCCCCACCCCTCCTTCATAAATGACCGTGGTAGGTTTGGTAACCCCTTTGATATAATCGAATATTTGCAGGTCGGGCTGGGTTACGTGGCGAAGGATATCTTTTTCATCGGCCACCAGCACGATCATGGCTTTGTTATCGGCCCTGTGCTTCAGTTGGTAAATCCTTTTCACCGCATCTTCATTGGTAGCATCGCAACCGATACCCCAGATGGTATCCGTAGGATACAGGATCAGTCCTCCTTTTTGCAATACATCGAGACAGGCATCAATATCTTGTTGGAATGGAAGCATCTTCATACAAAATTACCGGCAGCAAATTACAAATTGTAACGCAGATACATGCTGCAAAAGCCATGATACTGTATGTTTGCACAAAAAACTGACCATGGAATCATTGAAAGCCCTGATACAGGAAGCCTGGGGCAACCGGGAGTTATTGAAAGAAGTGACCTACACCGAAGCCGTTCGCACCATTATTGAAGAGGTTGACAAAGGCAGGCTGCGTGTAGCTTCCCCGGAGAATGGCCGGTGGGTGGTGAACGAGTGGGTGAAACAGGCTATTTTGATGTATTTCAGCATCCAGCAAATGCAGACCTGGTCTATCGCGCCTTTCGAATTTTACGACAAAATGCTCCTCAAAAATAATTACCGCGAACTGGGTGTAAGGGCTGTTCCCCATGCCGTAGCCCGTTATGGCGCTTTCCTGGGCAGGAATGTGGTACTCATGCCCAGCTATGTGAACATTGGCGCATACGTAGATGAGGGCACCATGGTAGACACCTGGGCCACCGTGGGAAGCTGTGCCCAGATAGGCAAAGGCGTTCACCTGAGTGGTGGCGTAGGCATCGGTGGCGTGCTCGAACCATTGCAGGCGAGCCCCGTAATCATTGAAGACGGATGCTTTATCGGTAGCCGTTGCATTGTAGTAGAAGGCGTGATCATAGAAAAAGAAGCGGTGCTGGGCGCTAATGTGGTACTTACCCAATCAACCAAGATCATCGACGTTAGTGGGCCTGATCCCATTGAATACAAGGGCCGTGTTCCTGCCAGAAGTGTAGTGATCCCGGGCAGCTATACCAAAAAGTTCAATGCGGGCGAATACCAGGTAAGCTGCGCCCTCATCATTGGTCAGCGTAAACCCAGTACAGACCTGAAAACCAGCCTCAACGACGCATTACGCGATTTCAATGTAAGCGTATAAACTCATTATTGACCGTTCAATTATACTTGATAGATGGCAGCACAACGCATCGGGTTAAAAGGATTTTTGATCACGTTGCTGGGTGCTGTCTTCTTTTCTACCAAAGCCATTTTTGTAAAACTGGCTTTTCATGATACAGGCACCGATGCCGTTACTTTACTCACGGTGCGCATGTTATTCTCCCTGCCCTTGCCATTATTGCAACCGTACTGCCTTCTTTTATGATGAGTGCCGGTATGAAAAGCATTGGCAGTAACAATGTAGCCATCATCACCAGTATTGGTCCTGTTTCCACCATCCTGCAGGCGCATTTTATCCTTGGCGAACCCATATTGGGCTTACAGCTAGCCGGTACAGCACTGGTGATCATAGGCCTATTGCTCATCGGCTGGCGCTCGGCGAATTGATGGGTGTCTGTCATTTACCGAGGTTTTTCCGTCACTTACCGCCTTTCCTACTGTACCTGCCTAAAGAGGCTTCTCCGGCTTTTTTCGTGCCACTAGATTTGTGCTATCAAAAGATAAATAATGGAAGACTTCAACAAAAACATTCAAAACGAAAAACACAGCCGATTCTGGACCGGGCTGATATTTGTACTGATCGGCGTGGGGTTGCTGCTCCAGCAAATAAGCGCGCCCTTCCCTCACTGGCTGTTTACCTGGCCCATGATACTTATCATCATTGGGTTGATCTCAGGTATCAAACACAGGTTCCGGAATTTTTCCTGGTTTATCATTGCCGGCATTGGCGTGGTTTTCCTGATGGGAGAAGTATTCAATGATATGGACATGCGGACTTATATGTGGCCCATCATCATCATCGGAGTAGGACTCATTTTCATGTTCCGCCCCAGGCGCAGGTCGCGCTGCTTCAACCGCTGGCAAGACCGGTACGGGAAATATGACTATGATAAAGTACATGTATTTGGCGATGCAGAAATACATACAGAAGATGTGATCGACAGCGTATCAGTTTTCAGCGGCGTTAAAAAAACAGTCACATCGAAAAATTTTAAGGGCGGGGAAATTTGTTGTTTCATGGGCGGCGCTGAAGTCAATCTGAGCCAGGCCGATATTACCGGCACCATCGTGATAGATATCACCCTCATTTTTGGCGGAGCCAAGCTCATCATCCCCCCGCATTGGGAAGTCAGGTCAGAGTCCGTGGCCATTTTCGCCGGTATCGATGACAAACGCCCGGTGCAGGCCAGCAATTTCGATCCTTCTAAAGTGATCATCATACGTGGCACCAGCATTTTTGGCGGCATTGAGATCAAAAGTTATTAAATCAATTCAACTGTTTTCACCTTGTAAATTGATCTGTTATGGAATGGTATCTTGCAAAACTGGTGTATCGCATCATTTGCGGCAATGGCGAACACCATGCACAGTTCGATGAACAACTCAGGCTCATCCATGCAGAAGACGAACTGCATGCCTTTAACAAAGCCCAGCTCACCGGCCAGAAAGAACAGGAAAATTTTTTCAACCAGGCCAACCACCTGGTGCAATGGAAGTTCATCAACGTAACCGAGCTGCACAAACTGGAAAAGCTTACAGATGGCGCCGAAGTGTATTCCCGCATCAGGGAAGAAGATGACGGCCGTGCTTACCAGCACTCCGTTCATGCAAAAGCGGGATATTTGTTGGAGCAGTGTACCGATAAATTCCTGGAAACTGTTTAACCGATATGGTAAGATCTATCACAACAGGCAAAGGCTTTTACATTATTTTCTGCTGCTGGTGGCTGGCGTGGATACTCGTCCAGGCCGCCATGGTAGAGCGGGCGGGCTTTGATTTCCTGATTGCTTTTACAGATGCTCTTTGCTGTAATATATTGCTGGCAGGCTGTTGCGCACTGATCGTTAACAATATGCGGTTTTACCTGCCCAGGAAGGAACGCTATTGGTACCTGCTGGTTGTGAGCCTGGTGGAGAGCGCTATCTGGTTATTGATGAGCAAATGGATATTGAAATTGTTGTTCAGAAGCAATGTAGCTTATCAGGCTTTTCTCGATCAATCGGTTCCGATCCGTTATATTCTCGCCTTTCTGATGATCGGATGCATGGCCATGATAGCCATCCTGTGGTATACCCTGCAGGAACAACAGGAGAATGACCGGCGTAAAGAAGATGCAGAGCGGTTGGCCAAAGACGCCGAACTGCTCAAACTGCGTCAGCAGTTGCAACCGCATTTTCTTTTCAACAGCCTTAATTCCATCAGTGCGCTGGCCGGTAGTCAGCCTGAAAAAGCCCGGCACATGATCCAGCAATTGTCTGATTTTTTAAGAGGCACTTTAAAGAAAGAAGAGCACCAGTTGGTGACGCTGGAAGATGAGTTGCATCACCTGCAATTGTACCTGGAGATTGAAAAAGTGCGCTTCGGTCACCGGTTGCAAACAGCTATCAATGTAAGAGAAGAAGCCGGCAAACTATTAATCCCTTCACTCCTGTTACAACCGATCGTAGAGAATGCCATCAAATTCGGTCTATATGATACCATCGATACCGTATTGATCAGTCTGGATGCCGCTCAGCGAAAAGGTATGCTGGAACTTACGGTCACCAATCCATTCGATGAAACAACTGCTGTCAATACCCAGGGAACAGGGTTCGGACTGGCATCCATCCAGCGCCGACTTTTCTTGCTATATGCGCGGAACGACCTGTTATTAACGCATGCAAACGGTTCTGTTTTTTCAACTACGCTACTCATCCCACAAAATATTTATGAAGGCCATCATCATTGACGACGAATTCCTGGCAAGGAACATGGTAAAAGAATACCTGCAATACTATCCTGAAATAGAAGTAGTGCAGGAGTGCAGTAATGGATTTGAAGGAATCAAAGCCATACAACAACACCAGCCCGATCTCTTATTTCTCGACATACAAATGCCGAAGATCAATGGATTTGAAATGTTGGAACTGGTAGAGCAGCCACCTGCTGTTATTTTCACCACTGCTTTCGAGGAATATGCCATCAAAGCTTTTGAAGCACATGCCATCGATTACCTGCTGAAACCCTTCAGCAAAGAACGGTTCGATAAAGCCATGCAGAAATGGCAACAACTGGGCAGGCAGGAAATGGCACTGCAAACGGGTCAATTATTGGAGGGTCTGGGTAACCAGCCTTTCCGTTCCAACAGGATCGTGCTGAAGGATAATGGAAAGATCAAGATCATCCCTACGGCGAATATCCGTTACCTCGAATCGGCCGATGATTATGTGAAAATCCATACGGCAGAAGGTGCGTTCCTGAAGAACCGGACGATGCAGTATTTTGAGCAACAACTCGACCCGCAGCAATTCGTGCGCATCCACCGTTCATACCTCGTGAATGTGCAGCTCATCAGTCGAATTGATCCTTATGAAAAAGACGGCCATCTGGCCATTCTCAGTGTGGGGGTAAGGCTTCCCGTGAGTAAATCGGGATACCAGAAATTAAAGCAACTGCTGGGAATATAATTTTTGCCAGGTAGCTTCGATGATGGCGGGAATCTGTTGAAAATCCCGGGCTTTATCCAGGAAATGATCGGCGCCGCAGCGGAGGCATTCCGATTTGTAGCCGGAAAGGGTATTATTGGTAAGGATCACTACTACCGGCAAAAAGCCTTCCATTTTCCGGATGTCTTTCAGCATCTGGAGACCATTTTTCCCCGGCAGGTTGAGATCCAGGAGTATGATATCCGGCCGGCAACCATCATTTAACAGAGCCATTCCCTCTTCGGCGCTTTTGGCTGATTGGATTTCCCTTACTGACCCCAGATCGGCCAATAGCAAGAGCAACCTTTCCCTGATAAAATCAGAGTCGTCCACCATTAATAATCGTAATGCGTTGGCAATCATAGCATTTAAAATAGACGACTGGGGGTGCATCATCTGTTTGGAGTAAAAAAAGCTTTGTAAAGGATTAGCCCTACAAAGCTTGCGTAGCGGTTAACTACAAGGTTTCTCAAGGAGAATCAGGTAATGTGGACGTTAACCCAACACAGGAAGCGTCCGGCTAACGGGCTTTTAGAGGATCTTTACTTAGAATATTGGATAATACATCACAAAGAAACACAGTTCCCACCAGTCCGCCCATAACAAGAGTTATATAAAATGCGTAGTATAAACACTACAATAAACGGTGTTTTGTCAAACAATATTGTTCTGGATGGCGTAACGGACCAGGTCGGCATTGCTTTGCATCTTCATTTTGTCCATGATCTTGGCGCGGTAAGTGCTGATGGTATTTACGTTTAGGGAGAGTATATCACCGATCTCGGAGATGCTTTTACCAGAGACCAGCATTTTGAATACTTCAAATTCGCGGTCTGATAATTGTTCGTGAGGGGCTTTGTCGCTTTTCTCTTCCAGTGAACCTGCGAGCACTTCAGCCACCTCACTGGTAATGTATTTTCTTCCGCTCAATATTTGTTGAACGGCTTTCACCAATTCATAAGGTGCACTTTCTTTGGTGAGATAACCAGCCGCTCCTGCCTTGATAGCACGTACCGCATATTGTTCAGGCGAATGCATGCTCAACATGAGCACAGGCGTTTGGGGGGCATGCTCTTTGAT
>Ga0114932_10005665_pt1 | contig 10990 bp, 8 predicted proteins | sample 2SBtaG_2_FD_87286 | JGI IMG/M metagenome (GOLD analysis project Ga0114932, IMG submission 87286) | Deep subsurface microbial communities from Kolumbo volcano to uncover new lineages of life (NeLLi) - 2SBTROV12_ACTIVE470 metaG | ecosystem: Environmental > Aquatic > Marine > Volcanic ... | reverse complement strand
TATAAAACTCTCAGGAGATGTTGCGGTTGTGTCTGTTGCTTCTTCTATTTGTATTCTTTCGTCAAGTCGTATAAACGCAGTTTCTTCTTCTCTTAAAAAAGAACCAGCATCACTTGAACTTGAGTCCGTTCCATCTAAAAGAATTGCGTCAGTGATAAATGTTACATCTTCAGCGTCTTCTAAAATAACTCTTTGTTCGTATGCTCCTACATCATTCCCCTGTGGGTTTGTTCCCAAACGTCTTTGGAATGTTTCATCAAACAGAACTTCAAATGTAGATGCAAGTATTGGAGAGAACTTATCATCTGGTGCAACTGCGCTGAGGTTACTATAGTAACCACCACCAAGAGAAGAACCAGCATTTGTTATCGCAGCTGAAACAGATGAAGATATTTTAACTTTACCAAATACCGCAAATCCAGCTGGATGTACTGCTCTTTTTAACTGGTCTAGATATGAGTTAGTTCCATATCCTGCTTGAATTTCGTATGAAAATTGTTGGTAATAATAAGAGTCTTGAATACGATTTAAATCTTCACCAATAAGACTTGTAATGTCTTGTCCGTATGTTTTTGCAGTTTCAGCAGTTGGAGCAATTGTTGCGACACCCGAAGCAATATTAGCTTTAGCAATTTTTGCTGACGCTCCACTTGACGATGTAATTGTAGTTGGGTGTGGGTTTATACCTGTTGCATTTTCAAAGAAATCTATTTCTGCTAGATTTTGTATAACGTGCCCATTTGCATTTGTAGAGGATGAATCAGTGCCGTTAAATACTACCTGTCCATCACCTTCATCAACATTTTGTAATAGTAATGCATTTTCATCTGTACCATCTGCATCCGTTCCATTTAAAACAATTTGATTGTTATCGCCAAATTCTTCGTGTAATATTGTACTATTTTCATCTGTGAATAAACCATTTACAACATTTGTATCTGTTCCATTTAAAAGAAAAAATCCAGTAGGTTCACCACTTTCTGCTACATCAAACGAAGCATTAGTAATAAGTCTACTATTTCTATTTTGTTGTGCTGATAAAAGTCTTGTGGATTCTTCGGTAAAAATTCTTTCTTGTTGAATTGAAGATGCTCCAAGACCCTCTTGGGTTTCATTTAGAATGTTGTCGCCACCTTCAGTTAAAATTGCTTCTCCATCTTCATCGCCCGTAGCATCTTCTAATTGCATAGGTGGATTATAAAAATCCTCAACTGATTCTAAAACAATTGCACCATTGTTAAATGGAAATGTGTTATCTTCAAGTACAAGATACTCATCGTCTGTAGAAGTTGCGTTAGTTACAAAAAGGTCAGCACCATTTTCTGATAAAATAAATTCTTCTTCATCAAGAGTATTATCAAAAATCATTCTGGTGTCTAAGTTATCACCACCAACCCTTAATGAATCTTCAAGAGTAATTCCCTCTTCATCTGCAGCTTCTAACTCTACTCTTACAACATTATCAAATGAAGTTTTTAGTACGTTTGTTGAAGAGTCAAATGATACAACTGTTCCTGTATGTCCTGATGAACTAAGGGTTTCAAGAGCTGCAAAAGTTCCTGTTATATCTTTAAGAACAAAGTTTGCATTAAATTTTATCTCTGGTTCTGAGGTATATGCAAAGCCAGGGTTAGTAATCTCTATTTCACCCACAGACCCAATATTATCAGTTGTTGCAAAAAGTTTTGTTCCTGTTCCAGAGACAGATGTGACTGTAACTGTTGGAAGTTTTGAATATCCAGAACCACCATTGGTGAAAACTATTTTTGATATTCCTCCAGTATAGTCCGTTCCCTCTTCAAACGCAATTCTATCACCACCAACTGTTCCGTAAGTATCCAGCCCCCTTTGTGTTAGAGAAGCTTCAAGTTGAAGATTATGACCAGCATGAAGAGAATCCGAATCTGTTCCATCAAGTAATAGATTATCTCCATTCACACCTGTTGTCTTTGTTTCTAATTCTATATCAACTAAGTATTCTTGTTCTTTTGTCGCATCTTCAAAAACTAAAAAGTCTCCAGCATCTACTGAGTATTGGTCTGTTCCATCAATAACTATTGCGCCATCAATTATAGAAACAAAAGCACTTGCAGAAGAAGTATTAGAATCTGTAGTAGTAAAAACTAGAACATCACCAACTTCATATTTTGTACCAGCATCATCAATAACAGCTCCACTAACTTCACCAAAATCAATAGTACCTACTCGTCCTGTTGCTTTACCATTTCCAATATTAGTATCAGTATCAAAAGTAAATGTTTCAGTTGCGGTATATAGAGCTCCAGAATTATCAAGTGATGTTGAAGATACTATTGAATTGACCGTAAAGGTCATTAGGGTGTCAGTAAGATTTGATGTTACCTCTATTAATTCGCCTCTAACAAAAGAAGCATTTGGAGATAAAGAATCTTTATTAAGTTCAAGTTCTATTAACGAGACAGCACTTTCAGTTGTTGCAAGAGATGAAGCAACAACAGCTGTCGCACCAGAAGTTTTTCCAGTTATTTGTTGACCGACTGCTTGTTGGCCAACCGCTCCACTAGATGGCGCAACTCGCATAATTAGTTTATTGCCCCAATTACCACCAGAGGCTCTTAACATATATTGATTTGGATAAATTATTTCTGGAGTTTCACCAAGTATCATATTGAAGAATATTTTATGTCCTTCTGATGTACCCTTTGCACGATATAGTTCACGAATATTTTTAACAAGATTTCTTTTTGAAACACCGTCTGCGAGAGTAGATGGTATTGCGTTCATAAATTCATCTCTGAATTGATCTAAGAAATCATAAATGGTATTATCAATATCTGCGTAGGCCAACAACTGTTGTATGGTCTGCACAGGGTTTGCACGATACCTTGAAACCACCGCGCTCGAAGAAGAAGTTCCACCAGTGATGGTTTCTCCTGTTACAAATTTTTGTTGTGAGGTAATAAAAATTCTTGGAGTAGTAGTGTTACCTAAATCGTCTGCTAGAATTTTTGCAGTTGCTTTTGAAGTTCCACCAGTAATGGTTTCCCCTACAATAAATTTTCCCTCTGTTCCTGCTCCTGTTTCTAATACAATATTATTGCCATCAACGTCTAAAACTTTAGACGCAGTTTCTAATTCTAAAAGAAGATTATCAATATTTACTGAAACTCTAAGTTCAGCAGCTTCTAAATATTCATAATATTGTTTTAGAAATACAGAAAATATTGGATGATCTGCTTGAATAAATTCAGGCAACTGGCCATCAATTAACGTGCTTATCCTTGTCGTTAAATTACCAGTAGGATCAATATCAGAATCAAATGGCGCCATTTTTAGTATCCAGATGGAGTGCTATAAGAGGTGCTTGTTGTATAAGTTCCTGCCGCACTTGTATCACCCACTGAAACAGTATCAACTTCTCCTAACACCGTACTGTTTGTCAGGTCTAGTTTTAAAGTTTGATTGCGAACTGGAACAATGTCTTTTGAATTTGGAACGACAGTGATTCTAATTTCTGTTGATGTTGCTCCATCAACATCTGAAACTGTAGTTACAAAAAGTGATTCTATAAAAATCGCACCTGTAGAATAATTTATTGTTCCAGCAGTTGTATCAACATACACTCTATTTCCAGCGAGAACATAGTACAGTCTTACAATACCAGCACCATTATCATCTAAGAAATGTTCGTTTGTTGTGTCGCCGTTAATAAAAAAGCCTGTTGATGCAAGTATTCCACCAGCTGATGAATTGTGTCCAGAGTGAGGATTATAAAGTGCATTATTAAAATAAATATTATAAGATGTTGCTGCAGTAGTGTCTGGAGCAAAAAATTTACCTAAGTTTACATTTGTTGTATTATTTAATATTGAGGTATTTGCATCATCAATAAGTCTAGTAACCTTTGAGTGTCTAAATACTCCCTCAAATTTTTCAAGATTATCAGTGTTATATTTTGTTATTGCAGAAACTACTTCAGATTCTATTTGACTTGTTGCCAAAGTTGTTTTACTAGAATCATATTTAAATCTAACATCTAATATTAAGAAGGTTGTCTCTGGATCAACAATAACTGGCGTGATAGATGCAACAGTATATTTTGCAAAATCAGATACTAGTTGTTTCTTTTCTGATGCAGTTAACTCTAATCCTGTTGTAGAAAGAATTGAAATAAATACTTTACCATATTCAGCTGTACTTACAACTCCAAGACTAGAATCAAATGAACCACTTTCTCCACCAAACACTTGCACTGATTTTGTATTTGCGTAAAGTTTTTTAGCATACACTTTATAATCTTCAGCAGTCACACATCTTCCTTGAGATGCATAATCTAGTGGAGCATTATATTTTATAGAAGTAATAGTTTCTGGTGCTGAACCGCCATTTGCAATATCTAAAACTTCTACTGATATATCAGATATCGTTGCAATTGAAGCTGCATTTTTAAAAATAGCTGCACCATTTGCATCTGTGGTATTACTGACAACATAAGTGAGTATTACAATATTACCATCACTTAATGAACTTCCAACAACTCCATCACCAAAATATACTTCAAACTTTCCGTTCTCGACTTCCTGTAAAAAATAAACATTACTTTCAGCAGTAACTTGTGTTATGTCTGTTGCTTGTGTATAGGTGGTTGTTGTGCTGTCCGAACTTGAATTTTGTACTACAACTTTTAGTGTAGAAGTATCTGCCCGTCTATTGGGAACAAGAAATCTTTGGTCTGCATCTGTTGAATCAACACTATATCTAGTTGTTACAAAAGTTCCTTCATAAAGATTGACTGAGAGAAAAGGAATACCAGAACCAGTGTTAGTTGAAGCAATTGAATCAGAGGTGACAAACTGATAGTCTGTTCCATTTACAGTAGAATTAAAAACAGTTCCAGCTGGTAAAGTCGCACTAGTTATAGAAGTTGTATTCAGTGTGATATTAACTGTTGCAACCGCAGCCCTAGCAGAGTTGGGAACATACCCTAAAGTTTTTGCATGTGAAACCACACTTGACCTAAGAGATGCACTATCTAAAAACATCTCGTTTGCTAACATGTTTGCATTGAAACCCAAGTAATGAGTATTATATGCAAGAACATCTAACAATGCGTTCATTCCAGAACCTTCAAAATCATAGTCCGTAAATTCTGTTTGTCCAGATAAAAAAACTTTAAGATTATTTTTAACCTCATCAAAGTCAAACTCTGTTACATTTAATCTTTTTGTATTTACTGCCATTTAACTATTCCTATGAGTTTGCTGCAATGTAATCTTCGCCAGTTTTAATAGCTGTAGTGTGTTTTGCTTTAGTTTCATTTCCAGAACGAGTTACCCTATCATCTATATACCATTGCTTTGTCTTCTGAATTTTAAGATGATCAACACTACGTTGAACAACTTCATTAATTTCTGCTTGTGTGACTCCAGTAGGACGAGTTTCTGGAGCGTACCAAGTATGATTAGTCTTGTTTCTTCTTGGTGGCAAGGAGTGTAATACAAATGGATCGGTGCCTGCTTTAATACCATCAATCTGTAATACTGCGTGACCACATGCAACCATGTGTTGTGTTATTTCATCCGCTGTTGGTGTTGTCATTATCTTAGCCTCTCTAATAATACGGTTAGGTCTACTAACTCAGTTGGTGCATTTAAAACATAAAATTCTATAGTTAACTCATATGCATTACGATCTATGTCTGGTGTTGCTCTAACACCAACCAATTGAGCTCTTGGTTCATAATCAGTGATAACATCTTCTACCTTTCTGGTTAAAAGATGTGCAGAAATAGGAGTCATTAATTCAAATAATATTTCTCTTACTCCACAACCAATTTCGGGATGAAAAGGTTTTTCGTAATGATTAGTTAATACTAAATTTCTAATAGAACGCTTTACAGCTGTAATGTCCGTTACCTTATCAATATCTGCTTTTGCATCGCTTACTGTTACTGCACCATCACTATCTTTTGAAGACAACTTCTTTTTTGTAAAGAATAAATCCAAGTCTTTATATTGACGAACATTACGTTCAATATCGTTAAGACCTTGGGCGTCTTTAAATGATGTTGGTGTGGGCATATTGTACTCCTTTATCTATTTATAACAAACATCATGACGATTTTTCTCTAAATAATCTTTTTGCTTTGGTAATTGCGTTAAAAACTGCTGAAGAATCACTTAGGCCTAACATAACTGCTTCTTGATTACCATAGTCAGGCCCCAATTGAACATGTGCCATTCTGCGACCTCTATAATTTTCAAGTTTTAAAACTTTTAAACCATCATCTGCATACTCTGCTTCAAATCTAGCAAATTTGCCAGACGATTTAGGATTTCCCTTTTCTTTAACTTTTTCAGCATTTCCATTAAATGATGGATCATAGTTATCATTGTATTTGTAAGTTACTTTATAGATATGTTTTCTTTTTTCTGGTATTTTTCCTGTTGTTTTATCTGGTTTAGTTCCACTAAGTCCATACTTGTGTCTTCTTTCCCAAATTCCGTAACGCAATTTACCACTTGGTAGGGGTGCTTTACCCTCAGAATCAACAAACCCTATTAAAATTCTACCATTTTTATCAATTGAATAGTGATCTCTTCCATGTATATTTTTGCTGCCTGCAGCTTCTATAGTTCTGAATCTACGATTTGCATTATCAAGCTTTCCAGAAACTCTAACTACCTCAATAGGTTTATTAGCTAATGTAATAACATCAACTTCAATTGAACCAGAATTATCACTTTGGTCTGTCCAGTTTATAGTTTCTTTTTTTATTGTGCCTGGTATTTCTTTTGTTTTCACAGTACCAACTTTTTCATATGTGGTTTGCGGCCTTCTAGAAAATCCAGCTGGTGCTACATTTGATCTTAGAACTGTTGAACCACCACCAGTAACACTAACTTCCTTAACAGACTCTTCAGATGTGGTGACAGTTGTAGTGATGGTTGCACTATCTTCTTTTTTTATTTTTGGTTCATCATATTGAGCAGAGTTTGCCTCTTCTTCTGATACAACTGTTTTAGTAACCTCTCTGGTGCTTGTTGATACTGCATATGCACCTTCGTCTTCTGTTGGTAAAACCTTGGGGGTTTCTCTTTCATATTCCTCTTGTTCCGATGCAACCTCTTCAACGAGTGCAGAAAGTTTTGGGTTTTTAAGTAATGTCGATACTTTTTCTTCTACTGTATCAACTTCTGGTTGTAAAACTGCTGGTGCTTTTTCAAATGCAACTCCACCAGCCGCCGGCAATTCATAGTTTGGAACAACATCTTGAATTCTTGTTGAAGCTCCTTTAACAGTTGCAAGAGCAGTAGTTGCTGATGCTTGAGATGAAAGAGCAGATATGGCTGAAGTAGAGGATTCTGATAAATTATTAATTAATCCTGTTGGGTTTGGAATATTACTTCTATCTAATTTTAAAGATGCTTCAAATGCAGTATCTAAAGATGATGTTGCAGTTGCTTTTGCAGTTGCTAATGCTGAGGTTGCAGAAGAAATATCTGTAGTAGCGGTCAATGCAGCTTTCTGTGCTGCAGCTGCATTAGTGGTTAATGTATCTAAATCAAATCCACCAGCAGTAAGTCCATCACCAAACTTTGATTTTAAATCTGCTTGTTTAGCTGCAAACTCTAATCGCCCAGCAGCAGTGTCTTGACTAATAGCAAGAAGTGCGGTCATTTCTGATTGTAAATTTACATTTGGTAGTGCTGGAATCTCAGGAACTAAATCTCTAACAACTGCTGTTAACTCCTCTACAACTGAAGTATTTAATGTAGCTGCAATTACAGAAGCTTCCTCTTCAAGTGCAGCTGCAACTTCAGCTTTTATAGAATCAAATTTATTGAGGACTGCATTAAATGTTGCACTTGCTCCTGCTAAATCTGGTGTTTTAAAATCTGCCATTCTTACCCTCCAGCAATAACATTTGCAGAACCAGATGCAGAACTATTTGGCACCCAACTTCCATGACCACCAGTTGCATCACCTTTTCTATGAACACCTTTACCATTTACTTTAACAGTAGCACTACCACCAGTTGCTGGATCACCACAACTTGTAGTGTCATCTATACGAACTGTCTTTGCACCATTTGTAAAAACGTCTGGAGAACCAGATGAGTATGCTGTCTGATGAAAGGGATTTGGTGTTGGACTCGCATGACCAACATGACTATCTGTTCCTACTCTTGTTACTTCAGGCACAATATCCCCCTAGTTTAAATTAATTAATTCAGAGTCTACATCGACTTCTGTTGTTGCGTCCATGTCAATAGTTGTTTCTGATTTAATATGCATAAGTGCAGCTGACTTCATATTTAATTTATCACCAGACTTAAAGGACATAATACCAGAAATAGTTGTTCCTGTTAAATGGTCTGATGCCACTATGTCTACGCTATCAAGAGATGTTATCGCATAATCTTTGACAACATTAAGAGTGCTTGTTCCATTTACAAGTCTAGTTTCATTTTTATCAATAACAATATCAACATCTTCTTTAATTCTACCTTTTACGTTTTCCATTATTTGAAAACTATAATTACCTTTAATTTCTTCTTCACGATTACCACCACCAGTTCCAGCTCCAACTTTAACTCTGTGGTTCTTGTGTATCTTCTGTGTGTAATTACCTTCTACCTCAAGATGGTAGTCTCCCTTTATAAGTTCTCGTACTGTTCCAAGTGTTGTAATATTAACATCACCTTGTATAAGTATCTGAGACTTTCCAACAACAATCTCATAGTTGTCGCCAACAATTTTTACAACCTTTGAACCATCTGGATGTATTTCTTCAAAAGTGCCTGCACTGTGTTGTGTAAATGTCCGTTCAGCTCCAGGCGAATCATCCATCTCTTTTATATGACCAGCCTCACTTTCAAAAACATGATTGAATGGATAAGCTGCAGAGATGTATGGATTCTCATCTTTTTGAATTGACTTGGGATGTGGTTCTTCCCAAAAACCACGTTCTTCTTGAACTGCTTGGTCAGACACAGCTGAGAGAAATGGTTGTGTTGCAGTAGGAACTCCTGTTCCCTTCTGATCTACCTCTTCGCTATTATCATCAACTCCAACTGTAGGGTCAACGATTTCTGGATCACCTCGTAAACGATTACGTCTTCTTGATTTTAATGATTCGTGATCTTCTGATGCTCTACCTCTACCTAGTCTGCTAGTATCGGGTTCTCCTACTTCATGACCAGACTTGGTAGTGTAAAATTCTCCATCAACAGGATATGCACCATAAAGGGGAAGACCAAGATATTCTGTTTGTGGACTTTCTGGAGAACGAGGGTCATTAAATCCAACTTGAGGATCAGCAGCTGATTGAGGTGTGCCTGGCAAAGAACCAATAATTACTGGTTGTTGTTTTTCTACAGCATCTCTAAAGAAACCAATTACCCAAGTACCCTCAACGAGAAAAGAGGGAGAATTGCCAAGACCATGCATAGATGCATCTGTGACAGGATGCATAACGTGAGCCCAAGGTAAATCTATGGTTGGTACTTCAGTTATATCTTCTGAATGAAAACCCAAACACCGAACTCTCACTCGGCCAATTTGATCTGGATCATTTCTATCTTCTACAACACCAACGAACCAGACAAACCCATCTTGGCCCATAAAGTAATTTTGTTCTTCCATCATAATCCTCTAATAACAGTTTTTACTATTTATAAGGATTGTGTGAAAAGGTTATACTGGGCCTTTAGTTTGTTGTTTTATCATTTCTGAATAGCCAACTTTACCAATCAGTTCATATTTCTTTGCAACTTCTTCACGACCAGCTTTCAAACGACTAGTCATCCAATAAGGATTGAGTCCTAAATTACCAGCAATGATAATTCTTTCATGGTCGCATTGGTGTTTAGGTACAGAGTGTTTTACCCAGCCTGGAAACATCACCATTGTATTTTGTTTAGGAACAACAGCTTGCATACCATCTGGAAATACTAGTGGCGCACATTTATCGCAACAACTAACATTATATACCCAACTCCAGATAGATGGCCAATGGTCATGAGGCTTTGTCCAATCACCTTTTGAATAGCTTGCAACCCAACAATCATATGGCATGAGAAATACTTTGTTAGGTGAGTTCTCTGTTCCAAGATGTATTGCGTAATCGCACAGTTTCATAAACTCTTCATTTTGTTCGTGCATAAACCAAGAGCTCATATTTGCTTGAACATTAGTTTCTTTATTTTGTATATCATCAAACCCATAACAGAATCTTATCAATTCTTCTGTTGCATTTGATTTAGGAACATCAGATTTTATAATAGGAAAATTAGATGTAAATGGAATTGAAAATGGATTAGTAGCAAGTTGACGTTCTTTGCGTTCTTCTACTTTCTTTTCTTCTTCCAAACTATTTGCAAGTGATTTTAATAAACTCATTTTATAGGTCTTTCTTGGGGATACCAATACCATCCTGTTGTTATATATTTAGAATGTTCATGTACAGGGTTGCCACGATGTTGGTACATCCATGCAGAAGGAAATATAACACCCATTCCTTTTCTTGGTTGTATTTTTATTTTCTCATATAGAAACTCTGTCTCACCTTCACCAGCTGGTAAGTCATTTAAATAGATTGTCCATACAAGAGCTCTGTTTGCATCTGCACAGTGAGAATTCTCTGCGTGAAAATTATGAAACCCACCACCCATAGGCATTGTTCTTTGCACTTTGATTTCTGGTGATATAAGACTTTTTGCTCCACGATATACAATAGGAAAATCTAAAAGATATTCTCGCAACATATCCATTTTTACTTTTTGTATAGTTGGATAAAAAGAATCTTTTTCATCCATCCACATTTGTTTATCTTTGCGAGTTATGCGGTTAGCAGTTTTGGTCATTCCGATATGATCATCACGTTCAAACCACTCTATAAGGTCATCACATTCTTTGTCTGTTAGTGCGTTTTCAAATCCTCTGACAAAACTACTTAACATTTAAGTTGCCTGCCACCATAACTCTTTGATGTTCACATTCTTGTTTTG
>Ga0114932_10005664_pt1 | contig 10994 bp, 9 predicted proteins | sample 2SBtaG_2_FD_87286 | JGI IMG/M metagenome (GOLD analysis project Ga0114932, IMG submission 87286) | Deep subsurface microbial communities from Kolumbo volcano to uncover new lineages of life (NeLLi) - 2SBTROV12_ACTIVE470 metaG | ecosystem: Environmental > Aquatic > Marine > Volcanic ... | reverse complement strand
CTAAAGCCAAAACAATTACTTAGGTTATATAATGAGCGAACTTAATCTTGTCATTCATCAACCAATTCGCCTGCAAATAATGTCTTTGGTAACATCCTTGGATAATGAAATGCATATAGAATTCACCTATCTCCAGAAAATTTTACAAGTCACAGCTGGAAATCTTGGAGCACATTTACGTAAACTTGAAGATGAAGGTTTCATCTCTATTCAGAAAACATTTGTATCTCGTAAACCACATACTTATATTGAAACCACTCCCTTAGGACATCAAGCATTTGCTGAACATGTAGCTGCTTTAGCTGATATATTGCAGCAAACACCTATAACCAAACTAGACGAGTCAAACTGACTCGCTTACAGGTTCTGCTCAACAGAACCAACTCTCAGTCAGACCAGCAGGTATTGGACGTTTCTGGGATACTATTCTAGTAAATGGTGGCGTCTTGCCTATCATAGCATAGGCTAATTCTTCTATAACAGAAAACATTTTGCTATGATCTATATCTTCATTTTGTGACTGTCTAACAACTGTATTGATTTGCGACCACAATTGTTCCATGCGAACATCTGGATGAGACCATTTGTAGGTGAAATTCGCTGCATCCAAATCATCTAGCCATTCTGCATTGGCATGCTGCTCTAATAGAGCAGATCCAGGTGGAATTAACAACCTAAGACTGAATTGTACAGGATCTATATTTTGCACTAAATCATTATCCCGCACGAAATCAAGTAATTCTAAATAATCATCTAACGTTGCCCATGGGGTAAAAGGAAGTAGAGATGGGCGCCAAGGTATTTGTGCTTTCTTCATTACACCTAGCACTTGTATTATGTCTGACTTAGTATGGCCTTTTTCCAGCACATCAAGCACATCGTCATTTAGTGTCTCCAGAGCAGATATAACAAATGCACATCCAGCAATCTTCATCTCCGGCAGTAAATGTTTGTGTTTTAAAAGATGAGGGATTCTAGCAGTAAAGTCAAATGTAATCTCTGGAAACTCAGCATGCATAGAAGCAACCACTCTGCGTGCGTGACTTGGACCATTTAGAAAATCAGGATCGCTAAAGCTTATATGTCGCACTCCCTGATCAACCTGATTACGGATATCAGCAATGACAACATCCTCAGGGACCACAAAAAACTTACCTTGGTATACAGATGTTACTGGACAATGCCTACACACATACTTACACCCTCGAGTTGTCTCCGTACTGCCAGCCAGATGCAACTCACCCTTATCATCTCGAAACCGAGCATAACTACCGAACTGGGGCAAATCAGCACGCTCAGGCACCATAAATGAGGTTCTCTGTAGTACTGGTTTAGCCACACTCTGGTGAGTTCTAACTCCCGACGGCGGTCTATTTTGTTGAAAGGCATCTTCTAGAACCGCTCTGGCCAATTCAACTATTGCAGGCTCAAACTCACCAGAGATAGTGCTATCTGCATGCTGTTCTTCACACAAGTAGTCAGCATTTAAGCCAGCATAATCTCCATAAAAGCAAATATGAGTCTGAGGATTTAGTGCGCGAACACGCTTAGAAACTGTGACACCTAATCTCAATGCATTGTGCATTCGGACTGACACCAATACCAAACGGGTACATTTAATATGTTCTTCGTAATCATTTAAATTCTCCACCGCTAAATCTATAGCGGCTGCATTAATGCCATCATTGCGAAGAAATTTCAATGGCGAAGCAAGGCTGAATGGTTGATGACCTAGCTCGTAGCACGAAATCAAAAGCACTTCGGGTAAATTACTACCAACATACATAGTATGATTCTAGCACTTTGTACGACAAATGTCTCTTAGTATTTTGTATTCAAGCATATTACCAATTTCACATTGCTCACAACATTTTCTATATGGAGTCAAATTTTGTTCATAAGAACCCAAGACATCAAAATAATTTTGGTACAATAGATTGAGAAAGGACATTCCACCTCTAACAAACTACAGTTAGGTACAATGAAAACCTGCAAAAATACGGACAAATATGTCACCCAAACCATTACAGCGTAATCTTCTGTAATGATACAAAGAAATCTATATTGATAACTGTTCTAACCATTACGCTTCTAGTTTTATTTAATGCCCTATACGTTGCAGCAGAATTTGCTACGGTAAGTGCTAGGCGCACTCGCATAAACCAAATTGCTCAAGACGGAAACGTGCTAGCTCGACAATTGCTGCCAATAATTAATGACATTAATCGACTTGATAGTTATGTTGCAGCGTGTCAGGTTGGAATTACAGCAACTTCGCTACTTTTAGGTGCCTATGGACAAAATGTTCTGGCAGTACGAATTGAGCCATTATTATATAAATTAGGTTCACTTGCAGGACCAACTGCACATTCATTGTCTATAACCACTACATTAATAGTCCTCACAGGCCTGCAAATGATACTTGGTGAATTACTGCCCAAATCTATTGCTCTCCAATACCCAGAGAAAGTCTCTCTAGCAACTCTTCGATCCATGCGATGGTCACTTCGCATATTCCAACCCCTTATATGGATATTTAACGGCAGCGGGAAATTACTACTCAAAACACTAGGTTTGGATACTGATAATAGACACAGTACAGCACATACCCTTCCAGAAATTCAACTACTAGCAGCCGATAGTAAAGACGCTGGAATACTGACATCAGGTGCCTATTTGATGCTTAGAAATACATTGCGATTACGCAATCTCACTGCTAAACATATTATGACACCTCGCAAGCTTTTAATGACCGCGCCAGATACAATGCCCACCTCTAAATTATTGCCGATATGCACTGAGTCAGGCTTCAGTAGAATCCCAATCTATAGTGAAAACATAGACAACATAATAGGTTTCGTGCATATCAAGGATTTGCTGCGTATGTATTGGCAAGGCCATGAGGATATCGCAACAATATTGCGGAAAATTATATTTATCAATGAAACATTGCCAGCCGCAGATATCTGGAAGACTCTTTCAGCTAAACGGCAGTACATATCAATTGTTTTAGATATGAACGAACATATTACTGGGATCATCACATATGAAGACCTAATTGAAGAGGTATTTGGTGAACTTCAGGATGAATTTGACATAGGGACCATAAATATTTCAGCAGACACTACAAATAGAATAGCTTTACATGCAGACATGCTAATCTCGGATGTCAACGAGTACTTGGGCACCAATCTGCCAATCATGTCGTCAGGCACAATCGGTGACTTAGTGCAGAAACAAGTAGTGCAATCACCGAAAATTGGTGACGAAATTATAGTAAGACCCTCTATGATAAAAATGCGAGTCGAAGATATGGAAGGCCCAAAAGTTACAAAAGTTTCTGTTTCCGTTTCTGATGCTACACACACAATGAATCCTTCAGAAGATCAGACATGACACATCATTCATTTTACTCCTTAGGAATTTCAGTACAGCCCACCAGCCTTGTATTGCCAATACTAGTCACAATATTTCTAGTTCTGGTAAATGGTCTGTTTGTAGCAGCAGAATTTGCAATAATCGGAGTGCGGCCGACTCAAGTGGAACCGCTAGCAAAAGCAGGAAACAAACGTGCAAGGCTAGTTTTGAAAATTCTTGAATCTCCAAATGCTACCAACAAGTATATAGCCACTGCACAACTAGGTATTACCCTAGCATCCCTAGGTCTTGGCATGTATGCCGAACCCCGCATTGCGCTTTTCATCGAGCCTTATATAAATAAGTTTACCGGAACATCGCTGAACGATATTGTTATACATTCCATAGCAATGCTGATTTCACTGGCTTTTCTAACCTACATGCACGTAGTCTTAGGAGAAATGATTCCCAAATCATTAGCACTTAGTAATCCTAAACGTGCTGCTTTGACAATAATGAGCACAATGTATTGGGCGCAGAAATTTCTATCCTTACCAGTATCAGGACTAAATTTTTTAGGAGATAGTTTACTGCGCCTACTAAAAGTACGCCCACCTGAAAGTGATGCTCGTTTACATTCAACTCGAGAACTAGCACAAATTGTTAGTGAAAGTGCCTTAGGTGGAAAACTTCAGGACAACGAAAAAATGTTGCTTCTAGGAGTGTTCAGATTTGCGGAGCAAAAAGTACATCAAATCATGACACCTCGCAACCGAATTCAAGCCATTTCATATGATACGCCGTTAGACCAAATCATGACTCAGGTTAGTGATAGCCGATATAGTCGTTTCCCAGTATATCGTAATGATCTTGACCATATCATTGGAATACTTCATGTGAAAGACCTAGCAAGCCAGCAGTTGTTGGACAATGACAAATTATTTGACTTACGTCTACTGATGAGACCAGCACCATATATACCAGAACATACTCCCTTAACCAATATGATGTCTGCTTTTAAGCGCAACCATGTTCATATGGTGGTGGCTCTTGATGAATATGGAGGTACTGCTGGCATAGTAACATTGGAGGATTTAGTAGAAGAGATAGTAGGAGAAGTACGCGATGAATTTGATCTGTATTCCGAACCTGTAGTGATAACATCCCCTACAACATTAGAAACTCTAGGAAGTTGCCCAGTTAATATACTTCAGGAATATGTAGATTTGGGTTCCCGCGATAACCTTCCTGACGTAGAGACTGTCAGTGGATTATTAATGACGTGGCTTGGTAGACCACCACAACCAAAAGATCACCATATCCATAATGGCAATATACTGTTCACCGTACTGTCAGTTGACGGATTCACTGCTACGAAAGTGTGTGTGGAATTCCCCGTACCATCAAAAGAATCTAGTGTTACCAAGGATTAGACCATATTTCTGGTATTAAGAAAATAAGATTATAGTAATAGTGATTGTACTTCTATATCATCTTGTGAATTCACTACCTGCATAAGTTGCTTACGTAATTCCTCACAATAACCGGTAGTATGATTCGAGAAATCCAACTCATAACATTTGTCATCACTTTCATAAACCACCATAACAAATCTGTCTTCACCTGGAAAACTATTTAATACATTGAAAGCCCACTTTACACGCAATTGATAATCACTTTGATTATCCTCTGGGCGTAAAGTCACTACAATTCGCCTTGGAGATTCACTTGATTGGTCTCCGATAGCTGCCTGAGGTTCTGGCAATACCTCAGAACTAGGATGCTCTTTGACAATTAAATCATCCTCATCAGTTTCTGAGACCAACTCGGTGTCGGGGAGCTGTAACTCACTAGTTTCATGTGTGGCAACAGTTGTTTGTACATTGACCATTGTATCAGAGTCTTGGTGATTATCTTGAGGCTGAATATGTTGCGATAAGCTCTGTGACGTTACCTGTTCATCGGCAATCTCCACCACCCTAAGCTCACGATCTATACTGTTCACCAACAAATTTGCTTCACCACGTTTTGTGTCAACTTTACCATTTACAGCCACGAGCGTGTCAATTTCGAGCCAATCATTTACCTGTTTCCATACATCAGGAAAAACCACCAGATCCGCAAAACCATGCAAATCCTCTAGAGAGACAAAAGCCATTGGATAACCTTTCTTAGTAATGTGTACTCTAATGTTCGCAATTGTGCCAGCCAAGGTAACTATTTTTCCGTCCATATCTGACAAATCAATACTGTAGGCAGTAATGATATCCTCAATCTGAGATATATTAGCTAGCAACGGATGATCACTAATATAGACTCCGACCAAATCTTTCTCCCATTTACGTAATTGTTTCGGAGAAAAATCGTCTACATCATCCACTAAATCAATTTTTGCAGTGCCAACATCTTCAGGAAGAATATCAAACATGCTAATCTGGCCGACCTCCTTCGCCTTATGAATAGCACTACTAGCGCCCACTAATTGTTCAATTGATCCAAGCAATTTGTTTCTCTCTTCGAACATGTCAAGAGCACCAACTTTTACTAAACTATCTAATGCTCGTTTACCCACTTTCCTAAGATCTACATGTGTACAGAAATCGTCAAGATTGTTAAAAGAACCGTGCTCTGAACGTGCTCGCAGTATTTCTATTACTGCTCCTTCACCTACGTTTTTAACTGCACACAGACCAAAACGTACGGCATTGTTTCCATCGTTGGACTCCTGCACATGAAAGTCCAGTTTGCTATCATTTACATTTGGCGGAAGAACCTCTATACCCATGCGACGGGCGTCAGCGACGTAAGTGGAAAGTTTGTCCGTATCATCTCTCTCTGCAGTAAGCATGGCCGTCATATATTCCGATGGAAAATTAGCCTTTAAGAAAGCAGTCTGCACAGATATAACACCATAATCAGCTGCATGCGCTTTATTAAATCCGTAACGAGCAAACTCCTCCCAATCATCGAAAATCGCATTTGCTGTCCTGTTGGGAATTCCATTGTTCACTGCACCCTGGACAAATTTTCCTCGGTGCTTCATTAGTTTGTCACTAATCTGCTTGCCTACAGCCTTTCGTAAGTCGTCAGCCTCCTCACCAGTATATCCAGCCAAATCCATTGCAGCAAACATTAACTGTTCCGGATACACAGGTCTACCATAGGTTTCTGAAAAAATAGGTTCTAAAGACGGATGCAAGTACGTAACTTTCTCTTCACCATGCATCCGACGAATATAGTGAGGTATAAAATCCATTGGACCAGGACGATATAATGCTACCATTGCAATAACATGCTCTAAACGAGTAGGTTTCATTGCTCGCAAAAATCGACGCATTCCCGCACCTTCAACCTGAAACACGCCTGCCACATCTCCCCGTCCTAACAAATCAAAGCTTGCCGAATCATCCACTGGTATATTACGTAAATTGTAGTCAACACCATGCCTTTCCTTGATCAACTCGCATGCACGAGCCATTACTGTCAAAGTACGCAGACCTAAGAAATCCACCTTGAGAAGTCCTAGTGCATCGAGTACCTCCATTTCAAATTGAGTTGTTGAAGGAATAACACTTTGCTGAGTATTGTTTCGAGTGGCACGATGTAAAGGTATATATTCAACCAAAGATTTGTCAGCAATCACCACTCCAGCTGCATGAGTTCCAGCATTTCTATGAACACCTTCAAGACTATGAGCAAGATCTATCATTTTCCGAAGCTTTTTGTCAGACTTGTGAATTGCAATAAAATCTGGCACATCCTTCAGGGCACCACCTATATCCACTGGATTACCAGGTATATTTGGCACCAGTTTTGCCACTCGATCTACATCACTAAGTGGAATATCCATAACACGGCCCACATCTCTAATTGCAGCTCGAGCCTTAAGTGTGCCAAATGTAATAATCTGTGCTACTCTATCTTCACCATATTTATTAGACGTATATTCCAATACCTCATAACGACGGTTATCTTGAAAATCTAAGTCAATATCAGGCATAGAAGCACGTCCAGGATTTAGAAAGCGTTCAAAAATTAATCCATGTTCCAGAGGACAAACTAGAGTAATACCCAATGCATAGGCAACAATAGAACCAGCAGCCGAACCACGTGCGTTATACCAGATACCTTGTTCAGAAGCAAAGTTGCAGAGATCCCACACTATCAAGAAATAGGCATCAAAATTCATGTCTCCAATTACCTGCAGTTCCATGTCAAGCCTATCTTGAACTACAGATTCGGAGGCTGAATCACCATATCGTTCAATTACACCTTTATTACATAAATGGCGAAGATAGCTAGAATTGTCATATCCATCAGGCACCGCGAATTTAGGTAAATGCACGCCATCAGTAGACGGATTAACAGAGCAACGCTCGGCTACAAGTAATGTATTATCTAAAGCTCCAGGGACATGTCCAAATAGCTTCTCCATTTCATCTCGAGAACGCAAGAAGTATGAATCATTATTCATACGCATACGTTTTTTATCAGTCAGAAGAGCATTAGTCTGTACACACAATAAAACATCATGTAGTTGCGCATCTACATTGTCTACATAATGCACATCATTAGTAGCGACAAACTCAATCCCGTAGTGAGGACCAAACTCTAGTAAATACTTATTCACTTCGTTCAGGCTAGGTATATCGTGATCTTGTAACTCTATAAAAAATCTTTCAGTACCAAAAACCTGAATATAATAATCCATGAGTTCGTGAGCACGTTTTGTGTTCCCAGACAATAATGCTCTAGGAATTTCCCCTGACAAGCATCCGGTTGTACATATTATGCCTTCAGCATGCGAGGATAAAAAGTCATGGTCTATACGAGGCTTGTGGTAAAAACCCTGTAGTTGCGATGCAGTTGCAATCTTTAATAGATTTTGATAGCCAGTCTGATTCTCAGCAAGCAACAGAAGATGAGAACTCTTGGAATCATGCTGAGCCTCTCTATCACTCATGTTACGAGCAGCCATATAAGTTTCCATACCCAAAATTGGATTAATATTGACCTCATTACACGCATGGAAAAATTCAACCACTCCATACATCGCACCATGATCAGTAAGAGCAAGTGCTGGCATGTTTAGCTCACTTGCCCTAGCTGCTAATGACCTGACGTTGCTTAGGCCATCTAATAGAGAATATGAAGAATGGGTATGAAGATGAACAAAGGACATTCAGATGACTTTTAAAAAACAGGCTACCAGGATATATACAGTATGAGGATTATAGCATGCAGGTCGACTTAGCAACATACTACAACAAGATGTCAACTAAAGTTAGCCGAGCAAACAAAATTATACCTAAATAGACTTAAGTCATAGATTGTTTCTAGCTACGAGGAGTAAAGCAGCCACAGTTTTAATATCGCTAAACTCACCGGCACATACTTGTTCTAATAATTTCTCAAATGGGATTATATGTACAACGATATCCTCATCAACATCTTGTGGCAAAGGATCAGGGTTTAACCCCTTAGCTAGATAAACCTCCATGGTTTCTGAAGAATATCCCGGCGCTAAATAAAAGCTACCTGCAGATATCAAGTGGTCAGCAGACATTCCTATCTCTTCCCTAAGTTCGCGCTTTGCAGTATCAAATGATGATTCGCCTTTTTCAAGAGTACCTGCTGGTATTTCCATTAACACCTTGTCAACTGCATGCCTATACTGCGATACTAAATACACATTGTCATGCTCGTCTATTGCCACAATAGCAACACTGCCCGGGTGCTCCACAACTTCACGGCAAACAATTTGTTTCCTCAAAGAGGAGGAAACACTGTCAGTACGCAGATGTACTACTCTACCCCTATATACATATTTGCTAGAAACAACTTCAAACTTTGTTTTCATTCAAATTACACTTTCTATGCAACATTTAATAAAGATTTATCGGATGTTACCTAATCTTTGTCTATAAAATATCTAACCACCAGACGAGCATCATCCAATATATCAGTTTCAATGGGAAGTTCATGATGTATCGTTATACGCAATATAAGATGTGAAGCTGCCTCACGAATGTGTCCAGGAAGAGACGAATCATTGGACACATCTTGCAAGTAAGAGAATGCCGACTGACCCTTCTTACTACAACCTTGTCTGGTATACCATGATCGTATGGCCCAACCAGCTGCCCGGCGGGCATGTACGCGTGCTTTCCCTTCGTTACCAGTAGATCGCACAGCAACTGCTAACTCTAGCTCTGACTTTACTTCTTTAGGCAAGTTACTAATCACAGAAATCTATTGTACCAGAGGTAATCTCTATAAATGTTAGACTATGTGGCACTACAAAGAACAATAATGTATAGTTACTCCGTGAATATATATGATGAACACTTGGATGAACTTGTTACTCTAGCTAAGTCTGGTGATATTACAGCTGCCAGAGAAGGGTTGCGAACCTTCACCAAGAAACATCCTAACAAGTTGCTTGCTTGGAAATTCCTAGCTGACTTAGCCTCAAATGCAAAAGAACGTTCAGACGCAATTAGAAGAGCACAACTCTTGGCTCCTGGAGACCCTTGGGTGATAGAAGCGAAGAAACAAAGCAAGCCTCCAGGCTACAAACAGGAAAACTATAACCAAATAAAACCTAGTGCTACATTAGAATCTCAAAACATTGACCATGAAGAGATAATTGATGCTATTGAAGCACCGACTGAAACAAATACAATTGCTAATCAGAACTCTACTGCCGCTCAAGATCAACTAAGCTCTGAATCTATCCATTCCTCCAACTTAGACACATATGTTCTAAAAGAGCAACTTACAATAAAAACCAGTCAGAAGTCAGAACAACCAGGTTGGCTGATTTGGGTAGCATCTATAATGGGAATAGCAGGTTTGGCCCTTTTATATGTTGCCTGGAGTATGAGTTAGTTCCAATTTATTCAACATTCATATACCAAGTATTCATTTGCTTTATATAGCACTAGATTTTGCCAAAGTGTATGACGTGAGGAGAACTAATGACAACTCGATCACGAAATGAGAAAGTGTTCATCAGTGCTTTAGCAGCCATAGTTTTAGTATCATATTTGTTGATAGCCTCCATAGGCAATACTGACATATATAGTCTTACTCGAGTCCTTACAGGCAAGAACATAAGCTGCAATTTGCAAGGTATTAATTTGAGTGAAATCCACAAACCCGAAACAAGTTTGGCAGGAGCTGATCTAGAATATGCAGTATTGACCGATGCGAATATGAGTAATTCTAATTTTACAGGAGCATTTATGCGACATGCTATTCTGTCCGGAGCTAATCTACAAAATTCTGTTTTTAGGAACGCTGTACTTAACAGTTCAGAACTAATCAACACAGATCTGCGGGGTGCTGACCTGCGTGGCGCATATTTAGCTGACGCCAATCTCACTGGTGCTTTGGTCACTGAATCACAACTGAAAAGTGTCCGCACACTTACGGGTGCAATACTACCAAATGGACAAAAGCACGACTAAATGTAATTGTAGCTTATATTATTATTGACTAGGGAAGAATTAACACTTGTCCTTCGAAAACAAGATCGGAATTAGTGATATTGTTAGCAAGTACAAGGGCCTGCACTGATGTATTGTGAAGCACAGCTATTTTAAACAAATAATCCCCTGATTGAACAATATATT
>Ga0114932_10005663_pt1 | contig 10996 bp, 5 predicted proteins | sample 2SBtaG_2_FD_87286 | JGI IMG/M metagenome (GOLD analysis project Ga0114932, IMG submission 87286) | Deep subsurface microbial communities from Kolumbo volcano to uncover new lineages of life (NeLLi) - 2SBTROV12_ACTIVE470 metaG | ecosystem: Environmental > Aquatic > Marine > Volcanic ... | reverse complement strand
CAACACGTCACCCGACTTGCGGTCCAGGCACAACAGGTGCCGTTGCAACTGTTTCGGGTCCCCCTGGCCAGCAGCCAGTCCGTATCCGGTGTAATAGGTCACGTAAACACGCTCGCCAACGATCAGTGGGCACGAGGTACCCGGCCCTGGCGTTTTTGCCTTCCACACCACGTTTTTACCAGCCGCCCAGGAGGTGGGCAGGTGGCCCGAGTCGACCCTCGCGTCCCCGTTGGGACCTCGCCAACCGGTCCATTCGGCGGCATTCGTCAGGGCAGCGGGCAGCGTGATCGTGAGCAGCAGGACGAGCAGTCGACCAATCATCGATCAATCCTCATGTGTGTTGTTACTGCCGCCAGACTAACCACGACGGCAGGTCGACTGCAAAGCGGGAAGGTCTCCCCGGACCGGTTTAGCGCTCCGAGCATGCCCTGCGGTTTCAAGTTGCTGTAAATTGGCGGTATGCAGTTCTCGTCTTCATTCGTGGTATTGATCCTGCTGGCTGGTGCGTTGCCAGCAGCTCCGCCCACGGTGTCTCGCGAGGACGCGGCTTTCTTCGAAACCCGCGTACGACCCGTCCTGGTCCGCCGGTGCTTCGATTGCCATGGCCCCGAAACCGACAACGAAGCCGGATTGAAACTCGATTCACTGGCGTCGCTGCTGACCGGCGGTCGCTCGGGTCCAGCCATCAAGCTCGGCAATCCCGACAACAGCCTGTTGGTCCTGGCCATCCGGCACGATCCGGCCACTCCCGACATGCCACCCAAGAGCAAATTGCCGTTGGCCGAGGTGGCTGACCTGGCCGAGTGGATCAGGCGGGGTGCCCCCTGGCCCGGACAAAGGCCAGTCCGTACCAGGGTCCTGCCGGCAGCAGACCCCGATGCCTTTCCTTACGATCAGGCCGCCCGGGATCACTGGGCATTCCGGGCACCGCAACCGGTCAGTCCTCCCGACATCAATCCCACGCGACAGATCCGGTCACCGATTGATCGTTTTCTGCTGGTGCGCCTGGAGGCGGCCGGACTCAGGCCGGCTCCCGAAACGGATCGCCGCAGCCTGGTTCGCCGGGCAACATTCGATCTGCACGGCATCCCACCCACCCCCGACCAGGTCAACGCATTTCTTGACGACAACCGTCCGGGAGCTTTCTCGCGCCTCGTCGATCGACTGCTCGCCTCGCCGTATTACGGACAACGTTACGGCCGGTTGTGGCTCGACGTCGTCCGCTACGCCGACAGCAACGGCATGGACGACAACCTGTACTACGCCGACGCCTGGCGATACCGCGACTGGGTCGTCGACCGCTTCAATGCCGACTGGCCATTTGATCGGTTCCTGGTCGAACAGATCGCCGGTGACCTGGTCCCGGCCGCCGCAGACGAAACGGCATCCGAACATCATGCGCGAGTGATTGCCACCGGTTTCCTGACACTCGGGCCGAAGATGCTGGCCGAGGACGATCCCACCAAGCAGCAGATGGACATCGTCGACGACCAGATCGATACGCTCGGCCGATCCGCCCTGGGGCTCACTCTTGGCTGTGCTCGGTGTCATGACCACAAGTTCGACCCTGTCCCCACCAGCGACTACTACGCACTGGCCGGGATCTTCAAGAGCACCCAGGTCATGCTCAGTTTCCGGGTCGATTCCAAGTGGAACGCCCGGGCCCTGGGACCCGCCTCGCTCGAACAGCAGCTCAGCCAACTCGAAGGCACCATCGACCGGCTCGACCGGATCCTGGTGCTTGGCAACCAGCAACAGATGTCCCCGGAACTGCGCAAGTCCTACTCGGACGAACTCGAGGCCGCTCGCACCGCCTACCGTGCGATTCCCAAGGCCATGGCCGTCAACGATGGGACCGGGGCGGATCTCGAGATCTTTCTGCGTGGCAACCACCTGACCCGCGGTCCCCGTGTCCCGAGACGCTTCCCACGGATCGCCGCCGGCTTCAGTCAGCAACCCCTGACGGGGCCTGGCAGCGGACGACTCGAGTTGGCTCGCTGGGTCGGGTCCGACCGGAACCCCCTGTCGGCTCGCGTGCTGGTCAACCGTATCTGGCAGGCCCACTTCGGGCACGGACTGGTCCGATCACCCGACAACTTCGGTCATCTCGGCCAGCGCCCAGACAACCAGCCACTCCTGGACTGGTTGTCCGTGCGATTTGTCGCAGACGGCTGGTCGATCAAGCAATTGCACCGACGGATCATGAATTCGGATGCTTACCGAATGAGCACGATCGCCGACGCGGAGATCCGGCGGAAAGCCGGCTTGTCCGACCCGGACAACCGGCTGTTGTGGAAAATGAACCGCCGCCGGATGCACGCCGAGGTTCTCCGTGATTCCCTGCTGGCCCTGTCTGGTCAACTCGATGAGACCATGGGTGGGCAACCCATCGATGCCCGAGCCTTTGACAACCTTTCGAGCAAACCCCGGTCAACTTTTGGTTTCGATGCGCCGCGACGCAGCGTTTATCTGCCGGTACTGCGGAGTGCCATTTACGAGGTTTTCCAGGCATTCGATTTTCCCGATCCGGCTGTCCCCAGTGGCCGCCGTGACGAGACCACCGTGGCACCACAGGCCCTGTTCCTGATGAATGGTCAGTTGGTCACCGAGGCGACCCGGGCCATGGCCGTCGCCCTGCAAACCGAACCAACCGATGCCGACCGCCTCGCGCGTGCCTACCACCTGACACTGGGTCGGCCACCACGGCAGGACGAACAGCGAGCCTGGCGAACCTTTCTCGCAGGCTTCGACGAACCGCTGTCGGCCTGGCAGAGTGTCTGCCGGGTGCTGGTGTCATCCAACGAGTTCGTTTACATCCAGTAGATGGCGTATCCACCAATGAGCCACCGACGACAATTCCTGTCAGGCCTGGGAGCCGGGTTTGGCTCCCTGGCACTTGCCGGATTGCTGGCCGAGGAGGCCACGGCGGTCGACAGCGGTGACGTACTCACCCCACGTCCATCCACGGTGGCTCCGCGCGCCAAGCGGGTGATCATGCTGTTCATGTTCGGCGGGCCCAGCCACATAGACAGTTTTGACCCCAAGCCCCGCCTGGTGGCCGAGCACGGTCGTCCACTTCCCTTTGCCAAGCCACGGGTGCTCTCGTTCCCACTCCGCCATGGCAACCTGGTCGGATCGCCCTTTGGTTTTCGTCGTCACGGCGAATCGGGTGCGGCGGTCAGCGAAGTATTCCCCGAGGTCGCCGGCCACGTCGACGATCTCTGTATCGTCAATTCGATGCACTGCACCAATCCGCGGCACGGCGGAGCCGTGCTCGAATGGCACACCGGCACAGACACCTTTATTCGCCCCAGCCTCGGATCCTGGCTCGTCTACGGGCTGGGCACCGAGAACAGCAACCTGCCCGGCTATGTGACCATCTGCCAGGCGCTCTCCCAGGGTGGCGCCAACAACTTCAGCTCGGCCTTCCTGCCGGCAGCGTGTGGCGGCACACCGCTGGGTCGCGATGGGACACCCGCTGCCCAGGCAAAGTTCCCGTTCATCAAGCCGGCCGCATCCCGCGACGTGCAGAAACGGGAACTCGAGATGATTCGACGACTCGGGCAGAATCAGCTCGAGTTGACCGGGTCGGACCGCGCCCTGGAGGGTCGAATTGCCTCGTTCGAACTCGCCTTCCGCATGCAGTCGGCGGCCCCCGAGGTGCAGGCGCTGGATACCGAATCACGGGCCACGCAGGCCCTGTATGGCATCGACAACAAGACGACCGAGGACTTCGGGCGACAATGCCTGCTGGCCCGGAGATATTCCGAGCGAGGCGTGCGGTTCGTGCAGTGCAACAGCAACGGCTGGGACCACCACTCCGGGCTCGAATCGTCGATGCAGAGCATGGCCCGTTCAGTCGACAAACCGATCGCCGGATTGTTGACCGACCTCAAGGCCCGTGGCCTCCTCGACGAGACACTGGTGATCTGGGGCGGTGAATTCGGCCGGACACCAACCGCCGAGAACGGAAATGGTCGCGACCACAACCCACACGGATTCACGATGTGGATGGCTGGAGGTGGTATCCGTCCCGGGCTTGTCTACGGACGCACCGACGAATACGGCTATTACGCTGTTGAAAACAAGGTCCACTTCCACGACCTCCACGCCACGGTCCTGCACCTGATGGGAATCGACCACCAGAAACTGACTTTCCGCTACAGTGGACGCGACTTCCGGCTGACCGACGTCCACGGTGAAGTCGTCCCCGACCTGGTGGCCTGAGCCACAGGTTCCACTATCCCAAGAAACCACTTCCGAGATCTCTCGCATGATTCGCTCCGCCCTGTTCGCGTCCCTGTTCGCGTTCCTGTCCCTGGCCTCCTTCATGACCCGGGATGCTGCCGGCGCCGACAATGGCGTTTTCACCCAAAAGCCCGAGGTGGTAGCGGTCGAGATCAATGGTGCACCAAAAACGCCCAAGAAGACGGCCACCGCCAAGTCGTCCTCGAAAAAACTGAGCCTCCAGTCCGGTCCCAAGGCCGGTTGGATCTGGGGCAAAAAGCGGGCCGGAGCCAACGACCGCTTCTACTTCCGGCGAACCTTCAAGGCGACGACCGAGACCACGGCAGCCCGAATCATTGCCAGTTGTGACAACCACCTGGTGCTGTGGATCAATGGCAAGCGGTTGCTGGCCAGTGATGACTGGAACGCACCGGTCACAGCCAACATCCAGCAACACCTGCTACCGGGTGAGAACCTCATCGAGGTCGAGGGCCGTAATGACGGCGGCCCGGCCGGGTTGGCCGTAAAACTTGTCTTCCGCGACACGGCGGGAAAGACAACAACAATCGTCAGCGACAAGACGTGGCAGGTCGCCACCACACGCGACTCCAAGACCACGGCCACCGCCACGGTCCTGGGCACCATGGGAGTTAGCCCGTGGGGCAACGTCTTCGCCGGTGGCCGTCGCACGGCCACCAAGCGAGGCCTGTTCCAGGTGCAACCGGGTTTCCAGATCGAACGTCTCTACACGGTTCCCAAGCCCACCCAGGGATCCTGGGTCTGCCTGGTCAGCGATGGCCAGGGTCGACTGCTGGCCAGCGACCAGGGCGGTCGTGGCATCTACCGGATCACTCCTCCAAAGATTGGCAGTGGCGAACCCACCCGTGTGGAAAAACTGAACCTGCCTATCAGCAGCGCCCAGGGCATGCTGGTCGCTTTCGGACATCTGTACTTCTCGGTCAACGGTGGTCCAGGCAGCGGGTTCTACCGGGCCGTGGACACCAACAAGGACGGTGAATGGAACAAGATCGAGAAGCTCAAGTCGCTGGCCGGTGGTGGAGAGCATGGACCTCATGCCTTGAGACTCTCGCCGGATGGCAAGTCGATCTATCTGATCGCCGGCAACCACACCAATCCACCCGCTGGGCTGAGCGCCAACCACCTGCCATCCAACTGGTCGGAAGATCTGTTGTTGCCACGGCAGTGGGACGCCCGGGGCCACGCTCGTGGCCGAATGGCACCCGGCGGCTGGATCGCCCGAACCGACCCGGACGGCAAAACCTGGAGCATCATCAGTGCCGGTTACCGCAATGCCTACGACATGGACTTCGACGCCGAGGGCGAACTGTTCGCCTACGACGCCGACATGGAATGGGACATGGGGTCACCGTGGTATCGTCCGACGCGGTTGTGCCATGCGGTCAGCGGCAGCGAATTCGGTTGGCGAAGTGGCACCGGCAAGTGGCCGACCTGGTACGCCGACAGCCTGCCCCAGGTGGTCGACATCGGACCTGGTTCACCGGTCGGCGTCAATTTCGGCACGGGCGCCAGGTTCCCGGAAAAATACCAACGAGCTGTCTACCTCTGTGACTGGACGTTCGGCACGATGTACGCGGTGCACCTGCAACCGCGGGGCGCCAGTTACGTCGGAATCCGTGAAGAATTCGTGGCCCGCGCTCCGTTGCCGTTGACCGACGTGGCCATCGGCGACGACGGGGCCATGTACTTCACTATCGGCGGTCGTGGGGCCCAGTCGGAATTGTTCCGGGTCACCTACACCGGCAAGGACTCGACCGCACCAGCCCGGCCGGGTTCGGACAAGTTCGCAGGTCTCCGCAAGCTGCGACGGTCGCTGGAGGCCTTCCATGGCCAACAGGACCCGGCCGCGGTCCAGGCCGCGCTGACACACCTCGGACACGCCGATCGCCACATCCGCTACGCCGCCCGGATTGCCCTGGAGGCACAGCCGGTGGCTTCCTGGCAAGATGACGTCCTCGACCAGGACAATCCCACCGCATTGCTGACTGGTGTCATCGCACTGGCCCGCCAGGCAGACAAGTCCCTGCAGCCTCGCCTGTTGAAGTCGCTGGCCCAGTTGGACTGGACCGGGTTGAAAACCAACAACCGCCTGGCCTTGCTCCGTGCCTACTCGTTGACGTTCATCCGCATGGGTGCTCCCGACCAGGCAACCGCAACTGCGGTCCTCGCGCAGCTGGACAAGGCTTTCCCCGTCGGAGACATCCGTCTCGATCGCGACCTGTCGCAACTGCTGGCCTATGTCAATTCGCCAACGGTGATCGACAAGACCCTGGCACTGATGAAAAAGCCGTCCCCGAAGGTGGGCAATGACCTTGCCAAGCTGCTGTCGCGTAACAGCGGCTACGGGGGCACCGTCGCCCGCATACTCTCCAATCACCCCGAGCTGCAAAAGATTCACTACGCATTCGTCCTGAGGACAATGCGGTACGGGTGGACGCTCGACCAGCGACGCGAGTACTTCAAGTGGCTGGGCGACGCCGGCGGACGCAGTGGAGGAGCCAGCTACACGGGATTCCTGAACAACATCCGCAAGGAAGCCCTGGTCAATGTTTCCGAAGCCGAGAGAAAGTCACTGGCTGCAACAGTGGCACCTCCCGCCGTGAAACTGGACACACTGCCCAAGCCCAAGGGGCCGGGACAGGAGTGGACGGTCGGCCAGGTGGTCCAGGCCACCCGCGGTGGCCTCTCGGGACGCAACTTTGCCAACGGCCAACGCACCTACCAGGCTGCTCGTTGTGGAGCCTGCCACCGGTTCGATGGAGCTGGCGGAGCCACCGGTCCCGATCTCAGCAACGTCGCCGGACGTTTCAGTGTGAAGGATCTCGCCGAATCGCTGATCGTGCCCAGCAAGGTGGTTTCCGACCAATACCGGGCCAGCGTGGTCCTGACGACTGCCGGCAAGGTGGTCACCGGTCGCATCGTCAATGACACCAAGGGCACGTTGACGGTGCTCACCGACGCATTCGATGCATCAAAGATCACGACGGTGCCGGCCGGCAAAGTCGAGGAAACACGGCCCTCGAAGACATCGTTGATGCCCGAAAAACTGCTGCACCCCCTGGGCAAGGACGAACTGCTGGACCTGATCGCCTACCTGCTGTCGCGAGGCAACCCGGGGGACCTGATGTTCGCTGAGTAGATCCGGATCAACCGGACCTAGAGCACCCGCGTCACCAGCACGACGACAGAAATCGTGATGAAGAACACGCTGCAAAAGACCAATCCGACCTGCATCAGCCGGTTGGGCCGCATCTCGCGCGGCAGCAGCGTACGGTTGACGTAAAGCGTGTGCATCGCGGCACAACCCAGTGCAACATTCTGCAGCACGGCGCCAATGATGGCGATCTGCAACGGGTCAAAAAAGGCCAGTGCAAACAGGCCCCACACGCCATACAGCGACAGGATGCCGTAGTAGATCAGTCGAACCTGCCCGCCCTCGAGTCGTCGGGCCCGGGGGCTAATGGTCCAGATCACGTCGGTCCATCGCCGCGAAATCTGTTCACCGGTGAACACGGCGTTGGGTGCCAGGACCAGGAAGCTGACCATCAGCATGAAGGTCCAGACCAGGGCACGGTAATCCGGCAGGTGATCGGCGAGTCCCACCGCGGTCATTGCGGCCGCTCGGTTCCCTTCGACCGGCACGTTGCGGATGAACTCCAACGACATCATGCACGGCAGGGCCATTCCCAGCAGACAACAACCCAACCAGACACCGGCCTGGTCCCGCACGATATGACGGATCCAGCCCTTCCAGTGTCGCCGGGACGTGTCATCGACCTCGAAGACCATACCAACGTGCGAGAGTTCGACCTCGTGCCCTCCGATCGCGCTGGGAATCGCACCCACGTGGTGCCCCATCCCCCAGCCCTTGTCTCGCGAGTAGTTGGACGCCAGCGTGTTGGAGAGGCCACCAGCGCCGGCAATCGCCGCAAACGCGACGATGATCGCCCAGTTCAAATCGGGCAACTTGCCATGTTGTCCGATGTAAGCAACCAGCCCCACGCGCCTCATTCCCTGCAACGCCACCAGTTCATCGGCCCACTCGCGAACATCTCCCGGCATCTTGTCGGCGACGACGAACGTCTGGCTGGACCCGTCATCGGCAACCAGCGTGTACGACTCGGCCAGCCAGGCCGATTCGGACCGGCTCTTCTTCAAGGGATCGCGGACAGACCCGCGAACCAGCAACCGCCTCTTGCCGTCCAGGTCCTCGACCCGAAACCGCCCCTCCTGTGCCTCGCTCCGCACCAGGGCCTCGAGCTTGTCTCGCACTGTCCGAACTTCCTCGTCCAGCGCCGTTTCCTCGGGGTTGACCTTCGATCCATCAACCAGCAGCTCAATGAAATCCGGCGTGTTCTTGCCATTCGGTGTGTTCTTACCAATGGTTCCACGGAGCGTGAACGTGTGACCATCCTGTGGAAGATTGACCGAGAAATGACGCCCCGCGATCACCGATTCGGCTCGGTCGGGCACCTGGCCAAATCGGCCAAACCCGGTCACCACCTCGATCATGTTGTCCCAGCTGACCTGGAACACGGCGATCACCGCCACGACCAACAGCACGACAACAACCTTGAAGGTCATCATCTTTTCGATCACCCGGTAGATCGTTCCACCGAAGATCAACGGCAGAAAGGCCAGCAGAAAGATCACGTACCCCAACACCTTGACCCACTCCGACTCGGTCATCGTGATTCCGAGCAGCGTGTAATCCAGGTCGGTCGGCAAATGGCCAAAAACCGCAGCGGCCAAGGGCACCGCAGCGTTGGCCGCCATGAACGGCCAGATGTTGCAGACTTCCAGTACCAGGTAAATCGGCAACCAGAACCGCGGTCCAGGCGTGGTGCGGAAATAGCCCACCACGATCGGTTCGCCACAGTACAACGCGTACCGCATCACCTCGATGTTGAAGAAGACCTGGCCAAGGATTGAGAGCGTGGCCAGCCACAGCAACGTGCCACCGTACTGGGCACTGACAGCCGGCCCGAAGAGCCATTCGCCGGCCCCGATCGCCACACCCGCCATCAAGATTCCCGGGCCGATCAACGTCGGTAGCTTTTTCCAGTTCAACACCGGCGGTGCCGGCAGGTTGCCGACATCCCACGGCTCGAGTGCACCGCCGGTTTTTTTGCCTGGCTCCACGGTCGACTCCGACAGCTGTTGATGGTCGGGCTCGGTCATGATTCCTCAAAGACTACCGCCAGAAGCAGCAGAACTGCCATCCGGAACAAAAGAAACTCCTACAACCTCCGTTTGAGCCGGACCGTGCCAACGCGGCGGCCATCGATGTCGATCTCGTCACCAGCCCCGTCGGAACAAAACCCGTTCGCCTCGAACTGGATCCTCTTGAGCTCATCCTCAACCGATGTCACCACCAGGGCCTCACTCGCCCCCTCCCTGGTGGCCCATGCCAATGCTGCCTCGATCAAGTCTCGCCAGGCAGCCCGCGCCACGCGGTGTACGAAACCATCGATCTGTGCTGTCCACCCGGATTCGTCCTGCGTCACCGCCAGTGGCCTGACACTGCACGACCCCACCAGGCGACGATTCTCGCTCCAGCCGCAAAACCACGCCCCTCCACCCACGGCCAGTTCGGCGTACCGTGGATACAAACCCATGCAGGAATCCTGCCGTGCGTAGCGCGTCGACAACAACCCGACATTGGCGTCGAGGACCTGCTCGCTGTGAGGCGTCAACAGAAGCGGAATCATGGGAATGCGAGCATGGGCCGTGCCAGGACTGATGGTCACCGGACCGGCAACACCACGAAACCAGTCGACCAGGAATTCCTCGGGCGAGAAATCCGCCGTGACGTTCACATACACCGTGCTGCTGGCCAGTCGCCGCCAACCCAACCGGTTGTAGACCCTTGCGGCAGCAGGATTCACCGTTCCCAGGAACAACGCCTCGCCGCCCTCGTCACGGAACAGGTCCCTCGCCTCACGACACAACCGCTCGGCCAGCCCCTGCCGACGACAATCCATCGCCGTGGCCACTCCGCCGACACCGCCCAGTTCCTTCTGCTCAACCGACACCGTCAACTGGCAGGTCGCCGCCAGCCCGACCGGGCCTGGGGTCGCCGACGACGGATCCCGCCTCAGGCACCACACCGTGTCACGATTGCGGCCCACCTCGATGCCGTTGCCCAGCACTTCCCGGGTCTCCTCGAACGAGGTCCCGAACGTCTCTTCCCAGAAAACCGCCAGCTCATCGGCCAGTCCGGCCGACACCGGTGCCCGTTCAATCTTGATCACCTGTTCGTCGCTCATCCGTTTGCCCCGAGCCGCAGGTACGTGGAGAGCCACTGGTTCATCCGGGCAAAAGCCAGAGGTGGAATCGCATGTCCGCGACGGTGGTTGTACAGCCCCAGCCTGGGACGATTCCCATACAACCGCCAGGCGGGAAGAGCCGCCTCGACCAGTGGCCAGGTCCGGTCGCCATCCGACGCCGAGGGACTCGAGTTCTCTCCGGCAAGGATCAGGAACGGGCGAGGTGCCACCAAGGCCAAAAGCTGGTGATGATTCAAGGGGAATTGTTCATTGTCGATCCCCCGGCCAAGGTACCAAGGTGCGTTCCAGTTGGTGAAACGGAAACCCACCCCACCCTCGCTGGCCACCGCAGCAGCAATTCGCTCATCGAAAGCCGCCAGGTAGAGAGCCTCTTTGCCGCCAAGAGAATGCCCGGTCGCACCGATCCGGCCCGAGTCGACTCCCGGCAACTCCACCAGGAT
>Ga0114932_10005659_pt1 | contig 11000 bp, 10 predicted proteins | sample 2SBtaG_2_FD_87286 | JGI IMG/M metagenome (GOLD analysis project Ga0114932, IMG submission 87286) | Deep subsurface microbial communities from Kolumbo volcano to uncover new lineages of life (NeLLi) - 2SBTROV12_ACTIVE470 metaG | ecosystem: Environmental > Aquatic > Marine > Volcanic ... | reverse complement strand
GCTGACTTTGGCCCCCAGCCACCACGTGTTGTTGGTGCCGCGTGGACCCGTGGCTCGTCTTCATTCACTGCGGCACCGCCCAAAGAATCCGAAGCGACCGTTTAGCTTCCAGGGCGCTTGTCGCGCCCATCTTTCGGGCCGACTCACTGCCGTGCAGAAGAGCCCAGGCGACCGCATCGTCGAGCTGGTGTTCGGGGACGTCTCGTTGCACCTGCGCCTGACCGGCCGCGGTGGGGGCCTGTGGCTGCGACGTGGACAGGACGTGATTGCCGCCTATGACGGGCCCGCCCCGAGTGACCTGCCACAGGTCCCTGTCTCGTCGGGGCATCCAACCCGTGCACGCTTCGAGCGCGAAGGCCAAGAGTCATGGGACGACGCTGCCGCTCGTCACTTTGGTCGCATCGAATCCAGCCAGAGAACCGAAGAGCGTCGCACGCAAGTCCGCCGCCGACTCAAGCGGGTCATGAACAAGTCGGATCGCCTTTGCCGGGCCCTAGACGAGGATCTGGCCCGGGCCGAGAAGGCTCCTCAACTTCGCCGGGCCGCAGACGCACTCGCCGCAAACCTGCATCGTGTACCGCGAGGGCAAGACCAAGTCAGTCTCGAAGACCTAGAGGATCCGAGCATTGTCCACGAGATTCGTCTCGATCCGAGCAAGCCCCCATCCGCAGAGATGGAGCGCATGTACAGTCGGGCACGGCGCCTGGACAAGGTCGGAGAGCGGGTCTTGGAGCAGCTTGACGCCGCTGAGGCGCGCTCCAGGACGCTGCTCGAGGCCTTGAATCGAGTCGAGCTTGCGGACCGTGACGAGCTTGAACTGCTGGCCAGACTAGTGCCCGCCGATGGGCGAACGCGGCGCAATCAGGGCCAAGCTCCCCCTTGGTATGTCTGGCACGGTCCAGCCGGCGAACAGGTCCTCGCCGGCAAGAACGCCCAGAGCAATCGACGGCTCACATTTCAAGTGGCTCGAGGCGACGACTTCTGGTTCCACATCCGGGGCGTGCCCGGAGCGCACGTCTTGGTGCCCATGACCAAAGGGCGGACGCCTGATCTGCAGCTGCTGCTGACCACGGCCCAGATCGTGCTGGCCCAAGCCAAAGTACCGGCTGGGAGCTCTGCGGACGTCCAGTACACCAGGGCCCGCAACGTAAAGAGCATTCGCGGGGACAAGTCGGGCCGGGTGATGGTGCACGACGAAAAGGTCCTGCACGTGACCCGCGACCCCGCAGCCCTTGTTGGATGGGTACGCGACTAGCCGTCTGGATCAGCTGACGGGTATGGGCGTGAAGCACAGCACCCAGGCGCATGCCGCCGCCACCGCAACCCACCGCGCCCGCGTTGTCAGCGGTTCCTTGGGGCTCCTCACCTCAGCCGGCCAGCTCGTGCCCATCAAGTGCAGCAAGATCACCCACGCAGCCCATCCCCACCACAGCCAAATCCCCGCAAGCATCAACCCCGTCACCACCCAGCTGATGGTGCGTGCCTTGTCCGGCCACAACGACGCGGTGACATGGCCCCCGTCGAGCTGGCCAAAGGGCAGCAGATTCATGGAGGTGACCAAGCAGCCGAGCCAAGTCGCAAAGGCCAGCGGATCCCGCGCCGACATCTCGGGCGGAGGCGCCGCCGTGAGCACTCCCGACATGAGCCAAATGAGCAGGGGACGGGTCAAGGTGAGCTCATCGGGCTCGGCTTGGGTGCCGCGAACCAACCAGATCGCTGCGGCAACCACGATGACCGCGAGTCCGGCAAGCGGGCCCCCTGCCCCCATCTCCAGCAGGATGGTGCGTGTCTTGGGCACGTCCCGCAGCCGAATGATCGCGCCGAATGTGCCGATCAAGAACGGCGCAGGCAGGAACCAGGGCATGGACAAGCTGAAGCGGTGGCGAGCGGCGACGATGTAGTGCCCAAGCTCATGGGCGAGCAGGATGGTCATCAACGTCATTGTGAAGACCAGCGCATCGGTCAGAACGCCCGGCTCGGAGAGCAGAGATTCATCTGCCCAGCGCTGAGCCGTGACCAAAAACACCGAGCAGCAGGTCGTGAACATCAGCGCTGCGGCAATGCGACGCTCCCGCACTTGTGGGTCTGGCCGCGGCACAAGCTCGTTGTCAGACCAGCTCATCGAGGCCCAACCCTTGTCCCAGCGGTCGCCGGGGGTACATTGTGCCGACTGGAGAGGGCAAGTGGCCAACCCCTACACAGTCCTGGGTGTCAGCCGAAGCGCGGACCAGGACGAGATCAAGAAAGCGTACAAGAAGCTGGCGCGCCAGTATCACCCGGACATCAATCAGGATCCCGGCGCTGAAGACAAGTTCAAAGAGATCAACAGCGCCAACGACATCATCGGGGACCCCGACAAACGCAAAAACTACGACCGCTTTGGCGAAGCCTCCACGCGACCGGGCTTCAATCCGAACGCAGGTTGGGGTGGTGGAGCTCCGGGCGGAGGGTTCGGCGGCGGCGTCGATATGGAGGACCTTCTTGGCTCGTTATTCGGCGGAAACGCCGGCTTTCGTCGCGGGCCAGTCAAGGGCCGGGACATGGACGCCCGACTGCAGATCGATCCCCTCACCTCATTTGTTGGGGGCGAGACGACCATCACCATCCAACGGCCGTCAGGCACGACCGACAGGCTCAAGGTCAAGATTCCGGCGGGCGCACGAGACGGCCAAAAACTTCGACTGCGGGGCGAGGGATACCCCCCAGCAGGCGGCGGCGAGTGTGGAGACCTGTTCATCCATCTGTCGATTGGCGAACACTACCTGTTCAAGAGAATCGACGATGACCTAGAGCTCGAGGTGCCCATCACCGTGCTTGAGGCCATGCGTGGCGCTTCCATCACTGTGCCGACCCCAACGGGCGACCTGAAGGTCACAGTGCCGGGGGGAGCACGCAACGGCGCCAAGCTCCGGCTCCGCGGCAAGGGAATCCAGCGCAACACCGGCTCAGGAGACCTCTACCTGGTGCTACGCCCCATGGTCCCGACGACCGACGACGAGGACATGCTCGCCGCGGCGGAGCAACTCGAGAAGGCCTATGACGGCGACGTGAGGGCCAAGCTGAAGTCCTAAGGGACCCGCAGCTTCATGACGGTCTTGCCGGTGCCGATGGTGTCGCCGTCGGACAGCTTGGCGACGCCGACGCGGCGACCGTTGTGGTACGTCCCGTTGGTGCTTCCGAGATCACGCAGGAAGATCATCTCGCGTCCGAACACTTCAATGACGGCGTGGTGACGACTGACCTCGACATCGGTGAGCGGAACCTCGCCTTGCCGGCGTCCGATGCCGATGTTGCCACGCATGAACTTGAAGATTTCGCCGACATCTTGCCCAGCGACCACCTCGACGGACGCATTGAGGCCTGGTGGCAGCCGCAAGTCCTGGCCGATCACGTCTGCTGGAGTGCGCTCGTCGCCCCCTTGCGGTACTTCGACAAGCTCTTCGTCCAATAGCCACGCGATGTCCAGCTGACTGAACCCGACGTACTCTCCGTGGGAATCGTCTTCGCCAGCAGGGTCTTCGCCGATGTACAACACGAGCTTGGAGCCGCCGATGCCGATCTCGGCCCCTGGCCTAAGCACGACATCACGCACAAGGCGTCCATCGACCAGCGTGCCGTTGGTGCTGCCGAGATCCTGCAGGTGCCACTTGCCGTCCTTCTCGACGATTCGCGCATGCGATGAAGACACAAGCGGGTCATCGAGGATGAGATCCCCGCGCTTGCGACCAATCACAAGCGGAGCTGTGGCCTCGAGTGGAACGTTGAGTCCCTGGCGCGCGCCAGCCACGATCTGAAGAAATGCGGACCCCACTCAGGCACTCCGATTGGCCGAACGCCGTCGCGCTGCCAACAGATATTTATGGTACCGCCCTGGAAGGGGCTTGCCGATGACTTCAGTGACTGTTTCTGCAACTTCACATGCTGCACCGAGGTTGACCCCCGTATCCACGCCCATCAGCTCGAACATGTTGACCAAGTCTTCTGAGGCCGCGTTGCCAGCCGCACCGGGAGCGTAGGGGCAGCCACCGATCCCCGCGATGCAGCCATCGAATGTGCGCACGCCCTCTTGCCACGCCGAATACGCGTTGGCCAGGGCGGTCCCGCGAGTGTCATGAAGGTGCATAGCAAGCTGTTCGACACCGATTCCAGCGGCGAGCATGGCCTCGACCACGTGCTTCACTTGCACGGGATTGCCCGAGCCGATGGTGTCCGAGAGCGCGATTTCCTGCGCGCCGGCATCGAGCAATGCACGCGCGATGACCACCGATCGCTCGATCGGCACATCTCCCTCGAATGGACAACCGAAGACCGTCGACAGGTAGGCCCGAACTTGCACCCCCTCGGCTCGTGCCTTGGCGATCACCTGTTGCAGCTCGGAGAGCGACTCTGTGACCGTCCGGTTCACATTCTTCTTGTTGTGGGCTTCGCTGGCACTCAGGAAGGTGGCCACGTGACGCAACCCACTGTCCAGAGCCCTGTTGAGGCCAACAGCGTTGGGCACCAGCGCCCAGAAACGCACACCCGGTGCATCAGGCAGGGCCGCGACCACCTGTGCAGCGTCTGCGAGGGGGGGCACCCAGCTCGGGCGGACAAAGGCCGTGACCTCAATGTCCCGAAAACCTGCCCGCAGCAAGCCCTGCAGATGTTCGAGCTTCTGCTCGGTAGGGATGACGACTGGTTCGTTCTGGAACCCGTCGCGCATGCTCACTTCATAGATTCGCACGCTGCCTGACACTCGCCCTCCACCCACTTCTGCTAACACCCACGCCGCATCAAACCCCAGAAACGAAGACTCCCGAGAGATGTAGTATCTCTCGGGAGCCTCGGACTAACCTGCAATATGAAGGAAAGTCACCCCAACGGGATTCGAACCCGTGTTGCCGGGATGAAAACCCGGTGTCCTGGACCTGGCTAGACGATGGGGTGAGATGTCAGAGATTTTCCTCTGGTTTGCCGGAGTGAGCCGCACAGGATTCGAACCTGTGACCCTCGGCTTAAAAGGCCGGTGCTCTACCAACTGAGCTAGCGGCCCGACACGCAGCGGGTAACGACGGCACCGAGCCGTGTCAACGACTGCCGAACAGGTCTCCACGGGTGATGGTCGCTTCGCGCTGGGGGCCGACCGAGGCCAGTTCAACGTCGATGCCCACCAATTCCGAGAGACGAGCGATGTAATCGCGGCATGGGAGCGGCAGCTCGGCGAAAGTCTGGCACTCTGTGATGTCCTCTGACCAACCGGGCAGGTGCTCGTAGATTGGCTTGACCGAATCGAGGTTTGAGGGGAATCCATCCATCCCTTCGTAGGCCACGCACACAGGAATCGTCTCGAGCCCAGACAACACATCGAGCTTGGTCAGCGCCAACCGAGTGACTCCGTTGACCCGAATCGCGTGCCTGAGCAGCGGTGCGTCGAACCAACCACATCGGCGGGGACGACCCGTTGTGGCACCAAACTCAGAGCCAAGGCGGCGCAGCTCTTCGCCGGCCGCGTCGTTCGCTTCGGTAGGGAATGGACCGCGTCCGACCCGCGTGCAGTACGCCTTGCTGATGCCCACGACCTCGTGAATCGCCGTGGGACCCACACCTGAGCCCGCAGCTGCGTTGCCGGCGACGGTGTTGCTGCTGGTGACGTACGGGTAGGTTCCGTGATCGAGGTCGAGGAACGTGCCCTGCGCACCCTCGAAGAGCACTTCACCGTTCTTTTCGAGGATCGTGTGCAGCAGGTCCACCGAGTCGCCCACAAACCCGCCAAGTCGATCGCCAAGGTGCGCGTACTCGTCGATGATCGCGTCCGCATCGATGGGCTCGCCGTTGTACCACTCGACGATCATGCGGTTCTTGTCAGGAAGCACCGCCGCCACCTTCTGGGCCAGCTGCTCTCGATCCAACAAGTCAGCCACGCGAATGCCGCGACGGGAGACTTTGTCTTCATAAGCAGGGCCAATTCCACGACCGGTCGTGCCGAGCCGGGCTTTCTCGCGCAGGTGATCCAGAGTCTGGTGGTACGGCATGATCACGTGCGCGTCTCGGCTGATCACAAAGCGGTCACGCGAGATGACGCGTCCCTTCTGTTCGAGCTGCTCGATTTCATGCACCAGCACACGCGGGTCGATGACGACCCCGTTGCCGATCACATTGATGCACCCATCGCGCAGCACTCCGCTGGGCAACAGGTGCAGGACGATCTTTTGGCCATCGACGACAAGGGTGTGCCCGGCGTTGTTGCCGCCCTGAAAGCGGACGACGGCGTCCACATTCTTGGACAGCACATCGACGATCTTGCCTTTGCCCTCGTCTCCCCATTGGAGACCAACCACGACCACGTTGGGCATTTGGCCCTCACAGCTCGGGTGACCGGCCCCTTAATCGTGATCTGGGTCCTCGGCATGCGGGTGAGCATTTCGGTAGACGTCCCGTAGCGCTTCAACGCTCACATGCGTGTACCGCTGCGTCGTAGACAGGCTGCTGTGGCCGAGAAGCTCTTGAATCCCTCGAAGATCGGCCCCCCCGTCGAGCAGGTGCGTCGCGAACGTGTGTCGAAGGGCATGTGGATGCAAGTTGGCGATTCCCCTCGCCTCGCCCTCCTTTCGCACGATTGTGCGAATAGATCGTGCCCGCAGGCGCCTGCCGCGCTGATTGAGGAACAATGGGCCCGCTTCCGCGGGGGCCAATGCCAGCATGGCCCGGATCGCGGCGACGCCGGGAGGCCCAAGCGGCACTCGGCGTTCCTTGCCACCCTTGCCATGGCGAACGCGAATCATGCCGCCGTCCATGTCCACGTCAGAGCGATCGAGTCCCTCAACCTCGCTGACACGCAGGCCGGCGCCGTACATCACCTCGAGCAGTGCCACCGCTCGCAGCGCTGAAAGGGTCTGGGTGCGTCCCTCGTCAAACAGCTCCTTCGACTCCTGGCGACTAAGGAAGCGCGGCAGGTGCCTGCCGACCCGTGGCGGCCGCAGGTCATCGGCAGGGGACATCTCAACCAACTGCTCGCGCAACAGCCACAGGTAGAAGCTGCGAATCGCAGCTATGTGACGGGCCAAGGTCGCTGCAGAGCGGCCGCGACCGGCCTCGAACAGGTAGCCTCGCAGGTGAACGCGCTTGGCGTTGATGAAGTTCGCGCCCGGTTCTTCTAGGTATTGGCGCAGGCCGTCGAGGGTGAATCGATAGGCGCGACGGGTGTTCTTGGAGCGCCCACGCTCGACGCGCATGTGGTCTAGAAAGCGGGAGATGAGCTCGGCGTCGGTGTCCACTATGAGAAGAGTATCGGCCAGTCTTCGTCCAGGTGCGGCAACGCCGACGGATCGCCATCGGCCCCGTAGAGGTAGCTCGCCGCAAACCGGCGTACTTCCGGCAGATCCAGGCGACCACGCCCGGCACCCGCAGGCGCATCGGCCAGGGCCACCAAGAAATCCGTCGTGGTGCGTTCGTCGAGGTGCCCAAAATCCTTGAGCAAACCGACGAACCTTGTAGCTCGACCCGTCAATCGCACGCGGCGGAACGCCATGCATCACCTCGAAATCGTGCCCCGCCCGTAACGGCCACCGGGCAACCGAACCAACTCACCGCGAACCTCCATCATCGATAGCTCTGTCAGGAGCTCAGCTGTCGACCAGCCCGCCGCAGTGGCGACCTCGTCAAGTGGGGCTCCGAACAGCATGAGCTGCACCCAACGCTCGCGATGCACGACAACGCGTCCAGTCACGTCGGCCACAAACTCATCGACATCGGTCAGCACCTCAGCACCCGAAGCGAGAAGCTCGAGGCAGCCGCGGCTCGACTCGACACCGAGCGGCCCTGGTACGGCGACCACGTCGCGGTTGAGCCCAACGGCCTCGCGGGCGGTGATTAGAGCGCCGCTTCGTCGGGGCGCTTCGACAACGACCACTTTGTCCGACAAGGCTGCGATCCAGCGATTGCGGACTGGAAACGTCCATCGAGCCGGCCCAAACCCGTCGGGCCAGGTGCTGATGATGGCGCCACCGCTGCGAACGATGTCCTCGCGCAACAACCGATTCGATGCCGGCGATGTGCGACCTAGGCCATGACCCAGGACAGCGACGGTGGTTCCATTTCGCAGAGCGGCGCGATGGGCGTGCGTATCGACCCCTCGCGCAAGCCCACTCACGACGACCGTCCCACGAGCTGCGAGCTCACCCGCCAGATGCACCGCAACGCCAGTTCCGTACGCAGTGCAGCGGCGAGTTCCAACGATGGCGACCGCACTCGCGGCGGACAGCGCCGAGACGGCGCCCTGCACAAGCAGCACCGGCGGGGGGCACTCGATGGTCTTCAGGCGCGGCGGGTAGCGGGGGTCCAGCAGCGTCACCACCTGACCCATGGATTCGCCCGCGGTCGCCGCCGCCCATCGCCCAGCACGGCCGGGCTCGACGCCGCCACGAATCAGTGCCATCGCACCACCGGCGATCAACGAAGACCAGCCTCCAGCCCGATCGGCCACCGCTGGCAGGTCCACCGGCCCTCCCTCCAACAACGCTCCCATCCAGAACGACTCAACAATCTCAGACACCCCGACCTCCACGACATCTGCAGCCACATCAAGCTATCGATGGGGCTGCCGCTCGGGAGGGAAGCGACGTTGTACTTCCGCCTCGTTCGGACAAAATGAGCAGCCAAACTGCTCTAAATGGGCCGGGATGACTCTACTGTGACCGATCTTCGACGAGCACGCCGTAGCGCGCCGAGCCGTCCACCACGTCGAGGGCCACCCAAGCCGGTGTTCCTGCCGTTTTCAGGCCAGCTGACACCTCGCGCGCCGGGCCCGAGTGAACGAACGACGCCACCTCCACGGTTTCGAGTCCTGACGGAGGCGACGAGTCGGGAACCCACATCACTGCGGAACCGGGCCCAACGACGGCTACGGCAGACGCTGCCGTGTGAATCTCCGGCACGACGACATCGGGGGCGAGTCCCGCCAGCGCGTCTGGAAAGGTCAGCTTGTCGATGCCGTTGTGCGTGTTTGCGGTCGCCTCGACACGGGCAATCAACTGCAGCAGGTCACCGTCGGCGACGGTCATCGGATTCAGTGCCACCACATCGGTGGATTGACTGCGGCCAACGCTGACTCCACTGGCGAAACAGATGCCGCACAACAGGACAGTGGCAAGGCCAGCAGCGACGACATGGCCACGAGAGATCCAGAGGTCACGGGCGCGTCGGCGCCGGGCGAGGTTTGCCATGTGGGTGTTCCGGGAGGGAAGAGGAAGGGTGCTCAGGAGGCGAGCGGAGGGTCGTGCGGGGGAAAGACTAGGATGGAGGGGATCAAGCAGAGCCCCAGCTGTGGTCTCTAGGATGCCAGGGAAACACGTCGACGTCGACTTCCGTGGGATGTGCCTTGCCGGAAAGTTCGACGAAGTTCACGATGCGATCGAGGATTGACCGGATCAAACGCGCGTCATTGCCGGCGGTGGTCAACACAGCCACCGCGTATGTATGGCGCTCGCCAGCGGGTATCTCGGACCAGGTGACTTCGAACCGGTGGCGCAAACGGTCGCGCAAGCTCGCCAACGCGCGTCGGCGGTCCTTGAGCGAGCGCGCCCCTGGAATCGTGAGTCCCAGGCGCAAAACCCCGACGTGGATGGTGCTTGTGTCAGACATCAACGTCGCCGAAGTTCAGCTAGTCGCGCTTGATCTCTTCGAGCGTGTAGCACTCGATGATGTCGCCATTGATGATGTCGTTGAAGCCGTCGAGAGACAGGCCACATTCGTAGCCAGTGGCCACTTCCTTGACGTCGTCCTTGAAGCGCTTGAGGGTGGACACTTTGCCCTCCCACATGGTCTTGCCATCGCGTACCAGCTTGGCAATGCCGTTGCGGTACATCTTGCCGTCGAGCACGTACAGACCAGCGATGGTGCCAATCTTGGAGATGCTGAAGGTCGCGCGGACCTCCGCAGAACCCTGACGTACCTGCTCGTACTCGGGCTCAAGCAGACCCTTCATGCGGGACTCGACATAGTCGAGGGCACCGTAGATGACGTCGTACTGCTTGAGGTGCGGCATGACGCCCAGGCCGTCGGCAGTGCGGCGAGCCTTGGGGTCAACCTTGACGTTGAACGCGATGAGAACGCTGTTCTCGTTGTTGCTGGCGATGAGGTTGATGTCCGATTCAGACACGTTGCCGACCGCGGAGTGCAGGATGCGAATCTCGGCGCCGTCGACATCGAGGTTGAGCAGCGCGCCCTTGAGCGCTTCGAGCGAGCCCTGCACGTCGGCCTTGAGCACAATCTGAAGCTGCTGATTCTGGCTGCCAGCAGCGGCGGCGAACAATTCTTCGGCGGTCATGCCGGCGCGGGAACCCGTCATTTCTGCATCGCGCTTGTCTTGGGCACGATGTGACGCCAGCTTGCGAGCGTCCTTTTCAGACTTCACGACAGACAAGATGTCGCCCACGGCGGGCAGCTCGGACAAGCCGAAGATCTCGACTGGAGTCGAGGGCCCAGCAGTCTTGAGCTTCTTGCCTTGGTCGTCGAGCATGGCCCGGACCTTGCCAAATGCAGCGCCGAGAACCACGAAATCGCCGCGATTGAGCGTACCTTTTTGTACGAGCACCGAAGCGACGGCGCCTCGTCCGCGCTCCATCTTGGCCTCGATGACCACGCCTTCGGCGTGGCGGTCGGCATTGGCGCGCAGATCAAGCAATTCGGCCTGAAGCATGACCTGCTCGAGCAGGTTGTCGAGTCCCTCGCCCTTTAGGGCCGAGACAGGTGCATAGAGCGTCTCGCCGCCCCATTCTTCGGGTGCGAGCCCAAACTCCGACAGGCGCGTCTTGATGGTGTCGGGGTTCGCATCGACCTTGTCCATCTTGTTGATGGCAACGACGACCGGTACACCGGCTGCCTTGGCGTGATTGATAGCCTCTTCGGTTTGAGGCTGAACACCGTCGTCGACGGCAACCACGAGGATGACGATGTCTGTGACCGACGCACCACGGGCGCGCATGGCGGTAAACGCAGCGTGGCCGGGGGTGTCAATGAACGTG
>Ga0114932_10005657_pt1 | contig 11001 bp, 14 predicted proteins | sample 2SBtaG_2_FD_87286 | JGI IMG/M metagenome (GOLD analysis project Ga0114932, IMG submission 87286) | Deep subsurface microbial communities from Kolumbo volcano to uncover new lineages of life (NeLLi) - 2SBTROV12_ACTIVE470 metaG | ecosystem: Environmental > Aquatic > Marine > Volcanic ... | reverse complement strand
TTAAGTAATGGGTTGCCTTGTAATGCTCTTGCTTTCGCTAATTTTAAAGCTGTTTCTGTTTCTGAAGCAAAAGGAACATACGTTTGATTTGGATAATAATTAGGTGTACTCGCATTAAATAATTCTTCCGCACGTTCAAATCCTTTTTCTAAATACGGTGATTGTACCTTCCACGGTTCCGTAATTGTTTGTGTTGTTTGTGTACCTGCACTTTTACTCATAATAATTCCTTTGTCATAACAATATGTTTTGCTTCATAATCCTTTAATTTTTTTAACCATCCTTTACGTCCGACTAATTCGATACGTTTAATATTATTGGCTACTGCCCATGCTTCTACTTGTCTTGTTAAATCATCTAACCAAGAATGTAAGTTTGAACCACCAGCTAAGAACCAACGACATACTTTAAATTGAGGATATTCAATTATTTGTGTTAAAACGGCTGACTCTACTTTATCTTTCCAGCTTATCCATAGTTGCATTTCTTTTTTTAAAATTGCATCTAATAAATTTTTACCACTATATGAATTATCGTCATACATTATCCCTTTTAATAATAGCGGTTCTACTTGTTCCCAAATTGCAATAGCATTTTGAGGTGGAACGTAAGATACTATTCTAACCGATGATGATGTATTTGTATGTTCTGTCTGTTTGGCCATTGTTTGCATGTGTTAAAGTTGCTGTTTGTTTTCCTTGTGCTGAAACATATAAACTTGTTATTCCTGCCGAAGCGTTAGCTGTTGTCGGCATAAAAACAATAACACTATCACCACCTAAACGTCTATCAGACAACGTTGTTGTTGTTTGACTGGCGGTTAGTGTAACTGATCCTGTTGAGTTTAGTTTTCCATCTAAGGAATTGTTAACTACAATGGCTAATTGTCGTCGATGTTCTTCTGGTATTGGATTAGATAACGGTACAGCTTGAAACTGATTAGCCATTATCTTTTCCCTTCAGGTCTTGCATCGACATCAACACCCTGCATATTCGTAAAATTTCCATTTACTGAAACTCGTAATCGGTGATACCTAGAATTAGTTCTAAGAGGACAATCACCTGAAGATTTAACTGTTACAGCACTACCTGTTGTTACGGAGTCTGCTTGGGAAGAACGTGTAATTGGTGTTACCGTAATTGTTGTGTTTTCCCCGTTAGCATCCACAATAGGTCTAGCGTTAATCAGTGTAGATCTTTTTCCTTCTGCTCCTTCAAATTCTGTCGTATCAACGGTTGCAGTCATAGATCCGCCCATAAATTTTCCAAACTTTTTGTCGCTTGAAAATCCTGCTAAACCTAAAACACCTTCTTGATAATAATAAGAGTCTAAAGGTTTTGGCAAATCATCAACAGAACCCAAAACATCTAAACTTTCTAAAGTTGTAAATGCTTCTTGGGAAGCTGTCCCTATAAAGTCCAAGTCTTGTCCTGAACAAGTTGACCATGAATCCGTTGAATAATTATAAACAACCATTTTATTATTAATAGTTGAACTACCTGTTGCACCAGAACCACGATAAGAAACAACATATAAACTATTATTAGTATCAATAGCTGAACATATTCCATCAAAGTTTGATGATAAATCATTAAGAAAAAATTCGTCAATTTTACCTTTTCCTATTGGGGTAATTTGTGAACCGTTAGTAATCTTATAAAATCCATCTTGAGATAAAAAGAATATATCAGATCCTACATTAGCAATAGATTTAGGAGCAAAAGCACCTATATTATCTGCCACTTTAGAAAACTGAAAAATTAATGGAGTACCAACAAAATCGGCTCTCCAAATTGCTTTATCTGTAAATATTACGCCAAAAGACTCACCACCTACTATTCCTTGTATATTACCTGTATCAGGTAAGTCCTGATAGTCTGACATAGTAGTTTGTGATACGGTAAATGTGGTTGGATCATTTATTCCTGACCATTTTACGCGGTTTGAATATGTTGTGCTACTTTCTATTGTATATCCTGTAAAAACAAAATCTCTTATAACTGCAACATATTTAGCTTTTAGTGATACTAAATCAGCAAAAGCTGTTGATGTTCCTTCTACAAAAGACTGAATATTATCAGCAAAATTAGTAGCAATAACTCTGCTACCAAATTGACAGAAAGACCAAAAGTCACGACTATTTTCTGTAGTTGAATTATTGTAACCTCCCGCCTTCGATTTATCCACGAATACAATACTGCTATTCATTTGATATAACTTAGTAGCATCACCACAATAATTGGTTGTGCCACTAGAACTTAATTGTGTATGCAATCCACAAGCTGAACCTGTTAATGCTGTTGTTGTTAATTCTTTAAAAGATGGAAAACTTTTATATCCTTTAGCTAAAGGTATAACGTTATCTACTTTCATGCTTCCTCTATTTTGAAAAGAAGGCATATCAGACATTAATTGCCCGAACTCAATCATGCAACACTCTTAGCAGTCATTTGCAACGGACCTGATGAATGTCGTCCAACCTCATCAGATGCATTAGCTACTTTAACTGCTTCTCTATATAATTCTGCCCATGTTCCTAATCGTTCATCTTGCATTAAAAAAGGTGCTGACTCTAACAAAGAAGCATACAAATATAAATCTGGATGATTTGTTAAAATAGCGTTTGATGTGTTACTATCACTTAATGCAGTTGGTTTAGAATAATACGCCCATTCAATAGAATAACTACTATCAGGCGTTGGACCAAAGTATAATTTTTCACCTATAACAGTTTGATAAATTGGTTCCCCGCTTGTTACACCGCCATAGTTTCTTGTTAGTTCAAAAGGTGACATATAACGTAATACAATTTTAGGTGTTGTATTTAATGCTACATATCGAAACTCTAAAAAGTTTGTTGGTAAAGAAATATAATTAGTACCACCTGTTGCTGTTGCTGTTGCCACGTTTTCCATAATTCGTAATCTTAAATCTCTGCCGTGTCTTGCTTCGGCCAATGCAATAAAATCAGGAATATATGACGTTAAATCATCGCGGTTTAAATAATTTGCTATTGATGTTTTTAAATTTGCGAATGTGTCTAAAGCCATTATATATCACCGTGCCATGTTCTAAAATATTGAAATTCATTACTGTTTAATTTTTGTTTAACTTTTTTCCAATCGTTAGGATCAAAAAAATTTATTCCTTCTTTGCGCCATTGTTCAATAACTATTCTTGGAATACATGCTACATGTTTCATAAAATTACCGCTTTGATCTATATGATTCATTTCTATTTTATTTGCATTTAAAATAGGTTTAACATCTTGTTCTTGATATAAAGTTGTTTTATCTTCAGCTTCATCATAATGAAAATATTGTCGCACATCTGATGGATTAAAGGGTTTGTTTAATGGTGTTAATGACATATTTTCCTTGGTTTTCTGCGGTTTTTTAATTATTTTAATTATTTATTTGACATATAACATTGTTATACAGTATAACATTGTTAAATAAACAAAAAGGATAAAACAATGACAACATCAAAATTACAAAAAATATTAATTAAGTTTGTTAAAGATCAATTTAAAAACAATGCTTTGGAAGAAAAAATTATTAATCTTCGTGTTCAATCTGAAGATAGAATTGGTTCTGAAGAAGCATTTTCTATTGTTGGTCGTGTTTATTCACCACTTTTTAAAAAAAGTGAAACTAAAACATTTTTTTATTGCAATCCAAAAAGTGAAACATCTGATGAGTATAGCGATGAACAAATTATTTATTTACAATCACAAGGTATGGGTGGTTTTCTTTGGGATAATGACCAATACAAAATGATTGAAGAACCTCTTAACGAAGTTTTAAAAAAATATAATTTACAAGCAGAAACAGTTAATGGTGATGCTTGTTGGGAAGTTAATCACATTTAATTAATCTAAACATTGTTTTATAAAGGGGGTAAAATTATATACCCCCTTTTTTTTATTTAATCTACGAAGTAGTATTATCAAATACTCCACCACTAGCTTTTTCATTTTCACTAATAAGTGTGTATTCAACGATTAGTTGAGATTTATGACTATCTCCTGTGACACTTAGGTCCTGAGTAGTAAAGGGACGCAAATAACCAACCGCCCATTTATCAGACTCTAGGATTAGTAGATCTCTTGTTCTTACTAATCTGTTTGGAATAACTTTCATAGAACCGTAGTCACTACGATACACGTCAAAATAATCATTGATAGTACCGTTGTTATCGACAACGCTTCTAGTTGCATCAGCACGTCCAGTAAACGCGTTCATTTTTCTTTTGTTGAAAGATCCAACATGAACAACGTCAGGATTACCACCAGACTCAAAAATTAAGTCTAATGCACTTGTAAAAATTGCTTCTGTTAATACTCTTTGAGTTCCATCAGTTCTAGCGTCCGTACCGTTTCCAGTAGGGGAAGCTGGTGAACCAGATGCACCCATAATGTCATTTGTAGCAATCCAAGATTGGACTGATCCAAGTTCTCTTGCTGTTGATGAGTTTCCTGCAACACGCCCGTTGTTTAAACCAATCATCGCGTGTTCCATATCTCTTTTTAGTTCTTTAGATTTGTGCAACATTTGGAAAGCTTTTTCTTTCTTTCTTCCTGCTCTGTTAACAGCATCTAACGTATTAGATACTACAACAGTTTTATCTGCAATTTGAGTGTAGTTTCCTACTCTTGCAGTTGTTAAAGAAGCGTCTAAAGTCGCTTCGTCGCCTTCGATTACTTTGTTATCAGCAACACTTGATAATGCTAAAGTTTGCCACTCATGAAAAGTATTTGTTACTTTTTGAGATTTCAACCCACTTAAAAATGGAGTTTCTGTAACTGCCACTAATGAAATTAGGTTCGTCAAATCTTCACGATTACCAATGCTATCGTATGAATCGAAGGTGTTCGTAGGCTGTGCCATACAATTTCCTTTCTAATTTAGTACGTTCATAAACGCTTCTAGCATGTCACCTGACTTACCAGACTTAACACGTTTAATTGCATCTTTGCGACGTTCATAGTTAGCGTCATCTTTAGAAACTGGAATTCCAGACTTAGAAACTCTAGGAATATTTTTTACTTTTTTGTCACCAAGTTTAGCTTTTTTCAATTGACTATATTTCATGCCTTCTATCGCTACCATAACGGTACGATGGTCGGTTAACATGCTTAATTCTTGATCGCTAAATCCGATTTCATTTAAGTAATTTTTAACATTTGCTTGTATTTTTCCTTTTTTAACAGGATCAGCAAATTCAGGAACTTTGTCACTTAGCATATTACTTTGTGTCGTAACATAATCAGCGTATTTTTTCTTTTGTTCCTCATCTTGTTTCTGTTCAATAGACTTTAATTCAGTTTCCGCCTGTTGACGTATTTCTTTTTTTCTATCTGTTTCTGCTTTTAATCGAACATATTCAATGGGGTCTTGTTCATAAACTTTATCCCAGTCAATATCTTCTTGCTTATCAGATTTTATAAAAGATTTTAGCTTAACTGCATAATCATCGCGTTCTTTTTTTACCGCTTCTAATTCAGTAGTAACTTTATCACGTTCAGTATCTAAACCTCTACGTTCATCAGCTAATGCCTGAGTTTTTTTTGAGTAATCGCTTTGACGACTATATCCATTTTTAAGTTCGTCGAGAGTGACTTGTCTATCTTGACCATCTACTTTGACGGTAACAAGTTCCTCGGTCCCTTCTGCTGGGGAGTTGTCAGTTTCCTCTAGTTCCAAATCATCGGGAGTTGGTTCATCTGATGGCGCTTCTGGTTGTGCTTTCGCGTCCTGTTCACCTTCTGATGTCGGTTGTTCGTTCTCTGCGGTTAGTAAGTTCTCGAACTGACCTAATAAATTTTCTTTTACCTCTGGTTCAGGTTGAACCGTTGGTTCTTCAGTAACCGCAGTTTCCTGAGTAGGATTTTCTGCCATATTTTACCTTTATTTTTTTAATAATTTACCAGTTTCCATTATGGATTTTAACTGGTTTAACACTGATTCATGCATCTTTATCATTAGATAAAGTTTTTCGCGCGCTTCAGCGTCCCGAATAGGACTATTAACTAATTCTTCTACTAATCCTAATCGTAACTTGTCATTAGCTTCCTTAAATATAGGATGCTCTAAAATTTTTTTTGCTTCTTCTGATCGTTTTAATTCTTCTTCTGGGGTCATCTACCTTTTGCCCTATATGAATAGGTTCCTTTTTTGCCTTGTGGTTGCGCGTATGTACTTTCCCTATCTCTAGTTTGTGCTGGTGAAAAATAACCTGTCTTTTTTCTGTATTCATTAACCATTTGGCCTAAGTTAATTTTACCTTTATCTTTTTTCTTTTTTAATTTCTCATATACTTTTTTGTCGTCTTTAGACATATCTGTAAATCTAGCTTTATCTATTTCAGTACCTTTTGTTTCACCATAAGGTTTTATTGCTTCATCACCTCTGTTTTTTTGTGCAAGTGTCCTATCATCAAACATTAATAAACCTGATTTTGACCTACCTGTATTAGCATTGTCTAAGTTAATTTTAACATCGCCACCTGTTTGCATAGCATCAAGTAAACCTCTATTTTGTAATTCTTGTATTAATTTATTTCGTCTAGCTTCTTGTCCTTTACCAAATGCTAAAGTTAAATAAGGACTTAACAATTGACCAGATTTTAAATCATATGTTGACCCTTTACTTGGTAAAACACCTAACATAGAATTTTTTAACCATCCTCTTTGTTGTAAATTTGCTAAATATTCTTTATTAGTCATATTTGCTACTTCTTCATTAGTAGGCATAAAATTATTATCCGTTGTAAATCTGTCTGTACCTTCTATTTTAATTTTTCTATTTTCCATATCAGTTGTATCATTTGCATTTTGTTGAACACACATTGGGTGTCCTGCATTAGCTGGCATTGAACAAAATGTTTCCATATCAAAACCATCTTCAGGTACTTCTGGATCAGGTGTAACAGGATTTGTATTCCATACATATGGTGTTGCTTTTGCAAAATCCATTGGTACAGCACCTATTGGTTGTCCACCACCTCCTGCAATATTAGAAAATAATGATGATTGTTGAAAAGGAACAAAATTAGTAGCCATTACACAGCACCCATTCTAACTTTTGCTTGTAACTTTTCTCTTTCTAATTGTATATCAGCTTGCATTTCTTGTTTTTTTAAATTTAATTCTGCCATCATTTCTTGTTTTTTTAATTCAAGTTCAGCTTCCATTTTTTCTTTTTTTAATTGTAAATCAGCCATGTTCTTTTCTCTATCTGCTTGTATTTGTTGCTGTGTTGCAATTAATAATGGATTTTCCTGCATAGGATCTTTCTTTTCTTCTGGTGGTTGTGTTTCTGGATTAACAAAAAATTCTTGCGGAGATTTAAACCCTGCATTATGCACCATTCTTTCTAATGTATTATAAATTGTTTGTTCATTTGCCAATTTACTACCTGACATTAAGATCTCTTTTTGAATACCTAAAATTTGTCCTAAAATTTGTAAACGTTGTTCGTGTGTTCCCGTTCCTAACCCCACGTTTATTGTTAAATTAAATTTATTTTTCCACTCTCTTGGGTCTATTGGAACGTATTTATTTCTAATTTTAATTATTCTTTTATGATCTTGATATTGTGTTGTTAATTTTAACAAACAATTCATTAAATCTTTCATACCTGTTTCTGCAAACACTCTAGCAATGGTTTCAATACGTTGTCCTGCTGATTGCATTGCTTCTCTTACACCAGTTGCAGTTGTATGAGATTTTTGTATTGTGTTTGGATCTAAACCTTGTTGTAATCTATTTATACCTGAACGTTGTTCTTTTATTTGATCGACTTTCTCAATCATTGCCAAACCTTCTTGCATAAAGTTTTGGGCCTGTAATGGAACAACAGCGTTTGGTGATTTAACTCTTACAATGTTTCCTGCTCTTGATTGTAATAAATCATCGAGGTTAACCATTCCGTCCTGTGCTAACACCCTAGAATTATTCATTAAAAATGCATTATCTAAACATTGACGTAATAGAACAGATTTAATTTGTTGAATATCCATTACTAAATCAGCAACACTCATTCCAAACAAGCGATGCGGATTAATAATTGGTGTTAACGTAGAAAAAGGAATATAGCTTATTTCTTCTACATCCAAAATTTCATTTGTATCACCTACAGTAATTACTTTTAATAATTCAGCTACACCATCATTATCAACATCGGTGCGAATATAATTTTCCATGTAAAGAATTTCTCTCATAGATGGATCAGCGTTTTCATCCATGTAACTTTCTTCATTAAACATGTTACGGCTTAATGTTTCTTCATTCCATGTAGAATTAGCATAAGAAGGTAGATCTTCTATTTTTTTTCTATCATATCCTTCACCAATTAATTCACTTACCGTCTTTTTTAAACGATGCGCTATATATGGCGCATCCGCCAAATTTTTTGCTCGTTTGGAAACAAGTATTTCTTCGGGAGGAACGTTTTCAATACATATTTTTCCTGCTGATGATTTACGGCGTACATCAACATTAAATTTAATTTCACTGTCGGCCATTTCTCCTTGATCGGTCATGACCATTTTTTCTTCTGAAACTTCTTCGACGTTTTTTACTTCAACATCATCATCGACTAATAATGCTTGATATTCTATCTCTGTAAGGCCTTTATAGGACTCTTTGACAAATTCATCCTCGTATTTATAATAATGCTTTATAAAGCCATTTTTTTGAATTAATGCATCTTTGAACCAAGTATAAAACACTTGCCATCCGTCATTATCCTTAAATATGATATGATTTATGTATTCTGTGGCTTGTTTTGATACTTCTTCATCTTCCTCAGATACAGGTTCAAATTTAACTATATCGTCCCCTGCTGTAAATATACGAAGCAAGCTTGGTAATACACTTTCAACAGCTTCCAGCACATCTGAAGATATAACCTGAGATCTGCCTTCTACCTCATTACCAAATGGCTCAGAATTGTAATAATCTAATGCTAGACTTCGTTCTTGAACCAATTTACCGTTCTGATACCCTAAAGCATCAGTAATTTCGCGCGTAATAGTACCTTTTAATTCGTTTTCTTTTTTTTTGTTTAATTTCATTGCTTATTATTTTTATATACTATATGTAACGCTGTTATATGACTAAAACTAAATTTAGACAATTTTTAAAATATCTTGGTATTAGCCAAGGTCAATTGGCTAGGGAGTCAGGTCAAACGAGAACCAGTATAGGTAATTATTTTAACGGCCGTCGTCCCATTAATACGTTAATGGCGTGGGGTCTTAATCTCAAAGTTGAAAATGAGGATCTTAGAAAACAAAATGCTAGACTATCCCAGAAGGTCCGTACTTTAAATCAGAGGACCAAGAACTAGACTCGTTTAAGCCGATTGCCATATACCGCATTGCATCACACGAATTACTTTCGGTTCCGTGGTGCGGTGTTGACGTTATTTCACCTAGTTGATTTGTTTTCCATCTATATTGCTTTAAACAATTAATTAAATAGTCACATTTTTCTTTTTCAAAATAGCAACGTTTTAATACCATTCTTAAAGCATTAATTCCTTCTTCTACTTTTAACTTAGGTACAGCTTGTATAAACCATCCTAAATTGGAAGCTATCTCTTGTCTACTTTTGCCCGTTCCTAATTCTTTAACCACTATGTCATGTCCTGCAAAGTGATTATCATACGTATAAGGCAATTCCTTTAATTTATTAGCGTAAAATTCTATACTTTCTCCTGCGCTTTCTAAATGATCTATTATATGAATTGCTGAACCTTGCTTTTGTACAAATACGATGCTGAAAGCATCGCGAAATCCAATATCTGAAAACGTGGTTACAGGTAATTCGGGTATATGAGGAACTGTAGTAATTCTTTTTTCATCCTCTACCAATTGCATAGATTTAGAATAAATTCCATTTACTACCCCTGCATCAAAATCACATAAAAACTCAGTAGCGTATTCTTCAGGACTCATCATTAACTTTAAGTTTTCCAATTCGTCCTTTGGAATAATTTTAGTATCTTCTACAGTGTATTTTTTTACAAACCAATCTTTTTGGGTTTTGTTATTCATATACATGTCATAAAAGAAATTATGACCTGAAGGAGTTCCAATAGCTATTAGCCATCCTGTTTTTTTATCTAGTTGGTGTCTATCAACCAAAGCTGGTCGTAAAACCTTTGTAATTAAATCTTTATGTAATAATTGACATTCATCTAATATTACACCGTCAGCGTAAATACCTCTTATAGAATCAACACTAGATCCATCAGCGCCTAATAATTGTATTCTTCTTCCCCCAATCATATCACAGCGTAATTCTGTTTCATGATAAGTGGTATAAGGAATATTTTTTGTTAGTAATTTTAAATTATCCCAATGTATTTTTTTAACCTGCGAATAGGTAGCCGATATAATATAATACCTAGGATTAGGTAAAGTATTCTGAAATGCTTTTTTTAATGTTTCAGCCAAAGAAAAGTAGCTTTTCCCAAATCTTCTATGACATGGGAGTACATTAAAGCGTTTAATCTTTCTATGTAACTGTGCCTGATGTTTTCTAGGTTTATACGGTATTGTTACGTTAGTCATTCATACTTTCTACGGGAAGATCATGAATAAAATTCTACTATATATTTTTAGAACCCTTGAATATGGTCCTCTAAGTATTAAAAGGGGTTGGCTAATCTTATTTTTTTTTTCCGATGGGGTTGCCTGCCTTAAAATCGGCAGAAAACAGTCAAATAATAGTCAAAAAGGATTAATTATCCCTTCAAAACCTTAGAAATCAGCCATTTCTTGTTATTTTTCACAAATTTTGATTAATTTTTAAGATTTTTTTAAGATCTCGTGAGGTTTACAGACTAAAAAGAACGCTGAAAAGCAACAACAAATACAGTTCAAGTCTAATTTACCTTAGAATACAGCCATTAATTATATTATTATTTAATCATTGTTACATTCCTTTTTAGCTTCTTTTATATTGATTTGATCTGTTTTTATCTTCTTTT
>Ga0114932_10005653_pt1 | contig 11005 bp, 9 predicted proteins | sample 2SBtaG_2_FD_87286 | JGI IMG/M metagenome (GOLD analysis project Ga0114932, IMG submission 87286) | Deep subsurface microbial communities from Kolumbo volcano to uncover new lineages of life (NeLLi) - 2SBTROV12_ACTIVE470 metaG | ecosystem: Environmental > Aquatic > Marine > Volcanic ... | reverse complement strand
GGGACGGCTTCAATGCCGACGACGACTGCGACGGGGAGGACGGAGCCGTGCATCCCGGGGCTCCGGAGGCCTGCAACGGCCTCGACGACGACTGCGACGGCACGGTCGACGACGACGCCGCCGACGCAACCACCTGGTACGCCGACGACGACGACGACGGCTTCGGCGACCCGGACGCACCCACGGCCGCCTGCGACATGCCGAGCGGCCACACCACCGACGCCACCGACTGCGACGACACCAACGGCACGCTCCACCCCGGCGCGGAGGAGACCTGCGACGGCGTGGACGAAGACTGCGACGGGGCGACCGACGAAGACGCCAGCGACGCGGGCACCTGGTACACCGACGGCGACGGCGACGGCTTCGGCGACCCCGACACCGCCACGGCCGCCTGCGAGGCGCCCACCGGCACCGTGGACAACGCCGAAGACTGCGACGACGGCGACGCGAGCGTGTCCCCCGACACCGTCTGGTACAGCGACGGCGACGGCGACGGCTTCGGCGACCTCGACGACACCACGGCGGCCTGCGAGCAGCCCGAAGACCACGTCGCCGACGCCAGCGACTGCAACGACGGCAACGACACGGTCCACCCCGGCGCGAGCGAGTCCTGCAACGGCACCGACGACGACTGCGACGACGCCACCGACGAGGACGCCACCGACGCCAGCACCTTCTACGCCGACGACGACGACGACGGGTTCGGCGACGCGGGCAGCAGCACGGACGCGTGCGACACACCGAGCGGGCACACCACCGACGCCACCGACTGCGACGACACCAACGGCACCATCCACCCCGGCGCCGACGAGACCTGCGACGGGGTCGACGAGGACTGCGACGGCACCGCGGACGACGACGCGACCGATGCGGCGACCTGGTACGCGGATGCAGACGGCGACGGCTACGGAGACGCTGAGGACACCACCGAGGCGTGCGATCCGCCCAGCGGCACCGTGGCCAACGACGAGGACTGCGACGACGGCGACGCGCGCCTGTCCCCCGACACCATCTGGTACGCGGACGCCGACGGCGATGGCCAGGGCGGGGCCGGCTACACGACCGCCAGCTGCGAGCAGCCCAGCGGCTACGTCGCCGACGCCAGCGACTGCGACGACGTGGACGCCAGCGTCTACACCGGCGCCGACGAGTCGTGCAACGAGACCGACGACGACTGCGACGGCGCCACCGACGAAGGCCCTCCGGCCGACGCCGCCACCTGGTACGCCGACGCCGACGGCGACGGCTACGGCGACGCGGGCAGCACCAGCGTGAGCTGCGACCAGCCCAGCGGCTACCTGGCCGACGCCACCGACTGCCACGACGACGACAGCACGGCCTTCCCGGGCTCCAGCAGCACCGAGACCCCCGGTGACGGCGTCGATCAGGACTGCGACGGCAACGACGGCTGCGAGGACCTCGACTGCGACGGGGTGCCCGACCTGTTCTTCCCGACCTACTACTCGGGCTCCGGCTACAGCGCGTCGAGCTTCCTCTACCAGTCCTCCGACGACTACGAGGAGGCCGCCCGCGACAGCGTCAACGGCTACGGCGTGTGGGACGCCGGCGTCGCGGATCTCGACGGCGATGGCTACCAGGACCTGGTCATGCCCAGCTACTACACGGGCTCGAGCTACGCCGGCTCCAGCTACGTGTACTGGGGCTCGTCGAGCGGCTACGGCAGCGCTACGAGCCTGTCGACCGCCGGCGTGCTCGACGTGTTGATCGAGGACCTCGACGACGACGGCTACGCCGAGCTGGTCCTCTCGAGCTACTACACCGGCTCCTCCTACAGCACCAACAGCCAGGTGTGGTGGGGCTCGTCGAGCGGCTACAGCTCCGGGTCGATGACCGAGCTGCCGACCTTCGGAGCGCGCGCCGCAGCGGCGGGCGACTTCGATGGCAACGGCTACACCGACCTCGCCTTCGCGAACCAGTACTACGAGTCCGACAGCGAGCCCGACAGCTACGTCTACTGGGGCTCGGCGAGTGGCTACAGCTCCGCGGATCGCACCTCGCTCACCACCTACGGGCCGCTGTGGGTGGAAGCCGAGGACCTCGACGAGGACGGCTACCCCGAGCTGATCTTCGCCAACTACAGCAGCAGCGGCGGCTACGACGGGCCGTCGCAGATCTTCTGGGGCTCGGCCAGCGGCTACAGCGACAGCGACGTCACCGAGCTCGAGTCCGACGGCGCGCTGCATGCCCAGACCGGGGACATCGACGGCGACGGCTACCTCGACGTGGTCCTGTCCGCCTACTACGACGGCACCTACAGCCCCACCAGCCGGGTCTACTACGGCTCGGCCAGCGGTCCGGACGGCACCAGCTACAGCGAGCTCTCCACCCACGGCGCACGCAGGGCCACGGTCGCCGATCTCGACAGCGACGGCTACGACGACATCGTCTTCCCGACCTACTACGACGGGTCGAGCTACGACGCGAACAGCTTCGTGTACTGGGGTTCGTCGAGCGGCACGAGCGACGCGAGCCGCACCGAGCTCCCCACGCTGGGCACGGGCCGGTGCGCCGCGGGCGACGTGGACCAGGACGGCTACGTGGACCTGGTGTTCAGCGGCTACTACGCGGGCAGCTGGTCCACCACGCCCTACAGCTACCTCTACTGGGGCTCCGCCGACGGGTGGTCCGAGGACGACCTCTACGAGCTCGCCACCCAGGGCAGCTGGGCCGGCGCGAAGATCGTGGGCGACGCGAGCTGGTAGTCAGCGCATCCCGTGCGCGGAGAACCACTCGAGCGCCGCCTGGATGCCTTCCTCGAGCGGCCGCGTGGTGTAGCCGAGCTCCCGACGTGCCTTGTCCGAGCTGAACCGGAACCGGGGCTCGTAGCCCCAGGCGATGGTGTTCGAGTTCACCAGCGGCTCCCGGCCGGTGAGCGCCTGCTGGGCGTCGCCGAACCAACCCGCGAAGTTGGCCAGCCAACGCGGAACCAGCGCGGTGATGGGCTTGGAGCCGGCCACCGCGGCGATGCGCTGGAACACCTCGCCGTAGCTCAGGTTCTCGCCGCCGAGGATGTAGCGCTCCCCGGTCTTGCCGCGTTCGGCAGCCAGGATCATGCCGGCGGCCACGTCGCGCACATCGACGAAGCAGTTGCTGCCTCCGGAGGCGCCCGGCACCGCCCGGCGCTCGACCTCGAGCAGGAGCTTGCCGCTGGACGGCCGGATGTCGAGCGGACCGAACATGTAGCCGGGGTTCACCACCACCGCGTCCAGCCCGTCGGCCACCTCGGCCATCACGGCCAGCTCGGCGTCGCGCTTCGTGGTGCTGTAGCCGTCGGCGAGGCCGTACACGTCGAAGTTCCAGGCGTTCTTCTCGTTGGCCGGCGACGCGTCGTCGTTCATGCCCACGGCCACCGTGGAGCTGCAGTGCACGAGCCGGTCCACCCCGGCCGCACGGCACGCGGCGATCACCCGCTCGGTGCCGCGCACGTTGGCATCGACCACCCAGTCCGGCGCGGTCTTCTGGATGCTGACGGCGGCCGCGCAGTGGAACACCACCTCGGTGTCCTGGAAGGCTCGCTCGAGCGACGCTTGATCGCCCAGGGTGGCCTCGTGCCAGTCGAAGCCCCAGGCGTCCAGGTGCGCCGTCCTGCTGGTCGAGCGCTTCGTGCAGCGCACGCTGTGCCCGGCCTCCATCAAGGCGACCGCGAGGTTGCCTCCGACCAGTCCGGTCGCCCCGGTGACGAGTGTGTTCATGTCCTCCGCTAACGGTGTGCCACCATGCACACATGCCGATTCCGGTCCCGCTCACGGTCACCACGGAGCCAGACGGCAGCTGGACCGTGGTCGTGCCTCGCCCGCCCAACGAACCGGCGCGCGCGTGCATCCCGGCCGGTCGGGTCCGGTCGTTCCAGGACACCGCCCGGTCCGCCTTCTCCGAGGGGCGCAGCCAGGACGTGGTGCAAGCGCTCCAGGCCACCATGGAGCTGGCGGCCGAGCCCTGGCGGGAGCTGGCGAGCACCCTCCGGGCGGTGGTGCGCAACAACCACCTGGCGATCCTTTGCATCCAGGCCAGCGGGAGCGCGGCAGAGGTGCCCTGGGAGCTGCTGACCGACAGCCCACGGAAGCTGCCGCTGGAGGTTCGCGGCGACGCGGTGGTGGTGAGGCTGGAGCCCAACGGCACCCAACCGCTGGACCGGGCGGCCCGTCGGCTCCGCATCCGACACCCGCCGCTCCCTGCTGGTGACAAGGCCTACGACGCCCCCTTGCTTCGCGCCTGCGCCGACGCCGGCGTGCCAGGCCCCCGCACGATGCGGCTCGGCGAGACACCCGCCGACGAGGCGCTGGTCCTGCTGTTGCTCGACGGGCTCCCCCAGGAGGTGCTCTGGCAACGGGTGGTGGACCACACGCGGCTCGCCGTGGTGCGCGAGGGCGGGCCCGAGGCGCTCTGCCGTCAGGGAGTCGCCGTCGCCACGGGCCCCACCCGCTCCTTCCCGGCGCTGTTGGAGGTCGCGTTCCTCGAGACCCTCGTGGCCACGCTCGCCAACGGCGCCCCGCTGCTCGGGGCCCTCGCAGCGGCCCGGCGGTCCATCCGCAAGCAGAACGGGCCCTGGTGGTCCTGGCGCATCGCGGTGGGCGGGATGCGCCCGGCGGTCGCGGGCCCGTTGGTCATCGGTCAGTGGCTCCCTCGGGACTGGCCGCAGCCCGGCTCGGACGTCGTCGAGATCCTGCGCATCGCCCGCGACGAGGGGGAGGCTGTCGGGTACGTCGGGGTGGAGCAGGTGCTCACCGGCTTCGAGCAGGCCGAGCTGCGCTTCGGGGAGCGCGCCAAGCACCTGCGGGGCCTGGTGGGGGGCTGCGGAGGCGACGCCTGGGGCGTGCTCTCCACCCTGCACGCGTCGAGCCACGCGCCGGACTTCTCGGGCACACCGCGGCTGCGCTTCCTCGCCAGCGAGCTCAAGCCGGGCTTCAGCGCGGAAGAGCTCGCCACGGCGCTCCTGGCGGAGCCTGCGCTGGCCGATCTGCTGGGCCACGGCCCCCCAGCCCCGTCCGGCGTGGATGCCCGCCTGCCCCGCCTGCTCGAGGTCCTGGGGGGGCCCGAGGACGGACGCGTGCTCGAGCCACAGGCGGGCGAGGTCGTGGGCCGCCACGGAAAGGGCGCGCGCGCGCAGCATGGGCTCTACGAGGGCTGCCGCCTGACCGACCGCGCGGTGTCCCGGGAGTCCCTGATCTGGGGCAAGGACGGCCGGGTGTTCCTCCGCAACGGTGGTCAGGTGCGTCGCGACAAGGTGTGGACCGCGCTCGCGCCGGGCGATGCCAGCCTTGCGGTGGGCGACCTGCTGAAGCTCAGTCCCGCCACCCGGCTCCGCGTGCTCGCGTAGCCGAAGCTACCCACCGAGGCTGGGCACCTTCGTCGCGTAGCTGACCCACCCGCCGTCGGGCACCTGCACCCGCTGGAGCAGCGTGCCCTCCTCGTCCACCTCGTCGACCAGCCCGCTCATCGCCAGCACGAGCAGGCGGTGGCCGTCGGACAGGTGCACGGCGTTGCCGAGGTAGTCGGTGACCAGGCAGGCGTCGGTGGCGTAGGTCCAGGTCTGCCGCGCGGTCATCGCCTCGTCATCGAGGGTGTACTCGATGGCGGCCGAGCAGAAGTCGCTTCGCGTGCTGCCCGTGTCGAAGATGAGCACACCGTCGTCGGTCGGCACAGCGCTGTGGGGGTTGAACTCCAGCTGGCCGAGGTTGTCGGCGGGCTGGAAGTCACCCTTGGAGGCCGCGAGCGTCCAGTCGATCGTTCCCAGGTGGCGCGGGATCCGGTACACCGCGCGCAGGGAGCGGGACACCACATAGTAGGCGTCCTCGGACCGGTCGTACTCGAGGTGGTTCAGGTGAGCCCACATCGCGTCGTCGACGTTGCCGGACGGGTCCTGCACGTTGGCGTCCGGAACCAGCTCGTCGCTCGCGCGCCAGACCTCCGTGACCTCGCCGTCCGCGTCGACCTCCAGCAGGGTCTCGCCGAGCACGGTGAGGGTGCCGTCCGCCTCGACCTCGGTCTCCCAGCCGAAGGTGGCGTAGCGGCCGGTCTCGAGCTCGACGACGTCCATGTGCGCCCCCAGGACCTCGACCGTGGACGTGCCGGAGCCGTCGAGCTCGGTGCGCTGGATCGTGCCGTGCTGCTCCGCGTCGTTGGCGAAGTCGTTCGTGATCACCGCGCGCCCGTCGCGTGAAAGGCGGGCGCGGAGGTGGCCGCCATTCCTGTACCAGACCACGTCGCCATCGCCGTCGAGGATCAGGATCCAGCCACCGCCCGACCAGGTGTGCACGGGGGCGATGAGGTAGCCGTCGACGTCCTCGTGGAAGGTCTCGATGTCGAGCGCCGGAAGGTCCGCTGGCAGCGAGCCCGTGCGGACGCTCCGCGGCTCGCTGCACCACGACGAGCCCTGGTGCTCCCGCACGATCTGAACGTCGTAGTCGGTGTCGGCCTTGAGCCCGAAGAGCATCGCCCGCATGCCCTCCTGCGGACCGGCCTCCGCATCGGCGTACCGGAGGGCCTCCCCGTCTGCGGCGAAGACGAGGTAGGTGTCGCCGGGGCTCTCGTCCGTCCAGACCGCCTCGACCACGGTCTCGACCGTTCCGGACACCCAGAGATCGATGGATCCGAAGGCGCTGTCGTCGACGGAACAGCCTGTTGCGGGAGCGAGCACCTGGGCCGGCTCGCTGACGGGTGCAGCGGTGTCCTGCTGGAAGGCGACGACCTCATGGTTCGGATCGACGGCACAAGCGAACATCCACACGAGCATCTGCACTCCAAAGTGCAAATACTCATATCATTGAAAAAGTCGGATCCCGGACCCGGAACACTCTCTTGACGCATCGATTGGCTCTGGGAGGCCATTCAGGTCCATCCCGTCGCGGGCAGTCAAGGATCCAGGCCCGTTCTCCAGCTCGAGGCTCAATCGAACAGCGATCCCACCGGACGGGGAATGTGGGCGAGGATGCCGCGGCGCCGGGTCTCGGTCCTGGGCAACACGTCGAAGCCGGGGTCCTGCCAGGCCACCACCCGTGCGTCTCGACCGTCGTCGCCCGGTCGGAGCCACACGAAGCAGCGACGGCCCAGACGGCGTGTGCAGGCCACGTCCTCGTAGGCAGCGGACCACGTGCCGGGGTTCAGGATCTCCACCCCGTTCACGTCTTCGTGCCGCTCGTGGTGCGTGTGCCCCAGCACCACCCGCTTCACGCCGGCTGCCAGGGCGGCCTGCGGAACCCGGCGATCGATGTTCCGCTCGACCTCATCGACGTCGCTCCGCACCGTCCACGCATAGATCAGGTACGGCGGCAAGAGCGCGCAGAAGGCCAGCGCACCCCACCAGGGCGGGATGTCGATCAACCAATCCAGCGCCACGGACACGTGCAGCGCCGCCCAGACCGCCAGCGCCAGCAGGAGCGCGCGGTCGAGCCAGAGCTCCCGGGCGATCTTCCAGGGATTGAGCACCGCCGGGTGCACCGACAGGGCGAGGACCGTGCGCAGCACACCGGGTGTGCACCGCGCCCTCGAGGCCATGTCGTCCACCCGCGCTTCCCGCTCGAGCGGACGCTTGAGCGCCGGCCGGAAGCCCTCGCGCAGGGTCGACGCCAGGGTGGTCACCGCGGTCCAGAGCCACGTCCACCCCAGGAGCGGCTGAACCCGTGCGACCTCGCGCACGAAGAAGCGCAGGTACTCGGCCGCGGGCTTGATGAAGCTGGCTTCGACGTGGGGGTTGAAGAGCCCCATCCGGTTGAGCATCGTGCGCCCGGCCAGGTTGCCGAAGGGCAGCCGAACCCGCACGCGCTTGCCCACCCGGATCAGCGGCTCCACCGGGTTCATGCACAGGCAGTACGGGTCCATCTGGTTGCCGTGCATCACCAGGGTGTCTCCCCCGCTCACGGCGAGCACCTCGCAGAAGCGCAGCTCGCCCACGCGCTCGGTGAGCACCTCCTGCGCCATCGGCCAGTGCAGCTCCAGGTCGTGGTTGCCGATCACCACGACCACCTCGTGTCCAGCGGCCAGCCAGCCCTGGAGCGCATCGAACCACACCGGGTGATCCCGGACGATGCGGGCCATCTTCCAGGCGCTCTTTTCCTCCTCGGCGTCGAGCCCCCTCAGGCGCTCCAGCCAGGAGATCGAGAAGGCGGCGGACTCCGGGAGGCCGCACACGCCGTCGAAGTCGAACACGTCGCCGTTCAAGATCAGCTCGGCGCCCTGGCCCACCTCCGCCTGGAGCGCCGCGAGCATCCGGGCGAAGGCTTCGTCGGAGAAGAGGTCGGTGTGCTTGAACCGCTTCCACAACGGGCGATCGGGGTCGGGTGCCTCCGCCTCGCAGAGGTGGAGATCGCCGAGCACGATGGTGTGCCGAGTCGCAGCCATGGACCGAAGCGTATCCGGTGTGTCGCGAACCGCTTCGCGGCAGGACTACGCGGAGAGCCGGCCCCGACCCCAGAAGCCGTGGGCGCCGGTGGGATCGCGCTCGACCCACGCGGTGTCGGTGTGCACGAGCACCTGCTGGGCCTTCCTCGGATCGCGGAGCATCATCGCTGCGCGACAGGCCGCCTCGAGGACCTGCTTCCTCCGAACCTCGGCGGTGGTGGTCTCGAGCTCGGCCAGGCCGACGCGGCTGCGCTCCATGGCGTCGCGGAGGCGGCGGCGGGCTTCACGGGCCGCGGCGCCACGGGCCTGCAGGCCCTCGGCCAGGCGCTGGGTCTCCCGCATCTCGTCCAGGCGCGCCCTGCGGTAGGCCGCCTCGGCCGCCTGCCGGCGGAACATCGCCTGGTGGAGCGCCGCCCGGGCATCGCCGAGGCGCGTCCAGTCGGCCTTGTCGACGCCGAGGAACTCCAGCACGGCCTGCACGGTGGGGTGCTCGCGCAGCCCCGCGCGAGGGCGGATCTCCAAGGCGACGATGTCTTGCCAGTCCGACATGCGATCTCCGAGCCCGGTGGAACGGCCACCGACCGTGTGCGCTTGAAGTGCAGGCCGCGTGCCACCCGGCAGAACGTGCGACTGCGCTCGATCGGGACGTTGAGGTCCCACCCCATCGGTGCCGATCGAGGCACCGATCCCCCGGTCAGACCGCGTCGAACGCGGGCCACCCACAACGGGACCGACGTCACGAACTGCCCCGCGACCCTGATGACGGTGAAGACCCTCGTGTTCCGCGACGAAGACGAGGATCCCCCGGAGGTCTCCGACGGGCCCGAGGAGGGCGACGACCCCGAGGAGGAAGAGGACGAGGAGGACCAGGATCGCCTGGGGGTGGACGAGAAGGATGACACCGCCATCCAAGGCGGCAACGGTTCCGACGACGACCTCACCGACCGGGACGAGGACAGCGGGGACGAAGACCTCGGAGAGTGCCCCACGGAGTAGCGGGACGGGCCGCCTCGATCAGGTAGCCGCCTGATCGAGGCGTCAGCCGCGCGCGGCCCAGTAGTCCGCGATCGCCGGCAGGGCGTCCACCGCAGCCACCAGCGCGCCCAGCTTGTCGAGGCCGTCGAAGGTGGACGCCGGCACGTGGTCGTAGATGCCGCCCAGGCAGCCCCGCAGGATGACGTAGAGCTTGAGGTCGACCACGTTCGGCGCCGCGCCGTCGACGAAGGGGCCTGCGATCTGCTCGTTCACCGTGGTGGCCCAGGTGCGCAGCCAGCCCGACGCGAACGCCTCGCGAGCCGCCCTGGCTTCTTCGTCGGACAGGTCCCGGGTCGACGGCACCTTGCCCCGCAGGTCCTCGACCGACTGCATGAGCGCGTCGTGGCGCGCAGCCGCTACCGGCTCGCTGGGGTGGAGACCGTGGCTCGCGCCCAGGTACCGCAAGATGGCGTTGGACTGGGGAATCCGCGTGCCGTCCACGTCGAGCACGGGCAAGGCGCCGAAGGGCAGGCTGGGCTTGAGGGCCGGCCAGTCGGAGCGCCCGACGCGCTCGTCGTGGAAGGCCACGCCCGCCAGGGTGAGCGCGAGCCGACACTCCAGGCCGCGGGAGCCGTCGAAGTCGAAGTAGGTCAGGGTGGTCATGTCAGATCCGGCGGTGTTCGGGGCGGAGCCCCCAGGAGAGCATCGAGAAGCCGAGGATGATGAGCGGTGGCAGCCAGGCATCGACGCCGTCCCCCACCGACAGGTGCGCGAAGGAGGCCCCGACGAGGTCGATCATGAAGCCGGCGTAGGCCCACTCCTTCAGTCGGCCGAAGCCCGGCGACAGGACCACCACGGTGCCGGCGATCTTGAAGAGGCCGATGATGGTGAAGGCGTAGACCGGGAAGCCGAGGTGGGCGGCCATGTCGGTCACCTCGACCGGCCCGAGCACGTCCATCACGCCGCCGAAGGCCATCACGAGGCAAATCAGCGCGGTGAAGATCCAGTAGGCCACGATCTGCTTGTTCATCTCACTCTCCCTTGCGGGCCACGCGGCCCTCGAACACGAAGTCGCTCTGCGCCTGGCGAGCACGGGGGGCGGCCTCGCGCTCGGCGAGGTCGGCATCCAGCCCGTCGAGATCCGGTCGCGGCCACCCGAGCGCCAGGGCGACCACGGGAGTCTCGCCGTCTTGCAGGCCGAGCACGTCGGTGGCCGTGTCGGCCACGAAGCCCGCCATCTGGTGCGCGACGAGCCCCATCGAGGTGCCCTGCAACACCAGCTGTGCGGTGGCCTGCCCGAGGTCGTACTGCGCCCAGGCGTTCTGCTTGCCGTTGCGTCGGAAGGCGGTGCGCGCCACCCCGAAGACCAGCACGGCCGCGCTCTGCGCCCAGGCCTGGTTGGGGCCCACGAGCGCCGACAGCAGCGCGTCGAAGGCCGGGGTGCCGCGCCGAGCCCAGACGTAGACCCAGGGCTGCTCGTTGAAACACGAGGACGCCCAACGCGCCGCTTCGAAGAGCGACCCGAGCGTGGCGTCGTCCACCGCGTCCTCCGCGAAGACGCGCGGGCTCCAGCGCTCGGCGATCAGGCTGTGCACGGGGTGGTCGGCGGTCGCGGGCTTGCGCATGCGGTCTCCTCTGGAACCTCTATCCGTCGGCCGGCAGCCATGAG